>JRYD01008745.1_pt1 | contig 17130 bp, 17 predicted proteins | sample 235311 | NCBI WGS metagenome assembly JRYD01 (sample SAMN03074213, study PRJNA261472) | activated sludge metagenome | biome: Common Effluent Treatment Plant; feature: Wastewater; material: Activated sludge; isolation source: activated biomass in a lab-scale reactor treating industrial wastewater at... | reverse complement strand
TCGCTGCAAATCGACATTCGCCACCGCTGAACTCGCATCGCCATCGTTTGCACCGCCAAAGTCGATCTCGCGCATCGCGTTGATCAGATCTAGCGAATCCATGTATCCCGCCGTCGTCAGAGACGGATACGCAAACACCGTCTCAAAAGCGCCAGCGAGGGTGATGCCTATCGTGGACGTAATTGAGCCAATTGCCGCTGGACCTAGCGGTACGTTGGCTACCGTGTTCGTCTCACCGGTGTAGATGTCTTCGACTGTGACGTCGACTTTCGGTACGAAAAGCGTGGTGAACAACAGCCAGCCGGCGAAGACCCATTGGAGCTCCAGCTTCTGAGTTACTACACCGCGCACCATTGCCAGCAGCACGCCGATCAGGAGCCNNAGCGAGATGATCTCGAACATACTGCTGTCTCAATTATCTGCCGCTGCTCACGCGACTCGCGGCTACGGTGCTCGCCGGATCCTGCTCCCGTACGTGCTTTTTCACTTGCTGCAGCAGCGTCAAAAGCCGCGTCATATTCTCGAACTGCCGGTCCTCGTAGGTCACGCGAGTCGAAAACGCATTGAGCTTCTCTGAGATGCGCTTGAGCATCACTTCACTCATTTGGATACCGGTTGTACCGAACGATTTCCGCACATTGCCCACGATTTCCAGCATCAGATCGCGAGCTACTTGTACTGTGATGACTTCGGTCAGCTGCTCTCCCATCGTGCGAAGTGATCCGTCGTAGTTCGCCACGCCTTGGAGCAGCGTCATGACAGGGATTGGCGCGCCCTCGATGAAGCGTTCTTCCGCTGCAGTGAACGACGCCGCGGGATCGCGAAACTTATCGACGAGTCCTCCCGTAAACGTCGGCGCCGGGCCAAACATGATTTCCCGGATGCGGCGCTTCAGACCGGGCCAGTTGTTCGTTTCTGTGGCGGTGACGTCGAGGCACGTCGGATAGTCGGCGCAGCGATAGATGCGCACGGGCCCGGTATCTGTTCCGTTGATGAAGTGCTCGAGATCTAGAATGTCCGGAAGTGGCTCTATGCAATAGTCCCGCTCGCCCTCCGTGTTCGTGCACTCCGCACCCGCCTCGTTCAGCGGCCGCTTGACGATCGTTCCGGTCACCGACATGGCGACTTCCATCAACTCCTGGTCGCCGATTGCACCGAACCAAGATTGAAGATTCGATCTCTGCAACGCGGCCATCACAACGTTCTGCGACGTCAACTCGCCAGTGCTTTGATCCGCTAAGAAGGGCGAGACGAAGTTCTCGAGGGCCTGGAAAGCATCGTCTACGACGCCGGATCTTGTCTGACTGTTCTTCGCTCTTTCGTACTGCGACCGGTGCCACTCATCCAGATTCGTCGAGTTCACCAACGCCTCGCCCCAATGGCACGAGTCCATCAGCTTTCCATTGATGGCCTCGGACCAGTCGCGCAGCTTCTCCATCTTCTGCATGCACGTCGGGCACACGCCTTCCAACGCGAGCGTGAACGCGTAGTTCAGAGCGTTGCTGGCGATCGACCGCAGGAACTGCTGAAGCTGTTCGCCATTTAGGAAGCTGAACGATCCGCCAATTAGATCGAAACCCTGACAACCTCCGCGAAAGCTCGGAGGTTGTATGGCGATAAAGTTTGGTCGCACGACGCGGCTTCGCGCGTACACCGAACCGAACGTGATGCCTCCTCGACGCTGCGTTTCCAGCACCTGGCCCGGGGTGACGTTCATGTACGTCTCGAGCATCTCATCCATCAGTGCTTGGCTGTCTGCGTTCGCGTCCGGCGTCGGCAGCATTGCCGTCATCGTCGTAAGAAGGAATGCAGCGACCGCACTCAGCATGCGAATAAATGGTTTGTGCATGGCTTTCTCCATGGCGCTCTTAGCTACCGCGGGGCAATTTTGAGGATCTTTGCGAGCTCCTCTGGAGTCATCGCATCGGTGTCGTCTATCGCGTCGCTGTCTACGATCAGCGTAGTCGCGTTGACCGGGCGCGTCGATTCAAACTGCTGATCTGTGATCCATCCGGCCTCGTGCGCGGCCGCCACGATTCGGCTCACGAGGTTCTCGTCTGTAACCAGGCCTTCGCTTAGTTGCGCGAACTCACCTTGCTTCACGAGAAAGAGTGTCGGAGTCTGAGTCACCTGGAGTTCTCGCGCGTGCCCACGATCTGGAACAAAAATGGGGTACGCGCCGTCAGGCATCGGCAGTCCATCGAGAGCAATCGGAAGAACCGCAAATCCCAGACGTTCTGAGATTCGCTTCAGAATTGGGTTCTGCGCTTTGCAGTAGGGACAGTCGGATCGGTAGAAGTACCAGATGCCTGCTGACCCCGCGATGTCCTTCGCGACCTGCTCGCTGGCTTCACGCGCCACCTCATCAAAGACGCGCGCACCGTAACTTGAGATCGGCCGGCGGTTGTTCTCGTCGAGCATGGGGTCTGACATAACAACTCGCTGCGCCGTGAGCGCGAAGCGCTCTGCCATGTCGATTCCGTATCGCTGCAAGAGAAAGTACGCCCGCACATTCTCTGGAGTGGGATTCTCAAGCGCGGCATCGCGATACTTCGGCAGTGCTTCTCTCATCCACGCGGCAGAGAAGGGTGCCGGTTCTCGCGCTGGCGACGCGTTCGGCTGCGTCAACGTGGCGCTCTCGGGGGATGATTCTTCTTCCTTCGCCGGCTCGTCAGGCACCAGAACTGGTTCGCGCCAGTACCAGCCGCGTTCCTTGTCGGCGTAGTAAGGCGGCACGCCGGGCTGCTCTGCCGCATACAGTGAGGTCGAAACCCAGCAAAGCGCCAGGACCTTTAGTCCCCAGCGGTCGACCATAGGTCCTCCCGAATATCCTCGCGTGCTTCATCGAAGTATTCCGCCGCATCCACTTGGTCCTGAATGCGTTCAGGGGCACTCGGCGCAGGGAAGCGCGCGGACGTGTTTCTTGTAACGTTGTCGAGGGCGTAGTCCGTATCGAACTGTGGCGCCGACTGCGGGATTACTCCATTTGCCGCAAGAATTCCGTACCACTGTTCGAGATCGACCTGTTCCCAATCCAACGCTTGAAGCTGCTCGATCGTGAGACCAGGGCATNNCCATCACAATGCGCGCGAGCGGTGAGTCGTAGCAGCAGTAGACATCGCGCGTTTCGACGCAGCCGAATACGCTGTCGGATGCGCAGTACTGACCGAGCCGGTTGCAAGATTGCAGCTCGCGTTTCGCTGACAACATGAACTCCTCTTCTTCGCACTCCCAGATGATGTCGATGAGAATGTTGAGGATGAGATAGATCGCGTAGACCCACGCGATCACATTCAGAACTGCGGCAAATCCTTCGCTAAGAGCACCGTTTGCGATAAACTCGCCGGTCGCTGCATCGGTGGTTCCGCCAAAGAACATCCCTGCTACTTCGGCACCAAACGTTTCGGCAACGAACTCAGCCGTCGCTGTGACCATCTCTCTCTTGAGAGCTTCGAGACTGAACGACTCGATCGCCTCGACCGCTGCGCCGCCATAACTCTGCGTCAAACTTCCCCATGCAGAAGTGAACGGTTGAGTGATCGTGCTCCAGCTCTCTGCGGCGAAGTTCTGAATTGCGCTCCACGCGCCCGGGACATTCATGCCAGCATTCGCGAGGATCTCGCCCAGCTGCATCTTCTGCGCTAAGTCGTAGCTCGCCATCGTGAGCTGCAGATAGTCCGACAGGCTCACGCCGACGGGCATGTTGCAGCAGTCCTGATATCCGCCGAGTGCTTGTTTGCACTCCATCGCTTCGCCAGCAAAGATCTCGCACAACAGGAGATTGTTGTCGGGGCAGTCCATCTCCATCGACATGAACGTCATCGCAGTAAGCGCGCCGGCGGCTGCAGCGAAGTCTGGGTTTGTCTCGCGCGTAGGCGTGATGCACTCATCACCCATGCAGCGAATCGGTCCATCGCAGGTGATCGTCGTGGTCGACCCTCCCGGTAGCCCGACGTCGTAACCGCAATCCCACGTCTCTCCCCACGCGTAGCACGTGCCGGAGTCCCCCATCGCTCCGGGTAGGCAAGTGGATCTCACGAATGCGCACTGAGGATTGGATTCGAACTGCGCGCACCCATTTGGATTGCCCCCATCGTTGACGGGGCAGCGGAGCACGCCTTGCGCATCGGTGAAGCACTGAAGCTCGCCGTTGAATGGCCGGCAATTCGCGTTGATGGTTCCGCGACGACAGAGCGATGAGTACCCAGGCAGCGGTCCCGGCGACAGCGCCTCCTGGCAAATCGGGAATCCATTGATGTTGATGCACGGCACATCCATCGCAGGACCATCGACACACTGCAGCTCTGTGACTTGGCAGGCGCCGTCGTTAATGCCGCCTATCAGCGCTTCGCACTCAGGCCCGTAGTACCACTGGTCCTGGGTAACCAGCGCCGCTTCGTCGTACAGCAAGCGAATGCGCGCGTATCCTTCGCCATTTCCATACACCGAGACGCGGATGCGGAAATTGAGAACACCTTCTTCCTGAAACGCCGCGGTCAGATCCACGCCTGGATTTACGTTCCAGTTCGTNNCGTTCGGGCCCTGCCAGACAAGGTTGTCCGCCAGGTATATCTGCATGTAGTCGTCCCAAATCGCTTGCTCGAGCCGTGCGCTGGTGATCGCAGCGGGGTTGTCGACTTGAACCGAAACATTCTGTTCAAAGATTGTGCAGCGACCGGCCCAGTAGTTGTTGCCCACGCGCCCGACGAAGACATCGAGACACCCGGGGCCGCAGGACGCAACACCGCCATCACCACCAATGAGTTGCACCAGGCCTGCGTCATACTCATGCACCACTTCGCAGCTCTCTTCCGGGAGCACGACGCGATTGCAGAATCGTAGGTCTTCGACGTGCGTCGAGCTCCCGGACCCCGTTGGAATCTCGACGGACTCGCATTCTCCGAAGAACGTGTCGAAGATCGGGTCATCTCCGTCGAGAATCTCCATCGAGCGCACCATCGATGGATCCGTGCTCATGTCCGGATGCGATCGAGAGGTCGCACTGTCTCGTACGGTGCGCACGGCTTCTGCTTGTGCGGAAGCCTCCCCNNCGGCGGAGCTGATTGCAAGCGCCGCTGGGTGGTCGCCGAACGCATCCATCATTGCTTCTACGTCATCCTGGCTACCGCTCGACTGGAACAGCTGTACGGCATCGATCGATTCGGTGCCGGACTGGCCCTGAAAGTAGATGCTCGTTCCATCCGTGGTCGGACCTGTGATCAAGGACCGACCGAAATCTTCACCCTCTTGCGAACCCGGTGGCCGCGGTGGCGGGGTCTGCGCCAACGCCAACATCGGTGAAGACATCAGGCCAACTGCCATCGCCGTCAGATACGCGGCATACATCGGCTGCGCGACAATCGAGATCGACACGAGTCCGCAGATGACTCGCTTCGCGCCCATCAGTATCGCTTCGCGCACGGTGCTCACTTCAGTCGCCTCCGACACCGTTGGCGACTAGCGACGCGTGCCTTTCGAACGCCTGCTCGACTCGTTGATCTATTTCCGCTCGAATGCGCTCGCGCTCGAAAATTTCCGACGCGTACTTGGAGACTTTGGCGTCATAGCTCCGCGTGAAATGGCCGGCATCGAAAGCCACGTAGATTGCAAACAGGACGAAGAAGATGCTCCAGAACAAATGTGAATCGACTGGTACGTCTCTGTTTAGAACATCAGGCCAGTGAAGTGCAGAGAAGAACACCATCACGGTGACGAGAGTGAGTGCCGCTGTCACTGCTGCGCGCGCGAGCACGGTGTACGCGTCTAGTAGACGCATCCCGATTGCGCGTCCTCGATCCTTGCCGACGATTTGCTTGGCTCGCGCGTACGCGGCATCTAGTTGGTCACGGCGCTGTTCGACGACAGCGTCGGTTCCGCTCACGGTATGTGCATCCACAGGCATTCACTCCTTCTCAGCGCAAGCAGCAATCTGTCCAGCGCCACAGCACGTACACGAAGTCTTCGCCGATGGATGGGATGTTTCGCCATTCACCCCATAGGAACGTGGGCACGCCGATGTTGTGGCAGCAGCTCTGCGTCCACTCGTAGTCATCTATCTGCGGCACGCCGGTCCCGGTCGTGGCCGGCGTCGGAATACGTGTGGAGTTGTCTGCTTCGGGCAGCGGATACAGCTGCGACATCTTGTATTGCTGCTTTGGCATCATTGGATAGATCTCGCCGCCGCAGAGCGCGTCATCGCCGATGGTTCGCCACGCAAGACCTCTCCGATGGAGCGACGCCAATGCACGTGTCGCGAGCAGACTTGTGACGCGCGGTGGACTCCCGCCGGCGGGGACGTTCCCGGTGAACGGATAAAGATTTCCCCAACATCCGGCGCACCACCACATGCGGTCGATGGGATTGCCGAACGTGGTGGCGGCGCAATCCGCGGGGCATGCGGCCTGAAGCAGTGGGTTTGCCGCGACCGCCACTTCGGGCTGTGTAAAAACGGCGAGCTCGTCCTCGACCCAGGTCGGGTCGATCTCACTCATATATAAGAGGTCGAAATCGGAGAATCCGCCCGCGTTGCACTCCGGGGCGAGGAGCAGCTCGAGAATTTCGTACAACGGGAAGGAAAACCAGTGGAAGTTGTAGAACTGGTTGCTCGCGCTGCCGCCGTCAGAACCGTCCTTCATGCCCCAAAGCCGGTACGACTCCCGAATCGTCGTGCCGCCCAAGGCCGGTGAGCAGTAGGGCTTGCGCACGAGCTCCACGAGCGCCATCGGCGACCACATCCCGAGGGTGAAGCCGACTTCTGGCACACCGCCGTTTCCTTCGCAGAAGCAGATCGACTCTTCCGACGCTTCGTCCGGCACCTCCCCTTCACCCATCTGCGCGGCGCCCATGATTCGCATTGGGAACAAGCACGACCAGCAAATGTTCGTGACGAGTCCGGAACCCCAGACCTCTCCGTCTGGACACATGATGTCGTTCGGGTCGGTGGTCGTGACCTGCGCACGCGCGTGAAGCGCGAGTCCGACGGCAAAGAGCATCGCCACGATGCGCAGATATGGCTTGATCACGATGCATCTCCCAACGCAATCTCGCGCACGAGCAGCTGACCTCCGCGGGCCGATACCGACGCCGGTAGGCGTTGAATCTGGAGGCGCTCCGCCAACACACGCGGCAGAACGTAAACCGTGCCCTTGAGCTCACGCTCGAGTTCGGTCAGGAACTCCCAAGCGCGATCGACGTCGACGGTGGATGTGAGCAGGATGACGCCGCGTCCCGAGGCCCGTACGCGGTTCGCTTCTTCAAGCACCTTCCTCACGTGTCGCGGGTCGGTGCCACGGAACGCAATCACCGTCTTCGATAGCGTCGTCCATGAAAGCGGGTTGATCGTATCGCCGGCGCGAACCAGCACGGTGCCCTTTGCGTCGTGAAGGTCTTCGGTGACTCGTACCGACGGGTCGATCGCGTACTCGCGCGCTTCTGTCGCGTCCGGCAACTGCACGAAGTCGCTCTTCTTCTTCCAGAACCGCTCGACGGCTTTCGCCTTCTCCGCCCGCCAGTCAATCGATGCGAGACGCCGCTGCATTTCAATGATGAGATCGGGCTCGGCGATCTCGTGCACCGTGCCTCTTCGCGGCAAGCTCACGTTCTCATTCTTCGCCGCCGTGTTCGCCAGGCGACGGAATAGATCCAGGGTCACGTCCCCTTCGATGCGTACCTCATGCGGCGGGCGCACGAAAGTCACCATCGTCGGCACCACAGTTACTGCGTGACGCTTGAACCGGGTCGGATCAACGAGGATGTTGGGAACGCGATCGCCAAGCTCGGCCTTCGCAAGTGTGGCAAGCTGACGGGCGACGTCCTGGATGTTCCGTCCCTGCGGAACGCCTCTCAGCACGAACGCCACATCCGGAGCCGTCGCTTCCTCGAGCAGAGCGATGAGCGTTGGTCGGGGCAGCGATAGAGAGCCGAATATCAGCGTCCTGTGTGACTTCCCCGCGAGCTGCTGTTGTCGCCGATCGCGCACGCCTTGTGGAACCGACGCTTCGGCGATTCCTTCTGCCACTGCAATCGCGTCATCGGACGGCTGGCCGCGCAGCCAATCGGGCGCGCCCTCCTGCTGGGCACGATCGAGAATCGCTCGTGAGCGCTCGAGCCAGGCCTCGTCTTCTTCGGTTGCCCCTGCTGTCATGCCCGCAAGCGCGAGCACGAGGCACGCGCTACCAAAGAGGAACCGCGCGACCGATGATCTGATCATGGCGGATGTAACCCCAGTAACGTGAGTCGTAGCTGCGCTCGTATGTCCCCAGCATCGCGAACTGGCCGATGGGGATCTCCTCATCTCGCAGAAACTCTTCGAGCCTGCGGCCCATTTCGCGTAGCTTCTCGCCGCGCTGTACGTGCGTGAGCGGTCCCCAATGTTTGCCATTGATGGCGATGCCCTGTTCCGTCACGGCTACGTGGTCGCCTGGTACGCCGGCCATAATCTTCACCGCTGGCGTGCCCTTCTTGTAGAACGGCTCCATCTGTTCGGCGGCGAACGCGACGTAGTCGCCGCGGGTCACATTCCGGTCCCGCAGGTCGATCAGAAACACCGAGTACGGAAGGCAATTCGCGCCTTTGACGTTGTCGAACACGACCTTGTAGCGCCCCTGCATGTAGAGCAGAGGCAAGCCGATCACGGCGGCCACCGCGAGCAGCTTGATGAGACGTTTACTTGCGATGCCCCACGTCAGGGGCTCGCGTACCTTAAGGTTCGACATAGATGTCCTTCGGTGCTCGAAGCACCGCGGATCCATCGAGAACGATGAAACCTTGTTGCACGAGCTCGTCCGCCGACTTGGTGATCGCCTCTGCGATGAGCTTGGCGCGGACGTTGCGTTCGCTGTCGTCCAGGGCTGGATCGGTCGCGAGCGGTTTCAGCATTTCCTCTATGTCGACGATGACGAACCGCTGCGGCGGCGTGGACAATCGCTCGTATGCGACGCCCCCGATGGCGCCGGCGGCGGCCGCGATCGCGATGGAGAGCAACCAACTGTGCATAGGATCACCTTCCCGTTGTGCTAGCTCGCTTTCGCGAGCCTTTGTGTTCGACTCGCGACAACGTCCTCGATCGCATCCTCGAGCGACAGCCCGCGGCTCAATCGCGACGCCAATGCCTGCTTGTCGTTGGGATCTGTCGAGTAGAGCAGCGCAGTTCTCATATCGACCACGAAGCGCGCGATGCCGGCGCCGCGGCCAGTACGCATAAAGATTTCGCTGAAGACGCCTTTCTCTGTACGCACGCCGCGCAGCACCTCGATCGCGTCCTCGTGCATCGCGAGACGCCCTGTCTTGACGAGCTTCTCAACCGCTTCTGGTGTTTGGCCGAGGAGGAACTTGTTTGCCGTGTTCTCCCAGATCGCCTCGCCCACTTCGGTCTTGTAGAGGTCGTTCACGGATTGGAGCATGAGCACGGCGGCGCCACGGTACTTGCGCAATTGCCGGCATCCTTTCTCGATGAACTTACCTTCAGGGCCGGACGTGATGAGCTCCCATCCTTCGTCGATGATGAGAAGCTTCGGACGTGAGGCATCGCTCAGGTACATCGCACGCTGAATGATCGCCATCAGCTGCACGAGCACGACTTTCATCAAGTGCGGACGGCCTTTCAGGTCTTCGAGCTCTAGCACGGTGAAGGAGCTGTTGAAATTGACCGTTGCAGGCTTGTTGAACCAGCGCCCGTGCTCTCCTTTACTGGTGAACGCAAAGAGCTGCTTGCCCAAGTCGTTCACGCGCGAGTCGAGCTTGCCGTCGAGATCGCGGCACTGTTCGAGACGCGTAGCGAGCTCATCGATGGTCGCGGCCTTGCCGCGTTCCTTGAATAGTTCCGCGATCTCTTTCTGTAGTGCCGCTTCCTGGTACTCCGTGATCTGCCCTTTCGGCGAGACCATGCTGATGATGGCGGCATTCAGTAGATCGCTCTGCTCGTCGTACTTCTCGATCGCCGAAAACGGGCTCATCGACAAGTTGCTATCTGCGGTGAACTCAAGGTGTTCGCCGCGCAGCGTATGGCAGAGGTTCTTGAATGAGCGCCCCACCTCGATGAGGTAAATATCGGCGCCGAGCGACATGTAGTTCGTGACCAGGAAGTTCACGAAGAAGCTCTTGCCCGATCCCGACTCAGCTGCGACGACGGCCGAGTAGTTCGTTTGCGAGTCGAACAGATCGACCGACATCAGCTGCCCGTTTCTGGACTGCAGCGTCATGACAGGATTTCCGGTTCCCTTCCAATCGCCCACCACGGGCATGAGCTGCACAGCGTGCCGACCCGCCATCGTTCGATAGCGCACGAGGTTTCGCGCGGCCGAGGGGTCCGCGTTCATGGGGAGCGCGTTGAAAAACACCGGTACTGCGATGAAGCGGTCTTGCTGCAAGCGGTAGCCGAGCTCGCGGTAGTACGTGAGCAGATTGCCCTTCGCTCCCTCCAGATCTTCCTCGCTGGGCGCGAAGAGGCAGAACGAGAGATACGCCTGCACAACGCGATCGCCATCCTCCAACGCATCAAACAAGGTGTCGAAGTCCTCCTTCTGGCGCTGCAGCCTCGGCATGTACTTGGCGAGCGGTCCCATTCGCTGCCACGTGGTCGTGTTCTTCTTCGCGGTCATCGCGGTTCGCGACTGCTCCGCATCCGGGAACAGCACGTTTAGCGTGATCAGGATGTTTTCGCGAATGCCGCGCGCACCGAGCTTGGCATCGCCCAGGAATTGCGCCGCCTGCGTGAGGTGCACGTACTCAGGCAAGCGCTTCACGCAGAATGTCGCCACGTGCTGGTTGCCGATTCGCAAGCCCTGCTCCGTGACGGAGACGGTCGTCTCCGGATCGAAGATCTGATCGCGCACTTGTCGCTTCTCGTCATAGAGCAACGCTTGCGTGCGCCAGGACGCTTCGGGATCCCAGTTCAGAATTGATCCCATCAGCCGCAGGTAGCGCTCCGGATCGAGTGTTCGCGGCGCCATCCCGAGCGTCGTCAGCACCTGCGTCGTCGAGCGCTTCAACCGTCCGATGAGCTCGTGCTCGGCCTGGCTCGGTAGCGCACCACTGCACGGCACTTTGAGCGAGACCACTACTTGGATGTCCCGCAAGCAAGCCGGCAGATACTCACTGATGCGCTCGCGCGTGTGATGGCGCAACCACTCCGCTCGGCTGTACACGAGCGAGGACGCCACACGCCTTCCGAAGGAAACTTGTTCGCCCTTCGCCGGAACGCGCAGGGCTTTCATTCGTATCAATGACTCCTCGATGTCGGGGTTCGTCCACATCGACAGCTGCAGCACTGTGTTTTTCGGGTACTGCTGCGACAGAAGCACCTGCAGCTGCTGGATGATCCGATCCTCGACGCCGACGATGGGATAGCACAGCAGAGCAAATCCCAATGTGCCGTCGGCATGGAAATACGTGCCGTCTTCCTCGCTGTACGCCAGTGCCGAAAGCAATGTGTTGGGCGTCTCGCGTTCCAATAGTCGCTGCTGCCGCTCACTGATCTCCATGAAGACACTCCAAAGAACGGGAAGATGTAACTCGCTGAATGCATCACTCGCGCGCACGCGCGGAATCGACCTGTCCCGAGAGTTACTCCCTGGTGGGACGCTCGAAGCGCCCGACCAGGGAGGCCCTTTGCTCAAACGACAGCGGCGTGTGGGAGACCGCCGCTGCGTTCACCTGCGGTCAGATGACTGCGGTCACCACCGTGTCGATGATGCCCGGCGCGAGGGTCGCGACGAGGCCGCATGCGATTGCAGGAACCGCGGCCATGATCGATTGACGCATCACGCCCATGACGAGGCCGACCACGAGCAGCGCAGCCGCGATCAACCGGCCGAGATCGCCCGTCAACCAGTCCGTGACCGTGGTGTACGCGCCGTTGAATTCGGCGCCGCCCGTACCCGCGAGCGAGATCGCCGGCATGAGCGCGACGGCAAAGAGCGCAGCAACGAACAGTCGCAGCCGCGACATGACAGAGGCAGACTTCATGTGAAACTCCTTTAGTTCGACAAAGATGAGTTGGGTCGCTTTGCACGCTCACTCGAACCAGCGCTCGCTGTTTTCTGCTCGCTCTGGCCTTTGCCGACGGGTTCCTTCGAGTCCACCTTTGCGTTCTGGATCGAGAAATACCGTACAGGCTGAACTGATGGGTCCGATTCGCCGACGATCCATCGGCGCGACTCGACCTCGATAAAACCGTAACCGCCTCCCTTCAACACACCGCCGCTGTTCTCCCACGGCGCGATCCACACTCGCATCACCTGCGCCGGCGTGCGAATCGGAATTGGCTTCTGTGCCGCTGGCATCAGCATGTTCGATACCAATAGATTCGGCTGCTGCACAGGAGCTGGCGCGACGGGCGACGCAGGCGCGGCCGCCGGCGTCTGCGGGTGAGAGTGGCCGGCGTGTTTGTCCTCAGCCTTGGCGACCTTCGCGCGAGACTTCTCGGCCTTTGCAGGGTCATCCCCAAGCGCCACGGCCGAGGTCGCTTCTACTCGGCCCGGTGAGTGCGTCGCGTTGTAGACTTCTGTCGCGCTCATACACCGCACACCGGCGGGACGGCCCGGGCATGCGAAGTCCTTCTCACCCACAGTCGAGCATGCACTCAGCAGAAGCAGCGCGCCGATCGACGCAATACGCATGCGCACGTTCTTCATTGGTCACTCCAAGTTCTTGTTCACCAGGGCGAGGTAGTCGTTCGGCGTCCCTTTCACGGTGGTCCCGTTTGGCGCCACGGTGAACGGCAACACCTCGATGCCCAGCAGTTGGATGGTCACGCGCGTGCGTTGCATAGCCTCATTGCCGCAGCGATCAGAGGCGCTGCGCGGAGCGGGGAGTTGTCCTCGCTCGATGAAGCGCATCGCAGCTGCCGGATCACACACGAGCGCGCGTGTCGTATCGGTACGATTCTCGGCGGCTGGAAAGAACACGACGTCCACACGCTGTTTTGAGGCAAGCTCGCGCACAGCGGGCAGGACTTTGCCGCTCTCAGGGGACGCGGGATCAAGAAAGACCGTGGTCCGCTTGGTTTGCGATTTGTCGCCGAGAATGACGCCGCCGAGCTTGTCTGCAGACAAACCCATTCGACTGAGCGGAATGCGATCGCTGGCCGTGAGATCCGCTACCGAGTTCACTTCGACTTGATTCCACATGTCGAGGATCTTCGGGTTCAGGATCACGTAGTGACCGTTCGTGGACACCAACATGAAGCGACCGTCGTTCGACTCCACGACGTGAAAGCCTTCAGCAGGCAGCTGCTGCATCGACTTGATGCCCTGCAGGTAGTCCCGCGGGAATGCATCGGCGGCCACCGCCGCATCCGTTATCGAGCTGACTGCGATCACTAAACCGAGCACAGAAGCGAGAAGAGTTCTGCTCATTACGGCCGCACCTTGAGAGTCACACCTTTGATGAGAACGGCCTCGACCTGGCGAGCCGCATCCACTTCCACGAAGGGCACAATCTCGTCAGCCAGATCGACGAAGTAATCGGAGAGTCGCCGCATCGCTCCACCGAAGCCCGCATAGCCGGCCGCTTCCAGCGCTTCCGCCGTATCAGGCGCTTGAAACTCGGTTGTTCGACCGGGCGAGGTGTTCAATCCCTGCAGCGCCACGGGACGGAAGATCTGCGAGAGCGCTTCTGCGAAGCTCGCGAATGCGGCTTTCGCGACGAGCGATCCATTGCGCGAGACCAATCGGCCTCGAATGCCCGCTTTTCCGTCATCACCCATTGCCCATGCGTCAAGCTGCGTTTCGATCACGCCGCCGTCGCGCCGAATGCACGACAGCGTCTCCGCTCGCATGAGGGCCCGTTCGGTGGACAGATCTCCGGTCGCACCGAAGATCACGAAGCATTCGCGAACATCTGACTTGAAGCGATTCGGAAGGATCGCGTCGTGCTGGACGCGCATGAGGGCCGGAATCGGATCGCGCTTGGACTCCAATCCGGTGGGCGCATCGACACCGGTGATGAGCACGCCGGAGAGGATGCTTCCAGCGGGAATGTAAACGTCGCCCTCGCCTTCAATGCCCTCTTGTTGCACGTTCTGCGCTTGCCCGAGGACTTGCACCTTGAGTAGTTGAGGCGCGGCGGTAGTGCCGCGGCCGCCGACACGGGGACTTGCATTGACAGGCGAAGACTCGCGATCGAACAGACCGCCGCGCGTTGCATCTGTCGGATCAATCGTCGGCGCTGGTGTCGGTGCAGTCGAGTTGCTGTCGCGTGACCGGTCGACGTATTCCTTCACCTCGGACAAACGCTTGTCTCCGTCCAGCTTCGATGTCTCGAGCGCCTTTTGGAGCGCGTCGATCTGCGCCTTCATCGTTTCAAAATCCTTCTTCGTCACACGCTCCTGCTGCATCGCCTCAATTTGCGCTGCGTTCTTCGTCGCAGACTGATGCAGTGATCGAATTTCCGCGCCCACTTGCTCCATGCCCAGTGTGCGTGTGTCGCTGCCAGTTAGAATTGCGACGTCTGGCTTCGCTTCCGCTGTTGTCTTCTTGGTTGGCTCCGGACCTGCTTTGATGAAGCTCCACAGCAACAGGAGGAGCAGCGTGAGACCCGCAAGCCCCATGACCGTTTTGCGCTTTTCGGGTGCGAGCGACTTCCACCAGTCTTTGATCGTATTTGTCTGTTCCACGGTGAGCGCCCTCAGTGCGTAAGCAACGACGGGCGCAGCATTTCGGTCGGCTGCGCGCGATATGCGTCATTGACGACGGCCACGAAGACTTCGGTGGATGCGCCCGGCTCGAGGTACGCCGCCGGCCAAGGCGCCACAAGTGCCAGCCCGGGTACGCTGCAGCCTGCGTGCCCGAGCAGCTCGATGGTCGAGGCGCCACGATTCGTCGCACGCAGCACAAACATCGAGAAGTGATGTCCTGTGAGGCGCTGGCCCGTGAAAAACTCAATCTCAGGCAATGCACATGGCAATTGATCCGCTGCCGGCTCCAATGAGTAGCCTTCTGGAATCTGGCCCTGCGCGACGGTCTTTGCGAGATTAAAAAGCGCTTCCTCGTAAGGGGCCGATTCCTCCCAGCGTTTCGCCTTGCTCATTGACACTGGCGCCGATGCGCCCGCCATGCCATTCGGCCAACGAAGCGTGATCGTCTTCGGCGGAATCCGCGCAGGGACTAGCGCAAGTGAAATGCTGCGCGCGTCTTCGATGTCGCTGGAACGGATGTGTATTCCCACCGGCCGCTCCTCATCTGTCGTGATGAAGATCGATGAGCCGCGCTTCTCGAACGCGACCTGGTTCGCCGTGATCACGATGGGATCTTCGAACGGGGTCACGATCTCATTGAGATAGGCACGGGCAATTCGAATGATCTCCGTCGTCCCTGGCCTCACCTTCAACTCAACGTTGGTTTCCACCTCCTCGCCGAGAACGTTTTCGCGCTCCGTGAGCGACGCACTGGAGGTGCGAGAGGCCGCCACTGCTTCCTTTGCAACCGACGCCGGAACGCCAGGCAACGCCAGCGTGCCTACAGCTTCAACCGGCGGTAGGTCGGGCTTTGCTTTCTGCTGCGTGGGCTCGACGTTCTCCACTCCCGGCGGCGCTGCAAGTGCGCATGCAGGAAACAGAGCGAACAAAATCAGCCGCATTGAGAATTTCATTTCAAACGATCTCCGTTCAATGGGCGGCGGCGGTGCGCCGATCTCCCGGTGGCGTGTCCGCAGTGACAGGCGAACCTTGATAGGGCTTAAAGTTGGTGATCCATGGCCGACCGAAACGGATGTCGACGACCATCTCGTAAGTGCGCGTGACTTTGATCGGCTTGCCGGACACACCTTGGGATGAAAAATCTCCCGTTACGAAGATCTTGTTTGTCTTCGGCTCATGAGTGACTTGACGTGGCTGAAAGCTCACGGTGAGAGAGTCGCGCTTGATGTCGACAATTTGATCGGAAAGCGTCTTTTCGATCGCTCGATAGGCAGCGGGGGACAGGAGATTGCCGAGCGACTTCTTCACGAACTCTGCGTTGCCAGGCGTGATGTTCCCTGAGAGCTGGGCAACCATGAGCGCAAAGGCCTCGCGATACCCTTCGGATGCAGTCGAAGAGCCGACGATCTCGGCCTTCTCAAGTTGAGGCGGAATCAAACGGACGACCTCGTCCTGCTGGTACCACCCGAGTACTGCCAATAGATTTGAAACCGCCAACATCACAATGACGGTATTCTTTTTGAGGTTATCGGCCTTAAGTTCGCCGAGACCCTTTCGCAAGCCGGTCAGTCGCATGCTTGGTCGCTCACCATTAGGGGACGAATTCGCGAATGTATGGATTCGGCATGGTGTAAGCCTTGCCGCCGCCGATGAGGCCGTACCAGTAACCCAGGTGCAGCAGGAAGCCGTCGGGATTACCTTCCTTCATCCGTCGAAACAGCTTTGTGATCACGACGGCGAGCGCCAGGCACACGAGCTTCTGGTTGAGCAGCACGCCCAGCACGAAAACAAACATCGCGGGCAGTAGCTCATCAGCGGGCCACATCAGGATGTAGAACTGATCATCCAAGGTTTGCGGCATTCGAACGGCTTTCATGCTTGACCTCGCTATCGTCGGGCGTATTCAACGATGGCGCTGTGGCGTGGCTGGACGTTGCAAGCGTGCTTTGAATGCACTCCAGCGAACGTGTGCGGACCATGGCCTTGAAAGCGCGAGAACCGTGCGTGCGCGTCCACGTCGTTGCAGACGCGCAAGGTCACTCCGCCTCCGCGCGTCCAGCGCGGGGCGAGCTCACCACTGCTGGCGCGCTACACGTGATGTTGTGCGTTGGCGATGAGAACCGTGGTCGCGAAGACCACTGCCGCGCCCCAGATTGGTACCACGCTGGGATGCACATAAAACGGAAGAACGAAATACACGAGCGGGCTCATCAACAGCAGCACCAGCGCACGCTTCGCGAACACATGCTTATCCGCACTCGCATACGCAAACGTCGAGCGCTTCAGCGCGCGCTGCGCCAAGCCTTCGATAAGAGCGCACGCGGCAAAGAACGCAATGAGCGGCAGCCAATGAAGAATGAGCTGCGATCGATACAGTGATTGATAGATCACCCACCAGAAGGCGTCGAGGCGTTTTTCGAGCCAGTCGAACCACCAGGGAGCTAGATTCTCCATCCCATGCTTCGGGATCTTGGGATCCGGAAGTAGTTTTTCGT
>JRYD01005484.1_pt1 | contig 17177 bp, 11 predicted proteins | sample 235311 | NCBI WGS metagenome assembly JRYD01 (sample SAMN03074213, study PRJNA261472) | activated sludge metagenome | biome: Common Effluent Treatment Plant; feature: Wastewater; material: Activated sludge; isolation source: activated biomass in a lab-scale reactor treating industrial wastewater at... | reverse complement strand
GCGGCGAAATTGCCGGTGCCGTCGGCGTCGATGCTGATCGTGCTGTCGCCGCCCGAGACCTCGATCCGCAGCCAGCTCTGCAGCGCGGCACCGGTTGCCTCGCCGACGCCGCTCAGCAGCGATTTGAGGTCGATGACGTCGCCGCCCGGGCCGGCCTGGAAATCGCCGATCCGGTCGGTGCCGCCCAGGGTCGAGAACCGGAAGCGGTCGACACCGTCGCCGCCGCTCAGCAGGTCGTCGCCCTCGCCGCCGTCCAGGATGTCGTTGCCCAGCCCGCCTTCCAGCAGGTCCTGGCCGGCCCCGCCGCGCAGCTCGTCGTTGCCCTGCTCGCCCTGCAGCAGGTCGTTGCCGGCGCCGCCGAACAGGTCGTCGCCGCCATTGCCGCCGGAGAGCCGGTCGTTGGCGGCGCCGCCGTCGAGACGGTCGCGGCCATTGCCGCCATCGAGGCTGTCGTCGCCGCCGCCGCCGATCAGCCGGTCGTCGCCGTCGCCGCCCTCGAGCCGGTCGGCACCGCCCAGGCCCTCGAGCCAGTCATGCCCGCCCTGCCCGCGCAGCGTGTCGGCGGCATTGCGGCCGATCAGGATCTCGTCGCCCTCGCCACCGACGAGGGTGTCGCCGGCGATCGCCTGCACCGTCACCGCCACCGGCCCGGTGGCGAGGCCGGCAGGGTCGCTGGCGGTGTAGGCGAAGCCCGTGCCGGCGAAGCTCGATCCCGCCGGGTCGACCACCGCGTCGCCATTGGCGTCGAGGCTCACCGGCTCGCTGCCGCCGGCGACGCCGTCCAGGGCCAGGGGTCGGCCCTCGGGGTCGATATCGTTGCGCAGCAGGGCCTCGGCCGCGACCGTCACCGGCCCGCCATCGGTGCGGTTGGTCAGCACGAGGTCGGCCGTGCCCGCCGGCGCCTCGTCGACGTCGCCGACCTCGATCGTGAATTCCCGGGTGATGCCCAGGCCGCCCTGGTCGGTGGCGGTGACGTGCAGCGTCACCGAGGGCTCGGCCTCGTGGTCGAGGCTCACCCCGTCCTTGAGCCGGAGCTCGCCGCCCGCGACCTCGAAGCGGCCGTCGTCGACGGTGAGGACGTGGCTGTCGCCGGCATCGGGATCCTCGACCGCGAGGGTGCCGACCACCGCGCCCGCCACGTTCTCGTCGAGGGCCGCTGCGGCCAGCGCCAGGCCGGTCGGCGCTTCGTTGGCATTGCCCACCGTCACGATGATCGAGGCGGTGTCGCTCAGCGGGTTGCCGCTGCGGTCGGCGACCACGACCTCGAGCCGGTGCTCGGCCATGGCTTCCCGGTCGAGCGGAGCGGCGGTGCGGATCTCGCCGGTCGCGGCATCGATCGTGAACAGGCCGGCCTCGTTGCCGCCGACGATGGCGAAGGTGAGCTTGCCGATGTTCTTGGCCGGGCTGTCGGGATCGGTCGCCACCACCTGCCCGACCGGGGTGCCGGCCGGCAGGCCCTCGGCCAGCGAGAAGGTGGCGTCATCGGCCACCGGCGCCTCGTTGAGGTCGCGGACCTCGATGGTGAACTCGCGGGTGACGGCCAGCCCGCCCTGGTCGGTGGCGGTGACCTGCAGCGTCAGCGAAGGCTCGGCCTCGTGGTCGAGGCTCACCCCGTCCTTGAGGCGGAGGCGCCCGTCGGCGTCGACCTCGAAACGGCCGTCGCTGACGGTGAAGCCGAAGCTGTCGCCGCTGTCGGGGTCGGTGACGGCGAGCCTGCCGACCACCGCCCCTGCCCGATTCTCGGGCGCCGTCGCATCGGACAGCGTGATCCCGGTCGGCGCCTCGTCGAGGTCGCGGACCCGGATCGTCACCGGCGCGATGTCGTGGAGCCCGCCCTCGTCGACGGCCATGACCTCGAGCCGGTGGAGTGCCGCCGTCTCGTGGTCGAGCGGGGCGTTGGTGGTGATCGTGCCGGTGAACGGATCGACCGTGAACAGGCCGGCCTCGTTGCCGCTGGCGACGATGTAGTACAAGCGCCCGCCGGCATCGGGGTCGACGGCCGCCAGCTGCCCGACGACCGTGCCGGCGGGCATCCCCTCGCCTACCCGCAACGTGGTGGCGCCGAGGACCGGCGCATCGTTGACCGGTGCCACGTGTACCGTGACCCCGGCGGTGTCGAAGCCGCCGTGGCCGTCGCTCACCGTGTAGGTGAAATGGGCCTCGCCGTTGAAGTCGGCGTCGGGGGTGAAGGTGATGGTGCCGTCCTGGGCCAGCGACACCGTGCCGTGCCGGGCGTCCTGGACGCTCACCACCTTCAGCCGGTCGCCGTCGACATCGAGATCGTCGCTGGACAGGCGGCGCTCGTTGAAGACGGCCGGCGTGTCCTCGTCGGCATGGACATTGTCGCAGGTGGCGGCGGGCGCGTCGTTGACCGGATTCACCTGGATCCGCACGGTGGCGGTGTCGAGCCCGCCATGGCCGTCGCTGATGGTGTAGGTGAAGCGGGCCTCGCCGTGGAAATCGGCGTCGGGCGTGAAGACGACGTGGTTCCTGGTCAGCTCGACGGTGCCGTGCTCGGCCTTCTGCACCGAGACGATGCGCAGGGCGTCGCCATCGACGTCGATGTCGTCGCCGGTGAAGAAGCCGCGCGCCATGCGGATGGCGGTGTCCTCGGCCGTGGTCAGCCGGTCGTCGGTGGCGATCGGCTCGTCGTTGACCGGCGCCACCTCGATGCGGGCCACGGCGGTGTCGAAGCCGCCCTGGCCGTCGCCGACGGTGTAGGTGAACGAGGCTTCCCCGTGGAAATCGGCGTCGGGGATGAAGGCGACGCTGCCGTCCGGGTTCAGCACCGCCTCGCCGTGGCTGGCGTCGCCGAGGCCGACGATGCGCAGGGCGTCGCCGTCGACGTCGCGGTCGTTGCCGAGCAGGACCTTGGCGTCGATGCGCAGCGCCCGGTCCTCGTCGGTGCGCAGCGCGTCGTCGGCCGCCACCGGCGCGTCGTTGACCGGCCGCACCTCGACGCGGACGGTGGCGCGGTCGCTGCCGCCCTGGCCGTCGCTCACCGTGTAGCGGAACGAGGCCTCGCCGTGGAAATCGCCGCGGGGAGTGAAGGTGATGCTGCCGTCCGGGTTCAGCACCGCCTCGCCGAACCGGCCGCCGTCGACGGCGGTGATCCGCAAGGGATTGCCGTCGGCATCGCCGTCGTTGCCCAGCAGGTCGGCGGCACGGATCGTCAGTCCGTGATCCTCGCCGACGGCCACCCGGTCGTCGCCGGCCAGCGGCCGGGCATTGGCGATCGGCCCCGGGCCGTCGTCGTCATCGCCACCGCCGGGGTGGTCGCCGTCACCGTCGTCACCGCCAGGGCCGCCATGGTCTGTATCGTTGTCATCGTCGCCAGGGCCGCCATGGTCCGTATCGTCGTCATCCGAGCCGCCGCCGGGGTTGCCGTCGGTCCCGTCGTCGTCTGACGACAGGGAGCCGCGCAGCGTCCGGGCACTCCCGGCGGGAGGCTCGCCGAACGCCGCCGCGTGGCCCAGGGCGGTGGCGGCCAACGGGCCCATGGCATCGAGGCCGGAGCCCATCGCCGCCGCCTCGGCGGCGGCGAAGCCGGCGCCGCCGCCATGTGCCGCAGCCTGCCCGGCCTCGGGCTGCACCGCCGGCGCCGCCGCCATCTCGGCGGCAAGGATCGGCTGCAGGCCGTCGATGACGATCGGCGTCGTCGGCGCGACATCCGGCAGCAGCAGCGTGCCGCCCTCGACCAGCACCACCAGCCCTTCCGGCTGCATCACATAGACGGCACTGCGGAAGGCCTCGCCCTCCAGCACCACGGTCTGGCCGGGCTCGACCGACACCGCCTGGTGCTGGCCCTCGGCCGGCACGGCGATACGGACCTCCGCGCCCGTGCCGGCCAGGGCCGCCGGATCGCGCTCGACCGCCGTCCGGGCCGCGGCACGAAAGCCCGCCGCCTGCTCGGCCGGCAAGGCCGCCATACGGACCGGCTGGTCGACGGGCATGGTCTCGGGCATCGCGATCCTCTCGCCACAGCATCGAATGGAGGCGGAGAATTCTAGGCGACGAGACGACGGCTTTCTTGATTAATATATCATCTATCTATAGTTAACATAGGCACTAGGATACTCTAAATTCTATTTACCATGGCGGGCCAGAGCAGGGGATCAATTTCGCCACCGGGGTCTGGCACCACCCGCTGATCGCCGATGCCGCGGGACGGCGCTTCCTGGTCGTCGACCGGACGGGGCCGGGGGAGAGCCAAGCCGGTGAGTGCAGGAGTGGCAAGCGCTTCGGATCCGCTCGTCGGCGGGACGATGGCAATCAATAGGCACACAAAAAGAGGCCCCGGCTGACCGGGGCCTCTGTTACGACCGATCTATTGAGCAGATCGATGTTCAGACGATGATGTCAGCACCGCTGCCGGGGCCACCGACCGAGAGGTTGGCAGCAAAGACGTTGGAGACAAAAATCTTCAGCTCGACCGCCGTGTCAGCATCGACGTTCACCAGCACGTTGGTGCCTGTGGCCACTTGCTCGAGCTTGACCGCGCTGGTCCCGATTCCGAAGCCCTGGAGGTCGATCGTGTCGACGCCGTCCCTGAAGTCGGTGATCGTATCCGTCTCGGACCCGTTGGTGAGGCCACCACCGACCCAACGGAACTCGTCGGCGCCACCGCCACCGGTGAAGAAATCCTTGGAACCATCGAGGGCGGAGATGAACTCGTCGCTGCCGCCGCCACCAACGAGGCTGTCGACGCCGTTGCCGCCGCCGAGCACGTCATTGTCCGCGCCACCGCGCAGGATGTCGTCGCCGTCGCCACCGGCCAGGAAATCGTCACCCGTGTCGCCGACGATGGTATCGTTGCCGGTGCCGCCGCTGATCGTGTCGGAACCGCCATCGCCGAAGAGGCGATCGTTGCCGGCACCGCCATCGATGTTGTCGGCGCCGCCGCCGCCATGCACTCGATCGTTGCCGCCGCCCGACTGAACTATATCGGCACCACCGGCGGCATCGATCGAATCGTTGCCGTTGGTCGCGACGCCGACCACGCCAGCCGTGGAGAACCCTACCAGGATTGCGTCGGCACCCCCGGTGCCGGTCACGTTAGCCATTAGATAACTCCCTACTTGAGGCGCTCGTTTCGACGTACACAGTCGGAAAGCTCTACGCTGGCCGCCAGGCTGTCGCTGTTTGAGATTCTTATCGCCAAAGCAAGGATTTCACAAGGGCCAAGCAGATCAGAAGTAGAGAACGCAATGCGCGATAGTAACTATAAATAAGAAACCATTAGTAGAAAAAGATAGTCGTTCATGGTATGTGGAGGTTTTTCCCGGCTCCTGGAAGCGGATTAGCCGGGCTAAAGGGAAAAGCGCCGCCTGCCTGGATTTCGGTAAAGTGTTGCATGTCGGAGCCAGCCGGTCGGAGCTACCTCGCCTGGTCAGATCTCGATTAGCCCGACCTTCAGCAGCCAGCCCACCCCCAGCGCCGCCGCCGCCCGCTCGGCTTGGGGCAGGCTCTCCAGCAGTGCCGCCTGGGTGAGACCTTCGGCCCCCGCGCGACGCAGGACGTCGAGGAGCTGCCAGGTCAGTTCCGAGGGATGCGGGCTGCGACCGTCCAGTCGACACATCCGCAGCCCCGCCAGGCTCTCGGCCGATGCCGGCGGCTCGGCCGCGGCGCGCAGCCGTGTGTCGGCGGCGAGCGATCGGGTGGCGTAGTGGCCGAACAGCAGGAAGGGATTGTCGCGCAGTGGTCGGGCCGGCAGTGGCGTTGACGTCGCGGCCTCGGCGCTTGCCGCGCGGATCGTCGCCAGCTCGCCCCAGAGTTCCTGGTAGCGGCCGATCACCACCCGCCAATCGAACAGTGCCTTGGCCCGCGCCCGGCCGGCCGCTCCCATTGCGGCGCGGCGCTGCGGATCGCCGAGCAGCGATGCCAGCGCCTGGGCGGCGGCCGGCACGTCGACCGCCGTCACCAGCGAGGCCTGGGCGCAGTAGTGGTCGTAGGAGTCGCGGCCGTCCGCGTGCCGCTCAGCGAACATCGTCCCGGCACCCACGGCAGGCAGGATGGTCGGTACCAGGATCGCCGTCTCGCCATGCACCAGCGTGTCGCGATAGCCGTCCCAGTCGCTGGCCACCACGGGCAGCCCGGCCGCCATCGCCTCGACCGGGGTCAGGCCGAAGGTCTCCTGGATGTTGTCGGACAGCGAGCAGAAGACGTCGGCCGCATGCCAGATCCCTCGCCTCGCCTCGGGCTCGCGGCCGTCGACCAGATGGCAGCGGACCTCGGGCATCAGCTGGCGCTGTGCCTCGACGAAGCCGTCGCGGATCCAGTCGTTGGCGTGCCAGCCGGACTCGATCAGGTGCAGCCGGACGCCCTTGCCGAGCCGCTTCGCCGCCTCGCTCAAGCCCAGATACATCGGCAGCGGATGCGCCTTGGCATGCCAGCTGAGCCGGCCGACGAACAGCACCACGAGATCCTGCGCGGCGATGCCCAGCCTTCGCCGCCAGTTTGCCCGCATCGCCGCCGCGGCCGCCGGCCCGGGATCGAGAAAGGCGCAATCTATGCCCAGAGGGATCACCGGCAGCATCGGCCTGGCGAGTCTTTGGGCTCCCAGGCGTTCCACGAGCCAGTGTCCTTGGTTGTCGATCAGGTGCTCCACGGTCCGCAGCACTGCCGTCGAGGTGCAGATCAGCGCGTCCCAGGGCTCGACCGGCCCGGTCAGCAGGTCGCCGATGCTGTCCATCGCCGCATGGCTGGCCGTGGTGTGGGTGACGCCGCAGATCGACCAGCGCCGGGCCGCGCCGCCCCGCCGGCGTCGTCGCCAGCCATGCTCGGCAAGGTTGGGCCCGGGCAGCATTACTGCACCCGTCCTGACCAGGGCGGCCTGGCGCTCCTGCCCCACCCAGACCTTGGGCAAGCCGGCATTGCGGCCGCCCATCTCCCTGCACAGCCGCTCGAACAGCTGGAACTGCTGGCCGGTCTCCGCATAGGCCACGAGTTCGTCGATCGCGGCGTGTTCGAGCATCGCCTTCAAGAAGCCCTCGCCGGCGGCGTGCCGGCCCATCAGCTTCGGCTTGTCGGTGCGGTAGCCTTCTTCATGAAAATAGATCGCGACGTTGGGTTGTGACGTCATGACGTCATCACGCTATGACATTGCGGACTGCCGCCAGCCGCGTCAGCTCGGCGGCGACCTCGGCGAACACGCCCTCCCAGTCGCGCGGGGCCTTCTGCCGGAACAGTCGGACGCTGGGGTACCAAGGGCAGTCCGGCCGGTCGCGCAGCCAGCGCCAGTCCGGATGGTGCATCAGCATCACCCAGAGCGGCCGGCCCAACGCCCCGGTCAGGTGCGCCACCGCACTGTCGGTCATCAGCACGAGGTCGAGCTCTTGGATCAGTGCCGCGGTGTCGGCGAAATCCTCGAGCAGCGGGCTGGCGTCGAGGATCAGCGATCCCGTTCCCAGCGCCTTCAGCTCGTCGAGCCTGGGGCCCTTCTGCAGGCCGATCAGCTGCACGCCCGGGATGCCGGCCAGCGGCAGGTAGGGATCGAGGCCCGCCGAGCGGTTGGCGTTGTTGGAGAAGGTGACGCTGCCGGACCAGACGATGCCGACCTTGAGCCGGCCCCTGGCCCTGGCCAGCAGCGGCGCGAACTTCCGGCCGCTGCCGGCCGGCGGCGCCAGGTAGGGCACCCTGCCCTGCGGCCGCGTCAGCGACGCCGAGAAGATCCCGGGCAGGCTGGCCAGCGGGCAGACCAGGTCGGCCGCCGCCGCCATCGCCTCGGCCTCGGGCGTCTCGCGCACCACGAGCTCGTCGACCCCCTCGGCCGAGCGCATCAGCCGCGTCAGCTCGGGCTGGCATTCCAGCACCACCTTGCCGCCCAGCGCCTTCACCTGCGGTGCGAAGCGGATGAACTGGATGGTATCGCCGAAGCCCTGCTCGGCGAACAGCAGCAGCGTCCGGTCGGCGAAGGGCTCGCCGTGCCACCAGGGCTGGGCGAAGGCGCGCTTCTTCTGCCGCTCCAGCTGCCAGCGGGCCTCGTAGTGGTGCCAGCCGGTGGCGAAGTTCTCGAGATGCAGCTGGGTCAGCGCCAGGTTGAAGCGGATCTCGGGATCGTCCGGCTTCAGCGCCAGGGCCTGCGCGAACACCGCGTCGGCCTCCTCGAGCTCGCCGGCGTCGCGCAGCGCTATGCCCAGGCTGTGCAGGGCATCGGCGGTGCCGCCGGTCAGCCCGACCACCCGGCGCTTGATGGCGATGGCCTCGGCGAAGCAGCCGTCGTCTTTGAGCGCGTTGCCGAGATTGCCCAGGATGCCGGGATCGTCCGGCACCAGCTCCAGGGCCTTGCGGTGCGCCGCCGCCGCCGCCGCGAAGCGGCGACGCTGGCGCAGGATGACGCCGATATTGGTAAAGGCGCCGGAGCGGCGCACGCCCTTGGCGATCGCCTGGTCGTAGAGCGCCATGGCCTCGTCGAGCCGGCCGGCGCGGTGGGCGGCGATCGCGGCGTCGAAGATGTCGGGAGGCGCGGGCCGGGCGGCGGCCGCGCCGGTCGTCCTCCCTCCCGGCTTCGGGCCCGGCGGCCCGCCCCTGGCGCTCATCCGTCGCATGGCTCTCCCCGGCATTCCCCTCGGCCGCGAGCGCGGCTGTTTTGCCTCAGTAGCATATCCTGGTCTATCCTCGGCGGCCCCCGCGCTGGCGGGCCGGTGGGCGCGTGCTATAGCGTGGGCATGCGCAAGCCTGTCCCGCCGATTCTCGCCGCCCTGCTCGCCGGCATCGCCACATCCGCCATCGCCCCCGTCTCGGCCGAGACCTTGGTCGATGCCTTGCGCGATACCTATGTGCAGAGCCCGCGCCTCGATTCCGAGCGCGCCCGGCTGCGCGCCACCGACGAGCTGGTGCCGCAGGCGCTGGCCGGCTGGCGGCCGCTCGTCCGCGCCACCGGAGAGGCCGCGCGTGCATGGGAACGTGAAGAACGTAATCGCGGCGGCGGTCGTCGGGTCGATCCCGCAAATGATCCGGATTCCTCAAGGCTGGCTCAGCTTTCCGGCCGCCTGCTGGCGCAACAGTCGGTTTATGCCGGCGGCGAGACGGTGGCCGGCACGCGCCGGGCGGAGAACCAGGTGCTCTCGGGCCGGTCCCGCCTCTCCGGTGTGGAGCAGGAGGCGCTGTTCGCCTCGGTCGAGGCCTATGCGGCGGTGATCCGCGCCCGCAACGTGCTGGCCTATTCCCAGGAGAACCTGGGGCGGCTGCAGCGCTATCTCGCCGGGACCCAGGAGCGCTTCCGCGTCGCCGAGCTCACCCGCACCGACGTTTCCCAGGCGCAGAGCCGGGTCGCCGGTGCGGAGGCCGACCTCGCCCGGGCCGAGAACGAGGTCGATGCGGCGCTGGCCGAGTTCATCCGCGCCGTCGGCCGCCAGCCGGGCGATCTCCAGCCCGCAGGGATAGCACCCGGGGTGCCGGCCACGCTCGAGGAGGCGCTGGCGCTCGTGCCGGAGCATCCGCGGGTGCAGCAGGCGGGCTACGACCTGGAGGCGCAGCGTGCCCAGGTGCGGGTCGACGAGGCGCAGCTGCTGCCCGACGTCAACCTCGTCGGCGAGCTGAGCCGGCGGCGCCAGCCCACCGATGCCGTCGATCTGCGCGATGATGCCTCGATCGGCGCCGAGGTCATCATCCCGCTCTACCAGCGCGGCACCGAATATTCGCGCGTCCGCCAGTCCAAGCAGAGCGCCATCCAGCGGCGCTACGAGCTGACCGACATCGAGCAGGCGGTGCGGCGCGAGATCATCACCAGCTTCGAGGCCTTCCTCGCCGCCCGCCGCCAGATCGAATCCCTGAACCAGCAGGTCCAGGCGGCGCAGTCGGCGCTGGAGGGCACCCGCGAGGAGGCGATCGTCGGCGCCCGCACCGTGCTCGACGTGCTGAACGCCGAGCTCGAGCTGTTCACCGCCCAGATCCGCCACGAGAACGCGCTCGAGCAGGAGGTGGTGGCGAGCTACCGGCTGCGCGCCGCCACCGGCGGCCTCACCCTGGCCGGGCTCGGCTTCGGCGACGAGAGCTACGATCCCACCGCCAACTACCAGCGGGTCCGCAACAGATGGTTCGGGCTGTCGATCGACGATCCGGGCGCCGATTCGGCCGGCGGCGGGACGAAGTGATCGGTGCCGCCGGCGCGGCTCGCAGGATTTTAACCCGGTCTTCAGGCCAGAGGCGGATCAAGGCGGTGAAGGCCTTCGACAACGGATCGAAACGGGCGGCGGCCATGGATCGCCCTCCGGGTGCGTGAAGAGGCCACATCCGTCGGCCGGCGGTGCCGCCTCGCTTGTGGCGGTCGCGGCCGGCCCGATATGGTGCGGGCTGGGACATCGCGAGGCGGGGGTGTGATCCATATCGCCCCGCGTTCGCAGCGACGGCGATCTCATGGCCCCGCCGGTGTGGGGCAGGCGGGATGGGCGGGATGAGCGGCGACAAGAACTTGTTCCGGGAGACCATGGCCGGGTGCCGCAAGGCGCTCGCCCATGTCGGGCTGTTCAGCTTGGCCATCAACCTGCTGATACTGGTCCCCTCCCTCTACATGCTCCAGCTCTACGACCGGGTGCTGCAGACCCGCTCCTACGACACGTTGCTCTACCTGACCATCATCGCCATGACGGCCCTGGGCGTGCTCGGCATGCTCGACATGGTCCGGGCGCGGATGCTGATTCGTGTCAGCACGTGGATCGACCGCCGCCTCGCCGGGCAGACCTTCGAGCGCTCGATCGTCGCCGGCCTGCGAGGCAGCCCATACCATAGCCGGGCCATGCAGGACGTGCTGGAATTGCGCACCGCCATGGGCAGTCCGGCTCTGGTCAGCCTGTTCGATGTGCCATGGATGCCGATTTTCCTTGTCGTCATCTGGCTGCTGCATCCGATGATGGCGTTGGTGGCAGCCATCGGTGGGGTGGTGCTGTTCGGGTTGGCCTTGGTGAATGAACAACTGACCCGCCCACCATTGAACGCTGCCAGCGAGAACGCCGCCCGCAACCTGCGTCTGAGCCATGCCACGACGCGCAATGCCGAGGCGGTCGAGGCCATGGGCATGGCACGCAGCGTCGTCGCCCGCTGGCTGAAGGACAATGACGAGACCCTGCGGTTGCAGGAGCAGGCTGCCGACCGCAGCGGCGTGATCCTCTCCTTCACCAAGTTCTGGCGTATGGGCTTGCAGATGCTGATCATGGCCACCGGCGCCTGGTTGGTGCTGCAGCACGAGCTGACCGGCGGCGGTATGATGGCGGGCTCGATCCTGATGGGCCGCGCCCTGGCCCCGGTCGAGGGCGCCATCGGCAACTGGAAGGTGATGATCAATGCCCGTGCCGCCTGGCGGCGGTTGCAGGAGTTTCTCTCTTTGCCCGAGCCGCATCCGAGCCGGATGTCGTTGCCGCCACCGACGGGCCAGGTCTCCGTCAGCAATGTCTGGTACGCCTATCCGCAGCAGCTCGACCGGCCGATCCTGCGCGGGGTCTCGTTCGATATCGCCCCGGGCGAAGTGCTGGCGATCGTCGGCCCCTCGGCCGCCGGCAAGTCGACCCTGGCCCGCATCCTGATCGGTCTCTACGAGGCCAGCCGCGGCACCGTCCGGCTCGACGGCGCGAGGCTGCAGACCTGGGACAATGCCGAGCTCGGCCGTTGGCTCGGCTACCTGCCCCAGGACGTCGAGCTGTTCGGCGGCACGGTCAAGGAGAACATCGCCCGGATGACCGAGGCCTCGGCCGAGATGGTGATCGAGGCGGCCCAGATGGCTGACGTCCACGACATGATCCTGCAGCTGCCGCAGGGCTACGACACCGACATCGGCGAAGCCGGGCGGCTGCTTTCCGGCGGGCAGCGCCAACGCCTGGGCCTGGCCCGCGCCCTGTTCGGCCGGCCGCGACTGGTGGTGCTGGACGAGCCCAATGCCAATCTCGATCAGGACGGCGAGGCCGCGCTCAACCGCGCCATCGCCGAGATCAAGGCGCAAGGCACCACGGTGGTGCTGATCGCGCACCGGCCCAGCATGCTGCAGCAGGTCGACAAGGTGCTGCTGCTGCGCCAGGGCGCCGTCGAAGCCCTGGGCAAGCGTGACGAGATCCTCAAGCAGATCACACGGCCCACCGGCGTGCCCAAGGTGCCGCCGGCGCAGCGGCCGCAGGTCGAGCGGCGGCCGGCTGCCGCTGCCGGTGCCGCGGAGTAGAACTGATGGCCGACCTTCCCGTTTCCGCGGTCAACCCGCAGCCGCCGGCAACCATCGGCGCCTCCGTCAGGCCTGTACCCCCTGCCCTTCCCTCGGCGCCGCCACGGCCGCCGCTCGGCCGCTTCGTCGGTGCCGGCATGCTGATCATCGTGCTGTTTTTCGGCGGCTTCGGCGCCTGGGCCGGCCTGGCGCCCTTAGCCAGCTCGGCTGTGGCGCCCGGCTCTATCCGGGTCGAGGGCAACCGCAAGACGCTGCAGCACCTCGAGGGCGGCATCATCCAGGAGCTGCTGGTCAAGGAGGGCGACGTCGTCCAGCGCGACCAGGTGCTGGTCCGCCTCGACCGGACGGCGGCGCAGAGCCGGTTCGAGACCGTCCGCCACCAGTACGACCTGCTGAAGGCCAGCGAGGCCCGCCTGCTGGCCGAGCAGACCGGCAGTGATCGGCTGATCTTCCCGCAGGAGCTGCTCGACCGCCGCGACGAGCCCCGCATCGCCACCCTCCTGGGCGGGCAGGCGCAGATCTTCGCCACCCGCCGGCAGAGCTACAAGGGCCAGAACGAGATCCTGAAGGCGCGCATCGACCAGCTGCGCTCGCAAGCCGACGGGCTCAGGGCGCAGCAGGCCTCGAGTGAGCGCCAGCTCGAGCTGATCCACAAGGAACAGGCGACGGTCACCGACCTGGTGCGCAAAGGCCTGGAGCGCGAGCCACGGCTGCTCGACTTGCAGCGCCGGGCCGCGGCCCTCGAGGGTACCCGGGCGGAATCGCTGGCCCAGATCGCCCGCGTGCAGCAGACCGTGGGCGAGACCGAGCTGCAGATCCTGTCCCTGACCAACGACCAGGCCGAGAAGGTAGCGGCCGAGCTGAAGGACACCCAGGCCGACCTCGCCAAGGCCGAGGAGGAGCTCGGCGCCACCGCCGACGTGCTGCGCCGCCGCGAGATCCGCGCCCCGATCGCCGGCACCGTATTCAACTTGAAGTATTTCACTCCCGGCGGGGTGATCTCGCCCGGCACGCCCATTCTCGACATCGTGCCGTCCGACGACCGGCTGCTGGTCGAGGCCCAGCTCAGCCCACTCGACATCGACGTGGTCCGACCGGGACTGCTGGCCGAGATCCGGCTCAGCGCCTACAAGCAGCGGCGGCTGCCGATCATCGACGGCAAGCTCATCCAGGTCTCGGCCGACCGGATGGTCAACGAGAAGGATGGGTCTTCCTACTACAAGGCCTTGGTCGAGGTGGACCCCCAGGAGTTGGCCGAGCTCGATGAGCCGGTGGAGCTCTATCCCGGCATGCCGGCCGAGGTGATGATCAAGATCGGCCAGCGGACCTTCTTTCAGTACCTGACCTCGCCGATCCAGGACAGCTTCAGCCGCGCCTTCCACGAGCAATAGGCCGGCAACGGATCGCCGCGAGCCGGATCGCCCGCCGCTATTGGATTCTGGTGACGGTATGGGTTCAAATACCCCTTCCAAGGTCGACAAACCCATGTTTGGGTCCGACATAGGATTGGTCTGTTGGATTCTGGCGGCGCGGGCGACTATTGGATTCTGGTGACCTATCCACAGAAATGTCGATCTTATCCACATCCACCCTGTGGATAACCATTGGACTCTGGTGACACCCAGGCTTGGATTCTGGTGACGCAACTATTGGATTCTGGTGACGCCACATTACTAATAATCTTACTAATAATTAGAATCTTAAGACGCGCGCGGGCGCGCGCGAGGAGGCGAATATCGGTCGCCGGCCTTCACTTGGAAGTTATAGACCGAAATCCTCGGGCGGCATTGTCGATCGGAGCCTTTGGAAGGGAGGCCTGCATGAGCGGCGGTCCCGACGCCGAACAGCAGGCATGGCCCAGCCTGGGCACGAGCTCTCCGGATAACGGCGACTATTGGATTCTGGTGACGCCCGGACGAAGGCGCGCAAGCGTCACCAGAATCCAATAGTTGCGTTGCCGACTGGGTCGTTCCCGGGAGAGTTTTCGCGCCTGGAGGCATGGAGCCGCCGCCGCGCGACGGGTCGTCGCGCCAGACGGGGCCGCCAGGACGCCTGTAAGGCCCTTGGAGGCCCCTCCGCTGGTCGGGAGGCAGGGAACAGCGGCCAAAAAATCGAATCGGCTGGCGGGGCCTCCAAGGCCAAATGAACAGCATGCTATTGGATTCTGGTGACGCTGCCGTTCTCTTGCGATTCCCCGACTTGGATTCTGGTGACAGCCATGCCGCCGGATCTGCAAAAGCCAGCCGTCACCAGAATCCAATATTGACAGCCGCCGGCGACCACCGAAACCTGGACAAATTCCGGGAGACCTGCCGTCATGAAAGCCCTGCCGCAACTGGTACGCGTCTACTCGCGCGAGGACGCGCTGCAGAAGGCCGAGACCGGCCATGCCGACAAGCGGCTGATCGAGACGGCGCTGCGGTTCTATGCCACCGAGGACGGCGACATCGGCGTCACCTACTCGGGCTTCTGCATCATCAGCCTGCCGCACAAGCCGCTGAAGAGCCCGCGCGATCGCTGGGAGCGCCGGCTGCTGCAGCACGGCTGTGCGATGACCATCGAGCCCGGCTTCCTCGAGCTCGGCGGCAGGATGGTGGAGCTGGGCGTGCCCTACGGCAGCACCGCCCGGCTGATCATGATCTACCTGCAGACCGAGGCGCTGCGGCACAACTCGCGCGAGGTGATGCTCGGCCGCTCGATGTATGACTGGCTGAACCGGATGGGCATGTCGGTCGGCGGCAACAGCTACCGTCAGGTCAAGGAGCAGGCGATGCGGCTGTCGGCCTGCTCGCTGCGCTTCACCTGGGACGGCATCAGCGGCGGCCGGCGCGCCGCCGCCTTCAAGAAGGATTCGATCATCGAGGCCGGCATGATCTTCGTCGACAACGGGCGCAGCGCCGAGCAGGGCAGCTTGTGGGAGGACACGATCATGCTCTCCCAGACCTTCTTCGAGAAGCTGAAGGAGCACCCGGTGCCGATCAATGTCGGCGCGGTGCGCGGCATCTCCAACCGCTCGCTGGCGATCGACATCTATGTCTGGCTGGCCTATCGGCTGCACACCCTGGCGGCACCGACGCGGGTCTTGTGGCCGCAGCTGATGGAGCAGTTCGGCCCCGGCTACCGCCACCTGCGCCAGTTCAGGGCCAAGTTCCTGGAATCCCTGAGCTTCGCGCTCGTCGTCTATCCCGAGGCCGAGGTCGAGTGGGACGAGCAGGGACTGGTGCTGAAGCCGTCGGCCCCGGCCATCCCGCAGCGCCGCTTCCAGCAGGTGATGCTGCCGGCCGGCCTCGACGCCGCGGCGTCGTGACATCGTAGCGTCGTAACGTTACGACGTTTCATCCTTCCTTCTTCTGCCGGTCGCGGGCGAGGGGAGGGAGGCCCTCGCGGACGAACAGCTCGTTCAGCGCCCGGATCAGCAGGCTGTGCGGCCGGGCATCGAGGCGGACGGCGAGGCTCTGCAGCTGCGCCCAGGCGCTGCGGTTGAGATAGAGGCTCAGCCGCTTGATCGTCTCCCCGGACGCCCCGCCCGGGCCCGGGGGCAGGGCAGGGGGTGCCGCCCTGACATCCATCCGCCCGAGGGCCGCCGCCACCGGATTGGCCGTCCGTCCGGTGACCCGCTTCGCCGCCGCCCTGCGTTCGACCATCAGCCGCTCCCCAGCCTCTTGTGCAGCCAGCGCCACAAGGCCGCGACCTCGGCCGCGGCCTTGCCCCTGGGCTCGTGCTCGACGACGCCCAGGCCCAGCACCAGGCTGTTCTGGAACGCGGCCCGCTGCCCCAGGCTCACCGGTGCCACCGGCAGCGCATAGCCGGCCAGCGCCAGCCGAGCCGCCTCGATCACCGCCCCGGCCTTGGCGGGGGCGGCATTGAGCAGGATGGCGGCGGGCCGGCCGCTGGCGGCGGCGATCGCCGCGGTGGGCGCCAGGGCCTTGATGTCGAGCAGGGAAGGGCGGCAGGGAATCAGCAGGAAATCGGCCAGCCGTGCCGCCTCGACCGCGGTGCGCTCGGTATGCGGGGCGGTGTCGACGAAGGCGAAGGCGGCACCGGCGCTCCGGCAGGCCGCGAGCTTGGCCTCCAGCTCGCCGGGGCCGGCGGCGATCACCGCCGGCGTCTCGGCGGCGCGCTGGAAGCGCCAGGCGGCGGCGCTGGCCTGCGGGTCGGCATCCACGATGGCGGCGGTGCGCCGTCCCCGCCTGCCGCCGCCGTCCTCGGCGGCGATGGCGAGGTTGATGGCGGCGGTGCTCTTGCCGCTGCCGCCCTTCTGGGCCAGGAGGGTGACCACCTTCATGACGTGGTGACGTTACGACGTGATCACAGGAGATGTCGAGAGCGGATGGGCGGGGGAGGGCATGGGTCGCGGATTAGCCGCGTTATTGCGACGAATCCCCGATGTTGACAGCAGCGTCGGCACGAGGCGATAGCCTGGAGAGTTNCTGGAGCTGAAGCTGGCGAGGCTCGACGCGCTGGAGCTGCGGGTGCTGGAGGGCGACGGCGATGCGGAGGCGGCACCGCTGCCGTCGATGGCGACGCTGGTGCGCTACCGCTCGCAGCTGCTGAAGGAGCGCGCCGAGATCGACCGGCGGCTCGGCCGTCTCGTCGAGGCGCGCGGCACGAACGAAGCCGAGCCGGACGAGGGGCTGGACGATCCCGAGCTGAAGCGGCTGCACGCCATGGCGAGCCGGGTGCTGGCGGATTCCTGGCGCCAGCCTGCAGCCGGCACGGCCGCGGATCCGGCGGGTGCGGCACCGTCCGCCGAGCGGTCCGATCGTCCCAACAGGCACGAGCGCCGGCGCCGCGAGGCCGAGCTGCGCCGGGCGGCATGACGTGACGACGTCATAGCGTTTTGCTGTCGCCGGGGCTCGAAGCGCGTGACCGGCGATCGGCTGCTGCCTAGGATGGGGCAGGAGGATCCGATGCCTGCCGCCGCCAAGCTGCGCATGACCGCCGACCAGTTCATCGCCTGGGCGATGCAGCAGCCCGAGGGCGAGCACTACGAGCTCGCTGCCGGCGAGGTGGTGGCGATGGCGCCGGAGCG
>JRYD01002344.1_pt1 | contig 17290 bp, 17 predicted proteins | sample 235311 | NCBI WGS metagenome assembly JRYD01 (sample SAMN03074213, study PRJNA261472) | activated sludge metagenome | biome: Common Effluent Treatment Plant; feature: Wastewater; material: Activated sludge; isolation source: activated biomass in a lab-scale reactor treating industrial wastewater at... | reverse complement strand
AATTACCATACCTGTATCTGATTTGGCAAAAGGTATGTATATGGCTAAGATAAAAATTAACGGCAGAGCAGACGAAAATAAAAAACTGTTAATACAATAAACTTAGTAAATTTGGGGTATGATAATTAGGTGTCATACCCCAAATAATTTAAAATGAAAAAGTTTTTAATTATTATCATCTGTTTTATTGCATTAAACAGCAATGCTCAGAATTTAGTTATTAATCCGTCTTTTGAAAACACAATACCATGCTGGATATTTATTAATCTTGGCACATGGCAAATGCAATGTACTAATTGGTATTCAGCATCAGGTGGCAGTCCTGATTATTTCAGCGAAACGTATGACCCTCTCTGTTATGCTTCTCCTGTTCCGTTAAATCAGGTAGGCTTTCAATATGCTCGTACAGGAATTGCTTATGTTGGCTTAGCTCCTTTTTTCACAACAATATTTCCTTCTTATGTAGATAGACGCGAATACATAGGAGGAATTTTGTCAGATACATTAAAGCAAGGGCATGAGTATTGCGTCAGCTTTTATGTTTCAGTTGCTGATGAAATGAAATATGTTATTGATGGCATGGGTTTATACTTGTCGGTGGATAGTGCTGTTGATTATACCATCAATACCAACCTTTCGTTTATGCCTCAAATTGAAAACTCAGCGGGTAATATTATTTACGATACGCTTAACTGGGTGCAGATTTCGGGAACGTACGTAGCTACCGGTGGTGAAAAATATTTGACCATTGGCAACTTTAAAGATGATGCTAATACCATGATTGATTCTACCTCATCAACGGCAAATAGTGCATACTATTTCATAGATGATGTAAGTGTAATAGATTGTACGGTGGGGATTGACGAAGTAAATGGTAATTTAAGTGTAGGGAAATTATATCCTAATCCTGCATGTACAGCAGTGTATTATGAAAGTGAGTTGAATGACAATGAAAACGGTTTGCTGGAATTATATGACATGCTCGGCAATAAATTATCGGCATATAAATTAAATCATGGTAAAAATAAAATTACCATAGGAACATCAGATTATGCACGTGGAGTATATATGGTTAAAGTAAATGTAACCGACAGGCAACCTGAATTTATAAAACTGGTATTGCACTAAATAATGTTAAATTTGCAAGGAGGCTTAAAAGCCTCTGCAAATCTTTTTAATATGAAAAAGTTAACTATTTATTTATGCTTGTTTTTATCATTAAAGGCAAATTCACAAAATCTTGTATTGAACCCTTCTTTTGAAGATACCATTGCTTGCCTGCCAAGTACTTATGTATTGCCATGTAGGTTTTGGTATACGGCATCAAATAATACTCCTGATTATTTCAGTGTGCAACCTGATTATAATTGTATGATACCAGCCCCGCAAGGTACCATAGGGTATCAATATGCCAGAACAGGAATTGCTTATGTAGGATTATTCACTTTTTTTAATCCTCCATTTAATAATCAACGTGAATATATAGAGGGAATATTATCAGACACATTAAAGCATGGGCATGAGTATTGTGTCAGCTTTTATGTTTCGGTTGCCGAAGAATTAAAATATGTTACAGATGGTATTGGCTTGTATTTTTCAGTTGACAGCGCAGTAGATTATACCATAAACACCAATCTTCCGTTTATACCGCAAATTTCAAACCCTTCAGGCAATATAATTTATGATACGCTTAACTGGGTGCAGATTTCGGGAACGTACATTGCCACCGGTGGTGAAAAATATTTGACCATTGGCAACTTTAAAGATGATGCTAATACCATGATTGATTCTATTAATAATTCAGTTCCTCAAAGCCAATATGAATCTTACTTATTTATTGACGATGTAAGTGTAATAGACTGCACGGTGGGGATAAATGAAGTAAATGATAATTTAAGTTCAGGCAAATTTTATCCAAATCCAGCACGTACTGTAGTTTATTATGAGGATAATTTAAATGATATAGAAAAGGGAATAATACAATTGCAGGATATATCAGGCAGAAATCTTAAAGAATACAATTTGAAGAGTGGAGTAAATCGAATTACCATACCTGTATCTGATTTGGCAAAAGGTTTGTATATGGTTAAGATAAAAATTAACGGCAGAGCAGACGAAAATAAAAAGCTGTTAATACAATAACCCCCCTCTCTGGCGCACCCCGATAACTATCGGGATCAGACTTGTGCCGTACTGTCATTAAAAATTCCTCTCGCGCACCCCCATTATCAGGATGCGTCAGAGGGGTATGGAGACAATGCCTGGACAAAAAAAACTTTTCACGAGCACCCACTACCTGTTTCCGCATAAGACACCTTTTTTTAAATTGATTCAGCTTCCTGAATCAAATTAAAAAGCAGTGGTGTTGCGGAAACTCAGCCCCACCGGCTGTGGAGGTGAAAGAATATTACAACGACTTATTTAATTATGAAAATTTTCAAATCTCATAATTTGTATTTTTCAACAATGTTGTAACAGCATAGTCTCCTTTGCCCAGGAAGTTCGTGGTATGGGGACTATGCGAATAACAAATATTATAGTTGTGAATTATCCGCACAGTCCCACGCTTGCTGCGAGGAGACAATGCGGGAAAAAAACCATTTCACGAGTTTCTGTAGGCGCGAGGCTGTGCCTCGTTCCCTTTTATTTTAATGGCTTGCAGCGATAAGATTAATCTCTCTTTCGCTAAAAGCGAAAATAATAAAATGACACGAGGCACAGCCTCGCGCCTACTTAGGAATACTAGTTTACCAAAGGCAGTAATTTTGTTTCAATACCTGTATCTGTTTTGGCAAAAGGTACGTATATGGCTAAGATAAAAATAACAAATCGTGACGAAAAGATGATTAAATTAACAGTGAAATAAATGTATATTAATGGAGGCTTGCTCAAAAACAAGCCTCCATTAATTGTGAATAAGATTTTAATTGGTTTGGTCTTTTTCACAGTCTGTCGTTATGCACAAGGCTATCCGAACCTAATACTAACTGGAAACATTAGCTTGACAATTGCGCACAAAAGATTAAATTCGTAAATTAGCACCAATAATTTGAAATAAGAGATTGTGCAAAAACAAAGATTATAAATTGACACTTCAGTTTTCGGAGGATTTTATGATGATGAATTCTCGGAATTTACTATTCCTTTATTTCAAAGGCTAAATAATGAAGAGTTTGTATTGCTATTTTCGACAGTTACACAAGACGAACTTGAAAATGCACCAAAATACGTCAAAGATTTAGTTTCAAAAATCAAAATTGAAAATACTGAATTTATTGATGTGACAGATGAAGCCGTTGATTTAGCGACTGAATATATAACCGAAAAAGTAGTAGGACAAACAAGTTTGGCAGACTGTTTACATATTGCTTTGGCGACAATAAGCAAAGCGGACTACTTAATAAGTTGGAACTTTAAACACATTGTAAACGTCCAACGAATTAGAGGATATAATGCCATAAATATTAAAAATGGATACAAATTATTAGAAATTCGTTCACCAAGAGATTTTGTAAATTATGAAGACAACGACTGAAAAACAATTTGATGCCGTAAAATATATGCGTCAACAAAGAGATAAATTAAGCGATAAATTAGCAAAAATGACAAAAGCTGAAATCGTTGAATATTTCCGTAAAAGAAAACTAGAAATTAAAACAAAGCCTTCGTAGGCGCGAGGCTATGCCTCGTTGCCTTTTATTTTAATGACTTGCAGCAATAAGATTAATCTCTCTTTCGATAAAAGCGAAAATAATAAAATGACACAAGCGACACACTTGCGCCTACTTAGGTAAAAAGTCATCAAGCCGTTTTTTTCCGGAACAGTTTTTTGAAAAAAGATTTGTAGGCATCCATGTCAAACAATGCGGAGTCGTGTGTGGCTTTGTAAACCATAAAAATCCCAATAGGCAACAACACCAAAGACGATTGCCACATACCTCTTTCAACACTGATGATTCCTTCTTTTGCCATCTTTTCTCCGGTGATTGAAATAATATGGTAGCAGAGGAAGAATGCTATGGAAATTACAATTGGCAGCCCAAGTCCGCCTTTGCGGATGATGGCTCCTAAAGGTGCACCAATTAAAAACAGCAATAAACAGGCAATAGATAAAGTGAATTTACGATGCCATTCAATTTGATATTTTACATAGGCTCTGTTTCTGCTTTCCAGATCATCATCTGCACTTTCTATATACGATTTGATGACACGACATTGAGATAAGGCTGTTTCAAATTTGGTGTTGTTTAGTTTGATACTGTCAGTCAAAAAAGGTTTTGAAATAGCATTGCCAACATGGGTAAACAACGTGGAGTCTTTTAAAAACTGATAATATGGTTTTATGTCTCTGGCAAAACGTGTTTTTCGCTGTGCTGCCTGTAATTGAAAAGTATCAATCATGGCATTAAGCTGTTTGACATTCATCATCTGGTAGTTGTCTTTAAACAGGTCTTCATTGGTTCTGTTTAGCTGAAAAGACGATAAGTCAAAACGAATAGTTTCGGATTGGAATTGCGTTCTGAGTAGTGGATTGGTGTCGTAATTTTTTTTACGGTTTTGTTGTTCTTCGTATGAATGCCCATTTATTAAAGTTAGAATAAGATAACGCTTATCATTTGTCATCACCATAGTGCCACTATCGGCAATCACAACTTTTTTATTACCCATGTTGTGTGTGTGATCATAAATCATGACGTTTTTAATTGATTTACCGTCAGCAGCTTTTTTACCTATTTTAATACTATAACCATCAATACCATTGTAAAAAACACCTTCTTTAATAAACAATGCAGGCTTTTGCTGTCGCACGTCATACAGCAGCGAGCCCATTTTAAGATTGCTGTAAGGCAAAATATTGTTTGAAAAGTAAAAAGCACCTAAAGAAATTATTATTGCCACCACCACTAATGGGCGCATTAACCTTTGTAAAGATATACCTGCTGATTTTGTGGCAACAATCTCATAATGTTCTGCCAGGTTGCCAAAAGTCATTATTGATGACAACAGAATGGCTAATGGCAAGGCCAAAGGAACTAAGGTTGTTGATGTGTAGCCAAGTAGTTTGGTGATAGTCCACCAGTCAAGCCCTTTGCCAACTAAATCATCAATGTATTTCCACAAAAACTGCATCAACAGCACAAAGAGTGCAATAAAAAAAGTCATGATAAAAGGACCGATAAAAGAACCTAATACAAGTGTGGTGAGTTTCTTAAATGGTAATTTCATCAATGATTGGTTGCTGATATCAATACTCGGTTTTGTCTGTTTTATTTTGCCATGAGTTAAAAACACCGGCAGCTTGTTGGTTCGGCAAGTGCACCATTTTTATTTTTCTATCAGTGGGATGAATATTTATTTCATTATAAATAAATTCATCATCAAAACCTATTGCAGCAGCTTCCTGTCTGGTATTGGCGAAGTAAACCACATCAGGTCGCGCCCAGTAAATAGCACCAAGACACATCGGACAGGGCTCGCAGGATGTATATATTTCGCAATCATCTAACTGAAAACTGTTGAGTGCTTTGCATGCTTCACGAATAGCAACAATTTCTGCATGTGCTGTTGGGTCGTTGGTAGAGGTAACTTTATTATTTCCTTTAGCAATAATTTTTCCATCTTTAACAACAACGCAGCCAAAAGGGCCACCTTCATTGTCAGTGATTGCTTTCTTGGACAAGGCTACGGCCTCTTCCATAAAATGATTGTGATTACTCATTAATTAAAAATTAAAACTGATATCTTGTTTAATATCCGGATGGAGGCTGTATGCCACAGGGCAGGTGTGTGCTGCATTTTCTATCATTTTCTTTTCCTTATCCGAATAATTATTTTTCGGAAAAAATAATTTCACTTCAATTGCACTCACTCTTCTTGGGTCAGAGGCCATAGTTTTTGTTACTTCTGCACGTGTGCCATCAATTGAAAACTGATGTGTTCTTGCAGCAATACCCATAATGGTGAGCATGCAGTTGGCAAGTGATGTTGCTAATAAGTCGGTGGGGGAGAAGGCCTGAGCTTTTCCCTGATTGTCGAGAGGTGCATCGGTGATAATTTCATTTCCCGAAAAAACATGAACCGATTTCACTCTTAATTCGCTTATATAGGTAACTTCTGATGTGGGCATAATTATGATTTTATAAGTAGATGTCGTGCATTTTGGAGGCTTGCATCTGTAACCTCTTCACCGCTCAACATTTTTGCAATTTCAACAACTCTTTCGTCAGGAGTAAGTGTTTTTATTCTTGATTGTGCAATACCTTTTTCTATATGTTTAAAAACGAAGTAATGCGTTTTACCTTTACCCGCCATTTGTGGCAAGTGTGTTATGGCAAGTACTTGTCTGCTTTTTGAAAGTTGTTCAATGAGGTTACCAACTTTATGAGCCACCTCACCGGAGATGCCTGTGTCAATCTCATCAAAGATGATGGTTGGCATGGATGTTTTGTTGGCGATGAGTGCTTTAATACATAACATCAGTCGTGAAAGTTCACCACCGGAAGCCACCTTCGCCAATTCCATTACCGTTACTCCCTTGTTTGCAGAAAATAAAAAGCGCACAGCCGTTGTACCTGCGGTTGTCAACTCTTCTGTGGTTGTAAGGTCAATATCAAACTGAGCATCGTTGAGTGAAACTTCTTTCAACAATTTTAAAATATCTTTTTTGAAACTTTGTGCAGCTTTCTGTCTTTTGTTATGCAGTTCCTCTGCAATTAGTCTAAGGCTGTGATAAATCTCTTGAGTTTGTTTTTCGCACTTCTCAATTTCATCTGCAAGAGATTGAAAAGATTGAAGCTGGCTGGCAATTCCCTGCTGCAGCACTATCAGGTCGTCAGCATTTTTTACTCTGTGCTTTTGAAGTAATTTGTTATAAACCGAAAGTCTGTCATTGAGTATTTCAAGTTGCGAAGGGTTTAAACTAAACTGACTTTTAAGTGCAGTTAATTCCGATGAAATATCTTTCAGTTCAATGTTACATGACTGAATTCTTTTAAGAATATCTGTTAGCGATGGATGTAATCGTGCAATACCATTTAAACGGTTAACAGCTTGTGTAATATTTGAAAGTACATTTGTCTCACCTTCAGACAAGATATCACTTGTGCTGTCAAGTGTCAACACAATATTTTCAGTATTGTTAAGTATTTGTAGTTCCGATTCAATTTTTTCAAACTCCCCTGACTTTAAGCCCGCAGCTTCAAGCTCATCAAACTGAAACTGCAGAAATTCTGATTCAGCAATACTCTTATTTTCCAACGCTTTCAATTCGGCAACTTGCTTCAATAATTTTTTATACTCATTGAATAGATTGTTGTAATCATTTAACTGCTTCTGATTGCCCGCTGTAATATCCAACACATTTAATTGAAATGCTGAAGTGTTTAATGTCAGCGTCTGATGTTGTGAATGAACATCAACCAAAAAACTGCTGAGTTCTTTAAGAACAGAAAGGTTTACAGGAGTGTCATTTACAAATGCACGCGATTTACCTTCAGCATTAATTTCTCTTCTGATGATGGTGTCGTTTTCAAAATCTATGTCATGCTGCGAAAAAAAATCTTTCAGATTGTAATGCGAAATTGAAAATTCAGCTTCGATTATACACTTGTTGTTTTTATCGAAAAGTGTTTTTGCATCTGCACGTTCTCCTAAGACAAGCCCCATTGCACCCAGCAGGATAGACTTTCCTGCTCCGGTTTCGCCTGTAATAATACTCAGCCCATCAGAAAAATTAATATCCAATTCTCTGATAAGCACATAATTTTTAATGACAAGGCGGGTTAACATGCAATGTTTTTCTTTAAATAAAACTCGGTTGATTACTTAATAGTGTGTCCCATTTTATCACGCTTTGTCTGCAGATAGTGACGGTTGTGTTCGTTGGACTCAATTTCTAAAGGAATAATTTCAACAATCTCTAAGCCATACCCAATCAATCCGGCACGCTTTGTAGGGTTATTGGTCATGAGTTTTAATTTCGAAACACCCAAATCACGCAGAATTTGTGCACCAACACCATAATCTCTCTCATCGGGTTTAAAGCCCAGTTCCTGATTGGCTTCAACGGTATCTTTTCCTGCTTCCTGCAGTTTATATGCTTTAAGTTTATTCAACAATCCGATACCACGTCCTTCCTGATTCATATAAACAATGACGCCTTTTCCTTCTTTTTCAATCATCTGCATGGCTTTATGCAATTGTGGTCCGCAGTCGCAGCGGCAAGAACCAAAAATATCACCAGTAAGGCAGGAGGAGTGAACCCTCACTAAAATGGGTTCGTCTTTTTTCCATTCACCTTTTACTAAGGCAAGATGCTCTTGTCCGGTTGTATTTTGTTTATATGCAAAAAGCTCAAAGCTACCATAGGCAGTAGGCAGTTTAACATCTACTTCGCGATCAATGAGCGATTCAGTTTTCAGACGATAGGAGATAAGGTCTTCAATTGAAATTATTTTCAGGTCAAACTTCTTAGCAATTTTTACAAGATCAGGAAGTCGCGCCATGGTTCCATCTTCATTCATAATCTCAACCAGCACACCAGCAGGCTCAAATCCTGCAAGTCGGGCAAGGTCAACACCGGCTTCTGTATGTCCAGCTCTTCTTAAAACACCACCATTTTTACTTTTCAGTGGGAAAATATGTCCGGGGCGGCCAAGGTCTGAAGGCTTTGTGGCCGGGTCAATTAATGCTTTAATGGTTTTAGAGCGGTCGGAGGCTGAAATCCCTGTGGTGCATCCATGTCCGAGCAAATCAACAGAAACGGTAAATGGTGTTTCGTGAGAGGAAGTATTTGTTGCCACCATCATGTTCAACGCCAACTCTTCGCAGCGTTGTTCTGTAAGGGTAGCACATATTAAACCTCTGCCATGACTGGCCATAAAATTTATCATTTCAGGAGTAGCATTGCGGGCAGCAGTAATAAAGTCTCCCTCATTTTCGCGGTCGGCATCATCTACCACTATCACCGCTTTGCCATTTTTAAGATCGGCTAAAGCTTCTTCTATACTATTCAATTTCATTGTATTGTCAGGAGTCATTGTCTCTGTATCTGTTTTTGCAAATTTACAACATGCTTTTCAATGTTTAATTAAAATTCTTACATCTCAATTTGGTTGGTTTTTGCCATTATTCTGTATGTTAAGATGAAGTGAAGATTGTAATAGGTTTATAATCTTACATACGTAATGTGCGTTTATAGTAATGTAACAAAAGGCGTAAGGCCTGCGTTAAATTGCTCATATCGTTCTTGATAAAGATTATTACTAAGATAGTTTGGTTTTAGGTTAATATTAAAAATGATTCAGCCTTAGCCCTGTAAGGCTAAAAGTTGAATCACCTAAGCAAAAAATAGTTTTAGGTTGGTTTCAGGTGTGGGCTGCCCCGTAAGACAGCCCGTCATCTGCATTTTAAATTCGGATTTGGTTTTAGGGTTATACTTTTAAAAATCACCGCCAACGTGGCGGTGATTTTTTGCTTTTAATGGGTTTTAGGGTTTTCACATTTAAACGTGTATAACTTTCAGTTAAAAAAAAGTGTCTTGGTAAGATAATTCATGCTATATTTGCCCGCATAAACATTATAAACTTTATTAAAAAATGAAAAAATTAAGCTTATCAAAAACACTTTTGACAGGTGCTGTATTAGCTCTAATGACAGCAGGATTTACCGCATGTAAAAAAGACAGCGATCCTGATCGTAAGAAATTCTTGGGTTCTTTCTCTGTAACAACAGGAACAATTTCTTGTGGTGTTTCTGGAAACGGAACAATTGCAGCAGGTACTGCTGTAGTTATTACAGAAAATTCAGGTGGTGATGAAAAAGTAAACGTTAGCGTTGGTGGCCAATTGTCAGTAGTTGCTACTGCAAACGGTAACACAATTACCCTTGACAACCAAACTGTAAGTGGATTTACTTACACAGGTACAGGTACATTAAGCAGCAACACACTAACATTGTCAATCAATGAGTATGATGCTACAGTTCCTGAGAATTGCGTTTATAGCATGACTGCTAACAAATAATTGCTTAGCATAAAGTATAAAAAAAGAGGGCATAGCCCTCTTTTTTTGTTTAAGTCAGTTTGTATTTTTTAATGAGATTGAACTTTCTGCACTTGATATTTTTCAATACAAAAAGTATGGTTGAAGTGGTGTCCAATATTATTAGTGTGTGACCCAAACAAAAAAGAGGCTGTCTCAAAAGTAGGCAGCCTCTTTTGTATTACTTAAGATAAAATTATTTCAATTTATCTTTTAGCTTCTTAGGTGCGTTTTCGCCTTCTTTTTTCCCAGCATCTGTTGCATTTTTTGTTTCTGCACCAATCTTATCTTTTAAAGAACCACTTTGTTTCTGTGGCTCAACCTTTTTAGGCTCTTCCTTAGTTACTGTTTTAGTAGCCGGTTTTCCACCTTTTTTGTTTTTAGCAGCTTCTTCAGCGGCAGCAATAGAATCTTGTGCAGCTTTTTCAGCAGCAGCTTGTGCTTCTGCAACCATTGCCATAGAATCCTGATAGGCTTTCTCAGCAGCAGCTGCATTTACAGCATCAATAGAATCTTGTACTCTTTTAGCCTCAGCGGCTTTTTCTTCTGCGCTTGGTCCGCAGGCGCTCAGCAGAAATATACCTGCTACAGATAGCGCTAGTAGTGATTTTTTCATTTTTATTTTGAATTGATTGAAATTTGTCGCAAAATTAATACTTTAATAGTCAGGTTTTCAATATTTTTTCGATATTAGATATTAACAGTATAAAGTTAATGGTTATTAACACTAAAACCACCGAATTCTAAAGGTTAGAAAGCCTATAAGTTATCTTTGCCCTCTGCATGTCGAACAGAAAAATTGTTTTGTGGTTATTGGCATTCCTCATTGCCATATATTCTTTATTACGCCTTTCCTTCATCTTTATAAACTTTAGCTCTTTTAATTTCAGCAGCCCTGCAGAATTTTTAGTAGTACTTTTTGCCGGCCTTCGCTTTGACCTTAGTGCTATTTTTATTACCAACGTACTAATTGCCGTCATATTACTGCTACCGCTCAAATTTCATCAGAAATCTGCAAGAATCGGAATAACAATATTGTTCTTAATCGGAAACCTTCCATTTCTGCTCTTTAATTTAGTAGATGTTGGTTATTTCCATTTTACACAAAAACGTACAACAGCCGATTTTTTTGGTGTAGCCACCATGGGTGACGATTTCTTCAATATGTTGCCATCATTGATGCGTGATTATTGGGGGTTGTTGGTTGGATTTCTGTTGCTTGCTGTTGTATTTTATAAGGTATTTCAATGGTTTTTAAACAGAAGAACCGGAAAAAGCAAATGGTGGTTTGTAGAAATTACAGTGACAATAGGTTTTACCGTTTTGTTGTTCAGAGGTGGACTGCAGTATAAACCAATATCTGTATTGACTGCGGCACGATATACGAGTAATCAGAATGTAGCTGCCGTTCTGAATACTACATTTACTATTCTAAAAACTCTTGGAAAAGATGAACTGAAGAACTACGACTATGACAAAAAGATCCCTTCAGCTTTGACATACTTTAATCCCATGCATAATTATGCAAATACCGGAGTATTTAAACGAATGAATGTTGTGTTAATCATCATGGAAAGTTTTGGTAAAGAATATATAGGCTATTTTAATCAGGGCAAAGGCTACACACCATTTTTAGACTCGTTAATGCAACACAGTCTGACCTGTACCGATGCATTTGCCAATGGCAAGAAATCTATTGAAGGCATTCCGGGTATTGTTTCAGGTATTCCTGCATTGATGAATACACCATACATCAGCGGACAGTATAACAGCAACAATTTGAGTAGCCTGCCTTTCTTACTAAAAAAATATGGTTATTCTTCTTCGTTTTATCATGGTGGGAATAATGGCACAATGGGTTTTGAGAACTTTAGTAAAATGGCCGGATATGATTATTATGTAGGTAGAAATGAGTATGGCGACAAAGATTATGATGGCACATGGGGCGTTTATGATGAACCTTTCTTTCAGTTTTTTTGTCATGAACTAAATACGCAAAAGCAACCTTTTGTTGCTACTATTTTTTCGCTTTCATCACATCATCCTTATGCTATACAACCACAGTACCATTCAAGATTTAAAGAGGGTGAACAGCCAATACATCGTGCTGTGCGTTATGCAGATTATGCACTACAGCAATATTTTGAATGTGCTAAAAAACAACCGTGGTATTACAACACACTTTTTGTGATTACTGCAGATCATACAGGCCCTTCAATAATAAGTCATTATCAAACACGAACAGGTATTTACGAGGTACCGATTGTATATTTTGCTCCTGATGATAGCTTGTTGCAAGGGCAATATAAAAATGTTACACAACATATAGATATTGTTCCCGGTATATTAAATTATCTGCATTATCCTGACAACTTTAAATTTTTCGGCAATAGTATTTTTGATACAACAGTCAGCAATCGTTTTGCAGTTAGTTTTCTTGATGGCACCTATCAGTTGATTACAAACAATAGCGTTACAGCGACTGACTTTGACACAGAGTATCATTTTGTACTTCGTAATGCTAAAAAAGAGAATGATTCAATTAAAGCTTCAAATACATTAAAGGTTTTTGTTAGTTTGTATAACAGAAGCATGATTCACAATAAACTTACAGAAGATGAATAGCAGTAAACGTTTAATGTTTATTCTGAATCCTAAAGCAGGACATGGACTTAATGAGGGTATTGTTGATTTGGCTAATGAAATTCTAAGAAAGCATTTTAACGAATGTATTTTTAAAAAAACAGAATTTGCAGGACATGCAACTACACTTGCAGTTGAGGCAGTGAAGAATAAAATTGATTTAGTTGTTTGCGTTGGTGGCGATGGCACTGTAAACGAGACAGCACAGGCATTGAAGAATAGCGAAACAGCATTGGCTATTATACCAACAGGGTCAGGAAATGGGCTAGCACGTCATTTGCACATACCAATGAATTATAAAAAGGCTATTGCGTTAATTATCGAAGGAAAAAAAGTTGCCATTGATACTTTTCTGGTTAATGACAGGTTTGCCGTAAACCTTGCGGGAGTAGGTTTTGATGCACTTGTTGCACATCGTTTTGCAGCGCTTAGTGTAAGAGGATTACAATCATATATCAAAACTGTCATAAGTAGTATTTCTGATTTTGATGAAATGAAGTTTACTGATTTATTGGGCGAGCAACAAAAAGCATGGTTGATGTGTATTGCCAACAGTTCGCAATTTGGAAATAATGCGCTCATTGCACCTTATGCGCAGGTCAATGATGGTTTGCTGGATATTGTATTGGTAAAACGGCCATCTATAATGCAGATGATACCTTTTGCTGTTAAAATGTTTAATGGTAAGTTAGTGTCTTCCAAAAGCTACAAATGCATAAGGACAAAGAAATATACTGCACAATTTGATATTGCTCAGCCGATGCATATTGATGGCGAACCGGCAGGAATGGTTTCATCAGTCGAGGTGCAAGTAATTCCACAATCATTAAATATTATAATTGCGTAAAATGTCAAAGAAAAAAAACGAAAACTCAGGAATTGTTTATAGCACCAATCCTGATTTTAAATATCAGGATGAGAATAGTCCTGATGCTATAACACTGACGCCAGCACAGCAGGATTTAAGAGTTATGAGAGATAGCAAACAACGTGGCGGCAAAACGGTTACATTGATTACGGGTTTCGTTGGAAAAGAAGAAGATATTGAAAAGCTCACAAAGATGCTTAAATCCAAGTGTGGTACAGGAGGAACTTTTAAAGATGGTGAAATAATTATTCAGGGTGATCAAAGAGAGAAAGTTTTTGATTTATTGCTTGCAGCAGGATACAAGGTAAAAAAGGCAGGGGGATAGTTTGAAAAAAAGCCACCAGCGAACTGATGGCTTTTTTGAGGTCGAGAGTAGATTTGAACTACTGTAAAAAGTCTTGCGGACTTTTGCCTATACTCTCGGCCACTCGACCTTGTGATGTTGAATATATTTCAACGTTAACAAAGTAATTAGGTTTCATTAAAATAACAAAATGTTTTTGGGTGAATGGTATGAAATACAGGGTGAAAGTGAAAAAGTCTTGAAAATGGCTTTAATTGAGATTAAAGTTTTCTTAATCTATTTTAAGAGGAAAAGCCCATTCTTACAAAAGTTGAGTTTTTGTTTATTAATTGGTTATTCATTGTTTCTAAAAGTACATTTGCTTGATGTTTCTTTTCCATAGAAATGAACCAAAGAAAAAGACACCAACAAAGCCAACCTTAAATTTTCTTTTTACGCAAAGCCTGCCCTTCCACTACAGGAAAATTTACAGTTCGCACCTTTGTTGGATCGTCTGCGCACAACATGGTACTACTCGTTTAGAATAACCAATTTTTTGTTGACACGCTGGTTGTTGCTGGTGATGCTGCAATGATAAACCCCATTACCCAAAAAACTCAAATCAAAATTTTGTAACGTACTCCATTGTGGCAGGTTGTAATTAAAAACTTTTTTGCCTGTTATATCAAATACCTCAAAAGTTCCCTTGCTATTCTGCGGTAACAAGTACATGATTTTGAAATTACCATTGCTTGGGTTGGGGGAGATTGAAAATTTAAAATCATGCTGCTCCATTTCATTAACACCTGTAGTTAAACATGGGCAAGTTGTTTGTGTGGTATCGCAGCCAAGGTAGTAGTTGGGGTGGTTGGGCACAGCCCTGAAATTGAAAACGCCTAAGTTAATGGCATGCTGTTGTAAATCACACGCAACACCTGCACTATCAGGATAATTCATTTCATGGATATATTGCACACTACTGCCGCTTGTAATATAAATTTTTCCATTAGGAGCTAAATACATATAAAAAAATGTTGTACACCATGGTGGATTGGGATAACAAAATCCGTCATAGGCAGCTACGGTATCAACAGACAGTGTATTTGTATTTACCTGATAAACTTTGCCTGAATTACACGTGTATAGTTTTTCTCCCGAAGGACTGAATGCTAGCCCCCATAAACCGCTTTGAGTTAAAGTAGTTATATGAATCGCTCTACTGTTTGAAAACATTCCCGAACACCTGTCAAAATCAAATAATAAAGCATAGGTGTCAAAATAAGTAGTATCACTGTCAACCACATTTACATGATAAGCAAAATGATTCCCGTCCATTGAAAAGGTTGGTTGTGTTACATCATACCAGATATTAGGAACACTCAGTTTTTGTTTGGTTATACTTGCTATACCTGTTGGGGTAAAAAGAATTTTAAAAATAGAATCTGTATTATGCTTTCTTGCTACCACCCACCAATCTCTTCCATTCGCATGACGGCAAGCGGCAAGTCCCCATTCAAGGGTATCTTGAAAAGCAACAATATTTTTCTGTGTAGAATCAACACCACCTAAGCCACCGTTTAAAGTCATATCTATTACACTGTAAAAAACTTCATAAGCAGGGTAAGAATATCCATCCCAATCGCAAGTATGATGAAACAAAATATATTTAGTGGAATCATTTGGGTAAGGTAAAATGATATTTGCGTAAGGTAATAAAAGTCCATCGTGGTATGCCGTAGTTTCCGCACCTGGATTAAGACTATCGCCATTCATCATTACATTACCTGTTGAGTCGGCTATCCAAACGCCATTACTACTCATTAAAAAATTTCCGTTCTTATCACTTATGGTCGCTTCTGTGCCACTAAAAGTCATTATACGAGTATCAGGGGAAATTAAATTATACGAGGTTGAATCAAATATTATTTTTGCTTTTAGTCCCAGTGGGTCGCTTCCTAACAGCCATGTATTGCTCATTTGCCCCTGTCCAAGCAGGGGCAAGAAAAATACTATCATCATTGTTTTTTTCACCTTACTATAATAATTTTTGTAATCTTTAATGTATTATCATTAACAAATATATGCACATGATATATTCCGCTTACAAAATCAGATGTGTTTATTCTATATTGATTTTTGCTGCAATCAAATGATTGCTCAAATACAGGTTTTGAGTAAACATCTGTTATTTTTATCAAACATATTCCGTCAAAACTTTCATTTAGAACAACATCGGTATAATTATTTGCAGGATTTGGAATTACATCTATTTCATTCTTAATTTTATTGTCTGTTTCTTGTTCACCTTGTATTCTGTAATTTACATTTTGTGTGCAGTTATCCTCATATGTTAATGTATCGTTTGATAATGACATTAACGCCCTTGCCACATATACTGCTTTACCGCCTGTAAGCGGACATTGCTCGGCAACTGAAAATATTTGTGAATAATACGCATTGAGCGTGTCTTTACCATACAAAAGATATATGAAATTAATATGGTTTATAACTTTCATGTTTTCATCAGGCAACCCATTTGCCAATACAAGCGAATTAAAGTTTGCCGCCTGATTTATTTTTGAAACATCTGAACTGCCAACTTGATTTATAATGTTTTCTTTTGTTGAAGTTTCTAATTGAATATTACTCATTAATAATTCTCTTGTGTGCAAATTATCAACGGTGCTGTCGGTTGCTGCAATGCTGTCTAATGCTCTTATTTCATCTAAATAAACTTTTATCAGACTATCTGCTGTTAGAATCACAGTAGTTTGCGGTTGTGAATATACGCCCAATTCTTTCAGTTTTGCTTTCACTTTATATAAGTAACCAATGGGTTGATTTTCTTTATCTGAAACAAAATTTTCAAAAACAGTTTTTGAACTTCTTAAAACGCTGTCCTCTTTCAACTCTTTAAACAAATCCATTTGTGCTATCATTTTTGATTCTGGAACAAAGGCAGAAGATATTATACTGTCGGCAGCAATGGCCTCTTTCAATTCCATTGAACCACCACCTCGCTCGGCAGGATTATCATAACATAGTAAATATTCATCGCATCTGAATGTATTATCAGATGTATGATGTTTAAACCAGCCATTATCATCAGGTATCCCACCAAAACCAACTATTGGGATAATGGGTGTGTATGTTAATCCTAGAGTTGTATCAACCAAAAATAATGACTTAAACAAATTAGCAGTAGGAAACCAATTATCATTCCAAGCACCGTAGCCGCTGGTGTAAATACTTGTCCAAATATTACCTGCATGAGCCTGTGTGTCTATTACTGCCGAACTGTCCAATACTAAACCAATGTTATGTCTTTTTATTTCATTGCCTCTGAATTTAGTACCTGAATTACTTCCACTAAAAAATACGCCTGTTCGTGTACTGTCGGTAAAATTACAACCAAAATAACATTCGTTGTTAAATCGGCTATAAATTCCCTTGTTC
>JRYD01003592.1_pt1 | contig 17337 bp, 14 predicted proteins | sample 235311 | NCBI WGS metagenome assembly JRYD01 (sample SAMN03074213, study PRJNA261472) | activated sludge metagenome | biome: Common Effluent Treatment Plant; feature: Wastewater; material: Activated sludge; isolation source: activated biomass in a lab-scale reactor treating industrial wastewater at... | reverse complement strand
CGCCGCCGTGCTCGCCGCAGACGCCGACCTTGAGGTCGCCCTTGGTGGAGCGGCCGCGTTCGACGCCCATCTTGACGAGTTTGCCCACGCCACCCTGGTCGATGGTCTGGAAGGGGTCGGCGGGGAGAAGATCCTTGCTGAGGTAGTCGGGGAGGAAGGTGTTGACGTCGTCGCGTGAGTAGCCGAAAGTGAGCTGCGTGAGGTCGTTGGTGCCGAAGGAGAAGAAGTCGGCGGACTGGGCGATCTCGTCGGCGGTCACGGCGGCTCGCGGGATCTCGATCATCGTCCCGATCTTGATGTCGAGTTTGGGGCGATAGTCCTCCTCGGTCTTAACGGCGGCGATGGTCTCCTCGACCTGCTTGCGCAGCGCGTCGAGCTCGGCCTTGGTGCCGACGAGGGGGATCATGATCTCCGGGTAGACCTTGAGGTTGTCGCGGAGGCAGTCGATCGCCGCCTCGACGATCGCCCGGACCTGCATGCGCAGGATCTCGGGGTAGGTGACGCAGAGGCGGCAGCCGCGGTGCCCGAGCATGGGGTTCATCTCGTGCAGGGCGGCGACACGGTTCCGGACCTTGTCGACGGAGACGCCGAGCTGCTGGGCCATTTCCTTCTGCGACTTCTCGTCGTGGGGGAGGAACTCGTGGAGGGGCGGATCAATGAGACGGATGGTGACGGGCAGGCCCTTCATGCTCGTGAAGATGCCGATGAAGTCGTCACGCTGGAAGGGGAGGAGTTTGTTGAGCGCCTTCTCGCGGGCCTCGAGCGACTCGGCGAGGATCATCTCACGCATCGCCTTGATGCGGTCGCCCTCGAAGAACATGTGCTCGGTTCGGCACAGCCCAATGCCCTCGGCGCCGAAGCCGCGGGCGCGATCGGCGTCCTCGGGGGTGTCGGCGTTGGTGCGCACGCCAAGTTTGCGGTACTTGTCGGCCCACTTCATGACCTGGGCGAAGTCGCCGGAGAGTTTGGGCTCAACCATGGAGATCTCACCCGCCATCACCTCGCCCGTCCCGCCGTCGAGCGAGACGACGTCGTTGCGTGAGAGTTTCTGTCCTTTCACGGTCAGCGTGCCCTTGGCCTCATCGATCTGGAGTTCGCCCGCGCCGACGACGCAGCACTTGCCCCAGCCGCACGCAACCACCGCGGCGTGGCTGGTACGCCCGCCCGTGCTCGTCAGGATGCCCACGGCCGAGTGCATCCCTTCGACGTCCTCGGGGCTGGTCTCGCGGCGGACGAGGATCACCCGTTCGCCCTTGAGAGCCCGTTCGACCGCCTCGGCGGCGGTGAAGGCGAGCTTGCCCACGGCCGCGCCGGGGCTGGCGGGGATCCCCGTCGTCAGGACCTCGGCCTTCTTCTTCGAGGGGTCGAAGCTCGGGAGGAGGAGTTGCGTGAGGTCCTGCGCGGGGATGCGGAGGATCGCGGTCTTCTCGTCGATGAGGCGCTCGCGGACCATCTCGCAGGCGATCTTCACCGACGCGATGCCGTTACGCTTGCCGTTGCGCGTCTGGAGCATGTACAGCTTGCCGCGTTCGATGGTGAACTCGATGTCCTGCATGTCGCGGTAGTGCTTCTCGAGTTTGGTCTTGATGTCGAGGAGCTGCTGGTACACCTTCTTGTTCCACTTGGGCATCTGGTCCACGCTCTGGGGCGTGCGGATGCCCGCCACGACGTCCTCGCCCTGGGCGTTGATGAGAAACTCGCCGTAGAACTCGTTCTCGCCGGTGGAGGGGTTGCGCGTGAAGGCGACGCCGGTCCCCGAGTCGTCGCCCATGTTGCCGTACACCATCGTCTGGACGTTGACGGCGGTCCCGTTGAGCCCCTGGATCCCGGCGATGCGGCGGTACGAGATGGCGCGATCACCGTTCCAACTCTTGAAGACCGCCTCGATCGCGAGTTCGAGTTGCTTGAACGGATTCTGCGGGAAGACCTCGCCGACGTACCGCTGATAGACGGCCTTGTACGCCTCGCACAACTCGACCATGCCCTGCTCGGGGACATCGGTGTCCATGCTGGCGTTGTACTTGCGCTTGATCTTGTTGAAGGCTTCCTCGAAGTAGTGGTGATCGACACCCATGACGACGTCGCCGAACATGTTGATGAGACGCCGGTACGCGTCGTACGCGAAACGCGTGTTGCCCGTCGCGTTCGCGAGGCCCACAACCGCGGCGTCGGTCAGGCCAAGGTTCAGGATCGTGTCCATCATCCCGGGCATCGACACCGCCGCGCCAGAACGCACCGAGACGAGGAGCGGGTTGTCGTTGCTCCCGAACTTCTTCCCAGTCTCCTTCTCCAGCATCGCGATGTTCTTGTGGACCTCATTCATGAGCCCGTGGGGAAGTCGCTGCCCGGCCTTGTAGTACGCGGCACACGTGTCCGTCGTGATCGTGAACCCGGGGGGCACGGGAAGCCCGATCGAGGTCATGTCGGCGAGGTTCGCGCCCTTCCCGCCCAGCAGTTGCTTCATCTCGGCCCGACCCTCGGTCTTAGTCTTCCCGAAGAAGTACACCATCTTCCCGGGCTTGTTCCGCATAATCGGGGCGGGGGCGGCGGAGCCGACCTCGCCGAGGACGTGGGTCTTCTTGGCCACTTTCTTGACTACTTTCTTCGAGCCGGACTGGGCGGCATGGGTGACGGTGGACTTGCTCGACGACTTCGACAGAGACTTGGGCATGACGACTGGACCTTTCTCGTTCCGACGAGGATGAAACTCCGGGTGCCGTGCTCGTATACGACCTGCGTCTCTCCCGACAAGACCCTGTGGGGCACGAATGATCCCCAACCGCCAAGAAAAGCGGTGATTGGATCCGGGTCAAACGATCCTTCAAGACGCGATTGGGTTGGGCAGCGGCGGCCCGCCGGGATTCTCCCGATGTTGGTGCGCTAGGAAGTATAGGAAACTCACGGCACTCGGGCGAGAAACTCAAGAATTCGCGTGTCCGAGGACCATCCCGGTCCCACACCCTAACATCCTTCCGAATAGTGACTTCTGTACCACAACACATCCCTCTTCAGGTCTGCTCCACCGCCGGACAGGCCACGCGATTGCCGCACCTCGACGGCGTGCTTCCCCGCGATGTCTTGGAGCGATGGCCGGAGGGATGGAACCTTGCCGCCCTCCCCGCGGCACGGTCCCCGGAATCTTCTCGACGCTGGTCGCACCTCGTCAGGCCCGGGGCGACGCATCGCTCGTCAACATTCCAGAGCGCACGATCACACCTTTCGAGCGTCGCCTTCCCGGGCAACTCCACGACCACGATTCATCCCGACGATCACAACTCGCCGCGCCTCCTGGCGTGGATGCTCATGCTCTCGTACGACCTCGGTGGCGCGTTCGAGCCGACGGCCGCCAGCCGCCACCGCGCCACGTGGCCGCTCCTCGCCGCCCTTGAAGCCCACGACCAACTGATCCACGATCGCGAATCGGGAACATGGTGGGGCGCGGGGGCGTTCGCCGACGCCGAGGCGACCCGCGTGCTTACTACGACGCCACGCCCGTCACCCCCCACAACGATCCGATTCGCGCACATGGACACCACACCGGAGGCGTACACGACCGGCGTCGCTCGCGCGAAGGCCCACATCGCCGCCGGGGATTGCTACCAGATCAACCTCACCCACGCGATCCGAGCCACGCTCGTTGGCTCGGCGCGGGGCGTCTTCGCGCGACTGCTCGACGCGGCCGACCCCTGGCACGGGGCGTACGTGGAGTGGGACAACGCGGGTGTCCGCCATGCCGTCGCCAGCGCCAGCCCGGAGTTGTTTCTCCACTACGACGCTTCCTCACGCCTCGTCCGCACACGCCCGATGAAGGGCACGCGCCGATCACTCAACCAACACGACGAACTCTGGTCGAGCGACAAGGAGCGGGCCGAGCTCCACATGATCGTGGACCTCATGCGCAACGACCTGTCGCGCGTCTGCACTGTGGGTTCCGTCCGAGTCGCCTCGCCTCGCACCATCGAACATCACGGGGCAACCACACCGACCGACCCGGGCACCATCATCCTGCAGGCGACCGCGACCGTTGAGGGAACGTTGAACCACGACACAAATCTCGACGCGCTCCTTGCCGCCACGTTTCCGCCCGGCTCCATCACCGGCGCCCCGAAGATCCGCGTCATGCAACTCATCGACGAACTCGAGGCCCGTTCCCGCGGGCCCTACTGCGGCTGTGTGGGCGGCCTCTTCGACAACGGGGATCTCGAGTTGAACGTCGCGATCCGCACGGCCCTGATTCGGGGGACCGAGGTGGAGTACCCCGTCGGGGCCGGAATCGTCGCCGACAGCGATCCGCGGGCCGAATGGGAGGAGACCCTCATCAAGGCGAGCCCACTCCGGGCGCTCGAACGAGGCTGATTCTCGGGCCATCCCGCCGTCTCCTGCCGAGTTGCCCGTCTTGCCGCACCTGTGCTGTATCGCGTGGGCGCCCTCGCCGATAGTGGGTCCATGCCGAGCACACGTCGCCACGCCCGAGTCGGGGTGTGCGCGAGGCGCTCCAGGAGTCCGTTGTGTCTTCCAATGTTGCCGATGCCTTCGTGCTCGTGTTCACCTTCGGGATGTCCCTGAAAGGATGGAAGCAGGCCGGCCTGATCGGGCGCGAGTGGGCGATGTATCGCGAGGTCCTCAAGCGGTACGGCTCGATGGTCCTCGTGACCTATGGCGACGCCGAGGACCTCAACACCCTGCGCGAGGTCTGCACGCCCGAAGAGGCCGCCAAGGTTCACCTCGTCTGCAACGAGCGCCAGATCAACATCATGGAGTACATGGCGCGCCTCCCCGAACTCGTCAACCAGAAGCTCCGCGACGCGCGACGCGTCGTCGTCAAAACCAACCAGATGGTCGGCGGCGAGGCCGCGGTCCGGCTCACCGAGTGGCTCCGCCTCCAGGGCAAGGACGTCGGACTCATTGCGCGAGGCGGCTATCTCTGGACGCGCTTCGTCACCCACGAGCACGGCCCGCACTCCGAGGCCGCCGATGATGCCGGTCTTCGTGAGCGACTCCTCTGCCAGGCCGCCGACGTCGTCGTGGGCACGACGAGCGAGATGGTCTCGGATCTCTCGTGGCGATACGGCCTGAACCCCGCGCGAACGCGCGTCGTCCCAAACTACGTCCTCACCGACTTCGACCCCGTCGCGGCGTCCGATCGCGATCCCGGTTTGATCCTCTTCGCCGGCCAACTCATCGCGCGCAAGCGCGTCGATCTGCTCGTCCGCGCCATCGCCGATCTTCCCGAGGACACACGCGAGAAGGCGAGACTCGTCGTCGTGGGCGAGGGCCCCGAGAAGCGGACGCTCGAACAACTCGCGATGTCGCTCGGTGCGCCCGTGGAGTTCCTCCCTCGCATGCCGCATCACGAGCTCCTGGCGCTCATGTCACGCTGCACGATCTACGCCCAGGCGTCCGACCTCGAGGGCCAGCCTAAGACCGTCCTCGAGGCGATGGCCAGCGGCGCCGTCGTCATCGTCGCCCACACGCCGGGCCTGGGCGACGTCGTCGAGCACGGCGCGACGGGCCTGCGACTCCCCAGCGATCCCGAGGCCTTCGCCACCGCCATCGGCGAACTGCTCAACGACGTCGATTGGCGCGAGATGCTCGGGACGGCCGCCTCACGAGTCACGCGTGCCCGCTTCGGCATCCAGGCGATCCTGCCTCGAGAACTCGAGGTCCACGCCCTCGCCCTTGCCGTGGGCACCGAGCACGTCGGCGTCCAATCCGCCAAACGCCGCGCCGGTTGAGACCCGATCACAGACACAGGATCCTTCGCGTCCGGCATACGGTCACTCGATGACCAGCCCACGCACCATTGTTCCTGTTCCAGTTGATCGCCCGACATTGCACACGCTCCTCTCCACGCCCATCGCCGGCGGAACCGTGCTGAGCGAGACCCTGCGCACGCTCCATGATCACGGCGCGGCACCGACGCTGGTCGCCCCGCGTGAGTTCGAGCCTCATGCCCGTCGCGCGAACGCCGAGTTCCGAGAGTGCCAGGGCACCGCAAACAACGTCTTCGAGCACTCGTGTGCCGCGCTCTCCCTCACGCCGAGCCAGCCCGTCATCGTCGTCCATCCTCTCCTCGTCGGACTCGAACGCCACGACCACGACTGGCTCTGCGCACACACGAGCACTTCGGCGGCTCTCTCCCCCACGCTCAGCGGCTCCATCTCCCTCACGCCCGACGCACGCACCACCCAGCCCGCGATGGACTATCCCGCCTTCGGCACCACGCGCGCCCGCCTCGCCGATCCGCCCAGTGCCGTGCGTTGCATCGCCCACCCCTGGCCGACGCCGAACGCGAGCCCCAACCACTTCGCCCACCTTCTCCGCGACGTCTTCTTCGAGCGCCAGCGGGCGCGCGCCGAGGCCATTGCCCGCGACATCCAACTCGTCGTCTTCGACTTTGACGGTGTCATGACCGACAACGCCGTCACCGTGACGCAGGATGGACACGAGCGCGTCCGCTGCAATCGATCCGACGGCATGGGCATCGGCATGCTCAAGAAGAACGGCGTCGAGGTCATGGTCCTCTCCATGGAGGAGAATCCCGTCGTCCAGCGCCGATGCGACAAACTCAAGATCCCCTGCATCCAGGGGCAGGTCCACAAGTTCCCCGTGCTCGAACGCGTCGCCAAAGAGAAGAACCTCCTCCTCGAGCAGATCTGCTACGTGGGAAACGACGTGAACGACCTCGAGTGCCTCGAGCACGTCGGCCTGGGCATCGCCGTCGCCGATGCCTGGGATGACGTCCTCACCCGCGTGCGATTCGCCACGCGACGTCCCGGTGGCAAGGGTGCCGTCCGCGAGGTCTGCGACCTGCTTCGCAGGGCTCGAGAATCATCCGACGCCCGATAATCGCGTCGTCAAGAGTGCGGCGAAGCGTCACGTCTACGGCTCGATCCCCAACTTCGCTACACGGGATAGACCAACCAAAGCCATCGCCCGGCATGGTCGATAGTCTGGATATGGCGACCACGTCGCACGATCGACGCCAGTTCGAACGCCGCAACGCGAGCAAGTTGTGCAAGGTCTTCCACAAGCCGACGCAACGCTACCTCGCGGGGCTGCTCTGCGACATCTCGTCGGGCGGGGCGCTCGTCCGCGTGCTCAGTTCTCGCCCGATCGCCGCGACCGACGAGTTGGACCTGGTCATCGCCTGGAGCGGACAGCACATCCTGGTGGGCAACGCCGCCCTCCACGCCCAGGTTGTGAGGGTTCTCCCCACGGACTCCCGCGAGCAGATGCTCGGCGTGCAGTTCATCGAAACCAAGCCCACCGAGCAGCGGATCGACCACGCCGCCTAGAGCCGCATGGCACTTCCGAGAACTCATGACCACGAGTCACCGTACCATCGCACGGAGGACACCTCTCGTGCTGTGGCAGCCCTCGCTCCCCGACCAATACCTCACCGCGAACCCCGATGAACTCGCGGCAGGGATCACGCGCCGTCGCCGGGAACTCGGCTCACGCCTCATCATCCTTGGTCACCACTACCAGACCGACGAGGTCATCCGCCACGCCGACTTCACCGGCGACTCCCTGAAACTCTCCCAACTCGCCGCCAAGGTTGCGGCCCAACCGGGCGGGACCACCGAGGGCAAACCGACCGTGGAGTGGGTCGTGTTCTGTGGCGTGCACTTCATGGCCGAGTCCGCCGACATGCTCACGCCCCAGCACGTCGACGTGATCCTCCCCGATCTCTCCGCCGGCTGCTCCATGGCCGACATGGCCCAGTACGACGATACCGTCATCGCCTGGGATGCGATCCACGAGTCGCTCCGCGAACAAGGCTGGACCGGACGCGTCGTCCCCATCACCTACGTGAACTCGAGCGCCGCCATCAAAGCCTTCGTTGGCGACCACGGCGGCGCGTGCTGCACATCCTCCAACGCCCATGAGGTCTTCCGCTGGGCGATGAACGGCGGCACCGAGCCGCTCGCCGACGGCATCGACCCAGGCTCGGGCATCAAGATCCTCTTTCTCCCCGATCAGCACCTGGGCCGAAATACCGCGGCCGCGTACGGCATCGACACCGACCGCGAGACCACGGTCTATGACCCGAAACTCGCGCGCAAAGGGCAACCCCTCGGCGGCTCGACACCCGACGCGATCCTTGCCTCGCGCGTCATCCTCTGGGCCGGGCACTGCTCGGTCCACAAGCTCTTCCGCCCCGAGCACGTCGCCGCGATCCGCGCCCACGACCGCGCCCATCCAACGGATGAACCCACGCGCGTCCTGGTCCACCCCGAGTGCTCCAAGAGCGTCGTCGATCTCGCGGATCTCTCGGGCTCGACCGAGTTCATCATCAATACGATTCGCAACGCCCCCGAGCACAGCCGCTGGGCCATCGGCACCGAGACCAACCTGGTCAATCGCATCGCCAACGAGGCCGCGAAACGCCACGTCGACGTCCGCATGCTCTCGGAGTGCCAGTGCCTCTGCACGACGATGTACCGCATCGACCAGGCCCATCTGCTCTGGGCCCTCGATCACCTCGCCGGCGCCTTCAGCAAGGACGCCACACCGAAACCCGTGAACGTCGTCAAGGTCCACCCCCAGGCCCGCGAGTCGGCCCTGCTCGCCCTCAACCGGATGCTCGAGCACACGGGTACAAAGTTCGCCCCGGACACGATCCTCGCCGTCGATTGATCACGGCGCCATCGCCGTCCGCCATCCCACCCCACACTCCGGACACCGCTCGGCCTTTGGCGTCGCGGTCATGTCATATCCACACGCCGGACAGCACCCATCGACCAGCCGCTGCCGACGCCGACCCAGCGGCACGAGAAACACCATCGGCCCCAGCGCGAGCAACCCTGCAGACCCCATTAGGATCAGCGACCAGAACGTCCCCTCGGCGCAGTAGCAACTCGTCCGCCTCCGCACCATCACGTCAATCGGGAGGATCGCGAGGGCCTCGATCGCCGTCCCGATGAAGAGCCGATGCGCCAGCCGCGCCAGCCGATACTCAACGAGCAGCGACTTCGGCCCTCTTCGAATGAATCCCAGCACAAGCGGCCCGGCCACCACCCAACCCACGATCACGCTCGCCACGATCGATATCGCCGCCACCCGATCACCAGGCGAGTTGCTCGTCACCAGTCCCCAGGCGCCCAGCGCCGCTCCCGCCATCGCGCCCACGAGCAGGCCGCACACCATGCCCGCCACCATGAGCGAGAACGTCACGGGCATCCCGCCCCGGAACCGCCGCTTGAAGTACATGGCCAGGGGCAACCCAATGACGATCATCCCACCAAGAAACCACCACGTTCGATCGCGATCGTCCGTGAAGGGGAAGACGTCAAAGACCTGGAGCACGTGCAGCACGCCAAGCCCGATGCCCATCACGCACGCGCCGACGCCCAGCCCCGCAGCGAGCACGCGCCACCACGAGACCCTCGCGTCGTCGCGCTCGCCCGGCCTTCGCACCGGCACGATGAAGCACAACTGGAGCACCGCCACCGCGAACGCTCCAACAGCGCCCTCGACGTTCGTCAGGCCATACCGAATCGCGGCCAGGACCGAGTCCACCGACTGAAAGGAGTTGCCCAACACGATGTTCGACACCACCATCGCGACGAACGTCTGGAGCACGAGATACGACGCGATATACGGCCAGAGCCGACGCTTCACGGCGGGCCGCCCCGCCCGATCACCGGCGTCGTCCGTGTTCACCATGCCACGAGTCTGCGACTTCGTGGCATGAAACTCTCCAGGATCGCCAACGCGTTCGTCGCCCATGCCCAATCGTTAGCCCACGGCCCGTCACGTCGTACGATCCCACATGCCCACCGCCGCGACATCGTCGTCCAGCATGACCCATTCCGCCGCACCCGTCGCTCGCGCCTTCCAACGCTGCATCAACGCGGACTGCAAGGCCGAGTTCCCCGTGGACGAGGTCCTCGTCGCGTGCAAGTCCTGCGGGCAACTCCTCGATGTCGCCTATGAGTGGCGACGCGACGCCATCCCCTCCTTGAAAGCCTTCGAGACCCGCAGCGCCACGCGCGGACCGCGAAACGCCGCCGGCGACACGCCCACGTCCTCCATGCTCGATTTCTCCGGCGTCTGGCGATTCCGCGAACTCCTCCCGTTCTACTCCTGCGAGGCCGACATCGTCACCCTCGGCGAGGGACGCACCAACCTCCAGCGCGCCGACCTCCTCGCCCGTGAACTCGGCATGGATGTCGACCACGGCGGACGCGTCATGCTCCAATACGAGGGGTTCAACCCCTCGGGCTCCTTCAAAGACAACGGCATGACCGCGGGCTTCACCCACGCCCGCATGGTCAACGCCACCCGTGTCGCCTGCGCCTCCACCGGAAACACCTCCGCCGCCCTCGCCGTCTACGCCGCCCTCGCCGGGATGAAGTGCTTCGTCTTCATCGGCGACGGCAAGATCGCCTATGGCAAACTCAGCCAGGCCCTCGAGTATGGCGCCACCACGCTCCAGGTCGCAGGAGACTTCGACGCCTGCCTCGCTCGCGTCAAGCACATCGCCGAGAAGATGCCCGAGGTCGGCGTCTACCTCATGAACTCCATCAACCCCTTCAGGCTCGAGGGCCAGAAGACCATCATGCTCCGCATCCTCGAGGGACTCGACTGGCAGGTCCCCGATTGGATCCTCGTCCCCGGAGGAAACCTCGGCAACTGCTCCGCCTTCGCCAAGGCCTTCCTCGAACTCAAGGCTCTCGGGCTTGTCACAAAGATCCCGAGACTGGCCATCATCCAGGCCAAGGGCGCACGCACGCTCGACCGCGTCGTCAATGAACTCGGCATGAAGTGGACGCCGAACTCAAACTCGCCCGCGTCCGGTGCCGCGGGCATCAATCCCGATCTCACCGGGCGATTCGACCACGACGCCATCGCCCGCGAGTACGCACGCATGGACGCCGCCAACGAGCGCGCCAAGACCGTCGCGACCGCGATCGAGATCAATCGCCCCGTGAATCTCACAAAGGCCCTCCGCGCGCTCTGGGCGATGAACGGCGTCGTCCGAAGCGTCGACGATCCCGAGATCGTCGAGCACAAGGCCCTCGTTGGCAAGTACGGCTTCGGCTGCGAACCGGCGAGCGGAGCCTCCGTCGCCGGCGTCCGTCTGCTCCGCACGGAGGGCCTCATCAAGCCCACGGACACCGTCGCCTGCGTCCTCACCGGGCACCTGCTCAAGGACCCCGACGTGACCGTGGCCTACCACACGGGCCTCGAGACCAAGGCCGCCGCCGTGGATCTCTCCCACGCCAAGCCCCATGGCCGAATCAGCAACCCGCCTATCAAGGTCGCCGACGATCTCGAGGCCATCCTCAAGGCCATGGGCGTGCGATGATCGCGCCCCTCGCGTTGGGCCCACTCTCGTTCACGCCTGCTCGGACGTGACCTGCTTCGTCACCGGGTCATAGGTGTACACCTTCCCCGTAACCTCGGCCTTGCACGCCTTGTGCGATCCATCACAAAACGGATACTTGCTCGACAACCCGCACGCGCACACGAACAACGGCTTCAGATTTCCATGATCATCGCGAGGCCACGCCCCCTCACCCTCGGCGTTCGGATCGATCTTGATCGGCCCCGTCCCCTCGTGCTTCACCATTCGCGCCATCGTGATCTCCTCCACATCCTCGTGGCACAGGCGTCCCGCCTGTGCCTATTCCAACTACCACCCCTTCATCCGAGTTCGTTCGACCGCAGGATGAGCCGTCGGCGATGCCTTCTTTGCGTCGCGTGCCTCCGCCGCACAATGCGCACACCACATCGACGGCGGGCCCAACACCGCGGTCGGATCTTCACTCCCGACCACCCCGGCATTCACCACCCCTTCGGTCCATCCGCGTCCTTCCATCTTCGCGAGCGTCGCGAGGAACTGCGAGCGGAACCGCTGCTCCTCGAGCCGGTACTCGGGATTGTTCTGCGTGTAGGCATACTCCCCCGCAAGCATCTTCTGGATCTGCGCCACGCGGGCCGCCGGGTCAGGGTGCGTGGAAAGAAACTCGGGCTGCCTCTCCGAGTTCGCCGACAGGCTCTGGAGGATTTGCATCACCTGCATCTGCCCAATCGGGTTGTAGCCGCACCTCGTCATATAGCGCACGCCAAGCCGATCGGCCTCGAGTTCCTCGTCACGCCCGTACTTGAGCATCACCAGGTTCCCGCCGATCTGCAGCGCGGGGATGCCCAGCGTGCCCACGTTCTGGACCTGCTTGTTGTCGCTCTGAGAGACCACGACCGCGGCCACCGACAGCCCGATGTTGAACGCCGTCTGCGAACTGATCCGCTGATTGCCGTGCTGGGCCGTCACGTGCCCGATCTCGTGCCCCATGACCCCAGCGAGTTGCGCCTCGTTGGTCAGGCGTTGCGCGAGTCCCTTCGAGACAAAGACCTTGCCGCCGGGGAGCGCGAACGCGTTGACCACGTCGCTGTTGAGCAGCGTGAACTCCCAGGGGTACGACGGATAGTTCCCCTCGGTCTTGCTGGCGAGCTGCTGCCCGAGGTCGGTCACGTACTGGTTCAGTGCCGTGTTCTGGACCGCCCCGCCGTACTCCTGCGTGAACTGCCCTGCGGCCTCGGCGCCCAGGGCGATCTCTTCCTGCGGGCTCATCATCGCGAAGATGCTCCGCCCCGTCGCCTCGTTCGTGACGCATCCGCCCAGGCCGATTGCGAACACCGACGAGATCATGCCCGTGATGACCCCCCGACGCCAGCCATGAAATCCGACTTGAATCGACTTCAATCGCATGAGATCCACCTTCCCCGGAGAGCGAACGGTCGAGCCCCTCCAGAATGACCTACCTCACCTCGTGGCACAGGCGTCTCGCCCGTGTCTATACCTTCTACATATCTAACCCTTTGAGCACTCACAACCACCGAGAACGCTCGATTCGCTGGTCCGTCGTACGATCAACCCTGATGCCTGCCACAGACCGCCACACATCCCAACGCCAAGATACCAGCGATCATAGTTCGACTCCTCCAACACCCGACCGTGGCGCCACGGACGCCTCAACCGCCTGGTCCGAGGCCGAACTCGCTCGCCCGCACGCGAACCAACAGAAGGCCGACAAGGTCCGACGGATGTTCGCCGCCATCGCGCCGTCGTACGATCTGAACAACCGCCTCCACTCGCTGTGGCTCGATCAGTCCTGGCGGAAAACAGCCGTGCGAATCGCGGGCGTCAAGCCCAACGACCACGTCCTCGACGTCGCCTGTGGCACGGGCGACCTCACCCAGGCCTTCGCGAGGTCCGGCGCGGCGAAAGTGGTGGGGGCGGACTTCACCGCCGAAATGCTCGATCTCGCGCGCGCCAAGCAGACGAAACTCAACCCCAGTGTCGCACGCACGATCGAGTATCTCCAGGCCGACGCCATGGCCCTGCCCTTCGCCGATCAGTCCTTCGACATCGTCTCGATCGCCTTCGGCATCCGCAACGTCGCCGAGCCCGCGCGCGCGATCGCGGAGTTCCATCGCGTCCTCCGCCCCAACGGCAGGCTCGTCGTCCTCGAGTTCGATCAGCCGAACTTCGCGATCGGCCGCTGGATCAATCGCCTCTACTGCGCGCGCATCATGCCGGTGACCGCCACCATGATCTCGCGCGACACCTCCGGTGCGTACAAGTACCTCCCCGCGAGCGTCGGCACATTCATGTCCCGTGGCGAGATGCTGCAAGCCTTGCGCGAGGCCGGGTTCGCGTCGGTGGAGTGTCGGTCCCTCACCATGGGGATCTGCGCGTGTTATCGGGCGGTTCGGCCCGTTTCCGGACGTTGACGCCTCGTATTCGGGGCGCGGAAAGTGCGCGGGTGTTATCGGTCTCGCGCAAGACCCCTCAGAACTCCGGTGGATCCTGCCACCAAGGTCGATAGGCAGCGTGGCCGACGCGTTGGTCGCGTCCGGCCCACGGCTGCGGAGTCACCGTGCGACGGAATCGACGGGCCTGATCGGCGGAGCCGCATCGACGCCCACTTCAGGAGCATGGTGATGAATCACGAGGCCACATTGGAACGGTTCTTTGAGGCGCTGGTCAACGGCGACCGGCGCGAGGCGAGGTCGATTATCGATGCCGCGGCGGGTGATCTCTCCGCGGAGCACATGATCGAGATGATCTTCTGGCCGGCGCACGAGATGATCGATCGCCTGAGAAGGTCCGATCAGCTCTCCAAGATGGGCTACCACTACGCGACGCGTCTGCTGCGCACGCTCGTGGACCAGAACGCCCGACGCCTCCCCCAAACGAACAGCACCGCCAAGACCGTCTTCGCGTGCTGCGGCTCTTCCGAGGGCGAAGAACTCGGCGCCCAAATGGCCGTTGACCTCCTCGAATCCCGCGGGATGCGCGTCTGCTTCGCCGGCGGCGGGCTCCCCAGCGACGAGATCCTCGCGCAGGTCCACGAACTCCGCCCGGACTACGTCGTCATGTTCGCGTCAGCGGCCTCGGACCTCCCGGGCATCCGCGAGGTGATCGACACGATCCGGACCATCAACGCCAGCCCGAATACCCAGATTGCCGTGGGGGCGGGCGTCTTCAAGCGGGCCGAGGGCCTCGCCGAGGAGATGGGCGCGGACCTGTACGCCGGAGACCCACTGGAACTCGTCGAGCAACTCACGGGCGAGATCCCCGAGATCCCGGCGGAGAAGTTGAAGGCCACCGCCTCCACCCCGATGCGCAAGCGTCGGACCCGGGCCGCCTAAATCACGGAAAGATCACTCTCACAAGGCAACCAGCGTCTACATACCACGCTCCTGCGACCGCCGGGTGACTCCCCCGGCGGTCGTTTGTGCTTTGGAAGGCTTGGATGTATTCATCGTCACACACCGCAACCGGCGGGCGCGTTCGCCGGTAGAGTCTGGGCATGGCGACGATGAGCCGAGCGACAGAGCGGCGTGTGATCCGAAGATGCCTTCGGGGAGACCGCGGGGCGGCGGAGTCACTGGTGCGCGCGCATCAGGCCTCACTCTTCGCGTTCATGGTTCGTCTGTGCGGCAAGCGCGATCTGGCCGAGGACATCGTCCAGGACGCCTTCGTGAAGGCGCTCACCAACCTCGATCGCTTCGACAGCCAGTTCCGCTTCTCGACGTGGCTCTTCACGATCGCTCGGCGGACCTATTACAACCATCTGGAGCGACGCTCGGCGGTGCGCGCGTCCGACGAGATGCTCGAGGCGGCACGCGGGGGGGGCGAGTCCGGCGAGTCCGAACTCCAGGGAGATGATCGCGCGAGACTCCGTGGCGACATGGAGGAGGCGATCCTGGAACTGACCGAGGTTCAGCGGACGATCGTGCTGCTTTTTTATCAGCACGACTGGCCGGTGTGGCTTGTCGCCCAGCATCTGGGCATGCCCGAGGGGACGGTGAAGAGCCACCTCCACCGGGCCCGATTGAAACTGAGAGAACTTCTGCTCGTGGATGAGCGCGCCGGTTCCGGCGCCATGGATGGGGAGTGTGTTGTTTTCCCCGAGGATCGTGCGTCATGATCGATTCACCGAAGACGATTCGAGAGACGACTGGTGAACCCGAGACGGACCGCCTGAACGCGATCATGGACGCGTGGGACGGGCTGTCGGGGCGGGAAGACCTGGAGCGTGTGCTGCGCGAAGATCCGACGACCGCTCGGGGCGCGCTGGAGTTGCGCCGCGCGCTCACCACGCTGAAGGATCCCGTGCAAACGCCCGACCTGGCGGGCCCGATCCTGGGCGCGGCCCATCGCGCCAGGCCATTCCTCACGACCAGCTCGCGCCGGCGTGCCGTCACCGCGCGGATCATGCTCGCGGCGTCGGTGCTGGCGGCCGCGGGGCTCGTGATGTATGTCCAGAATCTCGGCACGCCCACGGGGACGACCATGATCGTGCGCCGGCCATCGATCGTGCCCGCGTCGGTGGACGTTTCGCCTGTGGATGTGGCGTCGAGAGCCGAACCCTCGCGGGGGAGGCATCGTGCGAGACCGTTCGGAATCTCCACGGCCCTCACGATCGGCACTGTCGGACGTGCCTACGACCCGTCGTTCGAGATCGGAACCATTCAGCAGCAGAACGCGGGCGTGGCGCGATCGATCGCGTGCAGCCCGGTGTTTCCGGCCCTTTCGTTCGTGTTTGAGGGTGTTCCGTCTGAGACCTCGTGGCCAGGCGATCGGCATGAACCAGACCCGATCCTCTCCGGCATCGGTGGGGGAGCGATCGATCCCACGCCCCTGAGCGCAACGTGGAGGCCGGTGGAGGCATGGTCGTTCTTGCATCGCCCCGTTGAGAAGCCCGTCGCCGTGAACACTCCGGACACGCGCGTGAAGACGCCGGGCAAGTAGGATTCGTGCGTGCCGCCTGATGGCGCAACCAGCACGTGCATGACGGGACGAGGCCTGGAGCAAGGACATATGAGCCACATCCACGCTCCGTGTGGGGGTGCTCAGACTCAGTGTCTCGTGGGGTGATCAGTAGCCGGCGGAGAGGCGCTCGAGGTAGAGGAGCAGGTCGTCGATGGTGATGCCGCCGTCATCAGTCATGTCGTCGAGGCATGTCGGCGTGCCGGGGGGGCGGTCAGTCCAAAGGCCCGGATCGAGGCCGTCGCGCAGGGCTTGTAGCGTTCGAGCGTGAGCGATCTCAGATGGAGCTCGAAGTTGGTCGTGAACGCGAAGAAGTGCATCATGCCCCAGTGGATCGCGTTGTCGTCGGGGTTTGGTGTCGAACTTGTCCGTCGCGATGACGAGGGTGTCGCCATCACGCGAGGTGGTCCATGCCTCGTTGCTGAAAAGCTCGCCGGAGTGCGATGGCGGATGGCGGAAGGTGGCGATGCGGAGTGCGGCCGAGGCCGGGAGTGGAATACGGAGCGTGTCGGTGGCGTGGTCTGAGATGAGGCAGGAGTTGACGAGGTCGTGCTCGATGGTCTAGGCGTGAGTGGCCGTGACGAGTGTCCCGAGAGCGATCAGGTCGAGCGTGCCCCGCGTCGCGGCGTTGAGGGTTCGGTGGATGATCGTCATGGTGTACCACGAGTGTGGGCGTGTTCCACACGTCAGAACGCCGGGAGAGTGGCGGAAACAGGCCGCGTCTGGATGAACCCACGAACGAGCCGGGCTGGTGTACCTCAAACCATGGTGATTTGGCGTTGATGATGGGAATCGGCGTGGGAGTGACACGGCGTCTACCATTGACGGCGTTTCCTCCGGGCATATTCGGATGTTGTTTGAGTGATGTCGGGTGTGGGGTTGGGAGTCGTCGGTGCGCGCCGACCGCCGATGCCGGAGAACGCGGATACAGACCTAGTCGGAGCGAGCATGACGGTTATGAGCACGGACGTTTCCACCACCAGCACGAGCCAGGGATCGCGGAATGATTCGATCCGCAACGTCGCGATCATCGCGCACGTCGACCA
>JRYD01002285.1_pt1 | contig 17392 bp, 9 predicted proteins | sample 235311 | NCBI WGS metagenome assembly JRYD01 (sample SAMN03074213, study PRJNA261472) | activated sludge metagenome | biome: Common Effluent Treatment Plant; feature: Wastewater; material: Activated sludge; isolation source: activated biomass in a lab-scale reactor treating industrial wastewater at... | reverse complement strand
AACGTGGGCAAGAGTTCGCTGATGAACATGATCGCAGGGGCGAAGGTTTCGATCGTGGACCCGACGCCCGGAGTGACGCGTGATCGGGTGACGGCGATCGTGGACGTTCCTTCGCCGGACAATCGGGCGTCGAAGACGGTGGAGTTCATGGACACGGGCGGGTTTGGGGTGTATGTGGCGGAGGGTGAGCGGTTCGATGAGGTCGGGGCGGATCTGGCCCGGCTAACGGAGTCGATCGAGTTCCAGATCGCGCAGGCCGTGGAGGGCGCGGACCTGATCCTGTTTGCGATCGATGTGCAGCAGGGGGTGACGCCCCAGGATGAGGAGATTGCACGGCTGCTTCGCGAGCGGCGATTGGGGAAGGGCGGAAAGGGCGGCGGGAAGGGCGCGGGCGGAGATTCGGCGGCGAGAACGAACGCGCCAGTGGTGGTGATCGCAACGAAAGTGGACGGGCCCAAGTGGGAGATGCACGCGCTGGATCTGTCGTCGCTTGGCTTTGGCGAGGCGTGGATGACGTCGGCGCGGACGAACTATTTCCGTCGTGAGTTCATGGATCGGGTGTATGGGATGCTGCCCGAGGATTCGGGTGTGGACGATCGCCCACCGGCGGATCTGATGCTGGCGGTGATCGGGAAGCGAAACGCGGGGAAGAGCACGCTGGTGAACACGCTGGCGGGCGAGCCCCGGATGATCGTGTCAGAGATCGCGGGGACGACGCGTGACGCGGTGGACGTTCGCCTGGAGTGGGACGGGAAGAGCGTGGTGGTGATCGACACGGCGGGACTTCGGCGCAAGCGCAGTTTCCAGAACATGGTGGAGCACTTTGCGTTCGATCGCGTGCAGCGGGCGATCGAGCGGGCGGACGTGATCTTCATGATGCTGGACGCGACGGAGCGGATCAGCCAGGTGGACGAGCACCTGGCGGCGCTGGCGCAGAAATCGTACAAGCCGGTGGTGATCGTGGTGAACAAGTGGGACCTGGCCGAGGGCGGGTCTGACGATCGAGGTCGACCGGCGACGACGGAGCGGTACGAGGAGTACATCCGCAAGGAGTTGAAGGGCCTGTGGTTCGCGCCGATCGCGTTCATGACGGCGGCCACGGGCCGGAACGTGCAGAAGACGATGAAACTCGCGATGGAGTTGCGCGAGCAGGCGGAGACGCGGGTGACAACGGGGCATCTGAATCGGCTGGTGCGTCGGATCATGGAGACACGCGGGCCCACGGACACGGTGGGGACGCGGGCGAAGGTCTTCTATGTGGCGCAGACGGGGGTGGCGCCGCCGACGATCACGATGGTCGTGAACAAGCCGGAGCTGTTCCGCCCGAACTATCTGCGGTTCTTGCTCAATCGGTTCCGCGAGGAGTTCCCGTTCCCGGAGGTGCCGATCCGGCTGGTGATCCGGGCTCGTCGTCAGCGAGAGGACGACCTGGCGCGGGCGGACGGCGGCGAGGGGCCTGTGCGCATCACGCGAGGCATGAAGGGAACGGACTCGCGGGCGCGTCAACGAGCGGCGGAGGTCGAATCGATGACCGACGAGCAGTTGCTCAAGGAGTTCGGCGACGATCTGATGAGCGACGACGGGTCGAGCGAGGTGGATGTCGGCTTCGATGACGCGCTCGAATCGGGTGAGTTTGGGGAGGCCTACAAGCCGGAGGAATAGCGGAGGTTGCTCTGAGCGTGGGTCTGAACCTTGCGGGACGGCCTCACGACTCGGTGGTGGAGCGTGCACGTCCATTGGGCCTGTACACGTGGGCATGCCCAGATCGGCGCCATCCGACCATTCAGAGACGGTCGCGGCCTGATGGACTTGTGGTGAGTGGTCCTGATCGAACGACCATGAGAGCCTCGGTTCGCCACGGATCAGTTCTCCTCGAATCGCTTCGAGGCGCGCCGTTTGGCGGCCAGGAGATCACTTGCCTCCTCGCGTGTGTCTTGCGCGGTGTCCGTTGGAGTCGATGTCGATTCGATTGGAGTGTTCGTTGCTGTTTGTGTTATGGGTTCGGGGGTTGATGTCGCGTTTGGGGTCGTCTGAGTCTGTTTGGCCATGCGGGCTGCGCGGCGGTTCTCGCGGGCTTGGTCTCGGAGTCGTCTCGCGTCTTCGTCGCTGAGCGTGAGCGAGGTGCTGACGAGCGGGTCGTGGGCATCGGTGCGTGCGCCGCGGACGCTGCCGAGCGCGGCCCCGACACCAGCCGCCGCCTTGCGTGATCTCTCCTCGAGCGCTCGCTGGGCCTCCCTGATCTCGCCCGTCGAGAGGAGCCGATCCCACGCGACGCGACGGTTCGCGATGTCCAGCATCAGCAGCACGATCGCCCAACCGAGCAGCGGCATGGTGAGCGGCGTGATCGCGAAGCGTGGCGGCACACCGGCCCGGACAAACAGGCGCGCGCCCGCATCGTCGAGATCGAGAACCCGTCCGCCCGAGCGAGCCGCGATCTGCTCCAGGAGGGTCGTGTTCGAGGTGAGCGACGCCAACTCGGCGGAAGTCGGCGGCGAGACGCCCACGATCACCGGCGACACCGCCGAGGCTCGCTCCGCTTGGTTCGCGCTGGGCGTGCGCATCGGTCTTGCGATCACGATCGCCGGTCCATCGCTGGAGGTCGGTGTGGGAATCGTGGCCTCGAAGACGCCGGGCCCAACTGGCGTGAACGAGAGATCCGTCGAGGTCGAGTCGCCCGCGTACACCGAGCCCTTCATCGTGAGCGGGCCGGCCTCGGGCGCGAGGAGTGAGTCGTCGATCGATTCGAGTCGGATCCGGGTGTGTCCGCCCTCGCTGATGGTGGTGGTTGTGAACGAGACGCTCATCGCGGGTCGTGCTATTGCCCGCGCGAGCTGCGACCACATCGTCTCGTATCCGGGCCAGTCCAACCACGATCCGGCCCAGGCGTGACCCGATCCGCCGCTCGATGCGCCCGTGTCCGATGTGAATGCCGCCACACGTCCGAGTTCCACGGCCCAGGTGCTGAGCACCGGTTCGCCCTGTTCGGAAACGATGTCGTTCGAAACCGTCGCGTCCTTGCGGAACTCGGTGAGGCACAACCCGTTCAGCGGGGGGAGGGCCGAAAGCCCGACAGTGGCCGGCGCCCCCGTGGGCATGAGCAGCGGTTGGAAGACCTCCTCGCGATAGGCCGGCGCCCGAGCGACACGGATCGCCTTGAGGAAGATCCGAGGGAGCGTCGACGCGCTCGCGACATAGAAATACTCGCCGCCGCCGCGGGAGGCCATCTGTTCCATCATCTCCGAGTCGGCGTCGGCGCCGACGGCAATCGTCGAGACGCGGATGCCCTGCCTGTTCAGACGCGCGCACTGCTCGGGGAGATAGTCGCGTCCCTGCGAGCGGCCATCAGTCAGCACGATGATGTGCTTGACCGCGGCCTTGGTTGTGGCGAGTTGCGAAGCGGCGAGGTCGAGCGCGGGAGGGATGTTGGTTCCGCCGTCGGGTTGCACGTTCATCGCCTTGTCCGCGTTCGCGGCGGGATCGGTGTTCGGCGCGAGCGGGATCAACACCTCCGGCGAGTTGTTGAAGACGATCAGACCAACCATGTCCAGCGGATCGATGCTGCGGATCGCGACGGCGGCGGCCTCGTTGGCGAGTTGCTGCTTGCTCTTGTTGCTCCCGAAGACAGGCCATGCCATCGAACCCGAGGAATCGGTCACGAGCACCGTCGCGACCATCGGCTCGAGGATCTTGTTGGGGGAATCGAGTCGCACGGGCAGGATGGGCTCGAGCAGGCTCCCGCGCCACCCGCCGCTGATGAACGCCTGCTTCCCGCCCGTCATGATGAGCCCACCGCCGAGCTCGCGCACGAAGGCACCCAGGTTTCGCTGGGAGCTCACGTCGATGTCGTCGGCGGGGCAGTTGTCGAGGATGACCAGGTCATACCCCTGGAGCGTGAGGAGATCCGTCGGCATGGACTCGGGCGTGATGCTGGTCACGTGCAAGCCACGTCGTTCGAGCACCTGCGCCAGCGAGCCTCCGCCAACACCCGCACGCGATCCGTCCACGATGAGCACCGAAGAAACCCCCGGTGTCGTCGTCACCGCTTCCGCGGCATTGTTCTCGGCGAGCGTGTCCACGGGCGCGCCCGAGGCGTCTGGCTCGGGCGTGAACTCCGCACGCAGGCGATGCACACGATCCGCGGGCAGACGAACCTCGACCGTCTCGACGTATCGCCCCACCGGGAGCCTCAGGCGCCGAGCAGTGGCCGGTTGACCCGCTGCGTCGTTTCCGAGCACGAGCGGCCTGGTGTTGTCCGTGAGCCGGAGCACGCCGGCGACGGGGGAAGCGCTCTCGAGGACCACGCGTGCGGTCACGAGCGTGTCGGCGGGTGAGGCGCTCGGCACGTCGAGCGAGACCACGCGGACCTCGTGCTCGATCGTGTACCGCACGGGGACGACATCGATCGGGAACTTCGCCGAAGAGTTCGAGGCGATGGCGTCTGCTGCTCGGGCCGCGTCTCCGGCCGTCTGGTTGCCGTCGCTGATGAGGATCAATCGACCGACGGCGTCGCGCGGCACAAGGCTCGCGGCAAGGCGGAGGGCGCCCTCGATGTCCGTCCCCTCGCGCAAACGGAGGTCGAGAGATCGGTCGAGCGCGTCGCCCCGCGTTGGTGCCGACGCCGCGATCGCCAAGCCGTCGAAGACGACCACACCCATGAGGTCGTCGGGTCTGCGACCGGTCGACGCCTCGCGCAGGAACTTCCTTGCTCGCTCGATGGCGCTGAGCGTCTCGACCGGGGTGCTGGCGCCCGCGCTGTTGCCCGTGGCACCGAACGCCCGGACCGAATCGGAGACATCGACCACGGCGATCGCGGCGAACCGATCGGCCTCGCGCGACTTGGACAATCCCGCCATCGCGAGCGCGAGCATCACGACGAGTGCCGAACGGAGCACCACACTCAGCGCACGCCGCATCGGTGTGAGCGTCGCGAACCACCACGCCCCCGCGGCGATCAGGGGGATCACCATCGCGAGGATCCACAGCCACGCGGGTTGCTCGAGTCGAAGCGTCACGGCGTGCTCGTGCCGCCCTTGGGCGCACCCTCGGAGGATCCTTCAGGCGACGATCCGCCGCGTGAGTTGACCGCGCCAGATTGCCCGCGTTCGACGTACCTCTGGAAGACGCGTCGTACCAGATCCGCGTACCTCGGCGGGACGGCCTTGGACTCGATCGACTTCTCCGCGCCCTCCGCGGCTCGTTTCATCTGAGCGGCCGGCGGCGTGCCACCCGGCGCAGACCCGGAGTTCTGTGGGTTCTTGTCGAACCACTCGGCCAGCACGCGTTCGGTCCCCGCGCCATCGCCCGGGCGGCGGGCGTCGATATCCTGCGTCGTCTCGCCGGGGCGATCGGTATTCGCCGTCATGCGGATGGGCGTATCGCCCGTCCCGGGCCTTTGTGCCGGCGAAGGGAGAGGACTCGTGCTCCGGGCCCCTGGGGTTTCGCGCGACGCGTTGGAATATCCAGAACTGCTCGGGTCGTCCTGTGCGGATGAGTTCGAACCTTCACCCGATGGAAATGGCGCGGCGTCCTGTCCGTCTCTCCCTTGTGACTTCGAGATCTGACGCGCGAGGTCCTCCATCTGCTGCCTCTGCTCGGGGGTCGCGTCGCGGAGGAGTTCCCTTGCCGCCTCGCGCATCTTCTCGGCGTCCTCGCGGGCCTTGGTCTGATCCGACGATCGCCGCGCCACACGACGAAGCGACTCGCTCAACTCCTCGAGTGATTTCGGCGCCCGCGGCTCCTGGGAATCTCCCGGGGCTCCGTCGGGTTTGGTCGAGGAATCGCCCGATTCACGCGGACTTTCCGCGGGTTTTCCGTCCGACCGCGGGGTGTCCAAGGGTGGCTCCTTGCCCGTCGCTTTCGAGTCTTCCTTGTGCGACGAGGGCAACCCCGTCTCCTTGGGAACGCCCTTCGTATCGCCCGACTCTGGCGAAGATGGACGATCTCCAGTTGGTGCATCAGGCGAAGCATCGCGTATGCCCGATGGCGTGTCGTTCGGGTGATAGCCAGTTTCGTGAGGAGAAGTATGGCCAGGCGTGGAGTCGGGTTTCGTGCCCGGCCGAGTCTGGCCTTGAGAGGATTGCCGATCCGCCGACGAACCCTTGGGTTGCTCCGAGCCTGGGTTGTTCGGGTCGGGGTTCGTGCTCGTGCCTGGCTCGGCCATTGGGGTCGAGCCGGTCTCGGTCGCGGTGTTCCCTGTCGAGTTGTTCTCGCCGGATTGTGATTTCTGATTCGTGCCCGGCGGCGTGGGTGTGCCTTCGCGTTTTCCCGATTCCGAGTTCTTCTCGGTACCGGGCTCGCGGGGCGTCGTGGTTCGACTCGATGAGGGCTTCTCCGAGGTTCCGGGCTCGCCTGGCGTTCCGTGGTCCGAATCGCCCTTCGATGGTGTGGAGCCCGTATCGCCGGGTTTGGTCTTCTCCGGCTTCTCGCCCTCGGACTTCGCGCCCTCAGACTTTGTGCCAATGGCGTTCGTGTCGTTGGACTTCTGGCATGTCGCGTTCTGATCCGTGGGGCGCTGCACGTTCGATGGGGTCTCGTGTGTCGTCGGCGAGCCGTTCTCGCCTTTCGAGCCATTGTTCTTGGATTGATCAGATGGCCGGCTACCCGGCGTGTCGTTCGTGCTGGTGGCGGGGTTGGGGGTCTGCGTGGGCGATGAGTTCTCATTCGCTTGAGGCTTCTCGCTGGAACTCGTCTCACCTGTCACGGATTTTTCGTTCGGTTCGCCGGTCAATGGCGTCGTCGTGGAATCGCGCTTGAGTGACTTAGCCGCACGCTCCGCGGCCTCCGCGATCGCCTCACGATCACGTCTCGCGCTCGGCGTCTCGGTCGAGTCCGGCGGTCTCGCTTCGATCGACGCTCCTTCGCCATTGGACTGATCACGCACAGCCGCGTCGTTCGATCCTCGCTCCGGCGACTCCGTTGGTGTGGCGTCGTGTCGATCCGCCGAGTTCCCCGCGGTGTCCCTCGCCGGCTCTCCGGTCGGCTGGTCCCGCAATCGCTCGGAGAGCGACTCGAGATCCCGGGACAACCGCTCGCGCTCGGCCGGACTCAACCGATCGACGCCGTCACGAACACGATCCAGAATCTCGGCCGCGTGCTCCAGGTCGCCCCGTGAGAGGGCCTCGCTCAACGCCGAGCGGTCGGCCTCAGTGGATGAATCCTGCGCCGCGTTCGCGAGGCGTGCCGCGACCTCGTCGGCCGCCCTGGCCTGCTCTGCCGCGCGTTGCTCGAGCGAGTCCGCCGCCCGAGTCAGCGAACGGGCCGCTTGGGATCGTGCCTCGGTGGCGTCGCGAGTTCCCTCGCGGAGTTCGCGTTCGATCTCGGCCGCACGCTGCGACTCTCGCTCGACGATCCGCTTCGCCTCGGGCGACTGGACCGAAGCGGTGAGGGACTCTGCTGTCCGCGTGAGTTGCGACGCGGCCCGGGTGGTCTCCGCCTTGGCTTGCTCCTTCGCCGCGATCATCGGATCGATCGCCCGCGCCCGAGCCGGCGCCAAGAACCACACGCCCGCCGCGATCGAAAGGAGCAGCGGACCCAGCGCCAGGAGAGGCGGCCACCGCACCGGTGTCGCCACCTTGGCCGACACACGCGGGGCCAACGCCTCGGCACGCTCCACCGCGAGAGTCTCGAACGACGAGAGATGCGTCGAGCCCTTCCCGGTCGAGTCTTGCCCGGCGACATCGAGGGCGGCACTCAGGGCGTCACGGAGTCCGAGCACGCCATCGACCCGTGCCGCCGCCAACGTGATCGAGTCTGTCGATCGCCATCGGCGTGCTGCGGCGTGCCATGCGATGCCCAGCATGAGGCACGACAATCCGCCCGCAACCCCTCCCAGCCAGACCAGTCCACGTGCACCATCGGGGAGAAGACCCGGCCACACCTTCGACGCCACGGCCGCCAGCACCACCGCGCCCGCCGCGCCCGCGAGCAGCGGGCCCAAACGTCTCAGAAACTCGCCCAAAAACAACCGGCGACGTGCGGCCATCGCCACACGCCGGGTCTCGGGCACGAGTTGCATCACGCGCCGGTCCATGCGTCTCTCTATCGTACGGATGCGTCCGACAGCGGAGTTCGTCACGATCCGTGGGCCGTGTTCGGAGTCTTTATTGGGTGCTTTGACGCCCGTCGGTCGTGACGGGTTATCGCCCGGTCTCACGGGTCGCGTGCACGATCGCGTCGTGGGCGAGGGCCGACGCCGCCTGCGCCTCCTCACCAGCACCGGAGTAGACGTGGAACTGCATCGCCTCGGGCTTCTCCGCGTTCTGCTGGACCCAGACGACGAGGCGAAGTTCCGGGTGCGACTCGAGCCACGCCGAGAACTGGTTCGCCAGCGAATCATCGTCGAGTGGCGTGGCCCCTCGCGCGGTCCGCGCCAGGGCCAGGAGTTCGAGCGTCGCCTGCTCATCGAGCGACGAAGGCCCACGTCCAGGCACGATCGTGTTGCCCACGAGCTCGAATCCCGCGTCGAGCAGCCCTGTCTCGGCGTCGGCGATCCGCGACTCGACCTTCGGCGAGAGCGGCGGCATCATGTCGCTCACCACCAACACACGCCCCGCCGATCCCGCGATCGCCGCCGGCGTCGGAGTGATCTCACGTGTGATCGTGACCGTGGGTGTCGGAATCATGCCTTCCTCGTGCGACGCCACAAGCGAGTACACGCCGGCGCCCAGGAGTCCGATCACACCCAGTCCGACGCCGATGCCCGCGGCCACTCCAGCCGCGCTCGAGCCGCCACCCGAACTCCCCATCGGCGACCGTCTGGCGGCGATGCGAGCCTGGGCGGCCTCGGCGCGCTCTCGCGCCCGGCGGAGTTGCTCGCTCGCCGGCGCTCGCTCACCCACCGGCGTGATCCGGCGACCATACCGACCACCATGGCCATGCTGCGGCAGTGGGGGAGGCGAGAGGGGTGACGGCGAAGCCACGCCCGCGGGAATCGGAGGCGGCACAACCGTTGCCACCGCATTCCCACGACGCGGCCCGACGGGCGCCTCGCCCACGACCAGCTCCGATGCGCCCGTCCACCAGTTCTTCAGACGGACCTTCGGCACCACCTTCGCTGGCGATCCCACACCGTGACCAACCGCCACACCAGCACGTGGCTCATCCGCAACGCTTCCGATCGGAGACCCCACCGGCGCGTGCGCGAACTCCGCGTCCTGTCCGCTCTGCATCGAGGGAAGGTCCACGGGCCGAACCGCGAACGGGTCCGCCGCACGGATCACCACGTCCAGGTCTTCCAGCATCATCCGCGCGTTCGCGTACCGCTTGTCATAATCCGTCATCGCCCGGCGCACGATCCATCGCGCCGCCTCGGGCGAACGCTTGGAGAAGGTGGACATCACGCCGTGCGCCGGGAACGAGTCCTCCAGCATCGAGTACAGCACGGCACCCGCGGCAAAGACATCGAACCGCGTCCCGTCGACCTCGGAGACCTTCACACCCTTGAGCGCCATCCGTACCAGGTCCGGGTCGCGGAAGTACTCGGTCCCATGCGTCGTGAGCGTCATCGCCGAGTGGAGCGACGTGACCAGCCCGAAGTCCACGAGTTGGGCGACCTCGCCCTCGACGATAATGTTGTCGGGCTTCACGTCCTTGTGCCACAGCCCGCCACGGTGGTACGCGTCGAGTGTCCGAACGAGGTCGCGCGAGTATCCCAGCGCCCGCTTCAGGCTCCTTGCGTTCAGCCCCTCGGGACCGGATTCCGCGTGCAGTTGACGCGTCACGGCCGTCAGCGATTCCCCGGGCACGTACCGCATCACATAGAAGAACTTCGCCGGCGAGAGGTCGTGGTCCAGGATCAGACCCATCCGTTTGGCCGCCTCGAGCGAGCGGCTCTCTCGCACGATCTGTGGCAACTGGCTGCCATCACTCAGCGAGAACGACTTGATCACCACGCGATCGACGCCCACGTGCCCCTGACGCTCGAACGCCGCCCGCTTGATCGGGTCCGGCTCGGCGATGTACAGACGCGCTCCCGAGCCTCCCACGGGCAAGGTCCCGATGATCGTGTATCCCTCGAACTGGGCCGTCCGCTTGCCGGTCACGTCGGCGATCGGGGCCTGGGCGATCGCCGCCGGAACGCGCTTCTCGATCCCCTCGGTGAGCGACGACAACCCTAAGAGTCGTGCCGGGTGCCCGAGCACGATGCGATAGAGCGCCAGGCCCATCGTCTTGAACTCGTGCGCCACGTTCGTGCCAAAGTGCGACGCGCCGGACCATCGCCCGATCACGATGTTCAAGACGACCAGCACGGAGAAGACCACCACCGCGAGTACGGCACCCACGACGCGGAACGCATCGCTCACCACGCCCGAAACAAACCGCCACAGGTGCGCGATCAGCCACCCGATCCCCTTGACCAGCGGCACGAAGATCATCACGAGCACAACGATGCACAGCACGATGGCGAGCACGGCCAGCAACAGTCCCAGAAACCCGCCAATCGCCATTCCGCACCTCCGTACGCCCTCGTGTCCTCACCGGATCGCCCCGGTTCGGACCGGCGCTCGGCGAAGAGCCAACCCGAGGCCTACCGAAGCCGCTGCGCCTGATCCTCACGCCGAAGGTCCATCTGCCGGTGATAGATCTCGCAGATGGCCTCATCGAACGCCACGTCGTCCGGCTCGGATAAGCCATTGTCGGTGGCGCTCGATGCCTTCTTCGGGTTCAGGGGCACCCCGTTTCGCGTCGCCTCCTCTCGCTCTTCCGCGGTGAAGCTGTACGTCGCGATCACCTCCACCAGGCGTTCCCGGACCGCCATCCGCACCTTCGCCAGCCTCCTCGACACCGTCGGCTCCGAGATCCCCAATCCCTTGGCCACGTCCTTCCCGGGTTGCCCCTCCAGCACGCGCATCCGGTAGATCGAGAAGTCCATGAAGTCCGTCGCCTTCTCCACCATCCGCAGCGCCGCCTCGACCTTCGCTCGGAAGACCGCCGCCTCATACGCCTCGTCCGCGGGGACCATCTTTGACGAACTCATCCAGGACTCGTCGAACTCGGCGTTCTTCTGCGACCCGCCTCGTTTGAGCGCGCTCCGCTTGTCGAGCTCATCGCCCAGCACGTGCTTCGCGATCGCGAGAAGCCACGTCGAGAACCGGGCGCCACGCGTCGGGTCGTATCGATCGATGGACTCGCTGAGCGCGGCCAGGGTCTCCTGCGAGAGGTCCCGCACGGTCTCCGCCCCGATCCGTCCCTTCCCCCATTTCATGAGCTGCGCACGCACCACGGGACCGAAGGTCTCCCACAACTCGAACCACGCCGCCTGGTCGTTGGCGCGGAGTCTCCCGATGAAGTTGGTCGTGAGGGAACTGAGCATGCGTGCCTACAGCATACCACGCCCCCCCACGTTCGTGCCGAGGACTCCAAACGATGGATCCCGCCGCCCATCCCATCCCACGATGATCGGACCTGGAATATGACCGAAGCGCGAAATCCGCGCCCCTCGTTCCCCAATCACCCACTCCGAGCGACTTCGCTGGCTCGCCGGCGTGTGACCGACGCCTTGAGGCCGCTCCGGCATGTTCCGCATCGGGTCCGCACAGGCCCACCCGTTGGGCCACACGATTCAGGAGGCAATCACATGGCATTCGGAAAGACACTCGTTCGATACACCATCATCGCGGGCCTCGTCGGCGGGACGGGTCTCCTCATCGCCGGGCCGGATCGAGTCGGCGCCCTCGTCACCCAGACCCGCCAGCACATCAACGCCGGCATCGACAAGCACATCGAGGATCCGGTCGCGCTCCGCGCCCAACTCAAGAGCCTCGAGGCCCAGTATCCGCAGCGCATCGCCGAGGTCCAGGGCGACCTCGCCGAACTCGACGCCCAGGTCGCGCAACTCAACCGCGAACTCGAGGTCAGCTCCCGCGTCGTCGAACTCTCTCGCAACGACGCCGAGCAGATGCAGGACCTGATCGCCCGAGCCGAGGAGGCCAAGGCCGGCTCCACGGGCAACCAGATCGTCCGCGTCGTCTTCAACAACGAGCCGGTCGATCTGAACGGCGCGTACACCAAGGCCAACAAGATCCGCCAGGTCCACAACACCTACGCCGCCCGCGCCGAGGACATCCAGCGTGATCTCGGGTATCTCACCCAGCAGCGGTCGCGACTCTCGGCCCTTGCCGACCAACTCCAGGTCGAGCACGCCGAGTTCCAGACCCAGATGTGGCAACTCGACCGACAGGTGGACTCCATCGCCCGCAACGATCGCATGATCGCGATGATGGAGAAGCGCGAGGCGACGCTCACCAACCAGAGCCGCTATTCCGCCAACAGCCTCGACCAGGTGAACTCGCGACTCGCCGACATCCGCGCCCGCCAGGAATCCCGCCTCGAGGCGCTCTCCACCGTCACCACCACGACCAACTACGAGGACCGCGCCAAGTTCGAGATCGACGCCAAACGCACCTATGAGTCCGGCAAGGTCGAGGGCTTCAAGGCCATCGCCCCCAAGGCCACCATCATCGACATCACCCCCAACACACCCTCGACCCCGGCGACCGTCATGAAGCCGATCGTCCAGAACGACCGCTGATCACCAAACCAACACACATCTCCGCAAGACTCGTCGGAGTCACGACCCAAAGCCCCTCGAAACGAGGGGTTTTTCGTGCGCCACAGTTTCACGCCCCGCCGCTGCTCTGGCGAACCACGAGGCTCGTCGGCAGCACGATCTTCTCCGCCGGGCGATTGCCGTCCTCGATCCGAGAGACCAAGAGCCGGATCGCCGCCGCCCCGACCTCGGCCAGGGGCACGCGCACCGTCGAGAGCGTCGGGCGGACCAGCGACGCCAGCCGCGTGTCGTCGAAGCCCACGATCCGAGTGTCCCCAGGCACATTCAACCCAAGGTCCATCACCGCTTGCAAGACGCCGAGCGCGATCTCGTCATTGCCCGCCAGCACGCCGCACCCGGTGAGCCCCTCACGACCGCGTGTCCGCGCCCACTCGCGCCCCCACTCAACGCTGTACTCCCCGAATCGGACCTGCTCGTCTCGAACGGCGATCCCCGTCGAGGCCAGCCGCGAGCGGAAAACCTCCGCACGCCGCCTCGTGTCGAAGTTCTCCCTCGGCCCGCCGACGAAGTACAACCGGCGCCCCGCCACGGCATCGAGCAGGTGCGTCACCGCCTCCGCCGTCCCGGGCGTGTTGTCCACGAGCACGCAGTCCGTCGTCGGTCCGCACGACGCGTCGTCCATCAGCACGATCGGGATCGAGAGCGAACTCGCCTCGCGGGCCAGCGTCTCGTTCGGCTCGGTGATCATGAGCGCCAGCCCATCGACCAGTCCGAACGCGAGATTCCGCCGCGGGCTGTCGCTGGCGTTGCGCAGATGCTCCGAACTCACGAGCAGGTGGTAATCCATCCGCCGTGCCTCGGCGTCGGCGCCTCGCAGCAGTTCCGAGTAGAACTCGCCGTGGATATCCGGGAGCGCGATCCCCAGAACCCGGCTCGCTCGCGTGATCAGCCCCTGCGCAAAGGGGTTGGGCACATACCCAAGGCGACGGATCGCCGCCTGCACCCGCTCGGTCGTCTCGGCCGCGACCAACGATGGGTTGTTGATGACTCGACTGACGGTCGCGATCGAGACACCGGCTTCGGCGGCCACGTCCTCGATCGAGACGCTACTCCGGCCGTTCGACGTTGTTCTCGCTCTCCGGATCACGACACCATGGTACCAACAACCGGCGAACAGGGGGGAACAATCCGAGGTGACGAGGCCCACGAGATCCTGTTGCGAGTTTTGGACCAATCACTATACTGCCAGACTGTAAACGTTTTCGGTCGTTGGAGTGAAATCGATGCTCAAATCAACTGTCTTAGTTGCCGCCGCGGGTCTCGTCCCGTGCCTGGCCGCGTCCTGCGCCACGATCCAGCCCGAGGCCGCGCACACGGTGGAGCGAATCGTGATCGAGGCCGACCCCGGCACGCCGCGCCCGCCGTTTGTGTTCAGCAAGGAGGACCAGCAGTTTCTGGATGAGATCCAGTACTCCTGCTTCAAGTACTTCTGGGATGCGAAGACTCCCGATGGGTCCAATCCCTCGGGCATGATTCCCGATCGATCGAGCATCACCACGGTCAGCGTGGCTGGCGTCGGTTTCCAACTCTCGGCGATCTGCATCGGGGTCGAGCGCGCGTGGGTCACGCGACAGGAGGCTCAGGAGCGCGTCCTCACGATTTTCCGAACGCTCGAGAACGCCTCCGACAACCGGAAAGCGGGACTCTTCTACCACTTCCTCGATGGCACGACCGGCGGACAACCCGCCAAAACCTGGGAACACGTCGTCAGCACTATCGACTCGGCCCTCCTCTTCGCCGGCGTCCTCACGGCCTCCGAATACTTCGGCGGCGAAGTGAAGGAGATCGGAGACCGACTCTTTACCGAGGCCGATTGGTCATTCTTTGTCTTGAACTCCAAGGCCAAACCCACGGACCTCGGCTTTGTGAGCCTGGGCTGGAAGCCCAACACCGTCAGCGATCCCACGGGAGAGGGAAAACTCCTGAAATACAGCTGGGTTGACGCCGGCGACGAGCATCGCCTCGTCACGTTTCTCGGCGTGTGCGCGCCGAACGAGACCCACCGCGTGCCCATCGACACTTACTACCGACTCCGCCGAAAACTCGGTGACGACGGCCAGGGTCCGATGGTCTACTTCCCCTGGTCCGGGGCGCTCTTCACCGACTTCTTCGCGCACTGCTGGATGGATTACGCCGGCATGGGCCCCGACGACCCGCTAGCCAACGGCGTGCCTCGCCGATCACGCGTGGATTGGTGGGAGAATGCACGCCGGCACGCCGCCATGCACCGACGGAAGGCGATCGAGAATCCGCTCCAGGTCCCGACCCTCGCCGAGCACGCATGGGGACTCACCGCGTCCGACTATCCCAAGGGCTACCAGGTGCCCGGTCTCTATCCAGCTCCGATCGACATGCCCGGCGCGCGCAAGGGCGTCGATTACCCGGAAGAACCGGGGCACGACAACTATGGCGACGGGACCATCGCCCCGTATGGGGCGGGATCGACGATCATGTTTGATCCGAAGCCCGCGATCGCCGCGCTCCGCTACTACCGATCGTTGCGCGCGCCGGATGGCTCATCACTTGTCTGGAAGGATCCGGCGAGCGGCGGCTACGGCTTCCGTGACGCGTTCAATCTCGGCAAGGTCGGCGAGGCCGCGTGGGTCGGGGAGGACTACCTCGCGATCGATCAGGGGCCGTTGATGCTGGCGATCGAAAACGCCCGGAGCGGCTTTGTTTGGAAAATGTTCCACTCCCATCCCTATGTGAAGGCGGGCATGTCCCGGCTCGGACTTGAGTTCCCGATGGGATCTCGGTATTAGTCGGGTCGCAAGAGTTGCCCGTTTTGCCATGATGGAACTCACAAAGATCGTTCATGAAAACGATCTCATTTGGGCTTGACACGATCTGCACATTCGTGGAAGATGAAAGCGTTGTCATGCAGGGTCCCGCGTGCTCGTTCAGGCGTCGGCTGCCCTCACGGTGAGAGACAGACTCGATATACGACCTTGTTCGACCGCCCGAAGGCGCATCATCAGAGGAGGAGAAGGCATCATGGGAACTCGTTTTGCGTTGGCTGCCGTGGCCACCTTCGCCGGTTCGGCGATGGCGATCGACATCAATAGCGTGAACAGCGTCATGGTCGTGAACCGAGTGTTCAACGACTTCCCCACCAGCACCTTGACCAACGTCGCGAACTACCCCACGGAAGTCTCGTGGCATGAAGAGTTCCCCGCGGGCACCGTGGGGAACTTCGCCAACAAGCACCTCGCGTACCTCTCCAACGACGGCGGCGCCTCGGCGTATCAGCACTACCCCGGGCAGAGCTTCACGCTCGGGTTTGATGCGCGTCTCGCCTCCCCCGGCGTTGCCCCGCGTAAGGAAGGCGTGCTCCAGATCGAGAACCCGCGTCCGGGCCTTGGCTTCACCGATGAGGGACACGTCCTCATTGGGAGCGAGGGTGAGATCGCGGTTTTCGGCGGCGTGATGCCCTTCTTCTCATGCCGAGTCCCCGGGAGCGCGGGCGTCGGTGCAATCGGCGTCGATGGGAGCGACTGGTACGCCCCCGGCGAGGTCGCGCGGATCACTTTCAACTACTTCGCGCCCGGCGTGGTCGATCCCGTTCTAGGTGGCTATGAGCTCACCTACCAGGGCGTGAATGGTTTCCGCACCTCGGGCGTGAAGCTCTGGGGAAACGCCGAGCCGGATGGCACCGTTGGTTTTAACTTCGGCACCAAGATCGCGTTCCAGATCCAGAACCAGCGAAATCCGGTCATCAACGACGTCTCGGACGCGCAGTACACCAACATCACGTTGGTCCCGGCTCCCGGGGCGCTCGCGATGATCGGGCTCGGCGGTCTGGCGGCGGCTCGCCGTCGTCGCTGATCACGGATTTGAGTTGATCTGTGCAAAGATTGCGCCCGCTCCGGCTTCGGGGCGGGCGTTTTTCTTGTCCGGACTCTGTGCAACCACGGTTGACACCCGAGAGAAAATATGGGAGGATGTGTAAGCGTTTACACTTCGGTCCTCCAGGCCTCTATTGAATGGATCGTCGTCCGTGAGTTCCGAGGGGGGGATGCTGTGCGAGCGGACAAACATCCGCGTCGCGGCGCCGTGATGGAAAGAGGATGCATGCTCGGGAATACCTATGGGCAGTTCGACGCGTCGGGGCGCTCGTTCGTCATCACGAACAGCAAGACGCCGATGCCCTGGACCAACGTGATCTGCAACGGGCGGTATGGGCTCATCGTCAGCCAGAACGGCGGTGGGTTCTCGTGGTTCGATGACGCGCAGCACAACGTTCTCACGCGATGGGAGATGGACCTCGTTCGAGACACGCACGGGAAGTTCCTCTATCTGAGCGATCTCGACTCGGGCAAGGTGTGGACGGCGGCGCCCGCGCCGTGCTTTGTGCACTATGACTCGTACTCGTGCACGCACACGCTGGGTCGGACGACGTTCCAGACGCAGCACGACGGGATCCGCGTGCGGTGGACGCTGGGCGTGGCCGAGAGCGATGGCGTGGAGGTGTGGGCGGTTGAGATCGAGAACGTCTCGTCGCGGAAGCGGCGTCTTCGCGTCGCGTCGTACTTCGAGTGGACGTGTGGCGTCGCACCCGACGCGAAGCGTGAGTTCCACCGGCTCTTTTTCACGACGACGCACGACACGTCACGCCGCGAGATCCTTGCGACGAAGAACATGTGGGACATTCCGCCCAAGTCGGAGCGGGAGCACTGGAACATTCCGTGGCCGTATGTCGCGGGGCATCGCGTCTGCGGCTTCCCGTTCGAGAGGGATCTGGCGATCGCGGACAAGTCGCGGTTTCTGGGTCGGTACACGCCGATCTCACGACCCGCGGCGATGGTGGGGGAGATTCCCACGGAC
>JRYD01000605.1_pt1 | contig 17401 bp, 14 predicted proteins | sample 235311 | NCBI WGS metagenome assembly JRYD01 (sample SAMN03074213, study PRJNA261472) | activated sludge metagenome | biome: Common Effluent Treatment Plant; feature: Wastewater; material: Activated sludge; isolation source: activated biomass in a lab-scale reactor treating industrial wastewater at... | reverse complement strand
ATCTGCGGCGAGGAGACGGGGCTCCTGGAAGCCATCGAGGGCAAGCGCGGCTGGCCCCGCATCAAGCCCCCCTTCCCCGCGATCAAGGGCCTCTTCGGCAAGCCCACGATCATCAACAACGTCGAGACCCTCGCCCACCTCCCCAGCATCATCGAGCACGGCTCGGCGTGGTTCACGAGGCAGGGGACGGCGTCGTCGCTGGGCGAGAACGTGCCGCCGAGTTTCGGCACGAAACTCATGGGCGTCAGCGGGCACGTGAACCGCCCCGGCGTCTATGAGTGCGACCTGGGGATCCCTCTTCGCGAACTGATCGAGAGCAAGGACTATTGCAACGGGATGCGCGGCGGGAAGAAGTTCAAGGGCGCCATCGCCGGCGGGATCAGCATGGGGATCCTGGGGCCCGACCAGATGGACGCGGAGATGGACTTCGACATCGGGCGAAAGTACAACGTGCTGGGACTGGGGACGGCGTGCCCGACGGTCTTTGATGAGGACACGGACATGGTCGCCGTGGCCCGGAACATCGCGCGGTTCTTCAAGCACGAGAGCTGCGGGCAGTGCACCCCCTGCCGCGAGGGGAGCGGGTGGCTGTATCAACTGATGGGAAGGATCGAGGAGGGGAACGCCAGGACCAAGGATCTCGATCTTGCCCTCGAGATCGCGACGAGCATGGGGAGCATGCCGGGAACGACGATCTGCGGCCTGGCGGACGGGAACAACTGGGCGATCCGCACGATCATGAACAAGTACTGGAGCGAGTTCGAGGGCAGGGTAAAGCCGACGTTCGTCCCGGTGAAGATGACGGTGGGAGCGTCGGCGAAGGGGTGAGTGCGGGTCGCACCACCTCGGGTCACGCCGCTGGCCACGCTTGACAAAGCGTGCACGTCTTTGTAAATTGAGCATACCTCGGGCGCGAACCCGGGCGCGAACCCGGGTAAGTATTCCCGGAGTATACGTAATGTCACATGCGATCAAGAGGCAGTTAATCGCTGGCAGCGTGCTGGTTGCGTCTATCGCGGGTCCACTCGGTATCGCTGCGGCTCAATCTCCTGAACTCACCAATTACTTTGCGGATCCGGGCGTAATCCGATCCGAAGCAATGGAGTTTCCCACACACAGCATCTCTACGCAATCGATTGTTGTGGGCGACTGGTCCATCAAGGCGGTGTATCGCCACGGTATCCAGGGCAACCATGTCGTTGGTTTATTGGCGAGTGCCAATGAAACAACGCTTCTCGGAGACAATATCGGTGCTGTGTTTTATGAACGACCGGAACTCGATTGTGATCTCTGGTCGGCGAAGATTTGGGAGGGAGCAAAGCCATGGGAGGCTGCCGGAGAGTTGAAACTCGTGTACGGGATACCAGATGTGCAGGATGACTATTGGGAGGTTCTGGGTGGTCCCGAACTTGCAGGCTTGAATGTGTCGTCGTACGAAAAGGGTTTTGATGCATCGGATGGATTGGGCGCGGTCGTCAATGGATTGGAGTCCGAAAGTAGAGAGATTGTCCTCTCGGCGTTGAAAGACAGCGGATATCCGGTTGCGAACATACCCTTCGAGGCAAAGACAAGTGAAGAACTCAGGGGATGGCTGCTCGATTCAGTGCATTACTTTGAATCGGTGCTCGTAACACGCATGAGTGATCAGCAGATTCAGGCTGAAGCCATAAAGCACTTTGGTCCACGGCAATGGCAGCCCACGCCATGTATTGATCCTACTTGGGAGTGTGTGCAGTTATGTTGGGATCTCTATCGGTGGATGCCCTCACAGTTTGTCCCTCCCCCGGGGCAACTTTGTAATCCAATTTCAATTTCTGGCGACTGGGAGCTTATTGGTAATGTGTGTGGATGTCGTACGGAAGGGCCGTGGTCAGCAGTCTGCGGTACATTCACGGGGGATGCTTCTGGCGAGATTACTGTGTTGATTCCGAATCCACTCATGAAAGTAAAACTTACTGTGGGGATTGGTGCCGAAGTTCATGTTTGTGTGTGCCTGTGGAAGCGAACATGCTTTGCAGATGCTCGCAGGGTAATATGGCATCTGCGTCATGACTGCACGTGGTGGAGCGAAGAGCAGTTTGTCGAGCGCAGACGATTCACACACTATGACTACATGATTGCATACCCGGCAGATCAATGTCAACACTCGGCGATGCCAGACTCCATGCCGCCAAATGAGGATCCGTGCGGGCTGACTAATGAGAACTAATTATACTGTAGACCCTGGGGTGTGGCACCCAGTCTGCGTCATGCCTACAGCATGCCCAGCAGATCGGTGCCAGCTGCAGCGTCCGCCGGACGGTTTCCCGCCGGACCGAACGCCCTGCGGCCTCACCTTCCCGACCCCCGACAACACTCCATGAAATGTATGAACGCAGGTGCCAGTGAGAACACGCGGCCACGCCGATGGATCGGCGTGGCCGTGTGTGTTCTTGTCGTTCTGTTCGCACTCTCCGTCGTGGAGGTCTGGATTTGTAGAACCGCGTTGGTCACGGCGCGGAAGTTGCCGTACTTCGGCGATCCTCGAGTCAATCACCTTGGATTCCGAGTCTACTTCGGACGGGACTGGAATGGCAATAAGATTTCGTTCGCAACGTATGATCGATACGAGTTTGAGTTCGGTAGGCGTGCGGGACAGTTGCGGGACAAGGACGGAAACGAGATCTTCGACGACATTCCGAGGATCCCGATGCGTGCGTTTGTCGAGGACACGCCCGACCGCATCGGACAACGATCTCGTTCCGTGGTCACGCTTGTCGGTTGGCCGGTACGGTGCTTTGCGACGACGCGGGCGGTGCCCTTGATCAATGGCGCATGGTCACGCGATAAAGCCACGTGGGAGTTGAGCTCAAGGCCCATCGCGTGGGCGTGTGCGTCATACGTCGTCGTGGCTTGCGCAGCCGGGTATGGAGTCGCCAAGATCGGCGCGCTGGGCTTGGCACTCGCTTGGCGACTTCGTGCAATACACCGTCAATCGCGACGCTTGTGCTCGCATTGCGGTTATCCACGACATGGACTCTTGGTCGAATCTCCATGCCCTGAGTGCGGATATGTACCAAAGGCGTGATCTGCAGGCTCCGTACCAGATCATCTCGTGTTCGCGGAGTTCAACACCCCAGGCTGAACCGCGAGAGGTAGTAGAGCAAGTCGTCGATTGTCACGCCGCCGTCGGGAGTGACGGTGCCCGTGCCGTCGTCCACGTCAGCGGCATTCTATTCGAGGCCACGTTCCCGACTCGGATGAATCAGGAGTGACGAGATTTGGATTTGTGGATGTGCAGTTCTTGATTCTTCCACAGTTCGCGATCACGGAGGTGCTGATCGAACGCTCGAGGCAGGTCCGAAGGATGTATCGCCAGTCGGGCGGACGATTGTGCGGCAACAGCCTCCAGAACCTTGGGGGATTCGAGGATGTTGGTGTTTGCCCGGGGCGCGGGCGGCCCGTTGACATCGAGCGCGATCGGACGATGTGGAAGAACGCGACCATCGCCGAGTGAGTCCAAGGTATGGCGGTCGCATTGAACCTTCGTCATGGAGTGGCGTACGAATGGGCGCTGAGATCACGTTGTCATGGGTGACCGCATTCCAGAACTTCGACCCGACGCGCCCGAGGGCCTAAAGAGGGCCGTGCGCTGGAAGCGGAGGTACCATCATCTTGCCCTCTTCACGGCCGCGGGCACGGGTGCCGCGATTGCCATCTCGATCACAAAGTACCCTGATGCCTGGATCGTGGCGGTTGTGTTCCCGGCCCTCTTTCTTCCGTTGACGATGATCTGCGCCTCCAAGGCGTGGGCGATGCGGCGGGTCTGTCGCGCCCGGGGCGGACGGCTCTGCGGGAAGTGCTACCAGGACCTCTCGGGGCTCGGCGAGTTCGGCGCCTGCCCCGAATGCGGGGCCTACTTCGACTCGGATGCCGATCGATGGGAGTAGTCGTTCCGCTCCACATATAGTCCCCGCCCATGCCATTCCGCCTGTACAACACGCTCGCCCACGCCGTCGAGGATTTCGTCGCGAGTGATCCGTCGCGGGTGACGTTCTACTCGTGCGGGCCGACGGTCTATGACGACGCGCACATCGGGAACTTCCGGAGTTTTCTCGCGGCCGATGTCCTCCGCCGATGGCTGGAGTCGGCGTGGTGCGTGGTGCGCGACGCGAACGGAACAGAGCACGTCGGCCCGCGGCGCGTCGATCACGTGATGAACATCACCGACGTCGGGCACATGACCGACGACGACCAGGCCGACGGCGGCGGCGAGGACAAGATGCAGGCCGCGGGGCGGCGCATCGCCGAGGCGAAGAAGGCCGGGAAGATCCCCGCCGGGTTCGACGTGGACCCATCGGATCCCTTTGCCGTCGCGAGGTTCTATGAGGGGCGCTTCCGAGAGGACGCGAGGGCGCTGGGGCTCAAGGTCGCGATAGACGCGGAGAAGGACCCGACACGGATGCCCCGGGCGACGGAGAACGTGCCGGGGATGATCGAGGTGATCGCGTGCCTCGTTGAGCGCAAAAGCGCGTACGTCGTGGGCGAGCCGGGCCGTCGTGTGGTGTACTTTGACGTGCGATCTTTCCCCGAATACGGGCGCCTCTCGGGAAACACGCTCGAGAATCTCCGCGAGGGCGAGGGTGGACGGATCAACGCCCAGAACCAGGCCACCAAGCGCCATCCGGCGGACTTTCTCCTGTGGAAGGAGGATGCCTCGCACCTGATGAAGTGGACAAGCCCCTGGGGCGAGGGGTATCCGGGGTGGCACATCGAGTGCACCGCGATGAGCGTCTCGCGCCTCCTGCACCAGGGCGACGCCACCAGCGCGGGCGTGACGAAATCGCCGCCGGTGCGGGGTGGAATCCTCATCGATCTCCACTCCGGCGGCGAGGACAATATCTTCCCGCACCACGAGTGCGAGATCGCCCAGAGTTGCGCGGCGTTCTGTGCCGACGCTCACCATGGGTCGTTCGCGAGGCACTGGTTCCACGCGCGGTTCCTCCAGGTCGAGGGCGCGAAGATGAGCAAGAGCAAGGGGAACTTCTTTACTCCACGCGATCTGTTCGCCTTGGGGGTCGAGGCGAGCGCCCTGCGGCTCGAGCTCGTCCGCACGCACTACCGCTCGAACGCGAACTTCACCATGCAGGGCCTCGAGGACAGCGCCCGCATGATCGAGCGTTGGCGCAAGGTCTCGGTCGGTCATGGGCCCGACGCCGCGGACGCCGCGTCCGCTCGAGAGCAGTGCAGGGACGCGTTCATCCGGGCGATGCACGACGACCTGAACATCGCGGGGGCGATCGGCGCGGTAAACACATGGATCGGCACCCTGGCAACACCCTCATTGGGTGATGCCGCGTTCATGCGGGAGATGGACGCCGTGTTGGGCGTGCTGAGCCTCGAGCGCGCCAAGTCGACCACGAGCGAGATCGGCGTCTTCCTCCCCGGCGTTTCGCCAGACCCGAAGGTCGAGGCCCTCCTTCTGAAACGCCGCGACGCGCGACAGGCCAAGGACTACACGGCCTCCGACGCCATCCGCGATGAACTCCTCGCGATGGGCTACACCATCAAGGACGTCGCGGGCGGCAAGGTCGAGGTCGGTCGGGCCTTGAGGTAGCCGGATCTTCAATCGATCAAGGACGCGGAGAAGCGGCAGGGGGAGCCGAACGCCCCCCCACGAGAGGCGTGTTCGAAGAGGTGCCCGATGTTCTGGAGGTCCCCGCTCCCGGAGTACGATGCGGCCTGATGGCGCTGCGCATTCCCAAGACTCTCTGGTGGGCCGTTGGGTGGGAACTCGCCCGAATGATCACCGTCACGACGCTCGTGGTGACGGTCGCGCTCGCCTTTGCCACGGCGGTGAAGCCCCTGGCCGATGGCAAACTCGAGCCTCTCGACGCCCTGCGCTACATCTATTACGCCTTCCCCGGCATGCTGGTGTACGCCCTGCCCTTCTCGGGCGGTTTCGCGGCGACGCTTGTGTACCACCGTCTCGCGACCGACAACGAGCTCACCGCCGCCCAGGCCGGGGGCATCCCCCTGCGTGCCATGCTCGCCCCGGCGATACTCATGGCGTTCGCCGTCGGGGTGACGCTGATCGTGCTCAACGATCAGATGATCCCCGGATTCATGCGCAAGATGTATCGCCTGGTCACGACCGACATCGGGCGCGTGATGGTGAACGACATTCCCAACGGGCGCGCGGTCCGCATCCGCAACATGCAACTCCTCGCGGACCACGCCAAGAGCAGCACGCCAGACCCCGCGATGCTCGCCGCGATGGGCGCCAGCGGGCCGATGCCCACGAGCCAGGTCGTGCTCACCCGCCCGGTCATGCTCGAACTCGACGCGACCGGGAATGTCGCGAGGGAGTACTACGCCGAGTCGGCGAGCCTGTGGTTCTATCCGCCCGCCCGTGACATGCAGCGCAAGGCCGAAATCCGCGTGCGATTGAAGAACGCCGTCTCGGGTGAGGGCGCGGACCAGTGGCGATTCGAGGAGACGACCGAGGGCACGATCATCATGCCCGACCCGTTCTGGGATCGCCCGAAGTTCTTCACGATGCGAAACCTCTGGTTGCTCCGCGACCATCCCGAACGCGTCAACTGGGTCGACGAGGCCCGTCGTGACCTCGCCCTCGTCTTCGCCCGGCGTCAGGCCGAGCGCTACATCACCCAAACGCTGACACCTGAGACGCCTCTGGTCCTCCGCGACTCGCGTGGCGGACGCATCGTGATCGTCGGCTCTGGCGCCCGGGTGACACCCGACGGCATCGAGATCCTCCCACTCCCCGAGGGCGACGCCGAGGCCACGTTCATCCGGATCGAGCAGCCCGATCGCCCGGCCTTCCGCACCACTGGCGTCTCCGAGACCGCCAACGGACAGGTGTGGCTCGCCCGGGCCGCCCGCCTCCACCCCATCGACAGCGCCGATGCTCAATCCCTCACCTTCGATCTCCGCCTCGAGCGTGTCCGAGCGAAGACGGGCGCGTCCGCGTCCGGCGGGCTCGGAGCCGAGCGTGGCGTTATCCCACTCACCCGCCTCACCCTCGACAACGATCCATCCAAGGCACTCCTCGAACGCTCCTCGCGAGACCTCATCGAATCGGGGCATGCCGCATCGTCGAACGATCCCGCCCTCGTCGGGCCGACGCAGCATCTCGAGGCCCAAATCGCCAAACTCCGCGGGCAGGTCGTCGCCAACATGCACGAGCGTTGGGCCTACTCGGCGTGCTCGCTCGTCATGGTGGTGTGCGGTGCCGTGACGGCCGTCAAGCACCATCGCAAGACGCCCCTCGCGGTCTACCTCCGCACGTTCCTCCCCGCGCTCCTTTGCCTGGTCACCGTCAGCGGCGGATCTCAGACGGTCCAGGACAGTGGGGGTTCGGGCGGCTTTGGTCTGCTCCTGTTATGGGGCGGCATCCTCGCTCTCGCGATCCACTCCTTTTTCGTGTATCGAACCTTGGCCCGCCATTGAGTCGTGGGGTTGATACGCCGATGCCACTGGTACGAGGGGCCGATTGTGGTACAATGGTTCGGTGGGTGTTGGTGTCGTGGGACCAGCACCACACCGGGTGGAACCTGGTTGTGCAGCAATGTTCGTCCAACTCGTACCAGCGGTCGAACCAGCGTGTCGCGCGGGCGTTCTCGATCCTTGAGATCCTGGTCTGCATCACGATCGTCGCGATTCTCGTCTCGCTGTTGCTCCCTGTTCTGACGCGTGTCCGCGAGACGGGGTATTCGGCCGTCTGCGCCAGCAATCTCCGCCAGATCAACATGGGCTTTGAGGGATACCTGGGCGACAACCGGGGCATCTTCCCCGCGCTTGCTGTCGACCCCGAATGGAACTATGGTGGCGTCGTCTTCGCGGGCCTCGACCACCACCCGGTGCTGGATACTGCTCGCCCGATCAATGTGTACATAGGCGCCTTCGCCCAGGACACGGAGCGACCCTCGGCCGCGCTCCATTTCCGCTGCCCCGCTGATGCCGGCATCACCAAGCGAAACGACTCGTCGCCGCGTCGATCGCGCTCGAGCACCCTCGCCAACGGCACCTGCTTCCGCGAGTTCGGCACGAGTTACCGCGCCAACCCACTCCTCTTCAACTCCACCCTCGCTGGCATCGATCATCAGTCCCGCCCGCTCGCTCGCCAGGACCTCCAGGTGAACGAGTCCCGCCTGCTCCTGCTCGCCGACGCGGGCTGGTGGTATCGCTCGCCTCGCGCCAGCGAGAGCGATCGCCAGTTTGAGGCGTCGTGGCACCTGCGTCCCGATGCCGGGAACATGCTCGCCGCCGACGGCTCGGTTCACTTTGTGAGCTTCGATCCCGCGAACGAGGACGCGGCCACCGCCTACACCATCGAGCCTCGCCCGCGGTGAGCTTCGTTCGGGGCCGATTCAACTCACGATTCGCAGGGTCATCGGATACCGGTAGTATCGCCCTTTGTGTGCCGCTAATGCGCCCATGATCATCCCGATGATCCCCAGCGCGTAGCAGGCGATCGTGATCAGGATCGAGATCGGGAAGGCGATCCCGCAGGTGACGGCCGTCAGGATCCAGCCCGCCGCCGTGTAGATCAGGAGCGATAACTGGAAGTTGACGGTCTCCTTGCCATGGTCGTCGATGTAGTGTGACTGCTCGCGTTTGATGAGCCACATCGCCAGCGCCGGCACCACCGGAATCACCGCGAAGATCAGGAGCAGGGTCAGGTGCTGGAACGTCGCGTAGGTGCGCTCCCACGCCTCCGTGTTCGGGAGTGAAGGCGGCGTCGCGGGGTCGGTGTATGGAGTGCCGGGCGGATTCATGGCGCGGGCTCCCGAGGATCAAGCGTACCCATTGTTGGGGGCCTGGCCACGTCGATTTCATCCGACATGACGGATCTCGCTCGGTCGATCCGCTCCGTCCCACGCCTATGGCACGATGCCACGCCCCTCGACGCGTCCCTCCTTCGAGATCACGTCCAGGATCCGCTCCGCCGGAACGCACTTCCGCACGACCATCTGCGGCTCGCGAGACCGTCCTTTACCCGCGAAGATCGTGTGTGTCGCCATCACCATGCCCACGGCCCGCCCGCGATCGTCCAGGATCGGTCCGCCGCTCGAGCCCACGGCATAGTCGCATGTCACGCTCACCTCGTCCGTCCGGGTCTCACCCGGCATGATCGACTCGTTGGTGATACGGCGTGAGATGATCCCGCTTGTCATCGTGTAGAAGAGCCGATCCGGATGGGCGATCAGCGCGATCGGCGTCCCCACCGGCGAGCCCTCCACCAAGGGAATCGGCGTGAGGCGGGCCTCGTCGATCGTGATCGATCGCCCGTCCCGCTGCCCGGCCCCGAGCCGGAAGATCGCAACGTCGTCTTCCTCGTTGGACGCGAGGATTTCGTCGATCGAAAAGACTGTTCCATCGTGGGCCATCACGAAGGGATAGAGGGTGTGCTCGTGCTCATGCTCGGCCAGGACATGGTGGTTGGTGACGCACAGCCCATCGCGCGAGAGCACAAAGGCGGTCGCACTCCCCCCGGTGTGCCACTGGTCGCAACGGTCGCACTGATAGATCGACGCAACAACCAGCACGCCCTCGCATGCCGTTCGATAGAGCGTGGGGAGATCCATCGGCGAATCACCAGCCCGCGTCGTCACGCTGCCCGGCGGGAGATCGGCGTGGGCACGCTCCAATCCCGCCGCCAGTTCCTCGGAGGTTTTCGCCCGCTTCGCCTCGACCAGTTCGCCGCCCTCGACCTCCAGACGCGCAGCGATGTCCTGGTCGCTGATGATGGAGTGATCGTCGTCGTCGCGATTCGAGGTGCGGGTCCATGTCCGTTCATGGCCGCGAGTCGCGGCAAGCGGGCAGTTGTCCGGCATTGTCCGGGTCGCGCATCCACCAAGGCCAAAGCACGCCAGGTTCGCGAGCGTGCACAGGAGCAAGCACCCGATACAAAGCGAAGACTGCTCGGGAAGCGATCGGAACTTGGGCAAACGCATACGCACCTCCAACGGACCAGCCACGTCGCGTGCTCAACCATCCGCCCCGCGATCACGACCGGATGCTTGAAACCGCCGCGATCGCCAGGGGGAGGAGGATGAGCGTGGGGATGAACGCCGAGAGCGTCGGTGGGAGGCCTGGGATCGCCGCCGTGCTCAAGAGCGTGGATCCCAATACCGCGGCGAGCGCCACGGGCGCACACATCACCGACCGCGCCAGCATGTCCCCGGGGATTTTCCGTAGAAAGAACGGCAGACAGACCACGATCGCGAGCAACGTGCACGCCAGGATCGTCCATCGCGCCAGACGCAGGCGCACCAATCGATCGAGCAGCCGCCCCTCGGCGACGCGTCGCTCGCTGTCGGGTCGCGCGTCGATCTCGGCCTCGGTCTTCTCGATGAGTTGCGAGAGTTCCATGGTCGAGAGGTTGTTGCCATAACTCGAGAATCGCCGGACCTTCAGCGTCGTCGGGTTCAGTTCGGTCTTGACGAGCTCGACCGGCTCGAACCGCACGCTGTCGCCCTCGCGGACCTCCGCCTTCCCCTCGGTCAATCTCCACGCTTCGGCCTGCGCGTCGTACGTCGCCTTGGCGGCCGAGATCTTCCGTGTGGGAAGGCCCTGTCCGTCGCGTTCGCGGATCCACACGCCCGTCATCTCGCCCGCGCCGGCGTCGAACGTCTTGGCGTAATAGCACCGACCCGCGGCGTCCTCGGTCAGCGGGAGCGATTCCGCCCTGATTCCCGATGTCCCCGCGTCCCACTTCTCGCGCGTCAGTAACTCCGCCAATCGTGGCACGATGAACTCCCGGTTCACGCCCTGCAGCACCACGAACCCGGTTGCGACGATCAGGATCGGGCGCGCGATCCGGTGCAGCCCGATCCCCCCGGCCAGGCACGCGACGATCTCGCGGTGACGCACCATCTGCCCCAGCGTGAACCCCATCCCCCCGATCAGCACCATCCCCAGGAGGTAGTTGTAGTATTGGAACAGGCGGGGCCACCAGAGATTGATGAGCAGCATCAGCGACAGCGTTGCCCGCCGAAGAAACGACGCCCCCCCGGCCACGTCACGCTCCGCCGCCTGTCGGATGTACTCGTCGAAGTTCAGCGAGTAGTCCGTCGCGAGGATGAGGGCGTACAGGATGACCAGCAACGCCAGGACGTTGACGAGATAGGACTTGGCGATGTATCGGTCGAGGGTGTTCATGCCACGCGCGAGGGATTCTCGAGCGTCAGCGTATCGCCCTTCTCCGGGCCGTGCCGTGAGGCCTCCACGCCGCGTCCCTCGTCACGCGCCCCCTGTCGGGCCAAACGCCACGCATGGACGCGGCCCACAACCACCACCATCCCCCACGCGACCAACGCCCCCGCGTACACATCCGACGCGAAGTGCGCCCGAGACGCCACCCGTGTGGCCCCACACCCTATCGCCAGCCCGATCATCAACCATCGAGTCTCTGGAATGAGCCGGGCAAGCACCAGCGCCCCGCCCATCGCTACGGCCATGTGGCTCGAGGGCAGCCCCGCCGGGTGCGCGTCCGCCAACCACGGGCCTTCCCATTCATACACCCCCCCGTCGAGCGGACGATCACGAAGGTGGAGCAACTTCAACCCCTCGGCTACAAGCCCCGAGAAAAAAGCGCCCGCCAGCAGTAAAAGCCCACGATCCCACCAACGGCGCGCGATCGACGACGCGAACGCCGCCACACCCCGACGCCGATCGATGAGCATCAACGCAATCGCCAGCACGATCCACGACGGGAGCCACCCCACCGAGCGCAATGCCTGATAAATGCTGTGGCCCTTCACTCTCTCCGAGAACGTGTCTCCCAACGCAAGATAAATCGGTCGATCGAGAATCGTGACCATCAACAGGCCCAGGCACAGCACCAACGCTCGCGTCAGCGCTCGAACGCGCACGCGACGCCCATCAACGCTCGGGAGCGGGACACGAGCCATCGAGATGACCTCGGCGTCGTTCACTGGCCGGTGGATCCCTTCTGCAGCGGTACCATCCCGCGATACCCATATCCAATGAACACGGGCCTGCCCTTTCCTTCTCCATCGAGCACACCCACCGGTCGGACTCGATCAAACGCGGCTACCCACGCGCCGCCCAACGTCGAGCCTTCGTACCCATTCCCGACGATCAATGCCGGCCTCCCTCGCAACTCGGAATCAACGCGAGCCAGATCACGATCCGCCCAATGGTCGAACTGCGTCTCGCGCCCACCCGTGTAGGACGATGAACAGTACGTTCGCGGATGACCCACGATCGAGAACTCAAGCAACGATGCCGCTCCATAATGATCGATCAGAAGAAACGGTTCTTGCGAGGTTTCCCCTCGCAACAACTCGAGCCGGCGCCCCGCGTCTTCCCCCATCCGATCCGCCCCCATCACCCGATGAATCGGGATAAGCAGCCAGGAAGGTGCCGAGTCCCCAAGCGCCACGCGAACACGATCCACGCCCAACGCCACCAAATCCATTCGTGGGAGGAGAACACCCACCAGGAGCCCTATACCAAGGAGAATCCGTACGCCGCGCCTGGCCATCCCCACTCGATGTCCGGCCTTCTCCGCCAGCACGCCCGCGCCCGCGAGCACAGCGAGGGCCGCGTGGGCTGCGATCGTCCAGTTTCCCTGCGTCTTCGTCACCAACGCCACCGGAACATACCCCAGCAGCAGCGGAAGCGCGCACCACAGCACGTATCCCCGTGCCTCTCGAGACCGATCACGGAGCACAACCCACCCCGCCACGATCAATCCCAACGGCACCAGCGAGATGGCGATCTGGATGCCCACATATTCGAGCAGCCATCGCGGCGTGAACGACGACCCACCCCCGTTGGGCGATGGCTGATGAAGGTGTTCGAGCAGGTGGTGCACCGTCGGCCACCCCTCGCGTGCGTTCCAGATGGCCATCGGCAGCAAGCCCAGCAGCGCCATCGCGAGGCTCGACAGAGGCCACAGGACCGATTGCCCCTCTCGCCCCGGCGAGGCACGCCCCGCGACCACGCGTGACGGCTCGTGACGCCACATCCACGCGCACACCGCGATCCCCGGAATCACCAGGAGCATGGTGAGTTTGAAGAGCGATCCGATCGCGACCGCCGCACCCACCGCAAGCCACGCCGATCGGCACAAGCCGCGCGTCGCCCGCCATCCCGCCCAGCACGCCCCCATCCAGCACGCCACCAGCGGCGGGTCGATCGTCATCACCATCGCCAGCACCTGGAAGGCTGGCGAGAGGAGCATCACCGCCGCCGCCCAGAACCCGGCCCGTCGGCTCTTTGTCAGATCGATCGTCAGCCCCGCTGCGAACCACGCCGAGAGCGACATGAATATCGGCGCGAGGAATCGAACGCCGAACTCCGTGTCGCCAAACACGCGCGTCGAGAGCCAGATCGCCCACGCGATCCCCGGGCCCTTCGTCGTGTAACACCAGTCGATGTGCCTCGACCAGAGCCAGTACCACGCCTCGTCCTCGGCGAGTGAATACGGCGAGTACCACAGCCACACCAGCCGCCAGATTGTGATCGCGACGATCAGGCCCGCGGTCCACCACCCCAAGCGCATAGCACGCGAGCCAACGGGCTCGCTCGCCACGCCCCCTTCTCCGGCCGATTCGCTCAACATCACCGAACCCTGATCAACAGTTCGATTCGCGAACATCGATCCACGAACCTAGTGGGCCATCGCGCCCTGCGGCACGCGCGAGATCCGCGTGCGCACGTTGTCCAGCACGTTCATGAAGTTGATGTACGAGTCATAGGGCGAGTCGTACGGGTTGAAATACTTGTGCACGTCGCCGTCCGCGAAGTACTTCGTGCACATGTAGTAGAAGTGATCGCTCGTCGTGAGTTTCCGCCAGTCGTGGAGCAGGTGTCCGGCGTGCGTCTTCTCGCGTTCGTCCCCGCCGATGCACGCCGCGTTCCAGCGATCCTTGATCGACTTCTCCAGGCGATACGTCTCGTCGAGCGCGTTGTTCTGCATCGCGTTCCCGCGCCACGCCGTCAGGTCGCGCTCCGTGTCCGCCCACGAGATGAAGTTGTGCACGTCGTACTCGCCGACGGGCGAGAACTCCTTGAAGGCCATGCTCGGCGTGATGAAGTGGTTCTCGCCGTGGTTCACGTCGAAGATCTTCTCGGGAAGGGCGCTCAGGAACTCGAAGATTCCCGTGTCGGCCCACTGGTGCTCACCGAATGTCTCGTAGTCCATGAACAGGTTGCACAAGTACCCGTTGCCGTTGATCTGGTTCACCCACCCCGCGAACTTCTCCGTCGTCAGAGGCCACTCCGCCCATCCACGGTTGCTGAAGCGAAACGCGATGTCGTCCGAGAGGCGATAGTTCTTCAGGAGCAGGCCGAACGCCCTGCCGTCGCGTCCCACGGGCTTCCCCGGGGGCTGGTACACATAGTTCGGCGAGCGATACCCGAGGTGGAAGTCCGTCCCCTCGCACAACGCGCCGTGGAACCGCGGGTTGCCGTCCTTGTCCTTCAGCCCCGCGAGGAAGTGCGCCAGCTCGTTGTTGTAGATCAGTTCCGTGTTCCGGAAGACCCGCGGCGTCTGCCCGAACAGGCCCTGGATCTTCCGCGTGTGCATGTCCACCTGCTCGAGGAACTCCTCACGCGAGTACAGGAAACTCAGCGAGTGGAAGTATGTTTCTCCCACGAACTCGCAACAGCCCGTGTCGGCCAGTTCCTTGAACGTGTCGATCACGTCCGGAGCCCACGCCTCGAGTTGGTCCAGCACCGTCCCCGTGATCGCGTACGAGACGCGGAAGTTTCCCTTGTGCCGCTTCACAAGATCGAGGATCAGCCGCGTCGTCGGGCGATAGCACTTGTCCGCGACCTTTCGCAGGATCTCCGCGTTCTTCGCGTCGTCAAAGTAGAACGGGTCCTGATCGAAGACGCTATAGCGGCGGAGGCGATACGGCTGGTGCACCTGGAAGTAAAAGACGATGCTGGCCATACCTCAGTGTAGAGCGCGGGCAGCCACCACGTCCCCTCGGGCCCGCACACACAGCGTCAGCGCCCCACGCCGCCGTGCCCACGGGCTCCCACTCGTTCGCCACTCCCCATCGCCTGCCGCACCATCACGAACTCCGCCAGATTCTCCATCGTCAGAAGTCCAACCAGCCGCCCCGACTCGTCCACCACCGGCGCCACCGTCGTGCCCACCTCCTGCATCCTCCGGACGGCCGGCTCCAACCGTGCCCCCTCACGAACCACGGGCACCTCGCGCCGCGTCAGTTGCCCCACGCCCCCTGCCGCGTGCACGTCCACGTGCCGCGCGATCGCGTGCAACAGGTCATGCCGCGTCAGCACGCCCACGATTTCCCCACCCGGCCCACTTGCCGTTCGCTCGCCGTTCGCCATCTCTGTCTTGACCACCGGGAAATCCGTCTGCGCCCCCTCCAGCAGTCGCTCGATCGCCCACTGGAGCGAGTCCCTCTCGTCGAGCGCGACAAACCGGCGCACCATCGCGTCCTGGACGAGCGTCCCGCGCAGCGCCGACCCTTGCTCGCGCTGCCGAGCCTCGGCCTCGGCGCTGATCCACACGAAGATCCCGATGAAGATCAGGAACGGATTGCCCCACAACCCCAGCAGCGCGAGCCCCACGGCAAGCACCTTCCCCACGTTCGCCGCCACCCGCGTCGCCCGCACCGGATCCATCGCCATCGACAAGAGCGCGCGCAGGACGCGCCCGCCGTCCATCGGAAACGCCGGGATCATGTTGAAGAGCACGAGAAAGACGTTGACGCCCGCGAGGTTCAGGAAGAACATCCGCGCGTCGAGCTCGCCCATCGATTCCACGCCCTGCCGCGAGATCCGGTCGATCTCCTCCGTGCCCGGGAACGCGCCCGTCCCCAGCATCACGCCGAAGATCAGCGTCGCGATCACCACGTTCACCATCGGCCCCATCACCGCGACGACGAGTTCCTGCCTCGGCTCCTCGGGCAAACGCTCGAGCCGCGCCACGCCCCCGATCGGCAGAAGCGTGATGTCCTTCGTGGCGATCCCATACCGCCTCGCCGTCAGCGCGTGCCCATACTCGTGCATCACGACGCACGCGAAGATTGCCAGGACAAAGACGACGCTGACGCCGATCCCCGCCGCGTCCGCGCCGCTGCTCCACGCCCGCCACGCGACAAACAGGAGCAGGAGCGGGAAGGTCCAGTGGATATGGACGCCGATCCCGAAGAATGTGCCAATGCGGAGGGAGCCCTTCACGAGCGCATCCTACGAGTGGGCGAGGCGTCGCGTTCGAGGGGGCGCGTTCTGGGCGAGGGACGGATGCCCCCGGACGTTGGCCGCTCTGGGCCACCGCTCGGACAATCGACCATCGGCACCGTGCGTCCATTGAATCGCCCCCGCACCACTCGGCATCAAACATGACTCATCCTCATCGCTCACCACCCACACACGACCCGATCCCCACATCTGAACCGCCATGACCATGCCGCACGCCCACCTCTCACCCGACATTCCCGCCGCCGCCGAACTCCGCGCGTTCTATGAGCAGGGCCAGCCCTACGACGCCTCCGTCTCCTCCTCGAAACCCCACGAGCAGGCCGCCTGGAACGCCGTACGCGCGAGGCTCATCCTCACTCCCGCCCAGCACGCCCTCGTCTCGTCCTTTTCCAGGAAACTCCACATCCTGGTCCTCAGCGGCCCGTGGTGCGGCGACTGCGCCGCACAGGTCCCCATGCTCGACGCCCTCGCCAACGCCTCTCCTCCCGATCTCGTCAACCTCCGCATCCTCGACCGTGATGAGCACATCGACCTCGCCGAGCGCGTCAAGATCTGCGGCGGCCTGCGCGTCCCCACCGTCCTCATCCTGAACGAAGATTTCGACCTCCTCGTCCTCATGGGCGACCAGACCCTCAGCCGCCTCCGCGCCAAGGCGAGAAAGCAACTCGCTTCATCGAATGCCGGCCCCGCCTGCGATCTTCCCTCCGCCTCGACCGCCAACACCTCGGCCAATGCTGCCACCGACGAGGCCGCCACCCTCCAGGATTGGCTCGACGCCCTCGAACGCGCCCACCTCACCGCCCGCCTCAGCCCCAAGCTCCGCCAGCGCCACGGCGATTGAGTGACCGTCAGAAAACAAAGAACCCCGCCGCGATCGGCGAGGCCCTTGCTGATCTCGACATCGTTCGGGCGCGTCCGCTCAGCACCCGCCCTGGAACCGACCGAGGAAATACAGAAGATCGTCGATCGTCACGGCGTCGTCAGGCGTCCCCGTCCCCGACCCATCATCGGTGTCGGCAACGCACGCGGACGGCTCAACATGGCACGCCCCCGTCAGACTCAGGCGGACCCAGAACGCGTTGGTGCCGTTGCAGACATCCTGCTTACCAAAGAACGCCAGGGGTCGCGCGGCACCGGTGCCGTTGGGCGGCAGGCTGACATTCGAAGTCGCCGCGTTGGGGAAGGT
>JRYD01015552.1_pt1 | contig 17551 bp, 23 predicted proteins | sample 235311 | NCBI WGS metagenome assembly JRYD01 (sample SAMN03074213, study PRJNA261472) | activated sludge metagenome | biome: Common Effluent Treatment Plant; feature: Wastewater; material: Activated sludge; isolation source: activated biomass in a lab-scale reactor treating industrial wastewater at... | reverse complement strand
CTCCGCCTCAAAGATCCCCTCTGCATGGTGTCTCAGCGCCCGGTGTCGGAAATCGCAGAACGATTCCTTAGTCGCATCGAACCATTGATGAACTGGTACATAGTCTTCCGGTGTTCCGCCGAAAATTCGCGCTGTTGATTGGGCGTGAAACAACGGGTGAGTCATCGTGCTTCCTCCATTGGTGAGAAGTCATGAGGCGCACGAACCCCTTGCGGTGCTCGTACACCGCATGGGTGGATGATGTGCAGACCTGACGATCGGTCAGTGTCGCGATTCGGGCTCCGATGGGAGCAGCGAGGGTGACTCTTACGGTCACCCAGGAATGGATGCAGCGCTGACCGAACGACTTCAGTGGCGAAGCAGACGGCCCGAAGGAGAATCTCTGCCGGGTCTTATGCCTGGTTATGTCGTCGATACCATGAAGCAACCACCGCGATCTCATCTGCGACATTCGCAGTATCGAGCGGCAGCGCGCCGTATTCATCAGTATGCGGATGCCATCGAGCGACTCTCGGCTCCGCTCACATCGAGGGAGCTCGCCGCACTGACTTCCGCCATTCACGGCCTCTCGCGCTTCGCGCAGTCACTGTCACAGCGGCACCGCGGTCATAGGAAAGGAGCGAACTCCGAGAGTGGAGATCACGAGTAGACGATCGAGGGCGCTATGAGGCAGAGGCGGCTCTTGAGACGGGAGCCAATGTCTGACTCCGGCCTCATATGCAGGCCACGCAAGGTAATCGCGGCGAAATTATCGTAGAGGATCACACATGCCGGCTCAAGCACGGAGAGGAGGCGCTGATCGATTGCAATTCGCGCGCGCCGGTCCAAGCCCTTTGCGACGACTTCGCTTGAAGAGATCGATCGGATGCCACAGTAATGCGCGTCGCGATTTGCGCTTTCGCGCCTTCGCGCGAGATTACTCCCAAGGACTCTCACCTCGGAGCGCGGACATTGGGCGAAGCGAAACGTCGATCAACGGAGCTGCAGCAAACATTGTCATCACTGCGGACCCCTGTACCTCGTGTGTCAGCCGCACTTCGAAAGCTTGCCCTGGCCGCGAGCAACAAAATCGGTCGCGACTGCTACGTTCATGCGGAGCTCGGGCGAGCGCTCCTACAGGAAATGCAGATTCATGCGCATACAGTTGTCGGGTATGCCTCATGGCGCATCGGACCTGGCTCGGGCGATGTAATTGCGCACGCCCCCCAGGCGGAATGTCCTTCAACCGCGCACGCTTCGGGTCTCATGTATCACGCGTGGCTCGAATGCTCAGGCGTGATCATCGATTTCACAACGTACCAACTCGCGATCAAGGCTCGTGAGCTCGACGCAATGGATGGCGGCGCGACTCATGTGGCATGGTGTCCCGACTTCCTTGTGCTGCCCAAACGCGAGGCACACCGCTTCAGCGAAGTCAGGCAGTCGTACAGCGTTGGGCTTGCGTACTACGAAGCACGTCCGGAGCTCCATGCTGAACTCGGGCCGGCATTCTCAATCGATCCTGCGGATCTCCGCGCCGCTCGTCTGATCCTTCTCAACCCCACGCTCAATGTCCTCGGCCCGAATCACTTCGAATGCTTGGGAGCCACCCCATGATCGACAACGAGCAGGCTTCGTCAGAAATGCGCAAAGTCCTTCGCTGTGAGATGCAGCATGACTGCACGCAGGCCGTCACACACATCGGTGAGAAGGGCTTCATCTACTGCACGGAACATGCAAACCGCCGCAAAGGCCGGGAACGATGTCGCACGATGCGCAAGTGGGAAATCAGGCTACTGCAATCCGGTGAGCCGCTTCCGTCGTACAAGCCCATTCGAAAGCCTTTGCCGCCGCGAACATAGGAAGCGACGCATAACAGACAGCATTGCATGCTCCGCCCGATGCCTGAAGATGATTTGCACAGGGCAGGAGATGTTATGCGTATTCAATCAATCTATGCAGATGGACGCGTCTGGGAAGGAACAACCGAACTGCCGGAATCCCGTGCGCCCGAGCTTTCCGCTGCGCTAGTCAGTTGCGAGCGAGATTGCATGGTCTATCGTGCCTTCGGGCCGGGCGACGCCATCGTGGCGGAATGGATTCGCACACAGCGAGGCTGGATACGAGTCCGTCACAACCCCAGCACGGACCCTGCGGTCGCGCGCCGGGCTGCACTACAAGAACAATCGTCGTCTATTTGAGGAGTTCCTCATGAGCGAGGCCACCGCAGAGCGCTCGGCAAGCGCCGCTCCGAGTCGCAGGGCAATCGATCTGCTCGAGGAAGCCGCGCTATTCATCGAAGGCTATGCTGGAAGCGCAGACTCCGGCTTCATTCGTCAGCGTCGGGCGCATGCATGGCTGCGAGACTATCGCCTATACCGCGAGACGGTCGCGCAGCTCCATCAAGAGCTCGATGAAGCCTGGTTCGCTGACACTATCGCGGAACTGCGTGCCTGCGATCGGAGCGCTGGCCTATTCCCTGCTGAAACAGATGCGGCCCTTGCCTCCGGCCTCGCCCTCGCGGTCGTCGATCACTTTCGTTCGGGGCCCGCCGTCCAAGCCTCCGNNGCACTCCCGTTCAGCTCGAGCTGTCCTGTCAGCGATGGAGTTTTCGACGAGCACGATACCGGCCCGCAGGCGAAGTATTCGACCCGCGCCGCGCGAGCGTCGAGCCGATCGACGAGCGACTCGCGAAGGCGTTCGTCCTAACGCATCACTACTCGGGAACATATCCGGCGGCGCGCTTTCGCGCGGGCATCTTTATCAAGGAGCCATTCCACCGTGAACGTCTCGCCGGCGTTGGTGTCTTCTCGGTCCCAATGAATCAGCAAGTCATTGCCGCCTACTTTCCCACTCTCACACCTCGCGAAGGTGTGGAGCTCGGCCGTTTTGTCCTAGACGACACATTGGCCGCAAACGCCGAAAGCTGGGCGATCGCGCGCATGAACCGGCTGCTGAAACAGGCCTTGCCCGACGTCACTGGTGTGATTGCCTACTGTGATCCGATCGAACGCCGCGACGTGTGTGGGCAGCTCGTCAAACGAGGACACATCGGCACGATCTACCGCGCTACGAATGCCGCCTATCGCGGCCGATCGAGCTCTCGCACGCTCTGGCTGACGCCTGCCGGCGAAAGTGTCACAGATCGGCTGTTATCGAAGATTCGACTAGGCGAGCAAGGAGAGGCCTACGCGATGAATCGATTGCGCGCGGCGGGCGCCGACTCCCGCATGCTCGGTGAAGATGGTAGTCAGTATGTCGCTCGCTTGAAGGCGAGCGGGTGGCTGCGCCCTCAGCGTCATCCTGGCAACTTCGTCTTCACCTGGTGTGTCTGAAGCCAGCGCGAGTAACCGTGAATCGGAAGCTCGCACATAGACGGCGGACGTACACTAGTAGAGAAGGCACGCCGTAAAGACGTGCCTTCTCCAACGAGCTCGTTTCAACTTGCTACGATGGTCGCTCCTCCTCCGTCGATCTCATCGGCTCCTCGCGATCGCTTTCCCGAGCGATCAGTATCCAGGGATTCTCGCCGCGCCGGATGCGCTTTCGCACCCACAGGTCCACGGTGTACGCAAACCGTGGTAGGTGCCGCTCGCCGGGGCGCGCAACGGGACTGAATCTGCACTGACCGTCGCAGTCCTGCGGGGCAACACCCTGCCAGGCGACACGGCACCAGAGCGCCACGCACAGCAGCAGCTGATCGAATCGCTGGTCCGCTTCCGCTTCAGTGAGTGGCAGATGCTCCGGCATCAAGCCACGCACGCACGCATCGAAAGCGCTCCGTGATATGGCCACGGATACTCGAAAGTAGCGCTGGCTGCGATGAGGCTCCACCGCGAACCATTCTCCCCTTTGTAGCTCGTCGCGATGGTCTATCCATCGTCCGGCTGGCACAGGCAATGTCAGCTGTGTCGGCGCCGTTCTTTCCAACATCATGCACCTCCCGAGGTTTGAGGCGCACGAACCCCAACGGGGCGATGCGCCCCTAGTTGGGTCCACTCTGGCTCGGATGTCCGAGCGATGTCACATCGCCACATGGGCGATGTCGTCACTCAACGTTCTCGGCTGTGCAATCGGGTGCTCCCATCACCGTCAATGCAGTACGTCCGACTCGACGCGCACACGTCGCATCGCTTCCTCCAGTAGCAAGAGGATTACCCGATCCCAGTCACGAGCCATCGGGTAGTGCGTGCCGAGGCATAAATTGCCTCCGTGATAACTCCAAGCGAACACGCCCAGACTGCTGACCCCGCCCTTCCGCTCCTGATCGTTGAGGCGATTCGCAAGCACCCAGAGACAATCCTCGTCTTGGTACGACAGCCCACGCAGCATCCAGACAACATTGCAACCAACGTACTCGCCACCGGCGAGAGTCTTCTTGTCGATCAGCACCATGCGATCCGCCACTTGGCGGCGCCGCCCCAGGGGCAAGCTCGATTCGCCTAGATCAACCGTCAGAAAGCCATCACCCGCATCGCAGTGGCCATATCTTTGTGCGAGCTGCTCGCTCAATGAAATCACCGGACGACTGCTGGTCTCGAGTGTTGAGGACCGATCCTCGTCGGAACACACTGCCAGCGCGGGATTGCGATGGCTCGCAATGTACCGTCTCGNNGAAGCGATCTGACGAAACCCACCGACTTCTCCTCCCATGCGAAGCACGACTGTGCCCAGAGGACGCCGCCTTCGCTCTGAGCAATCGAGCACAGCCGGGCACGCGCATTCAGATTCGACAGTGAGTGCGGAGAGATCTTCGGCAGCACTTCCCTCAGTACACTGGTGATCGTTACTTCGTCGTACACATCCGCTCTGAGACCGGTACGTGGGCGACACCTGACTTCGATGACTGTTTCGACGAGGCGATTGCAGGCGAGCAGCAGTTGATCGGGCGACCGCTCTACTGCGAACTCGCCAGATGATGCGTGCGCTTCGATCGACCTGTGCAAGCCACCGAGTACCGCTTCCACACTCATGACGGCGCCCTCCAGTGCGGTTCGGTCACCGTGTGCCGAATCATCAATGGCGCGCGGCAGACGCCAGTTTGGGATACGCCCTCGGTCCCGCCTTCAGGTAGCGCCGTCGGCTCTTGCACCGCTGCCGTCGTCTCGGCAATCGAGTCTGGCGGCCCATCGATCCACGCTTGTGTGGCGGGCCGCTCGGGCACAGTCACCTTCCGCCGACGCGGCGGCGCATATCGCCCGATGTAGGCCGTCGCAATCCACGTCCGGTTGTGACCTGCGATTCTGCTGACGAGGCCCGCCGCCTCCTTTGCCCGCTTCGGATCCTGCTCCATGCAACCGCCGCGAGTCGACGGCTCGAAGCCCGCCTTCCCCTTGAAGATTCCCTGCAACCGTCCGTGACGGAGTGCATGCGGCGTGCGCCCGAGCTTCGCATGGGTGAACCCTGCCTTTCGCACGACGTAATAGAAGCGCGCATACGCCTGCTTGAACTCCATACCACGGGGAATCATCGACTCTGTTTTTGATGCGACAAATAGCCTGCAGTACCCAAGCACCGCCGTCGCGTCCTCCAACGAGATCACCGGAACTTCATGCGTTCTTGGACGCCCGCCCTTCGTGCCGTACTCGATGTGAATGCGACCGTGCTCGTCGTAAGGCTGCCATGGCCGATATAGCAGCGCTTCCTTGGTTCGAAGTGCGAACGCGTGCATGAGCAACGCACACGCTGCGACCCACGGCTCGATTTCGTACAAGCGTCGAAACATCTCATCGAAGCTCACGCCGGTGGGCAGCAGCGATCTGTCCCCTTTCGCCACATAACTGCGGCGCATCAGCCGATTGATCTCCCATCTGCGCCGCACGATGCGCCGCTCGACTTGTCGCAATCCGAGCTCTTGCGCAAACCACCTGAGAAAGCTCGCCCAATCCTGGCGAGTGCCCGGCTCATAGTCCGAGGTTTCGACGTGCTTCATCAACGCGTCGAAATGCTTTGCTCGGAGGTTGTACACGGATTCGACCTTCATATTGAAAGTCCGATGAAGGATCCGAATCGCCTGTCTTCCACGCTGACGGCGATCGCGCGCTGTTTTGTAGGCGACGGTGCCTGCACGTCGCTTTCGCTTCATACCCTTGTCTGCGCAGAACTCTCGATACGACGCGAGACATCGACCGAGCTTCCCGAGGCGCACCGGCGATCGCATCGTCGCGCGTGATCCGTGCACTCGAAATCCCTGATCATTGGGTGCGATACGCACTTCGTGTCCGGTAGTTGGAACCTGCATGACCCACTCCTCTGCCATTCCCACATGAACCGATCAGTGCAGCGGTGCGGCCGCCGGTCGCACCCCTTGCTTGACCAGGTACTCGACCATGCGCTGTTCGAGGTGGGGCTTCCCGAACGCGACGAGACCCCATGCCAAGTAGCTGAAGTACGACCGCTGCGTCTCCGACGCGTAGCCGCCTTCTCTGATGTCCTCAATGATCGCGAGCACGTGCTTCCACTGCAGGTGCTCCACGGTGCTGACCCACATTCCGTGGTGTGTGTGCAGTGACGCCAAGCGCGCGTGCCAGAAGCTGCGACGTCCGCGCTGTGCACTCTTGCCTACGTCTCCTTCATGTCGCATCGATTTCCTGATCATCGGGCGTGTCTTCTCCTCGAAGCTCCGGATCAGGACCTTCGTCTTTCCGCGAACCTGCTGACGAGTACGGGTGTCTGCATGAAAGTCTTTCAGCGGCCCTGGAAGCTCTGCCGCAGAAATGCCCTCCACCCCACCCGCGTTGGCCGCGGGCTGTCCATCGTTCGTTTCTGTCGTCATGTCGATTCACTCCTGATCGTGTGTCATACGGAAATCACGTTCACGGGCGTTGAATGCACGTAGCAGCACGACCGGGTGCCGCCGATCGCGCAGATGCACGGGCTGGCACGCTGCCGTGAGATGTGGCCACACGTGCCTACCGAGTCTGTACGGACGCGCCTTCAACGCTATGCGTCACCATCAATGCCTGTTTGCCTTTTGTCGTACCTCCTGTTGCTTGAACATCCAACGAGTTTTCACGATGCGATCTGCGATGAAACCGTGCGCCTTCTTCACCGTGCAGGTGAGGGTCTCTAGGAAAGCGTGAGTGCTGGGTTGCTACACGACCCGCAAGTCGTGACTCCGCCCAATAGATCTGGGTGAGCGTCTCCGAACACGTCCAACGGAAGGAGGCCCGGTGACGGCAAGTCGGAAAGGACTGGATCTTCGACTCAACGAATCGCGCTCCCACGTGCCGATCGCGGGGAATCGTTGCCGACGTCACACCTGCATTGCCGTTGGGCTATGCACGAGCCGCGTGCGCTTACACGCGTCGCCGGATTGCGTCTGATCCAAGTAGGCGGCCGCAACGGAGGCGGCAATTCACAGTCGGTAGCTCGCTACGACGAATGCTTGACGAGCATTACCACGAGAAAGGGAACACAGGCTGGATTGATTGCCCGAGCGCTATGAATAGTTGGTCTGCGTCGGGCCTTACTGCGGGACGTTCGCCACCGGCTTCTGCCGTCGCTCGAGTCCCGTTCCGACAAACCGCCGGAAGTGTGCACATTTTCACTGGCAGGATCGGTTCAGCTCCTGCGGGCTGTCGAGCATCCCATCTGAATGCCCCTTAAGTCTGATCGCATCGTCCGTGTCGAGTCGCACCGGTGTGCCCTCAACGACGCGCGCATCTTGCGATGACGTTTCCTCCGATGTCAATCGCGAGTCGAAGGTTCACTTAGGACGTTTTAGCAGCGGTTCTCCTCGTGGAAGTCGCGCGCAATCACGCGACGCCTGCGACTTCCGCTCTTTTCTCCGGGCTTCTCAGACATTGCTTGTGCCTCAAGCTTCAAAATCGATAAATCGAAACGTCACAGGTGCTGCTGTGCGTAGCCACCTATCACTCGCGTAGCCCACGCGTTGCGTCGCGGGATCGCATTCGTGCGACACGTCTCGCGCGCACGACCGACCGCAGCCTCCGCGCCTTGGCTCGACGTGCCCACGAGCAAAAGTGTTACAACTTCGCGTCGCGCCTCTTTACGGGCTTCCGTCGACAGTGGTATTGATTAGCCTCTCTCGGCGATCTTCGCCGACCGCATTTGGCGCCGGAGCTACCCCGCTCCCGCCGCCCTCCCGACAAACGTGCTTTTCATCTTCGGCTCGCGTCATGCGCGCCGCGGTCCTCTATTCATTTCTCACTCGTGAGGTATCAATCCATGACTACGGCTCCCATTGTTCGCGCGATCGATATCGGTTACGGCAACACGAAGTTCACTGTGGATAATCAGCTACAGACGAGGCTCTTTCCGTCCCTGGCGCCCCGCGCGCGGTCCCAAATTGATGCTCGTGGCTTCGCGTTGCGCGAGCGTCGAACCGTGCCTGTGCATGTGGATGGAGCGGTTTTCGAGGTCGGTCCGGACACCATCCTCTTCGATGAGGTTCCGGTCCTTCACAAAGACTACGTCGAGACACCTGAGTACCGGGCGCTCATGTACGGGGCGTTCGACTCCATGCAAGTGCGGCGAATCGACCTGCTCGTTCTGGGGTTGCCTGTCCATCTCCACGCTTCGAAATCTGCCCGCCTACAAGAGCTGTTCACTGGAACACAAACCATTCGGCCCGGGCTGACGGTCGATGTCCAAGATGTCGCCGTAATGCCGCAACCGCTCGGCGGTCTAGTCGCTCACAATGAACGGGCGGCAAACTGGGAGACCACGCGCGATCGCACGGTGCTGCTCATCGACCCGGGATACTTCACCTTCGATTGGATGGTGACGCGCAATATGCAGGAAATTCCGGGACTGAATGGCGGAGTCGAATGCGGGGTCTCTGATTATCTGAAGGCGATTGTGGATGCGATCAATTCGCAGTTTGGGGAAACCTATTCAAATCTGCGGCGATTGGATCACGCCCTTCGATCAGGTCAGCAGCTCGCCGTCGGCGGCAAGCACATCGATCCACGCAAGTTCCGCGACGCCGGCGCGGGGGTAATCGATCGAGCAATCAAAGCGCTGCGGAACTCGATTCGGAGCGTCGATGAGATCGACGCTGTATGTCTGGTCGGCGGTGGTGCTGAGTACTTCCGTGACGCGCTCACGTCCACTTTCCGCAATGTTTCGATTGACACTCTTGAGGACCCGGTGTGCGCGAACGCGCGCGGGTTTCACTTGATGGGCGAAACGTTTCTCAGCAGCGGGGCTGCAGCATGAAGCGACATTCGTATCTGAGGGTGAATGTCTGCATCGGAGCGCGCACGGACAGCGCACTCCGGCAGGTCCTCATCGACTGCCCTCCCTACCAGCGAGGCAAGCTCGCAAGATCTCTGATGCTGGATGGCTTGCGTTACCGGAACGGAGAAAGTGCTCGCGGAGAGACTGTTCCTCGGCTGGCGGTGAGCAACGGGTTCAGAGAATACTTGGTGAGCGCCTTCAAGCAGTACGTGAAGCCGCGTCCAACGCCGTCGAACGGCTAACGGCTAACGGCTGGGGAAGCGAATTCCTTCGGACGATGCTCGCTGATAGATCGCACCGATGGAGCGCTTGAGTCCTTTTGCGATCGATCGGGCCGGATCCCCGCGGCGAATTCTGTTTCTAAGATCTTTCAGCTCAGCCTTTGTCCACCGACGCACGATTCGCTTCTTTTGGGTCTTCTGTCGCTTCATGCACTCACTTCCTGGGTTCCCGACGGGCGTAGTGTATCATCCGGTGCATCAAGGGAATTCTTGGGAGTGCCACGAATGATCTTCGAAAAGGACCGAGTCCACCTGACCGCTAGCGAACTCAATACGGTGCGCACACGCGCAGCTCAGCAAGGCACGACCATCAACAAGGTTGAGACGCGCGAGGAGCTCGTCGAGGGAATCGTCGCGGGGCTCGACATGGAGCGCGCCGAAGATCTGTTGAAATTCCTAGACGGCGGTCCTTCAGCACCGAAGCCCGTTCAGGAGTAGGCCTCGCTCGGCAAGTTCGCCAGCAAGCGACCCGCAAGTCGCGGCCAGGCGATTCCACTGCCTCATGTAACGACAGGCAACGTCCCACGCCGCTTCAACGTCGGTGCGGGTAAGTAAGGCTTCGATGTCGCCGCCATCATCGTAGGCACGCCATACACCGAGTCGCGTCCGCTCGGCCATGGTGCACTTCCTAATCACGACTGCGAGCTCGAGCGCTCCGCAGATGAGTGCTTCCTGTGAGAGTCGCTCCGGCGCAATCCCTGCATACAAAGAAACCACTCTCACATCCGTATCGGTCACCGCGACAAAGTGCGGTTGCGCTCGCACGCCGCGCCCGATCCAGCCATCGAGGGGTCGTGCGAGCACGCGCCATTTCAGCGGATCCGGCAGGCCGCTCGCGCGCAGCACGCCCCGGTCCCACGGAGCACGCACGTTGTCGAAATGCACTATCTGGCCCAAGTACAACGTCCTTCTCAAATCCCGTCTCGCCCGTCTTAGCACAGGTCGCCGCAACTGCAAGTCCCCGGGTACGGTCGCTGGGCCTCCTCGGAGAAACACACATCTGAGACGTTCAAGTGGTCCGGCTATGGTGTTTGGGTGGCCTTCATCGTCCACTACGCTCGCACCGATGCAGGATCGCAGAACGTACGGTCGCGTCCTCGCGCTTACGGAGGACCTATGGACGAGACCACAGCTTTGGGCGCTGATGCGCTCCTCACTGCCGATGCGTCTGAACGGATCTCGATCGACGGCCAGGCGCTCAGGGAGCTACATGGCAGGGGCACGAGGACGAAGCGGTTTGGCACAACCCTGCTCGCGGCGGCGTCCGCTTTCGCGGCCCTCGCGGTCGGTCTGTTCGTTTACGCACAGTTCAATACTCCGTTGACCACCTTCTCCACTCAATGAACAACGCAATGCTGTCGAGCTCGCTGACACGATCGACGACGCGACAAACGAGTTTCTGAACCGCAACGCTGAGCTTTTGCACCAGAACGCGGTGCAGACGGCGAAGTCCAATCAACGACTCGTCATAGACGTCGACACGCTCCAAAACGTCCACAAGCAGCTCCTCGCCACGGTCGACGACGTGCGGCGGATCCAGCGAGAAGGCGCAAAGCTGCGCAGCGAAGCCGAAGCAAAGATCGCGGCCATGCGCAAGCAGCTCACAGGTCAGCTCAGCGATACCGCGGCGAAGTCACTCACTCAGACGCTCGAGAACGACGCCTCTCCTCCTCCGTCTGCGGCGAGTTGAAATGGACACGACACCGGCTCGAGCGCTTATCTCACTCGAATCGCCGATGTCGTATCCTCAACTATGCGCTCGGTGTTGGAATCCTCGCGCGTTGGCTTCTCCACGTCACGTAGTCTCGACGTCGCGCGCGTTCAAACTCTTGAGAAACTCCTGCACGTCGCGATCGCGCGAGAGCGATTCGCGAATCTGCGCCAGCGTCACGAAACCCGCGTTGAGCATTTCCGTGAGCTCGTCCTGCCATTTCAACGCACGGTGCTGCTCAATGTGCTCGAGCACGTCGTCGAATCGATTAAGCGGCGGCGCCGGATTCCGTGGAGGCACGTAAACATCCCGTGCGATGCGTTCCCCATCCGTAGTCATGATCGGCATCACTGCGAACAAAGCGATCGCTCGCGCAAGCAAATCAGAGTACTTCTCAATCCCGGTAGCACGCCAAGCGCTGAGATAGATGTCGGCCGCCTGCCCGCCATACGCCCCCGAGATGAGTAGCGCGTCATCTGCATACTGGAGCAATGTGTCTGCGTCTGTGTAGTTCGGGTGGTAGATGATGCGGCGATAGCCTTGGTCGAACGCACTCTCGATGGACGGCAGATACGGCAGCTCCTTGATTTCGTCGGGGACGAGCCACTCTTTTGCAGGCGTACCGCGGTTGCGGGGCTTTACGCGAGCCGCCGGCCCCACATGGTCTGTAACGTGCAGTGAAGCGGCGACCAGGTCGGCCGCATAATGCTCCTTGATCTTTACTGAACCGAACAGAACAAGCCCCGAGTGCGCGCGATCTAACAGATTGCGGATAGGCTCGATGATTTCTAGCGCGGCCGGCTCTTGCCTCTGCTGAGACATCGCTACGACATTGTACCGGTCGTCCGCGAGCCCTTGCGAACGGACTTCGCGCTTGAAGTTCACCCTCATCAGTTACGACACCAGTGAGCGCCGCGTGCGAGTCGTCGCCTTCGGGCTCCTTCATCCGCACCATCAAATGTAGATCTTCGCAAAGATCTTCCGGCCTCGGTGTCTCTACCAACACGGCGACGCGATGACCATCGACCTGTGCCCGCAGGCACGCCATTTCCATGCGCTCGGCGCTGGAGTTCCATGCCTCTTGGTTCAACTCAATCGGACCGACGACAATAAGAGTTCCGCTCGGAACACGCTGCAGGCCCGGCGACCATAGTCCGCTGTCGCCCAAATCGATGCTGTTTTCGGACCCACTCGCGGCTCGCTCTGCATAGATTAGCGCCCCATCGCTCGCTTCCTCATACAGCTTGATCAACACGTCGATCGCCGACTGCGACGTGGTGACGTACACGCCCGGTGCCGGACCGGTAGGCCAGATCTGCGGCAACGTGCGTGCCGGCCGCGCATCGCCATTCAGGACCTTGAGCAAGGCCTGCGGATCGAGATCGAGGTTGTGCTTCTTGCGTAAGCGGTAACTCAACCGGGCCGCGCAGGACGATTCGAGTTGACACGCTTGTACACGGTGAGGAAACGCCATGACTTCCGGCCAATCGCGAAGGCCAGGGACGGCGGCAATTAGGTCGAGCGCTTGGCTGTGGCCGATCGGCCGGTCGTGCTGAGTCAGCAGGGCGCGAACTCGCCCTGCCAACAGCTTGAGCTGCTGGATGTCCATCGTTTTCTCCTGGGCGTTCTTTCCGGTGCACGCATTGCGGCCGCCCATGGAAAACAAGGACCAAGGGTTGTGGCTTCAGGAACCCGTCTTCGTCGTACCCCTTGCGAGGCGCGTGCGGCAGGTGACGGTCGACCCGCCATCAATGTACCGCAGTAAGCCCGGCGGGTACAGAAGGACGCATCCGGAAGATGCATCAGCCACGGACTTCAGGATTTCGGTTGCTTCATGAGCCACGACAATTTTTGCCGAAGCGAGTAGCAGAACGATGCCATCCATTCCATCGGCGTTTGACCGCGCGTTGCTGCGCATGGGGTCGCTGAGCACGTTACCCCGGAGGATGCTCGGATGTCGCGTGGACGGATGAACGGCCGCGCGCCGGCGCGCTCGTCGATCCAAGATGGAATCTCGAGACAGATAGGTTTTCGCAGCAGACCTCTTGAGAGCNNGCACGATCACGGCATTCGGATGACTGTTCAGAAACCAGATTTGCCAGCTTCGTAGGCTTCGCTGGTTGATACCATTAAGGCGCTCCGCCTCGTCGACGAAGAGCACCTTCTTATCCGAGCTGCGCCTCAGAACAGCCGGATCCGTGGCACAGAGGTATTCGGCGTCAGGGTGACACTCGCAGTACGCGCGGGCGAGCTCCGTTTTTCCGAAACCGCTCGGTGCCGCGAGGACGACGATTCGCTGGTCGGCCGCGCTGATACACAAGCGAAGCGCATCCAGCGACGAACTGCGGTGATAGTGTGAGTCGCGATATTTCTGCGGAACGGACATCATCACCACCTCTTCGAGGAATAGGCTCGTAGAGGCTAGCGGACGCTCGATTAAGATCCTCGACGGAAGCGTGCCTTGAAGGCATTGTAGTTTCGCTCGCAGGACAATCGGACGCTATGAGCCGAGAGCGTGTACACCAAGCCTATTTCGCCTCCTTCTGAGCGTGTTCTTCTTCACGTGACTTCGCCGAGACCTGGGCGTAAAGCCCAGGCTCGACAAAGAGAAGTATTTCCCCACTCCGAAGGATCTGCGGATAAGGCGCTAGTCGTTCATCAGGAGGTAGATAGACGAGAATCCAACTCGGCAGGTGAGCACTCACCTGCTGGTAAAACCCCAGTCGATCCTGACTGGACAGATCCGGATCCGTCAGCGGATAACCATCCAAGGTTCCAACACCAGTATTATTGAACCCGCCCCAGGCATACGCCTTCTGACCGCCAAGCAAAGCTGGCGCTTCAAGCACTCGCGGCTCATTGTCGAAGACCCAGGTAGATATCACGCAGCTGTCGCAGAGAGGTCCGGCAATTCGGAGCACGGTCCGCGGATGCTCTTCGCGTCGAGCGAGTTCGACTGTCGAACTCGGAAACGCCGACGCGATAGCTGCCTTGATCGCTTCCGTCGCCTTTCTTCTTGCTTCAGTGGAATTGCTCGCCTCGGATTGAGGCAACCAAACCAAGAAGCGTGGCAGCCGCTCGGGTCGATCCGCAGGCATTGAACCGAGCAAGGCAAGGGCCCCTGAGATTCCCGCCGAGGCAGTCGCCGAGATTCCAGGCGGTGGCGCCATAAGGCCGGTTGCCGAACCAACCGCGTGCGTGGACAGGGTCCCGGTCGGGCCAGCGCCAGATGCCTTTACCGCCCGCGCCATGTCACGTTCGGTGACGTCGCGCAATTTCTTGAGGCCGCTGGCTTTTGCAATCACCAGCGCCTCCGATTCAGGTTCCCCAGCGGAGGCATCAAAGGTGCCAAGCCAACCTACCAAAACCATCAGAACTACGGCAAATACGTACATTTCCCTTTGCTCCTTCCCGAGTTCCGTCGACGGCGGCACTCGGCATAGTAAGATGACTCCCGTCCCGCGTGGAACGGGAGAGCTACAGTGTTTTTCGTCCATACCATCGCAATCGGACTGCTAGGAATCGGCATCGGAATGCTCTACTTCGGGAAGGTAGAGGGATTCCTGTGGATTCTCGCTGCCCCGAGTTCCTACCTTCTAGCCGGGATTGCGTACCTGCTAAGCAGGCAGAAGGGTCTCGCCCCATTCGAACATGCGTGCGGTGGACCTTCCTGCACTCACTTGGGTTGCGCGCATCGAATTGCTTCCGATCAATCGGATCCTCACGATCCAATCACGCACAGTCAGTATTAGGGGGAATCGATGGACACGAGAGTGTTGCTCTTGTGTCCATCAACCTACAGTACTCGAGGCGCAACCTCCTCCAAACTTCCTAACGAAACGCTCGCAGGACTACGTTGACGGCCGCGGCGATCGACTTGACACACTTGCGTGTATCGCTCGTCGCCTTTGATCACTTCCTCACAACGGTAGATTCGCCCACCGCTAGCAACGTTCACTGCACGGCCAGTGGGGACCGCACTCTGAGACCGTGGCTCATCGCCTTGAACGTCTGCCGTCGGTGAGGTCGTTGTTTCCGACCGCGTTCCTTCATCTATCCAGGCTTGAGACACTTCCTCGGAATTGCGCGTTTGCGGCGCTTTCGTGCGCCGTCGCATGCGTACGCGGAGAAACCGCTTCAAGCACTGAAATACGGAGAAAATTGCGATCAGGTAGACGATTAAATCAACGAAGAAGCCAACAATCATGTGTCCCTCCATTGGCTGAATGGGACTCACGCGCCCAGTCGGGCACGTCTGTCCCGACTGGGTTGCAATTGTCGATGCTGTTGCACCGAGCATGGCGGCGTCGCAGGAAAACTGGGACGCCGTACTCTCGCGACTTGCGTCGCTATGGGTTCATTCGAACCCGAAAATCAGTTGTTCCTGAATCCTTTACCCAAAACGGCGGCCTCTTTCAAGTACCTCTCGCTGACCACATCAGTGCCCGCAGCTGCACGCTCCAGCGCCGCCACTCCCTGCTCACCCATGAGCTCTACCGCCTCTCGTCTTACGTCCGCATACTCCTCGGTATCTTCAAAGTCTCTGTCCCAATCCGTGTAGTAGCTAGACGCTCTCAATGCTGCGAAATAGTGAGCTGCCTGCTCCGGAATGTCGCGTTCAACCGCCTCGCTATAAGCCTCCGTATATATGCGATGCCCAAACTCACCGTTCGGCACCCTGGTCGACGCGGCGGCGATAACACCAGCACTCATAGCCGCGAGTCTGCTTCCTGTGCGCTCGTAAGTTTCATCATAAGCTTCCTTGTATCGGTCATCTGCTCGCCCGAAAGCGGTCTTGAGATCCTCGTATCCGCCAACGTTGACGAGGTTCCGCGCCCACGCCGTCTCGTTGAGTGCTTGCAAGAAACCTCGTTCGCTCTCGAACGAATCTCTAACAAGCTCGAATTCCTTGCGTTCAGAGATAGCGGCGAGCTCTTGTTGATTTCGCTCAAGTTCAGCTTGATTGCCACTAAGCCACGCATTGAAGCCTGCTTCTACAGCGGCATCGCCTCGAGCACGCCATTCGGCCGCCTGCCGCTCCCATCCACCACCGAGTCGATCCTCCACTGTAGTGCGTAGCGCGTTGGCGGATTCCGGCACGTCTTGAACGTTTGAACGGATACCCGCCTGCATTTCCTTCCAAGCGGTCGCGGGGGAAGGCGGGCCATCTGTTGGGCCGCGACTAGGACCGCCTCCAATGCCAGTCCCTGGAGCACCAAGGTTTTCTTTCAGAATCTGTGCCGCAGCGATAGCAGCTTCTGGAGTTCCGTCCTCGAAGAGAACACGGGCAGACGCTGCGACCACAGATGTTCCACGGGAGACACCCATGAGGTGCAGCGCATTCGCTACTTCGTCCACGCGGTCGCCCATATTGTGAGCTGTCGCCAAAGTGTAAAGCTGGCCTCCAGCCTGCGTGCCTGAAAGCTGGTTACCAATCGCAAGCGCGTCCATCTTCCAATTTGATCCCATCGACTGCTGTAGGGTGCTGACTTCGTCGAAAGCCTCCACGGCTGATTTTGTCGCAGAAATTCCCTCTGACCACCGCTCGCTGTCCTGCATTCCCAGTGCTCGCATTACTGAGCTGCTGCTGCCGCGCTGATCGTCCGTGGCTATGGCGCGCGCCAGCTCGACCGCCCTGGTTCGACTACTACTCGCTAGATCCTGGATCGACTCGGCCCACGAGCGCCTTGTACCTTCGTCGACACCGGAGGCATTTTGCAGCATCCCATTTACCCGGCCACCGCTACCAAAGCCGCTGAGGCCGAGAGCAACCGCTCCGTCGAGGACGTGGCGATCCTGTTCAGACAGCGCCCTGTATCGCTCCTCTCCACCTGCAACCTGCGTGGCCATGCTTCGGATGATCGAATCTGTTTCGCTGCGTCCACTGCGAAACGATTCGCTGATCGAATTCCTAAGGAAGCTGTCGAACTGATCCTTACGACTCAGATCGACTCCCGAGGAACTTTCTTGCAAGAGTCGATGAACGGAATCTGCAGTTGTGCTTGCACGTGACGATGCCGCCGCCGACAGCGCCGACGATAGGTTGACGGCACCTCCTGCCACCTCTGCACCATGGCCACGCAGACCGTACAGTGCGTCAGCGCTGAATGATGCCGCCTGCGCGCCGATCGCACCCAGGGAGGCAACCGGTGCCGGGTTCACAATATCGGGTGAGGTGATTCGCTCGTTCACGTGGTCGGCACCACCTAAGCGATCAGTGAGTCGCGTCAGAGCGAAGTACGAACCAGTCAGCAGGATGAATGTAAGAAGGGGCGTCGCTGCGACCATGTTGCCGCCAAAGGCCAGCCAACTCGACGTCTCCGTCCAAACGCTCTCGAGCCCCGTCATGCTCAACAGGTTCGTGCCGCTCGCCTGG
>JRYD01012077.1_pt1 | contig 17564 bp, 17 predicted proteins | sample 235311 | NCBI WGS metagenome assembly JRYD01 (sample SAMN03074213, study PRJNA261472) | activated sludge metagenome | biome: Common Effluent Treatment Plant; feature: Wastewater; material: Activated sludge; isolation source: activated biomass in a lab-scale reactor treating industrial wastewater at... | reverse complement strand
ACGACCAAGTTCATTGTATTCGGCGAAGGTCAGGTCAGAGAGTAGTACCCATCTTAATAGAGGAGGATGGCAAGATGCGACAGGCAAGATTGAAGAGTAAAACCCTTACTGTATCCGATCTCCCGAAATCGAGGGTAGGCTCCATTTCCAAGAAGAAGGACAAGGGCGCCGAAAAGTTCGAGGAATCGGCGGCGTTCGAAGAGTACTCCGAAGACGCGGACTCTTCACAGCAGGAAGAATTTTTGCTGGAGCTCGACGATAAAGTGCTGGCGGATATATCAGAAGCCGAGATGGAAATGAAAGCCGAAGAATCCGAGGAAGACGATTCGGGCGAAGAGAGCGGCGGCAAGCAGTTCACCCCGGACGAGGAATTCAGGCTCCTTCAGGTTTATTTCAAGGAGATGGGCATGGAGCCCCTCCTTACTCCGAAGGAAGAGATAGAGGTCTCGGCCAAGATAAAACGCTGCGAGGCGAGGGCGGCCGAAGTGAAGACGGTGCTCGACGCGCTCTTCCAGAAAAAGCTCGAAAAGACTCTCGGCAGAAGCGTCCGGAACGGCGAGGGCGTGAACACCGGGAGGGACCCGAAGGCCGCCAAAAATCTCCGCATTCGCGTCCGCAAGCTCGACGGCGACGCGGCGAAGAAGAGCATAAAACGCTCGACGACGCTTTCAAAGGCCTATCTCCTTCGCGCAAGGCGTTTTAAGGAGAGGTTCATAAAGGCCAACCTAAGGCTCGTCGTCAGCATAGCCAAGCGCTACATGAGCCGCGGGCTCCCGCTTCCCGACCTTATCCAGGAAGGCAACGTCGGCCTCATGCGCGCCGTCGAAAGGTTCGACTACACCAAGGGCTACAAGTTCTCCACGTACGCCACCTGGTGGATCCGCCAGGCCATCTCGCGCTCTCTTCTCGACCAGACGAGGACGATCCGCGTCCCCGTTTACGTGCTAGAGCAGGCGACGAAGGTGCACAGGGTGAGCTCGGCCATGAACAAGGAAATGGGCAGAAAGCCTCTCCCCGAAGAAATATCCCGTAAGACCGGCATCTCGGTCGAGGGTGTAAAGCGGGTGCTCGAAGCCACGAAAGAAGTCGTCCAGCTCGACTCCCCCGTTCTCGACGGCGAAAAGTCGACGCTCCTCGATTTCATCCCCGACGACGTAACCGGCTCCCCGGATTACGCCGTCGCCAAGGCGACCCTCACGACGAAGATCAAGGACGCCCTCTCGACGCTCACGCCGAGGGAGGAGCAGATACTCAAGATGAGGTTCGGGATAGGGTTCGAGGCGACGTTCACTCTCGACGAGATAGGCAAGCACTTCAGGCTCACGAGGGAGCGCATCAGGCAGATCGAAAAGCGCGCGCTCGAAAAGCTCGAAGGCTCGGACGTGGGGGCGATTCTTAAAAGCTTTATCGAGTAGAGCGAATGCTGCTCGGACTCACGCTCAGGAACTTTACCATCATCGACGACATATCCGTCTCGTTCGGCCCCGGTCTCAACATCATCACCGGGGAAACGGGGGCGGGTAAGTCCGTCATCATAGACGCGCTCGGCATAATCCTCGGCGGGAAGGCCTCGGTCGAGGATATAAAGACCGGGAAGGACGAGGCTCACCTCGAAGCCCTGTTCGAGGTCGAGCCGGATAGCGAAATGTCCGCCGCGCTCGAAGCCGCCGGCGTTGACGTATCCGGGGGCGAGCTTCTCGTAAAGCGCGTCATTCCCCGGAAGGGCAGGCCCCGCTCGTTCGTGAACGGCGGCATAGCGACGCTCCGTATGGTCGAGGACGCGGCCTCGGGGCTCGTAGACATATTCGGCCAGCACGAGCACCAGGCGCTCCTTAGGGAAGAGAATCATCTCAAGGTTGTGGACGAGGCCGGGGGCCTCGGCGAGCCCGCTGCGGGCGTGAAGGAGCTTTTCCGGAAGTACCGCTCGCTCGAATCCGAGATCACTAAGCTCTCCGAAGGCGAAAAGACACTCGCGCAGCGTGAGGACTTCCTCCGCTTCCAGTGCTCGGAGATAGACGACGCCCTCCTCCAGGAAGGCGAGGACGACGAGCTCGAAGACGAAAAGAAAAAGCTCTTAAACTCCGAACGGCTATTGTCGGCGGCAGAGGGGGCGTACAGCAAAATATACGAGAGCGAGGGGTCGATACTCGGCGCGCTCACCCGAATCTCGACGGACCTCGGCGACGCCTCGCGTATAGACCCGTCCCTTGCGGCGCCTGCGGAAGCCGTGGAAAATGCCATAATACAGCTCGAAGACGCCGCCGCCAATCTAAGGGACTACGTCTCGGGCCTCGAATTCCCCGAGGGGCGGCTCGAGGTCGTCGAGGACAGGCTCCAGGAAATAAGCACACTCAAGAGAAAGTACGGCGATACGATAGAGGAAATACTCGGGAAAAGGCGCGAGCTCGGGGCCGAGCTCGGGCGGACGGCCAACTTCGAGGAAGAGCTCTCGCGGCTCAGGGCCGAATCGGCTTCCGTCAGAAAGGAGCTCGACGCACAGGCTCGGGAACTCTCGGCGAAGCGTAAGGATGCGGCCTCCAGGCTCGTGAAGACTGTGGAAAAGGAGCTCAGGGAGGTCGGCATAAAGAGCGCCCGATTCTCGATGTCGTTTGCGGAAAAGCCCGTCTCAGAAGACGGCGTCGACTCCGCCGCGTTCATGTTCTCGGCCAACCCGGACGAGGAGTTAAAGCCGCTCGTGAAAGTGGCCTCGGGTGGGGAGCTTTCGCGCATAATGCTCGTCCTCCGCGAAGCCGCGTCCAGGTCGGGCGACGGCTCGGTCGTCATATTCGACGAGGCCGACTCGGGCGTCGGGGGCGCCGTAGCCGAAACGGTCGGCAAAAAGATTCACGCACTCTCTCGCCGGACGCAGGTGATATGCATCACGCACCTCCCGCAGGTCGCCAAGTTCGCCGACTCGCACCTCGCCGTCACGAAGTCCGTCGAAGGCGGGAAGACCAGGGTCGTCATAAGCGCGCTCGGGCGGGACGAGCGTGTCCGCGAGCTCGCCCGCATGATAGGCGGTATCAACATCACCCGGAAAACGCTCGACGCCGCGCACGAAATGCTGGGCGGATGAGCGTCGCCCGGCGCACGGAACTTGTCCGCCTGTTAAAATAATCCTATAGAGTCCATCGAGAGAAAAAATGATAGAAGCTTATCTCACCCCCCATAACCTCGCGGTATTCGGCGCGGGCCTCGCGCTCGGGGCTCTTACGGTCGTGATAATAAACCTCGCCTCGAAGGGGAGGGCGAGAAAGATAGCCGAGGAGATATTCCGGGAGTCCGAGGTCAAAAAGCTCGAAGAGCTCGACCGCATCATCGACGGTATCCGCGATTCGTTCGGGGCCCTCTCGCAGGATGCGCTCATGCGCAATTCCGAGCAGTTCATGAGGCTCGCCGGGGAGTCCCTCTCGAAACAGGCCGAGCTCGGCGGGAAGGACCTCGAAAACAAGAAGGGCATGATCGACCAGACGCTCGCCGTCATAAGGCAGGAGCTCGAAAAAACGCAGACGAGGATAATAGCCCTCGAAAAGGACAGGGAGCAGAAGTACGGCGAGCTCACGAGCCAGCTCAGGATAGCGGCCGAAAGGACCGCGGAGCTACAGGCGACGACGAGCCAGCTCCGCGAGGCGCTGGCCAACACCAAGCGGCGGGGCCAGTGGGGCGAGCGCATGGCCGAGGACATACTCGCCTTCATCGGATTCAAGGAAGGGGTCAACTACCATAAGCAGAAGATGCTCGCCGCGTCGTCGTCCATACCGGACTACACGTTCATCCTGCCCGACGGGTTAAAGGTGAACATGGACGTGAAGTTCCCGCTCGACAATTACGTGAAATTCCTCGAGGCCGAATCCGCCTCCGAAAAGAACGCCCTCAGGACGCAGTTCATGAAGGACGTCCGTGCGCGCGTCCGCGAGGTCACGCGGCGGGAGTACATCAACCCCGAGGACAACACGATAGACTACGTCATAGTATTCATCCCGAACGAGCAGATATACTCGTTCGTCCAGGAGCACGACGCGCTCATACTTGACGACGCGCTCCGCTCGAAGGTGATACTCTGCTCGCCGATCACGCTCTACGCCGTCCTCGCCGTCATAAGGCAGTCGGTCGACAACTTCAACCTGAAGCGCACTACCGGCGACATACTGTCGCTCTACAACGAATTCGGGAAACAGTGGCGGGCGTACGTCGAATGCTACGAGAAGCTCGGGAAGAAGATAGCCGACGTCCAGAGCGAATACGATAACCTTCGGGGTACGCGGACCAACATGGTCGAAAGGCCGCTCAGGAAGATAGAAGCCTTAAGGGAAAGCCAGGGCATTCCCGTAGAGGAATCCGAAGCGCGGCATGCGCTCGAATCGGGCGACGAGTAGCCCTCGGCTCCCGGGGCGCGTCGAATACAGCTCCGCCCATAGGTGATAATTTCATTCTCCGGTCGTATCGGGAACTTGGCCCTCTCCGGCCTTTCTCAGAACTCGCAGAAAACGACTGCCGAGATGACGGTCGTCCAGAGGCCGCTCTTGTCGCCTACGGCCGTCTGGGTCGTGTTCGTCGTCTTGACGATGTGACCGCTGATCTCCCAGGTGTCCTTCTGCTCGTCGTAGCTCTTGTCCGGGTCGAACGCCGCGCCGAGGGTCGTCGCGAGCATGTACGCCGCGAGGTCTTCGGCGTATTCGCCGGCTATCGTGTCGTTCTGCCCGTAGCTGTGATGCTCGGATATGTAGCCGTGGCGGGTGGTGTCCTTTGGCAGGGCGATGCCGGTCGCCGCGGCAATGAGCCTGTTGGGCTCGTTGGTTGCGTTTTCGCTTATAACGACGTGCACGATCTGCCCCGGGAAGAGGTTCTTAAGCCCCTTCGAGCGCGGCACGAGCGTACAATGCGGGGGGAATATGCTGGATACTCTCACCAAATTGAATTCTGCAATTTTAGCGTTCCTCAAAGCCATCTCGAAGCTCGTGAGCTTTTCCTTGTGTTTTCCAACGCCCTTCGTGATAAAAGCCTGTTTAGGTAGAAGCAATGACATTCCCTCCGTAAAATTTAAGCGTGGTTCCTGAAATAAAAGCTGAATTTTCTACTATAAAACCCCCCTTGTCAACATTCTACACCGGCCCTTCATTTTGGCGTTTCGTATGTGGTGGATATTGTTGCACATATGTGCCATTTTTTGTGCACTTGCGGTAAATCGCCGGTGACATGGTCCGGGTCTTTCGACGTAAGGCCTTGAAATCATGTAACTCATGATTAGATTCAATATTGGCATGATAATTGCAAGTATTTCGCATAGAGATGATTGGCAAAAATTCAAACAGCGAGGTGAAGACATGGATATACGAGTAGCACCGTGCACGATCACGCCGTCCTGCGATTGTTCACCCGAGGTTTATGGATTCGACAAAGAAGCGCACATGGAGTCGGTTCACGCGCCGGTCACTTACTGGGGCGTTTTCCTGAACGACACGCGTGTCTCGGCCGCTTCGAGCAGGGAGCTTGCCGAGAAAACGAAGGAGTGGATGGAGAACTGGCTTACGGATAACCAATACAGAAACCAATACTGATACCAACCAACACCATACCTCTAAAGCCGTGTCCGTACGTCGCGAGACGCGCGGGCGCGGCTTTTTTTTCGTCCGGGTAACTATTATTCATTTTTTTGGTTTCGCCCGGCTTTCGGAGTATATTAATTCCTAAGCCGCCCGGGCTCGGACGGCCCGGAGGGTCGCCGCTATGAAAGCCGCAGTAACCGGGGGGACGGGGTTTATCGGCGGAAGGCTCGTCGAGGAGCTTGTCTCGCGCGGGCACGACGTCACATGCCTCGTCCGCGACACGAGCAACGTCGAGATGCTAAAGGAGCTCGGCGTAAGGCTTCTTCACGGAGATCTCGGCGATCCGGATAGCCTGAAGAGGCTGCCCGGGGGTGCGGACGTCGTATTCCACGTAGCCGCCATGGTCTCGGACTGGGGGCCCAGGGAAGACTTCTTCAAGTACAACGTCGAAGCGACCAGGACGCTCCTCAAAGCATCCGGCGGCTCGGGCGTAAAACGGTTCGTCCACATGAGCTCTTCGACGGTCGTTTGGCAGTCCGACTTCTGGAGCGTCCACGACCTCGTCGACATAGACGAGACCTACCCCTACAGGGACAAGTACAACGACAGCTACAACGCATCCAAGGCCGAGGCCGAAAGGCTCGTGATAGCCTACAACGGCACGTCGGGCCTCGAGACGGCCGTCATGAGGCCGTCGAACGTCTGGGGCGCGGGCGACACCGTAATTCTCCCGCGCGTCGCGGGGGCGGCTAAAAAGGGGATACTCCATCCCATGGGCAGCGGCAAGCGCACTGTAACGCCCTGCCACGTGGACAACCTCGCGCGGGCGATGATCCTCGCCGCCGAGAGTCCGGACTCCCCGGGCAACATCTACTTCGTAAACGACGGCGTAAAGATCGGCTACATGGAGTTCCTGACGAAGCAGCTCCGCGCGGCGGGCATCGAATGGAAGCCGGGCTTCTCCATCCCGTACAAGTTCGCGTACGCGGTCGCCGCCGTCATGGAGACACTGTTCAGGCTCGCGGGGTCGAAGAAGCCGCCCGTTCTGACGCGCTTCGCCGTCGCGGCCCTCGCAGGCAGCCGGAGCTATTCGATAGACAAGGCCCGGCGTGAGCTCGGTTACGAGCCGTCCGTCCCGCTCGACGAGGGCATGGCGAAGCTCGCCGACTGGGTGAAGCTACTCGGCGGCACCGACGAGCTGCTTAAATTCTGAGGCGTTTCGCATGCAAGCCCGCTCCGGCCATGTATGCGGCGTAAATTGAAACATTCCCTTATATAATGTAGCTTTCTTTCCGCTTATGGCTCAGCCGCTAACTAACGAAGCCGCCTGGATCGAGGCCCGGGGGCTCACGAAATCCTTCGGCACATTCGACGCGCTCAGGGGTATAGACCTCGCGATAGGGAAGGGGGAGTTCTTCACCCTCTTCGGCCCTAACGGCGCGGGCAAGACGACGTTCATAAAGCTGCTGTCCACCCTTACGAAGCCTTCTACGGGCACGCTCACGGTTGCCGGGCACGATTCCGGGAAGGAGGCCGACGAGATAAGGCGGATCACCGGGGTCATCTCGCACGATCCCTATCTTTACGAGAACCTCTCCGCGCTGGAGAATATAAAATTCTTCGGCGCGCTCTACGGCGTCACGGACCTCGACGCCCGGGCGAAGGAGGTCGTCACTGCGGTCGGGCTCGGAAAACGCATGAACGACCTCGTCCGGAACTTCAGCCGGGGCATGAAGCAGCNNCCGTCCGCCCCGCCGGACCGCCGGTGACTGAAGAAGGTTCCCGAGTCTGTCGCGGTACACCATTCCGAGATCGTGATGTCCGTAACGCCGGCCGCGTGCCCCATCTCGACCAGCACGGCGCGAAGGTGTTCGGCGAGATGCTTGCGGCGCTCAAATCCCGCAGCAGGACGATACTCATGACGACCCACAACATAGACGAGGGGCTCGGGATGAGCGACAAGGTCGGCATTATAGCCGGGGGTAAGCTGGTCTACCACGGGGCGTCGCGAGAGCTTGACGGGGAGCGTTTCAAGGAGCTGTATATAGAAAGCGTCGAAAATGCATAGCATGTGATTTAATCCCAATTACTTTAAATATTGCCACGGCAAGATTGTTAATATCGACAGATGGATATGTGCCATAAATAGAAAGCGGCTTGAATCGAAAATTTAAGTATTTTTGACTTCGGATTGTTGAGGAGAGGAAAGGCTAAAAAGCTGGAAATAATAATGATACATAACATTAGATATACGTTATAATATACTGATAATATTGTAATAATGCAATCGTTATTGCTGCATTCTGCTCTATTTGGGGCGGATTCAGGTGTTAAAAAATGTCACTGATGACGTAAAGCGTTCAAATAGGTGACACAAAGGGTTAAAAAGGAATTTATGCTGGATAAAATCTGGGCGATAGTAAAGAAGGACCTGATAACCGAGATGAGGACTAAGGAGCTCTTCACGTCCATGCTCACCTTCTCAATCCTCGTCGTCGTCATATTCAGCTTCGCCTTCGCATTCTCGACGGGGCTCATAAAGCTCGCGGCCCCAGCGATGCTGTGGATAACGTTCACATTCGCCGGCGTGCTCGGCCTCTCGCGCTCCTTCGCGCTCGAAAAGGAAGGCAACGCCGTCCTCGGCCTCCTGCTGACGCCGACCGACCGGAGCTTTATATATATAGGCAAGCTCATAAGCGGGACGATATTCGTGTTCGTCGTCGGGATGATAATCGTTCCGATGTTCGTCATATTCTTCAACCTCGATTTCATCGCGACCGTCCTGCCGCTTATCCCGGTAGTCCTGCTCGGCTCGCTCGGCTACGTCGCCGTCGGGACGCTCTTCTCCGCCATGGCCGTGAACACGCGGCTGAGGGAAGTCCTACTCCCGATTCTCCTCTTCCCGATAATCATCCCGCTCATCGTGAGCGCGGTTAAGCTCTCGTCGCTCGTCCTCGAAGGAAAGCCGCTCTCGGACGGCTATTCCGCTTTACAACTCCTGATCGCATTCGATATAATCTTTGTTGCCGCGTGCGCGGTGGTGTTCGAATACGTCATAGAGGAATCCTGAAAAATGAGACGCGCCCTTACGATCGTAACTTTCCTTCTCCTCGCCGTCGCCACCTGGATGGCGCTCGTTTACGCACCGACCGAGCCGCTGATGGGCCACGTGCAGAGGCTCTTTTACTTCCACATGGGGACAGTGTGGGTCGCGACGGTCGCGTTCATAATCGTCTTCGTCGCTAGCATCATGTACCTGTGGAAGCAGACGCGCGGGTGGGACATGCTCGCCTATTGCTCCGCCGAAATAGGGGTGCTCTTCCTCACGATAACGATAATCACGGGGGCCGTATGGGCCAAGCCTATATGGGGCACGTGGTGGACGTGGGACCCCCAGCTCACGACGACTTTCATACTCTGGATACTCTACATCGTATACCTCATACTCCGCTCGTCTGCGGGTACCAACACGCGCAGGGCGAAGTTCGCTGCAGTATTCGGCATAATCGCCTTCATCGACCTCCCGCTTGTGTATCTGTCTGTGCGGGTAATGCGCGGGATATCCCCGGTCGTCTTCGGGCCGGGAGGGGGCGGCATAGAGCCCGAGATGATGCACGCGCTGCTCGTGAATTTCGCCGCGTGCTCGCTCCTTTTCATAGTGCTCCTGCTCGAAAGAATGGATCTCGAAAAAATGGGCGACGTGCTGGCGCGCCTCCGGACGAGGGAAAGCTGATTCCCCCTGCGCTTCGTTCGGCCACGGGCCGTCCGCCCACATAAGACAGGACCCGGATAACAGAACGCGGAGACGCGGCCCAACGGAGAGAGCTTAATATGTTTACCGGCGGAGACGCTGACATCCTTTTCTACTACGCTGCGATCGCCGTAGCGGCCGGCCTCGTCGAATGCTTCTTCGGCTATAGAATATTCCGGTTCATTCTCGGCGTCGCGGGGTTCGTCGCGGCGGCGGTATTCTTCGGGAGCCTCGGCTACGAGCTCTCCGGGGGGAGCGAGCCCGTCTCTATAATCGCGGGCCTCGCGGGCGGCGTCCTCGGCGCGTGCATCTTCTACTACCTCTACATTATCGGCGTTTTCTTCCTGGGGGCCATACTCGGCTTCACGATCGCGATGTACGTCTTCAGCCTCATGAACATGGACGTCATCCCGGCCGTCCTGTACGGCGCGGCGATAATCTCCGGCGCGCTCGCCGCCGTCTTCCAGAAGCCGATGCTCATAATCGCGACGGCGTTCGGCGGCTCGTTCGCCGCCGTCACGGGCGGGGCCTACATCCTCTACAGGAACTTCTACCCGCTCGACCCGGGATTTTTGGGGAACCTCGGCGAGGACCAGCTCTACAGGATGGCGATGATATGGTTCGCCCTTGGTGTTTTCGGCCTCGTCGTGCAGCTCATGATACTTCCCCGGAAGGGCGGCCCTGTGCAGTCCGCCGGCGGACAATCGCCCGCCCCCGAGCCCGAGTCTTCGGAACCGGACGAGGAAGACGACGAACCTTCCGAAAACAAAACCCCGGCCGACGACGAGACAGGCCGGTCTTAAAAGCCGCCCCAGCCCGCTGCAATCCGAAGCCTCCCCGCCCATTTTCACTATCAGGAAAAAAAGTCCCCAGAGGCACTACATTAAATTGGTTCTATTAACTAATTGTAGATTTGTAAACCTGCGGGTATTCTTTAATTTCGCCAATCAAGAAGCCCATTATGAGATACGTAACGCTTGGCCTATTTCTGTCTTTCGCCTGGGTGCTTACGGGCTGCTTCAGCTCGTCGGAAAAGGAAAATTCGGTCACCATCTTCCCGACTTCAGGCACGGGGGACGTGGTGGACGGCGAGGCCGTCGAATACGACGCGGGGGCGTCTTTCACGGGCGACGACGGCTCGATACTAGTGGACGCCGACAAGCCGGTGGTCCTCACTCTGTTCGCCCCGGACCCGTCGCACCTGAACCATTCCAGGATCGTATATAAAGCCAGGCTGAAAACAGAAGGGCTTGCGGGCGAGGGCGAGGAAAGGGGCATTGCGTATCTGGAGCTCCGCGCGCTCTACCCCGACGGCGAGGAGGTCGTCTCCCGCGGCCCGCGCATACCGCCCACGGGCACGACCGACTGGGTGCCGGCCGAGACGGACCTTTACCTCGACACGGGCCCCGAGCCCGAGAAAATCACGCTCGCCCTGGGCGTCGAGGGGCGCGGCAAGGTATGGATAGACGACGTCGTTTTAGAGTCGCGTCCGCTCAGGATAGATTATCTTTTCTGGGGGAGCGCAGTTGTCTGGATAGCCCTGATTATATATATTTATCATTTGTTTACGAAACAAAGGAGCCTCAGACGAGAGCTCGAATCAATAAGGACCGGCGCGTAGGGAGCGCGCACCTGTCCAACCGTGTGAGAGGTGGGTGTAAATGCTTAAAGGGAAGATGAAGTTCATCATAGCGATAGGCGCGATAGCTTTCGCGGTCGCCTATCTCGTATACGGCGGGGTGAGGGAGACTATGGTCTACTACCTCACGGTCGAAGAGCTCCACGCCAGGGTGCCGGACGTTTACGGCGAAAGGGTGCGCGTATCCGGTAACGTAATCCCCGGCACGATAAAGCACGGCGCCGACGGGGCCCTAGCGTTCAGCATCTCCGACGGCGGAGGGGCCGTGGACGTCAACTACAACGGCATAGTCCCCGACGTTTTCAAGGACGACGTCGAGGCGGTGGTCGAGGGCGTGTATTCCGAATCGGGCGTTTTCCAGGCCGACATTCTCCTGGCCAAATGCCCGACCAAGTACGAATCGACCGAAGCTCTTTATAACGACCAGGGCGCGCCCCAGGGGGCATCTTACTAATGGCCGAGACCGGGTACATATCTGTTCTGGTAGCCTTTGTCCTGTCGATCTACATCGTATTCGCGTCGGTATACGGCGCGAAATCCGGCAGGCGCGATTTCGTGGACAGCGCCCGTAACGCAGCGCTGGCGATCTTCTTTCTTCTCCTGATAGCGATACTCGCTCTCCTGCATTCGCTCGTAAACCTCGACTTCAGCCTTAAGTACGTCGCCATGAACACGAGCACCGACCTTCCGGTTATCTACAGAATGACCTCGCTCTGGGCGGGGCAGGCGGGCTCGCTCCTTCTGTGGGCGTTCGTTCTTTCCATTTATATGGCGCTGGTCGTGATGTCGACAAAAGGCAAGTCGCGCGAGCTGATGCCCTACGTCATAGCGACTCTCGGCGCGATAGCGATATTCTTCACGTTCATCGTGGCATTCGTGGAAAGCCCGTTCGAAAGGCTCCCCGTGGCGCCGCTCGAAGGCAGGGGGCTCAACCCCATTCTACAGAACGCATACATGGCGATTCACCCCGTAACGCTCTACCTGGGCTACGTCGGCGTCGCCGTGCCGTTCGCGTTCGCCATGGGCGCGCTTCTCAGCGGCAGGCTGGGCGACGAATGGATAAGGTATTCCCGCAAGTGGACGCTCTTTGCGTGGACGTTCCTCAGCATCGGGCTCATACTAGGCGCCAGGTGGGCCTACCTCGAGCTCGGCTGGGGCGGCTACTGGGCGTGGGACCCTGTCGAGAACGCGGCCTTCATGCCGTGGCTCGCGGCGACGGCGTTCGTCCACTCCGTCATGATCCAGGAAAGAAAGGGCATGCTCAAGAAGTGGAACATGTCCCTCATCATACTGACATTCTTCCTGTCTATTTTCGGCACATTCATCACGCGGAGCGGCGTTATATCGTCCGTCCACTCATTCGCGCAGTCCGACATCGGCCCGATGTTCCTCGCGTTCATAGCATTCATACTTCTCTTCTCGTTCTCGATGTTCCTCTACAGGATGAAGGACCTCGAATCGGAGAACAAATTCGATTCCATACTCTCACGCGAGAGCGCATTTATATTCAATAACCTCCTCTTTCTGGGGGCCGCGTTCGCGGTATTCCTGGGGACGATCTTCCCGATAATGTCCGAGGCGATAACCGGCGAGAAGATACTCGTCGGGCCTCCTTACTTTAACAAGGTCAACTCGCCGATAGCCCTCGTGCTCGTGCTTTTGATGGGGGTAGGGCCGCTCATATCGTGGCGTAAAGCGTCCAGGGAAAACCTGTTCAAGAACTTCTTCGTGCCCACGGTCGTCGCGATAGTTACGGGCGTTCTTCTTTTCGCGTTCGGCATCCACGACACCTACGCGCTACTCGCATACTCGCTCTGCGCTTTTGTGGTGGTGACTGTGTTCACAGAGTTCTTCCGAGGCATTCGCGTCCGCGCGAAGAGGGGCGAAAACCCGCTTGTCGCGTTCGGGCGGCTCGTGTCGAAGAACAAGCGCAGGTACGGCGGCTACATCGTCCACATCGGCGTCGTGCTTATCGTCATCGGGATCACTTCGTCGTCAATATTCGTGACGGAAAAACAGGTCACGCTGTCCAAGGGGGATTCCGTGACCCTTAACGACTACACGTTCACGTTCAACGGCATCAACCAGTATACGACCAACGCCAAGAACGCGACGGTCGCGACGCTCACGGCGTTTAAGGGCGGAAAAGATATAGGTATAATGTCGCCCGAAAAGAACATCTACAAATACGAAGGCAACAGGGAAATAAACCAGGAGACGGAAGTAGCCTTGAGGTCGACGCTTACCGACGACCTGTATATAATTCTCATGAGCTTCACCGACGACGGGGGCGCCACCCTGCGGATCATACTGAACCCGCTCGTAAGCTGGATATGGGCCGGCGGAGTGGTTCTCGTCCTGGGGGCGATCATTACGATGCTCCCCGACGGGCGGAAGGGCAGGGAAGAGGTTTTCGTCCGGTATACGCTCGGCGAAAAGGACAGCGCGCTCAAAGTATAATCTCCCCGGCTTGAGCGCCGATTCGGAAACGAGATGGAATTGCAGCTTATACTGCCACTGGCGATAGCTTTACTCGCCGCAATATTTATATCACTACCGTTCTTCAGGCGCGGGAAAGATAACGCTCTGGAGGACGACGCCATACGGCCCGACCCGCGTGCAGAGCGGCTGCGGACGCTCCACGTCCGCAAGGACACTCTCCTTTCGGCGCTGGCCGATATCGAATTCGACCACGGGCTCGGGAAGCTCTCGACGGCGGATTATAAAGACCTCAGCCGCCAGTACCGCGCCGAGGCCGCGGCAGTGCTCAAGGAAATAGACGAGACCACCGGCCGGAACTGGGACGCCGCCTTCGCCGACGAGCTCGAGAACGAAATAAAATCGAAGAGAAAAAAGCTCGTCCTCAACGACTACGAGGACGAGGAGATAGAAAAGGAAATAATCCGTGCGCGCGAAAGCGCATGGGGCTCGGCCGAAACGGCCGCGTGCCCCGAATGCGGCAGCGCATGCGGCCCGGACGATCTTTTCTGCGCCCGCTGCGGCGCGAGCCTTAAAGGAGGCCCCGAAGATAAAAAGGTTAAATCGGTTTAATAAACGCGTTTCATTCCTCGCGGCCGTAATGACGGCGCTTTTTATGCTCGCCGTCCCGGCACGCGACTCCATTGCCCAGAACCCGCACGACATGCAGGAGCTCGGCGGCAAGCTATTCATCGATAACGGATGCGTCAGGTGTCACACCATCGGCAGGGGGCGCTTCGTCGGCCCCGACCTGAAAGGCGTCGGCCAGCGCTATTCTCCCCAGGACATAGTCCGCTGGATAACGAACCCGCAGGAGATTTACAGCAAGGAAGGGAAGATGCCCGTGAACGAGGGTTATCCTCCCATGCCTCCGCCCCAGGACGTTCATCCCATGGAGGCCAAGGCGATAGCCGAGTACCTGATGAACGCAAAGTCCGGGAAAGTGGACCCCGACGGCGGCACGATAACCGGAAAGGTCTTAAACAAAACCACGGAAGACCCCGTGCCGGGCGTAACCATTTCGCTCAAGGCCTTCATGGGCGACAAGGAAACCGGGGACGCGGAGACGGAAACCTCCGCCGACGGCACGTTTGAGTTCGACAAGCTCGCCTGGGACAGGAGCTATTCCCTGACCCTCGCCTATAACGGCGCCGAATATGCGACCGACAAAATGGTTTTCTTCCCGGACGAGAACGTAAAGACGCTCGACCTTCCCGTGTACGAGCCGACCATGGACGACCCCGGCATAACGGTCAGGGAAGCGCACACGGTGGTCGAGATCTCTGAAAACGGAGTCAACGTCGGCGACATAATGATGTTCGATAACCCGGGGGACAAAATCTACGTCGGCAGCGCCGACATAGCCGAGGGGAAGAAGGAAACCCTCAGGTTCGACCTCCCCCCGCATGCAGCCAACGTCACCTTCATGCACGGGATCGACCCAGAATCCGTGGTAACGACCGAGCACGGATTCTCCGATACAGAGAGCGTCATGCCCGGCGAGAAGAGGGTGATATTCGCCTACAGCATGCCCACCGACTCGGGGGCCGTATCGATAGAAAAGAATATCATCTATCCTACGGACAGTTTCCTCCTGCTCGTGCCTGAAACGAAGAACGGCGTCGACGTCACGGGGCTCACGGCCGGCCCCGAGCCAGTACAGATGGAAAAAGTGAATTACTTTAAGTGGCAGGGCAAGGACCTCAAGCCCGGCGACAAGATAACGATAAAGTTCAAGGGGGCCGGCGGCATCTCCGCTTACCTCGATGGTTACATAAAATGGGCCGCACTCGGGCTCATTCTCCTCCTGGTCGGCCTCGGGATACTCTACTCCTCGATGGGCAAGAGCGGAGAGGCGAAGGAAAAAGAATCCGGAGACCGCGAGAGAAAAGAGCTCCTCGACAAACGGAGCCAGCTCATACGCGACATAGCGGCGCTCGACGACGACTTCGAAGCCGGAAAGATCGACGAAAGCAGGTACCGCAGGCTGAGGGATTCGATGAAGGAAGAGCTTGTAGAAATTACACGGAGACTGCGATTGTGATCACAAGTCTCCATGTTGAAATTGGATTATGGAGAGAACCGCCAGGCTAGCGGTCTCAGTCCTTAAGATCCTGGGACCCAGACCCAGGGATGTAAAACCCATTTCAATAGCAAGGAGGACTTCGTTTTGCGAAAATCCACCTTCCGGTCCTATCAATACTATAATATTCTTGGCATCTTGTAAAGTATTCCTTATAAATTCTTTTATGGACAGGCTCGACCCGGTGTGAAGTATGATAGCCAAGTCGCTCTTATCCTTTAATAATAGCGCCTCTTTGAACTCTAAAGTATTTTCTATGACGGTCGGTTTCGTCCGTCCGCACTGCTTCGACGCCTCGAGCGCTATCCTCTCCCACCTCTGGTGCTTGCCCGTCTTTCTCACCTGCGACCTTTCCGTGACGACGGGCACTATTCTCGTCGCCCCGAGCTCTGTCGCTTTCTCGACGATATAGTCCATCTTCTCTCCCTTGGGGAGCCCCTGGAGTATCGTTATGTCGATCACGGGGTCGGCAGCGATCAGGCGGCTACCGGTTATATCGACCACCAGCTCGCGGCTCCCGACTGAGGATATCACCCCCGTGTACTCCCGGGAGTCCTCTCCGAAGAGCGTGACCTCGTCGCCCACGCCGAGCCTTAGCGCTTTTACCATGTGCCTGTAATCAGCGCCGCTTATAACGGCCTTTTCGTCTTCGATCCCCTGCAAAGGGAGAGGAATTCTGGGCATAGTGGGAAATATATTACATGATACTGGAGTATTGCAATACGAACCGGAAGCTGTTTGGAGAGGATGTCAGAAGCGTCTTTATAAAAGAGGGCTCGCTGTGAAGAAGTTTCGCAGGTATCCGGTCACGTTTACAGAACTTACTTAAGGTCTTTAAAGTAATCGGCTACTGCCTCTGCAAGTCCCGCTGCCGTGTACTCGGCCGGCACGACCGCGGCCTTGTAGCCCAAATCGGTAAGTGTCTTTGCCGTAACCGGGCCTATGCATGCAAAAACGGGCTTCTTTCCCGAAAAATTGCGTACCTTGTCTACTGTCTCGAGGAAATTCTTCACCGTGGACGAGCTAGTGAACGTGATGACGTCTATGCGCCCTTCGGAAATCTCCTTCTTAAGAGCCGCGGTTTTCGTCTTCCCGGCTTTTTTCGTCCGGTAAACGGGCGCTACGTCCACGTGAGCCCCCATATCGCGAAGGCTCTCGGGCAGTATCTCGCGCGCCTCCTTCGCCCTGGGTATGAGTATGCGCTTGCCTTTGATATCCATCTTGCCGAAAAGCTCTATCAGCCCCTCCGCCCTGTAGTCGGCGGGTATCATATCGACGTTTATCCCCCGCGCGCCGATCTCCTCGGCTGTGACCTCTCCAATAGCCGCGACCTTGGGGCCGTGCATCTCCCTTACGTCGAGGCCGAGGTGCCTGAGCCTTTCGAAGAACCCACCGACGCCGTTTACGCTCGTGAATATTATCCAGTCGTATGATCCGAGCGCGTTTATTGCCTTGTCGAGGACGTTGTAGCTGCGTAAGAGGCGCGATCTCTATCGCGGGGAACTCGATGACCTCCGCCCCCATCTCTTCGAAGAGCGCCGACAGCGGGCGGGCCTGCTCCCTCGGGCGCGTGACTACTATCCTCTTCCCGAAAAGGGGCTTCTTCTCGTACCACGAGATAACGTCCGAGAACCTTACGACCTCGCCCGTGACGACTATCGCGGGGGACGAAACGTCCTCCCTCGCGGCCGCCTTTTCGGCTATGTCGGCTACTGTGCCCGTGACGCTCGCCTGGGACGGATACGTCCCGCGCGCGATCACCGCCGCCGGGGTGTCGGGGCTCATGCCGAACTCTATAAGCTTCTTCATGTTCGCGGCCAGGTTCGTAACGCCCATAAGGAACACCACCGTCCCCATGCGCGCGACCAGGTCCCATTCGATGCCGGACTCGCCCTTGGCCGGGTTCTCGTGCCCCGTGACGACGGCGAACGAAGAGGCTATCTTCCTGTGCGTGAGCGGTATCCCCGCGTACGCCGGCACGGCCGCGGCCGACGTCACGCCTGGCACTATCTCGAACTCTATCCCCTCGGCGGCTAGCACTTCGGCTTCCTCGCCGCCGCGCCCGAA
>JRYD01002804.1_pt1 | contig 17591 bp, 16 predicted proteins | sample 235311 | NCBI WGS metagenome assembly JRYD01 (sample SAMN03074213, study PRJNA261472) | activated sludge metagenome | biome: Common Effluent Treatment Plant; feature: Wastewater; material: Activated sludge; isolation source: activated biomass in a lab-scale reactor treating industrial wastewater at... | reverse complement strand
ACGGGCATGACGCACATCGCCGTTCAGGAGCAGCTGGACGGCAAGGCCGTAGAGTGGATGGAAAAGGTAACCGACGAAGAATATAAAATTTAGTAAGGCAGGAGAAATAACCATGAGCAAAAATATCGAAGGGAAAGTCGTCGTTATAACCGGCGCGAGCAGCGGGCTGGGCGAAGCGGCCGCAAGGCACCTTTCGGCGGGGGGCGCGACCGTCGTGCTGGGCGCGCGGCGCACCGATCGCATACAGCACCTGGCGGACGAGCTGGTCGACAGTGGGGGCAAGGCGCTCGCCGTTACCACGGACGTCACCGACTGCGATCAGGTGAAGGGGCTGGTCGATGCCGCCGTTAAGAACTACGGGCGTATCGACGTTATGATCAACAATGCGGGGTTGATGCCGCAAGCACCGCTCGAGCGGCTGAATATCAAGGACTGGGACCGCACGATCGATGTAAATATCAAAGGTGTGCTCTACGGCATTGCCGCGGCGCTGCCTTACATGAAGCAGCAGAAAGCCGGGCACTTCGTCAACGTCTCGTCTGTCGCCGGCCACGTAGTGGGCCCTAACTTCGCGGTCTATGCGGCAACAAAGCATGCCGTGCGTGCGCTGTCCGACGGACTGCGCCAGGAGGTTAAGCCCTACAACATACGCACTACGGTTATCTCGCCGGGTGCGGTGGACACCGAGCTGCCGGGGAGCGTGACCGAGCCGGACATCGCCCAGGGCATACAAAAGTTCTACGACGAGTACGCGATTCCCGCGGAATCGTTCGCGAAGGCTGTGGCATTCGCAATCAGCCAGCCGGATGACGTGGACATAAACGAGATATTGTTTAGGCCCACACGGCAGGTGCTGTAAGACGAGGGAGCCGCCGCGTTCGCGGAGGCCGGGCAGATGTCGGGGGCTCGGATCCCCCATCGCACGTCACGGTTTTAGTCAGCAGTTACGTATAGTCAGGGTTTATAATGATGCTATCGACTTCTATTTAATTACAGATAAGAAATCGATAGAATGCGCTTTATTTTGTATGGGATGATTTATCGGAAAGTTCTTCCATAATATCAAGCTGGACTTCCTGTATTTCCAGGAGCCGTTCCCACTGCTTCATAAGCAGATGATCCATTTTTTCATGAAGATGTCTTATTTCCAGCTCCGCCCTTAAATTAATTCTATAGTCATTTTCTGCTCGTATCCGGTCTCTGGTTTCCTGTCTGTTCTGGCTCATCATGATAACAGGCGCCTGCATTGCAGCAAGACAAGAAAGTACTAGATTCAACAGGATGTATGGGTAGGGGTCGAATGGTTTCTTTATAATTACCCATGAGTTAACAACAACCCACGATACGATGATACAGGTGAAAATAATTATGAACAGCCAGCTTCCTCCAAAACCGGCTATGACATCGGCCAGTCTCTCACCGGGCGTTAATTGACGTTCAAATTCGAGGTTAATATTCTCTGAAAGAATTTCATGTTGTCTCATTCCATCCAGAACTTCTTTTTCGAGATCCGTCAACTCACCTTTATCTTTCTCGATGACTTTTTTGATGTACTCAGCCCTGAATTTGTTCAGGTCCTTTGTACAAATGTATCCATCATTATTCCAATCAGGGTAGTGTTCGAGAATCAGGTTCAGTATCGTCGCCCGTACTAAATCGGCCGGGATAAGCTCATATAATTTTTTCGACTCCCCGCAAATCTGACATTGCTTATTATTTCTCTTTTCCATCATCTACCGACGCCGGACGATATCAATAATATAACAATATTCTATTTTAATATGTCTTGCCTTCAATACCTGGTTCGCAATCAGGTGTCCTTTTTGTCTCAATTAATACCGAGAATATAGATTGGTATAACTTTAGGAGCTTACACCAACTTTCTCGCCATCATTCAAATTCGTACGAATGGGTATCGATGTGTAAAAGGAAATTATGCCTTCCGAAGCCTGAGGCCGGGGTTCGAACCCCCCATCGTCAGCCATTCATTCCTGCTCTATCGTGCCGGTAACTTCACCCGTTGACCCGCCAGAAGCGAAGCCGTTAACCGCGGTCGTGTTCAGGAATAGCGAACTGGTCTTTATATCGACCGGGCCCGCGGCATCCTCGAACTGACCCGTGCCTCCCGTAAATTTTCCTTCTTCAGAAATCTCGGAACGTCCCGCGACGGGGTCGAAGCAGCTCTTGCCGGATTCTATAACTCCCAACAGAAGGTCTCCGTTCCCCACCCTGATTACGAAGCTGCCCTGTACCAGATCGAACTCGAGCGTATCCGGGGGGCAATTAACCGGGGGAACTGGCTGGGCGAATTCGTCGAGGATGGTAATAACCGTATTTCCGAAATCGCTCTGGCCCCCGTAAGCCCTGAGACTTGCAGGTCTTCCGTCGTTGTCAGTATCGGTGCTGGCCGGAGCCGGCACGAAACTGCCGGAGAATGCCAGCTCGAAAGCGGCAGCGTTCTGTTGAGCGTTACCGTTGTTATCACACCCCGACAATGCGGGAATCAATAATACGAAAAACAGGATCCGGATAATAATCTTGACTCGCATATCATCCCCTCCTTCTTTCTATATTTCGGATACCCGGACATGTGACATTATCAGGAGTCTATCACGCACTACGCCCCCTCTGTCAAGAGAGGCCGAGGTATGAATGACGCGGCAATTCGGAAGAATGAAAAGACGACTCCCTCGGCTCAACTAGACAGCTTGCGGTTTTAGAACGGGGCTTTGTCGGCTTTGTGGAACTGGGCCGTGACGTCGCCGGCGAGGTAGATGTTGTCCGGGTCGAGGAGCATAACAGGCGCGCCGGCGTTAAAATCCAGCCCCTTTAATTCCACCCATATCAGATTGGGCGCGGTCGTAAGCTCGAAGAAGTAGCGGCGGTTCGTGAGGTCGATAGCCGTTCGGTACTCGGTGTTGTAGAGCGTGCCGGGTGCGTTGTTCGGCGCGCCGAAGGGCACCGAGGCGTTACGGGCGATTGCTAGTATAGAAGCCACCGCCTCGCGCTCTGTCCCGGGCTCGGGGAGCTTCTGGAGAAAATAGGCCGCACGGATGAAGCGCTGGACAGGATCGACATTGCCCGGAAGCGGCGTCTGGCGCGTCGAGTTGGTGAAGTCGTAGCCCGAAAGATTCTTGAGCTGCTCGCCGTACGCGGGATCGTTCGTCAGGAGCTGATATTCAGGGCCGTGATGCACGACAGGATTGCCCCCGATGTATTCGACGATGGCCGAATCGCCGGAAGCATCTTCGATGGCGAGGTGGACCGTGGATTTCACGCCGCGGGCCGTGACCATGATGGGCTGGATGCCCTTCATGAGCTCGACGGCTTCGGCCACCGTCGCGGCGTTATCGAGGAAGTACTGGCCCCAGAGCCCCGCATGCACGCCGGGCTTGGCGGCGTCGCGGGGGCCGTAGTCCGTCGCGGTGAGATAAAGCATATGGATCGCGAGCCCCTTTTCGTTGACTCCGTCCGCAGTGCCGATACCGTAAACGGTCGTGACGAGGCTCCCGTACTTGGACGTCCAGCGCGCGGGGTTCTCGGGAACGACGCTTTCGGGCCCGATCAGGCCGCCGTCGCGCTCCATTCCCCGGGGAAAGACCGTCAGCATGGGCTCGGTCGATTCCGGCCAGTCCATTGTCCGGCCTACGACGACCGCGAGTTTATTATTATTCCAGAGGATACGTGTGCACATAGATGTTTGGAAATATACATTACAAACTGATGACAACGAATTATACCCGCAGTTTTACCGCATTAGGAGTTCGATATAACAGACCGCAATTTATAGGGGCTTGATGTCAACGCTCACTTTTTGCCGCATAATTAATAGCCGGCCAAGCTGACCGGCAGGGAGACGGGAGGAATGAGCAGGCTCGCTATTATAGTCCTGGCGCTGGCGGCGCTGATTTGCTGCTCGCGGATGGCCGCCGCGGCCCCCGCAGGCGGGACCCAGAACCAGCCTCCACAGGCGGGGACGGCCGAGCCGTTTCTGCTCGGGCTGCCCGAGCAGGCGGGCCCCGTCGTGGTGGAAGCCCACTTCGATTTTTATGACATCAACGAGATAAACGACGGGGCGGAAACGTTCGAGTTCACGGGCGTGCTCACGCTCAAGTGGAAGGATCCGCGCATGGCTTTCGACCCTGCTGTCGACGGAGTGGGCGAAAAAATCTTCCAGGGCGACTACCAGTTCAACGAGCTTGCGACCGGATGGTACCCGCAGGTGGTTCTCGTAAACGAGGCGGGCAACTTCGATACGGGCGGCGTCATTCTGCGCGTAGAGCCAGACGGGTCTTCGACCCTTATCCAGACGCTGGACGCCACCGCGGAGGTGGAGTTCAACATGAGCCGATACCCCTTCGACAAGCATCGGCTGAAAGCCGTCTTCGCGGTGCTCGGATACGACAAGAACGAGGTCCTGATGGAGGTGCAGAAGGACGGGCCGGGGCCGTCGGCCGGAGAAACCCGTGTGCCTCAATGGATCGTCACGGGGGTCGGCGAGTCCGTCCGGGAGCGCCCAGCAAGCTACGCCGGACAACTGGGGATATCGTCGACGTTCGTCGTGAGCGTGGATGCGATGCGGATGCCGTTCTTCGTGATGCGGCTGGTCGTCTTCCCGCTCGTAGTCATCGTACTTCTGTCTTTTACCGTGTTCTGGATGGACCGGTCGTCGCTCGGCGACAGGATCAATGTGTCGTTCATCGGGATACTGACCGGCGTCGCCTATATTCTCGTGACGAGCGACCAGCTGCCGCACATCTCATACGTCACGCTGATGCACGGGTTTCTGAACGCGAGCTTTTTGACCATGTGCGCGACCGTCGTGGTCAACCTCGTTGTGGGCGGGTTCGACAAGCAGGGGAAGTACGAGCTCGGAGACCGCGTAGACCGCGCCTGCCGATGGGTATTTCCACTCGTGTATTTCGGGTGGTTATTAACTATGTTCGGCGTGGCTATGATCTTCTACTAGTATCCCAAGGCTCGAGTACCCTATCGCCCGGCTGCATCCAATTCTCGACACTACTATCTATACATATTTACCTTAGATATCCATTTTATGTGCCTTTGTATTGTGCATACCATGATTAAAAATCGGGCGACAGGGATATTTATCTTGCTAAAAACCGGTTCAAGCAGTTCTCCGGATTGAGAATTATCCAGTTATTCAAGGGGGTAAGGCTTAATCGGCTGTCTGTAGCCGGCTATTGACGCGGCGGCCTGTTTCTTGCACCTGCAAGTATGGTTTATGATTATTTTGCTTGCAGGATTGTGTGACCGCCGCATAGGTTAGAATTGCGCACCGAGGGGGGGATTGTGTTTCAAAACAGGCGTCAATTAATGTTTAATCCTTGAAGTTCCCCCCGTGCAGAGAATTCGAAGGGTGTGGAGAATGGTGGCCAGAGTATTATTGATACTTCTATTGTTTATACCGCCGCTGATACAAGGGTGTTCCATAGACAGGCCAGTCGCGACGCAGGCCGTTGATTTCAACAGGAGCCTGGAGTTGGCGGGGAACGAAATGATCCTTCTTAATATATTACGGTCCATGAATTACCAGCCCATGTATTTCAGCAATATCTCTCAGGTAAATACGACCGTCTCGAACACTCTTGGCAGCACGTTGGGCGTAACCCTGCCTTTGCCTTTTACCGGAAGCGGGAATGCGGACAACTTGACCGTCATGCCCAGCGTCACGGGTCAAACGACCGGAGGCGTTGCTACAGCGACTATGAACAGCCTTGAAACGGACATGTTCATTCAGGGAATGCTGGGGCCGATAAAGCCCGTGTATGTAAAGCTGTTCGAAGAGCAGGGCTGGCCCGAGAGGTTCCTGCTGACGATGATAGTGAGAAAAATCAGAATTAAAGATGATGCATTCGCCGAGCTGAAGAGCAAGATCCCGGGATTGCCCGATCCTGTCTGTTGCATCAATCCGGCTTCGCAGCAAAACGAGGTGTGCCGCGAATACGACATAGAGAAAGGCAGGGATGGAAATCCCGTACTCAAGGACGGGAAGCCCGTCTCTGAAACATACGTTGTGTTCTACAATGAGCCCGACGAAGATTTTTGCGAACTGGACAGCTTCGTAAAATTACTCGATGTCATAGCCGATTTTAATTTCGAGAAAGTAAGTAAAGAACGACCTTACGGTGTACCGTTTATCATAGATAACGACGCCCGGCTGGCCGAGCTTACGATCAAAGCCAAGAAGCAGAATTTACGTCTGAAGCACCTAGGTGGCAAGGAATACACATTTACCGAAAAGATCATCAGGTGGGAAAGCGATGTAACCCTGAAGTACGATAAAGGAGAAGTTACCTTGAAAGGGGCCCTGGATGCCGAGGGCATGGTAGAGCACAGCGGCGTACTTCAGCAATCGGGCGATGTATTCGTTTCAAGCAAGGGCCTTATCGAGGTCTTTTTAAAAACCCCTCAGCAGATGCTCTTTTACCTGGGCCGGGTAGCGGGAATTCAACTTGCGAATAATAACGCTTACGGCCAGCTGGCAAAGACTTTCTGGAATTACGAATATAAACCTTTTTTCATAGTGAATGAAAGCGATCAGGCCCCTCAAGGTTCGGCTGTGAAGGTCGAATACAACGGCAAATGGTATTCGATACCTTCCAGCAGCCAGTTAAGCAGAGCCGACATTTCTACATCCACCCTATCTTTTATCAAGCAGGTAATAGGCCTTAATACGTCGAAAGACGATCTGAAAACTAACACGGGCGTTTTTACCGGTGTGGTTGTACAATGAAACGAGAATGTGGCGGCTATAATTTTAATAATAAGGATCGGCATCCCGGAACACACGGCGGAGGCGGTATGAACAACTTGATACTTACCATCGCGATTTTCGCGATTTCATTTCTGGCGGTTTCAGGATGCAGCGACGGCGGCGGAAGCGAGAATCTCACCGACGAGCAAAAGGCACTCATAGATAACATAGTTGATTGTGTCAGGCTCGAGAAACAGCTGCCCGGCGTTGCGATGTCGATTCTGAAAAACGGAAAGGTTATTTACGAGAAGGGCTACGGAAAAGCCGACATCGGCACCGACACGGGAATTACATCCGATACGCTGTTCGCTATAGGATCGGTGACCAAGATATTCACGACTTTCGCCGTGATGCAGCTCATAGAGGACGGCCACGCGTCTCTCGACGACCAGGTCGGAACATACCTTCCCGACCTGCCCAACGAGAGCTGGAAGATCGTAACCATAAGGGACCTGCTGTCCATGAGCAGCGGCATACCGGAATATTCATTCTGCAGGGGTGGGGCCAAGGACGGCCAGGCGTGCCAGGACAATAGTCAATTCCCGATATTTAACCCGTGCGGCGAAGACTCGGTATGCGTCAGCGCCAACAGGGTCCCGTATCCGGAATATCTCGACGGCGCGGCCGCCGAGCCCATACAGTTCCCGGGAGGCGGTCAGTACTACTATTCGAATACGAACTTTGTTATTCTCGGTCTCCTGATCGAGGCGCTGAGCGGCGCTCCATATGAAACCTATCTCGAAAACAACGTTCTCGCCCCAATGGGGATGACAAGCACGTTTCCGAACAACGTGCCGCCGCCGGCAATCCAGGGGCTCGCCACAGGTTACAGAATCACGACAAATCCCGGACCGGACGCCGTCCCTTGTGTGACGTTCGAGAATCCCCCGGATAACTGCGCCCAGCCGGCGCCGGAGGGCGTAATGTGTGAGGTAGTTCCCGTTGACGAGCTCAGGCTCCCCGAACAGTCTTTCAGCGCGGGCTGGCTTGTGAGCAATCTGTCCGATTTCGACAAGCTCGAGAAGTTTCTTCACGACCTCAGCCCCGAGCTTCTGCAGCCGGAGTCGTATGCGGAAATGTGGACGAACAGGCAGTTAAACAACGGATCGTATGAAGTATTCGGCCTTGGCTGGGGGGTCTGCTCCGAGCTCGACGAGGACGCCTGTCCGAGACATATCAACCCCCTTTCAGGAGGGGACATTCCGGACGACAACACCGTGGAGAACCCCGCCGTTATCGGAAAGGTTGTCGCGAAGGACGGGGCGCTTGCCGGTTACGCGTCTTATATAGCAAGGTACCTGGAAGACGGGCTCACGATCGTTGTGTTCATCAATGTCGTCAACCCGCAGGAACCGCCTGCGTTAAAATTCGGGCCGCTCGCCCTGATCGCCCCTGTCGCTGATGTCGTGAGAGGAAATAACTAGATATATGGTGTTTGACGGAAGCAAGAACCAAATCAAGTTATTGGAGGGGGATATGAAAAACATACTGTTTGCCGTATTGGTGGTAGCGTGTTCATTGCTGGGGATGTCCGGATGTGACAGCGGAGGGGGCGGCGGGACTCTTTCGGAAGAGACCAGGGCTTCGCTCGACGATCTGATAAAGTGCGCAATGCTGCAAAAACAGTTGACCGGGGTTGCGGTCACGGTTACGAAAAACGGAAAGCCCATCTATCAGGAAGGATTCGGCCACGCGGATATATCCCAGGGGATAGGGGTTACAAACGAGACGTCGTTCCCGATCGGCTCTGTTACAAAAACCTTCACTACTATTGCGCTGATGCAGCTTATAGAACAAGGATTCGCTTCGCTCGACGATCCTATAGGACTTTACCTGCCCGATCTGACCAGCGACGAATGGAAAGCGGTGACTATTGGAGAGCTGCTTTCCATGAGCAGCGGCATACCCCAGAATATGGTTTGTAATTCGGGCCCGAAACAAGGCGAAACCTGCGCCCCGTTGTCTCAGAGCCATCCCCTGAATTCAGAATTCAACTGCGGGGAAGGCATTGCGTGCGTGGCCCCTCCGGGACAGGTCCCGTATATCGATAACCTCGTGGCCGCCGAACAAATAACGCCGCTTCTGTTCGAGCCGGGAACCGAGTATCTATACATCAACATGAACTTTGTCCTTGCCGGACTGATCGTGGAATCGATATCCGGGCTACCGTACGAGACTTATCTTTATGATAACGTTCTGGAGCCGCTTGGCATGTTACGTACTGCGCCAAGCACGCTGCCGCTTACGGACACGCCTAACTCCGCGCTGGCTTACCGTCACGTGGGAGAGGGCGAGGAGCCCGTGTCGGAGTCTTTCGATTGTATTTCGTTTGACGACGCGCCCCAGGGCTGCGGGGCGGAGCCGATAGTGCCAACCAAGTGCGTGGAGATACCCACGGAAAATCTGACAGCCCCTTTCACGTCCTTCAGCGCCGGTTACCTGACGACCACCCAGATCGACATGGTAAAGTATGAAAAAGCCCTCCATAGCCTGAGCCCGATGCTGCTCGATAAAGAGTCGTACGATCAAATGTGGACTAATGCGCAGCTTAAAAACGGGTCGTACATAATATTCGGCCTCGGATGGGTAGTGTGCTCCGCGCTGGATGAAGAGACGTGCCCCGCCGTGGACCCCGACAATGGGGGAAATCCTTCGCCCCCGGCAAATTTGGAGCCGGCAGGGGAAGTTTCAAAGGTTGTACAGAAAGACGGCGGAGTCGCTGGATTTCATTCCCAGATCGTCAGATATCTCGACGACGGGGTTACGGTTATCGTGTTTGTAAATACGCAGTCGCCGAGTGAAGGACCTTATGCTTTCTCGGTCGCTAACCTTGCCCACGACATTGGGCGGGTTGTGAGGAATAGTCTGTAAAGCCGTGCGTGTAAATAACCGGATAGGGGTATTTATCTCAACTGCCCCGCGGAGGATATTATGAGAATATTTCTATTACTTGCCATGGTGACAACGGCAACCGCTTTTTCCGACATAGCGCTTGCGGAAACGGACAATAACAACACGGGAGTGATATGTGAAAACAGGTATGTACTGTGTACGTCGGCGCCGTGCATTCCCGACCCAAGCAATCCCGACACAAAAGCGATATGCGCGTGCGATGTAAATGAGGGTAAGAACTTCGGGATGTCCGAATGCCAAACGCGTACCCCCGTGACGGATTCAAACGGAGTGACGAGAGCCGTTTCCAATTATTCTTTTAACCAGACGCCCGTTAAGCCGGGGCTGTTGTGTCCCGCGGGAAAACCGTGGACATTTTGTTTGGATAAACCATGTATTATCGATCCGGCAAATCCCCTTAAAGCAATTTGCACATGCGACATAGAACGTAAAGAGGCATTTGTTACTTTCGGAGGCGAGTGCAACACGCTTACATGTGATACCGCTTACTGGTCGGCAGCCACTTTAGAGGACATCAAGGGAGCGAACGCCACACTTATGAAAGCGTTCGGCTTAAAGGACGACCCCATAGACTACTGCCCCGGCGTTAATCCGTAATAAGGTTCCCCGGATAGGAGACTTGTAGTTACAGGGATTGTCATTTATCGGCACTGGCGGTGAAATCCCCCCTTGGCCCGAGGCCGGGGGATTCGAATCCTTTATTATTCAGAGTGCGCAACTCATTCTATTTCCCTGACTTTTTTTATTAATTGAACGATTAACATAAATACGTGCATCCAAAGTGGCGGTTCATGTGTCTAATTGTCAGAAGGTGATGAGAGTGAAGACACTAATTACATCTATATTGATAACGTTTGTGGCGGCGTCCTTAACCTTTGCCCAGAGCAATGAAGCGCAGGATGCCATGCTGCTGGCAAAGGCCGATACGGAAGCGGCAGTCGGGAATGTTATCACTGAAAGCGAAGAACCCGGCGATATTTCTTTATTGACCAGGGGTGGGCTCGCGGCTGGGGTGAACGACCAGACTTACGAATCAGACTCATTGAATGTCGAAGACTTCCCGCTCGTTATATCCACCGCGGACAGGAAGACGGTGAGCATTGTATTCCCGCCGTTCCTCTATTTCAAAACGAAGTTTTAGCGCATAAGCCCGGCGGGTCGAGTGCCGACAGGGCCCGCCTGAAGCGGCGGCCGAGATTATATCCCCACCAATGGCCGAACCCGTTCCATAACGCCGCGCTTTCCTTTAAATAATCGCGCCTCAAGTAATCACCCCTCTTTGTTTTTAATTTCCAACTGTTTAGAATATCCGGAGGACGGCTTTCACGACCTGTGCATAAATGGAGTGGAGAGCCGATAGTGTGTAAGCGAGGTCGCGCATGATCTTATCAGCTAAAGGTGAAGAAATTAAAATCAAAGATCTTATCAAAAGGGCGCAGCCGTTCTCGGAGCCGTTTCGTATCACTAAGGGCAAGAACTTTCGGCTTAAGGATATAGACCCGGGGGATACGCTTCACCTGCAGTACGAAGACAAGCCCCGGGCCAAAGAGGTACTCGCCATGGGGGTGGAGCTGCTGGCCGAGCTCCAGGAAATGCTCTACGCACAGGACCGCTGGTCGGTGCTTATCGTACTCCAGGCAATGGACGCCGCAGGGAAAGACAGCACGATAAAGCACATAATGTCTGGCGTGAATCCCCAGGGCTGTCAGGTACATTCCTTTAAGGCACCGTCGGAGGAAGAGCTAGACCACGATTATCTCTGGCGCTCGATGAGAGCTCTGCCGAACCGCGGCAACATGGGCATATTCAACCGCTCGTATTATGAGGAGACCCTGGTCGTGCGGGTTCATCAGGAGTTTCTGGCAAAGCAGAAGCTCCCGCAAAGGCTCGTCACAAAAAATATCTGGAAAGAACGCTTTGAAGACATACGCAACTTCGAGAGCTATCTGACGCGGAACGGAATCGTCGTGAGGAAATTCTTCCTGCACGTGTCGAAGGAAGAGCAGGAGAGGCGTTTCATCGAGCGTATAGAGAACCCAGAAAAGAACTGGAAGTTTTCCGCGAGCGACATAAAAGAGCGCGCGTACTGGGACGACTACATGAAAGCCTATGAAGACATGATCAGGAACACGGCTACGAAAGAGGCGCCATGGTATGTCGTGCCGGCGGACAATAAATGGTTCACGCGCCTGGTTGTGGCGGCGGCGATTATAGATGCCCTTGACTCTTTGGGCCTCCATTATCCGATAGTGGGCAAGCAAAAGCTGGAAGAGCTGGAAGAGGCAAGAAAGACGCTTCTAACGGAAAAAGAGAACGGGAAGAAGTCGAAGAACAAAACCTGATAACGGAGAGGAGAAAGATGCCGGACAATGACGGAGCAGAGGGCGTTTCTGCCGATAGAGAAACGCAGGAAATTAAAACCATAATCCAGGAGCACAAGATCTTCTGGACAACGACGCCTATAGATCTGCCCGTCGGAGAAGAGGGGCTGGTGAGGGTTGGAATGACGATAGCTCTCGTGGGAACCGAAGCAGAGGGGCATCTTCCGGATGACGAATCCGCAAGAGCAGCCACCTTCGATTGCCTGATCAGACTGGCCAAATGGCTCACTTCGAAACCCCCGTCGGGGATACATTTCGACATAAGAAGGCACTATAATGTCGTCTTCTTTCTTCCGGATGATCTGAGAACGAACAGAAACAATTACGTAATAAGCATCAGAATTCTCCACAGCGAGCAATTCGACGCGCCGATAGGCGAAGCCCAAATAGAAACTTTGCAGAATTTACAGAATAAGCTTAAGGATATCGGTTCACCCAGGGAGCATTGGAAAGAACACCACACAACGCCCTGAGCTTTATCATACGGCCGAGGGACAGGCCGCCGGCCTGACAAAATCTCGCCAAGTAATGTATACAAAAGTATTTTGTACCAGTACGGTAGACGGGTTACATTTCCCGCCGAATACAAGCCAACAAGCAAATAATCCCCAAGGAGGTATTTATATGTCTACAATAGGTAAAACACAAGTAACCATCGTGTTCATTTGCCCGCCGGAGCTCGTTGCAGAGGGAGAGAGGATATTCGCGAGCCACGCGAAATGGATGGAGGAAACACATCACAAGACGGGCGAGCTGGCCATGCTGCGCTATAACGTGATAAAAGGACCGGAGCTGGAGAACCCGTTCGACCCGACCTCGAAGCCGACGGGCAATACGATGTTCGTCCTGGACGAGCTTTACGAGAATCAGGCCGGCCTCGACGATCACTGGAAGAGGGCTCCCGTGGAGTGGAGCGACATAGGCGCGTTCGTCGAGTGGGGAGGCAAGTGCAAGGTAGTCACGGCGCACAATGGAGTTGCCATACAGGGTTTGTGGTAATAACCGAAGCACTTCTCAAGTCCCGGCTTTCAGACATCCCGAGAGCCGGGACTTCCTTTATTGCGGCGTCGGCGCTCTGCAAGTAAAGCGCTTAGACGCCGCGGATTCCGGCCTTCAATCGTACATATCCCATTCACAATCCGCAGCCCAAGCGAAATCGTTGTAGTTGCATGTACCGCCGATTTCTACCGGCCACTCCGGATATGCCCAACTTGACAATGGCGGCCTGAAAACTAAATTAATATGTTGCTATGCTACTGAGAGCCCATTTCATAGCATGCTCTTTTCTATTCTTCGCCCTGTCGTTAAACCTGGCGCTTTATACTTCGCAGAAGTATGCGCCGCCCAGGGCGGAGTCTCTTTCCTATTCGGTTATGGACTGTCCCTCGCACCAGGGCCAGGGCCGTTTATCCACCATCGCCAGCTTTATTACCGGAAACAACGACAAAGATGGCGTCGAGAAGCACTGTTTTTGCCTGAGCTGCTGCGGCCAGAGAACGAATGTATTTATCCCGGTTTCAGCCTATATCATCCTGACAGAGCATTTTACTGTCTACAGACCGGTAGTAACCGAATTTCATGACTCCGAAGAATTTTATACAAGTCTCCCCACACGTTCCCCTCCCGTAATTTAATCGCGCCGCGTATAAAAAGCGCAGCGAACCTTTCTTAAGAGGAAAAGAGGTAAAACTCTTTTCCGGACACGTCAGCACAGCCGGTCCCGCTTACGAAGCGGGGTAGTGCGCGGGTATGTCTACGTGCGCGCCGGGGACCGTCCGTCGAAGAGGATAATCGGCCCGACTGTGCGGCCTATACAAGGATTCAATTACCGGAGGTCTTTATAAAGATGCAAAAGAATCGTCACGATAACGGAATTATGTCTTTTAAATACGCGGTGCTGTCGCTTCTTGTGCTGGCGGCTTTTTCCGTCGACGCATATGGCCAGAAGTGGAGCGGCGCAAGGCCGGACGGACATGCGCCGATAGGGGTAATGGGCGACCACACGCACAAAGCGGGAGGGTTCATGCTTTCGTACAGGTACATGTATATGAACATGGACGGCATGAGAATGGGGACGGATAAGGTGAGTAACCAGCGGGTCCTCCAGGACTACATGGTTACGCCGCTCAAGATGGACATGCAGATGCATATGTTCGGGTTAATGTACGCACCTACGGATTACATCACCCTCATGGGTATGGCGCCGTACATAAAAAAATCTATGAGTCATCTGACGAGGATGGGGGCGCGCTTTAAAACGGAATCCGAGGGCTTCGGGGATATAAAGTTCACGGGGCTCATCAAGGTTTTCGACAATTACGACCAGAGAATACACATAAACGCGGGGATGAGCTTCCCGACCGGGTCGATCGACAAGAAGGACGATACACCCATGGGGTCTAACCAGCAGCTCCCCTACCCGATGCAGCTGGGCTCGGGGACGTTCGATCTCCTTCCGGGCATTACGTACCTCGGCCAGCACAGTGACATTTCGTGGGGTGCGCAGGTCAGCGGAGTGATAAGGCTCGGGGAGAACGACAGGGACTACAGGCTGGGCAACAGGTTCGACGCGACGGCCTGGGGGGCGTACGACTGGTTTAACTGGGTGAGCACGTCGGCCAGAATGGACTGGCAGTCCTGGGGGAATATCCACGGGGCGGATTCTGCGCTCAACCCCGGCATGGTGCCGACCGCCGACACGGACAATCAGGGCGGCAATCGCCTCGACCTTCTTTTCGGAATGAATTTTTACGTGCCCGAAGGCCCGACGCTGATCAAAGGACAGAGGCTGGCTGTGGAGTTCGGGTTCCCGATCTATCAGGACCTGGACGGGCCGCAGCTAGAGACCGACTGGGTGCTCTGGCTCGGATGGCAGTACGCCTGGGCGTTTTAACGACGGTGAGGAAATACCGGCCGGTATAGTTCGGACTTTTCGAATTTGCCGGCCGGATTCATATCTTCTTTTTCATCGCCGCCGTTATGGACTGACGGATAGTGAAGAAGTCCTTCCACGGGTCCTCCTTTAGGGAAGAGAGACGCGCACGCAAATTGCCGACGTTGTACTTATTCGGCGCGAGGTCGGGAGAGAGCTCGTCCCATGTTATAGGGGTGGAGACGGGGGCGTCCTTACGCGCGCGCGTAGAATAGGCGGCGACGGTCGTGGCGTCGCGGTTGTTCCGGAGGTAGTCGATGAATATCTTCCCTTTCCTTTTGGCCTTGCTCGCGGTGGCTATATATTTTGCGGGCTCGAGCTTAACCATCTCGTCGGCTATAGCTCTGGAGAACGATTTTATTTCTTCCCAGCCCGAGCGGCGGTCGAGCGGGACTACAATATGGAGCCCCTTCCCTCCCGAGGTTTTAACGAAGCTACGGAGACCGAGACCGTCGAGGATGTCCCTCAGTTTAAACGCCGCTTCGACCACGCCGGAGTAGGAAAGCCCTACGTCCGGGTCGAGGTCGAACACCATGCGGTCGGGCCGTTCGAGCTTGTCTATTCGGCTGCCCCACGGGTGGATTTCGAGGACACCTATCTGAACCAGTGAGATTAGCCCCTTCAAATCCCTTATGGAGATGTAGGTTCTGTCGGCTTCTTTGCCTTCGATGGAAACTCCGTGGATCGCCTCGGGAAGTCCTTCGCCGACGTTCTTCTGATAGAAGCACTGCCCCTGGCTCCCGCCCGGGCAGCGGACTATTGTGAGCGGGCGGTTAACGACGTGGGGCAGAATCCAGCCGGCGATGTCGGCGTAGAACTGCGCGAGCCTGGCCTTGGTGAGCCCCTGGTCGGGATAGAGGACCCTGTCGGGGTGTGTGAGGTGAACGCCTGCTACCGTGTCGGGGGCCGGGCCATTTTTATTGTCGTTGTCTTCTGTCATGGATTCCTCCCCGGAGCCTCGCTCGTGGATTATTTCTCTTCCGGAGACTCTCGAACGAAGGGCGGCGAAGGTCGAACCGTTTTTCGGCGGAGTAAGGGGTTGTGGGAATGCTTACGAGGCTGAACGAGATGTGTCCTTTCCATATGGGACGCGCCGTTTGATACGACCGTAGCAGTTATCCGGATCAGCCTTCGAGGACGGCGTCGAGGGTTATTTCCGCGTTGAGGAGCTTCGATATCGGGCAGCCGTTCTTCGCGTTATCCGCAGCCTTCTGGAACGTATCGTTATCGGCGCCGGGTATCTTCGCTTTGAGGTCGAGGTGCACCTTCGTTACGGTGAATCCCTGATCCGTTTTTTCGAGGGTTACCGAAGCCGTCGTTTTAATGCTGTCGGCCGTGAGGTCGAAATCGGCGAGGACGAGCGAGAGAGCCATCGAGAAGCAGCCCGCGTGAGCCGCAGCTACGAGCTCCTCGGGGTTCGTGCCCTTGCCCTCTTCGAAACGTGTTTTAAAGGAATACCGGGAATCGGACAGGACTCCGCTTTCGGTGGATATCGTACCATTCCCGCTTTTAAGGTCGCCTTTCCATTCGGCAGATGCGCTTCTTTTCATAATTTCCTCCCGCCCGGAACGTTTGCCGGGGTTTTATCATGTTTATATTTTCTATTATACCAAGCATGCGGATTTACGCTCGTAGAATCCCGGGAGCCCGGCACGAACGCGAAGCCAACCCACGCAGGGAGCAACTTTACAAACCCGGCGGAACAAGTATCATAATGAGTGAGTACTCACTCATTACAGGAGCAGGCCCTTGAAGAAGATAGACAAGGAAAACAGGGACACGATCTTCGATCCGGCGATGAGGACATTCTTTATACTGGCCACCATCGCCGCCATATATTATCTTGTCCTCTGGACGGCGTATTACACGTTTAAGCTCAAGCTGAACTTCACCAGCATGTCGCCGCTCATGTGGCATGCGCACGAGATGCTGTTCGGTTACACGGCGGCTGTCATAGCCGGGTTCCTCCTGACCATCGAGAGATACTGGTCGGGGCTCGTGATAAACAAGAAATCCGCGCTCGTTCTGCTTCTGGGCCTCTGGATCCTTGCGAGGGTGTTTCTATCGCTTACGCTTGTGACGGACATTTCGTATAAGATCGGCGCAGTATTCGACTGCCTGTTCCTTATAGTACTCACATTCAGGGTGCTTTACCCCGTAATCAAAACGCAGAACTGGGAGAAATCCGCGCTCGCGGCTCATCTTGCCATCATAGCGGCGAGCAACGTGCTGTTTTACCTGGGGGTGGCCGGGGTGCTGCCGAACGGACAGCGATGGGGCGTATATTCGGCCCTCTACATGGTCATATCGATCATAGTTCTGATGGGAAGGAGGATGATCCCGATATTCATACGGAACGGCCTTCAGTTCACGTTCGAGCCGAAGAACCGGAGGAGCATAGATATACTGAGCGTGGTCTTTTTCCTCCTCTTTTATTTCGTCGAGGTCTTTTTCGTGAACGTCAGACTCGCCTCGATGACCGCCGGGGTGCTGGCCGTTATCTACTCCATAAGGCTTTACGGGTGGTATTCGAACGGCATCTGGGGAAAGCCGATGCTATGGGTTCTTTTCGTGGCCTACTCGTGGA
>JRYD01003116.1_pt1 | contig 17783 bp, 18 predicted proteins | sample 235311 | NCBI WGS metagenome assembly JRYD01 (sample SAMN03074213, study PRJNA261472) | activated sludge metagenome | biome: Common Effluent Treatment Plant; feature: Wastewater; material: Activated sludge; isolation source: activated biomass in a lab-scale reactor treating industrial wastewater at... | reverse complement strand
GGCAAGACGACGCTGTTCCGCCTCATCACCGAACAGGACAAACCCGACGCCGGCACCTTTCGCGTCGGGCCGACCGTCAAACTCGCGTATGTCGATCAATCGCGTGACGCCCTTGACGCAAATAAGACGATCTGGGATGAGATAAGCGAAGGCGCGGATGTTCTGAACTTGGGAAAACGCGAGGTCAATTCGCGAGCTTATGTTTCACGGTTCAACTTCTCAGGTTCGGACCAGCAAAAACGCGTCGGCCAGCTTTCGGGCGGCGAACGCAACCGCGTTCACCTCGCAAAGATGCTCAAGAGCGGCGCGAATGTCATCCTGCTCGACGAACCGACGAANNCAACTACAGCGAGTACGAAGAAGACCGCAAACGCCGTCTCGGCCACGATGCAGACCAGCCGCATCGCATCAAATATCGCAGTTTGACGCGGGCCTAAGAAAGAGCTCGCGTTAGACGCTGCTGCAAGGGGATCCTAAGAAATTGTTTTTGAAGTTCTTTAGGTCAGTAACATTTTTAATTCTGCTCGCAGCTCTTTCGGCCTGCGGCACGAAGGTGGAAACCACTCCCGAGGTGAATATCGCGCCGCAGCCTGCGGCCGAGATCAAAGCGACGCCGGAGCCAACGCCCTCAGTACCGAATCTCCAGGCAGAATTGCTTGACGACCGGAATAAAATAACAAACTCGCCTTTGGGTACGTTCGATTTCAAGAACCACACTTACGAACTGCCGCGCGGTTGGCAGAATCCTGACGGAACGACCGAGATCACGCTCGTGAACGGCAAGGTCGCGCCGGTCGAGGCCGCCACGAAAGACGATATGGATCCCGAAACGAAGGCTGTCATCAAAGCCGAACGCCGTATCGGGATGTCGTATGTAACGACGAAATATTTTGATATTACGGGTGACGGACAAGATGAGGCTCTCGTCGTACTGAAGATCGAGACCGCCGGCTCCGCAATACCGCAACTCGTTTACGTCTTTACTTGGAAGGACGGCAAACCTGAGCTCATTTGGCCGTTCCGCACCGGCGATCGTGCCGACGGTGGTTTGAAAGATCTTCGCGCCGAGAACGGCGAACTCGTCGTCGAACTCTATGGCCGCGACCGCTTTATCCTCGGCCAAACAGAGACCGGCAAGATCACGGGCGACGAAGAACAGCTCTGCTGCCCGACATTCTTTACACGCTCCCGCTACAAATGGAACGGCAAGAACTTCCTTATGCAGGGCAAGCGCCTCACCTTTTCCGTCGAAGACCCGAACGCCGCACCGATCGAAAATCTCGGCGACATTATGAACGACCCCGCCAAGGCCAAGAAGTATCTCGAATCAACGCCCGCACCAAAGCGATAGGCTGTGTGACCGATGACATTCTCGACACAGATAAGGGCTGGCAGGTTGTTGTTGCTTTGTAATACAAAGTACTTGACAAGCTGAATTACTTGGCGTATCTTTACTCTCGGTATGGCGAAACTGCGGCCTTTGGGAACAAAAGAACCACGCGAACCGGAGAGTTTGAGCGACCGGGCGATCGACAATCTTCGATACATACGCGCGACGATGGAGCGTTCGGCGTCCTTCACCGCGGTGCCGGGCTATGGCGGGATTCTGATGGGCGTAACAGCGATCGCAGCGGCGTATATCGCGAACCGTCAGATATATCTGGTCGATGCTCTGTCCGTTTGGCTGATCGAGGCCGTGCTGGCGTTCCTCATCGGCCTTTTGGCAATGTGGCAAAATTCGATGATCGCCGGCCAATCGCTGTTCTCGACGCCTGCTAGAAAATTCGCGTTCGGCTCCGCTCCGCCGTTTGTCGCCGGCGTTGCGATCGTTCTTGGGCTGTGGAAATTTGGCCATTATTACGAAATGGCTCCGGTCTGCATGCTCTCTTATGGGGCGGCCGTGGCTTGCGGAGGGGCGTTTTCGGTACGCGTGGTGCCCGTAATGGGCTGGCTTTTTATGGCGTTAGGAGCAATTTCGTTCCTGCTGCCGACGAACTACGCGAACACAATGATGGCGATCACTTTCGGCGGGCTTCACATCATTTTTGGAGCGATCATCGCCCGTCGTTATGGAGGCTGAGAAGGCTATCGGGAGTCTTTATATGAATATGACGATTCAAAATCTACGCGTTGCGGGAATCTTTGTTGTAACTGCGTTCCTTCTGCTTATCCCGTTCGTTGCGATGCAGTTTACTGCAGAAGTGAATTGGAAACCCATGGATTTTGTCGCGGCGGGCGTACTTCTGCTCGGTGCGGGCTTTGCGTGTGAGTTGGTGCTCAGGCTCGTCAAGGGAGTTGGAATGCGGATCGCTGCATTGGCGCTAGTGCTTTTGGTGCTCTTGCTCGTATGGGCGGAACTCGCCGTCGGCATCTTCGGGACGCGGTTCGCGGGAAGTTGAGAAGAAAGGTATGGCAAAGACGAATCTGGCAATAAAGGCTGAGCCGCCCGCGAGCAAGAGCATTCTGCGTGTCGAGAAGGCGGCAGGTGCTGTTTCGGGCGAGCTCGACAAGGTCATTCACGAACGCCTTCGACTGGGGATAATCAGCGCTCTCGCGGCGAACCTTAGGCTGAGTTTTACGGAATTGAAGAACCTCGTGGAGGCGACCGACGGCAACGTTAGCGTTCATACGCGAAAGCTGGAAGAGGCGGGCTACATCACTTGCGAAAAGTCCTTCAAAGGACGGACGCCGCTGACGGAATATTCGATAACAGACGCCGGTCGAGCGGCCCTCGAACGCTATCTCGACCATATGGAAGCGTTGATCGACGCGATGAAACGGATCTGAATTTTTGAAAATGAAAGAGAAAGCGAAGTTTGGTCTTACGGTACTTAGTGCGGCGATCGGGATCGGTTTGGCCGCTGACTATTTGCTGCGGGCCGAGGTCTGGGGGCTAAATATCCTCGTCTTTAACCTGCTATTCTTCGGCAGTCTCGGGGTGATCGCGTGGCGGCACAGACCCGATCTCCTCACGAAAGCGAACATCTCACTCACGGCGGCAATTCTCTTTTTTGCTTCGATGTATGTCGTCCGGGCGGCCGTGGAACTCCTGGTTTTCGATACGTTCGCCATATTCGGACTGATGGGTGTGCTTCTTCTCGCGAATCTCAAGATCAAGGCACACATCGCGGGAACGTTTCACTATATTGCCGGCATCGCGTGGTCGGGCGTTACATCGGTATTCGGCCCGTTCCTTCTGCTCGGCAGCGATATCGATTGGAAGAAGACGTCGGGCGGTGCGACAAGCAAGACGGCGTTCGCGACGCTTCGGGGACTTGCGATCGCGTTGCCGCTCGTGTTCATCTTCGGAGCGTTGTTTATGTCAGCGGACGCTGCATTCGAGGCTTCGGTAAATCGGATCATCAACATCGATCTTTCGATGGTCGCCGGACACGTAATGCTCGCATCGACCTTCGCCTGGCTAAGTGCGGGATACTTTCGCGGAGCGCTAAAGCAGTTCGGAACGGAACCGCAAACAACGGAAGGCACGTCCGAGGTCACAAAGAATGAAGACGCGATCCGCGAGAGCGACGGCGGCGGCTCTTTCGTGGACCGAATGACGGCCGAGCCTGCCGTAACCGACGAGCATGTCATCGATGCGACGGTCGTCGAGCATATAAACCGCTCCGATCCGCCTGCGGCAAAGGAGAAGCAGCTTTTTGAGAATATAGTGGCGAATCCGCCGGTTCCGTCGTTCAAATCAAGGCTCAATAAATGGCAGAACATCGATAATTCGAGAATACCGGCGGTCTTTACGCTCGGTACGGTCGAGATCGTGCTGCTGCTCGGGCTTCTCGATCTGCTCTTTGTCAGCTTTGTGTCGTATCAGATCCCGTATCTCTTCGGCGGGCTCGATCTTGTAAGGGCAACGCCGGACTTCAAGCTTTCGGAATACGCACGCCGCGGTTTCGGCGAGATCGTGTTCGCCTCTGCGCTCGTTCTGCCGATACTGCTCGCCTCCCACTGGCTCATCCGCAGAAGCGTGAAGAGCCGCACGACGACGGTCTTTCGCGTCCTGGCAGGAGCGCAGATCGTCCTTCTATTCGTGATAATGGCTTCGGCGGTGCAGCGGATTGTGATACTTACCGGCGAATCGGGTTACGGCCTAACGACCATAAGATTCTATCCAATGGTCTTTATGACGTGGCTCGCGGTCGTCTTAATTTGGTTTGCGGCAACAGTGCTTCGCGGGGCGAGGAACCGTTTCGCTTGGGGTGCGTTATGGGCAGCCGTCGCAGTCCTCGGCGTAACGAACCTTATGAATCCGCACGCTTTTATCGCCGAGACGAATCTGCAGTTGATGCGGCAAGGAAGGGATTTTGATGCGTATTATAATGCGAATCTGAGCTTGGACGCCGTCCCGACACTGCTTGCGGCGATTCGGGAGATGCCGCTGAAAGAGAGGTGTGAGGTCCAATCTAGTCTGCATTATGAATATCGAATGTTAGGTAAGGCTCCAGATATTCGCTCATTCAGCTTCCCGAGGCGAACGGCATTTTGGGCGTTGCTTGCTGCGGATCCTTTGCTCCACGAACAGGAAGGCTGCCCAGAGTATCTGATGAACGATGCGACTATGCCATAAACGTCGTTTGCCCGCAATTTGATAAGATATCGTTGTGTCGACACGTGATCTCATTCGCGAATATGTTGTTTTTCTGAAGGCAGAGAAAGGCCTTTCGAAGAACTCGGTGGAGGCTTACACGAGAGATCTTAAAAAGCTCGAAGCGTGGTGTGAAAAGGCGGGCATTGAGATCGTGGAGCTCGATGAACGCGACTTGCGAGACTGGATGACCGACCTGGCGGTCGAGCGGCTGAACGAGACATCGAGACGGCGATATTTGAGTTCCATTCGCGGATTTTTTAGGTTTTTGGCGATGGAAGGGCATATTTCTGCGGATCCGACAGAAAATTTGATGACCGCCGGCAAAACTTTCTATTTGCCGAGGTTTTTGAATTCGGCAGAGATCGAAAAGCTGCTTTCTGCGCCCGATGTCGAGACCGAAATTGGCCTTCGCGACCGCACGATCCTAGAGGTGATGTATGCGTGCGGACTGCGTGTTTCGGAGCTTGCGAACCTAAAATTGGCGGAGATCGACCTCGAATCCGGCATTTTGACGACGACGGGCAAAGGCAGCAAGACGCGGAAAGTTCCGATTGGCGGCAGTGCGATCGAGTGGCTGCGAAGGTATTTCGCGTTGAGAAAGCCGAAAGAACGCGTGGAGAGGCTGTTCCTCGGCGAACGCGGCCGGCCGCTCGATCGGCACGCAATTCACCGAATCATCAAGGAATACGCCGCAAAATGCGGATTCGAGGGCGTTTCGGCACACACGCTGCGACATTCCTTTGCGACGCATCTGGTTCAGAATGACGCAGATATTCGCTCCGTCCAGCAGATGCTCGGCCACGCCGATATCTCGACAACGCAGATCTATACGCATGTTACGAGCAAGCAGTTAAAGAGGAATTACGAAAGATTCCACCCGCGAGCCGGTTCCAAGTGAACCGGACGCCTAACGTTGGCAAAACCCGCCCTTTTGGACTTGCAAGTTGAAATTCTCTTCGCTATTATTGGAAATTTGCTATTTGGCACTGAAAATGCGCCTAAGTAGCTTTGAGAACAAGGAAATGCATGGGTGGTCGAGCGGTCAATGGCATCGGGCTGTAAACCCGACGGGTTAATTCCCTACGTAGGTTCAAATCCTACCCCATGCACCAGATTGATTTCGGATTGGGGATTTTAGATTTGGGATTGAAGCGGCTCGTTGCGATACGAACGTCAATCCAAAATCGAAGATCTGAAATCCCAAATCGGTATGCGGGAGTAGCTCAGTTGGTAGAGCGTCAGCCTTCCAAGCTGAATGTCGCGAGTTCGAACCTCGTCTCCCGCTCCAATGTTCTCGGTTGAGACAAGCCCGAATAGCTCAGGGGTAGAGCGTTTCCTTGGTAAGGAAAAGGTCTCGGGTTCAAATCCCGATTTGGGCTCCAGATTTTGAATTTGAGTTGCCGTAGAGTCGTCGACAAGGCAACGGGGCGTGAAGTGATGTTGGGTGAAGCGACAACCAAGATGACGATGGTCTATTGGAGATCTGATCGGTTTTGGCTTGGAAAGCTGCTTGAGCACCCTGAGATCATGACCCAAGGCGATACGGTCGAGGAATTGGAAGAGAACATCAAGGATGCATATCTCTTGATGGCGATGGATGAGGTTCCGGAGGAATATCAGGTCAAAGAAGTCGTGATATGAAGCGGAAGGAGTTGATCAGGCAGTTGGAAAATGCCGGCTGCGTTCTGCTCAGACATGGTTCACGACACGATGTTTATGTGAATGTGAAAAACGGACGAAAACAGCCTGTTCCAAGGCATTCGGAAGTTGATGAGCAGTTAGCGAAGCATATTAAGAAGTTTTTAGGGGTCGACACTAAATAGTTTTTTTGAGGAATAGAAGATGAGCAAAGAGAAATTCGATCGTAGCAAGCCGCACGTGAACATAGGGACGATCGGTCACGTGGACCACGGGAAGACGACGTTGACGGCGGCGATCACGAAGGTGCTGGCAAAGCACAATCCGAAGATCACGGTACGTGCGTTCGATTCGATCGACAACGCACCTGAAGAGAAGGCGCGCGGTATCACGATCGCGACGTCGCACGTCGAGTACGAGACGGCGAACCGCCACTACGCGCACGTCGACTGCCCGGGCCACGCCGACTACGTGAAGAACATGATCACGGGCGCGGCGCAGATGGACGGCGCGATCCTGGTGGTCGCGGCGGCGGACGGCCCGATGCCGCAGACGCGCGAGCACATCCTGCTGGCGCGCCAGGTGGGCGTGCCGGCGATGGTCGTGTTCATGAACAAGGTGGACATGGTCGATGACAAGGAGCTGCTTGAGCTTGTGGAGATGGAAGTAAGAGAGCTTCTGTCGAGCTATGAGTTCCCGGGCGACGACATCCCTGTCATACAGGGTTCGGCATTGAAGGCACTCGAAGGCGATGCCGAATGGGAAGCAAAGATCGACGAGCTGATGCAGGCTGTGGATGACTACATCCCTACGCCGGCACGCGAGACGGACAAGCCGTTCCTTATGCCTGTCGAGGACATCTTCACGATCCAGGGACGCGGAACGGTCGCAACAGGCCGTATCGAACGCGGAGTGATCAACGTCAACGAGCCTGTCGAGATCGTCGGCATCAAGGATACGAAGAACACGGTCGTAACGGGTGTCGAGATGTTCAAGAAGCTTCTTGATTCGGGTATGGCTGGCGACAACGTCGGGCTTCTGCTCCGTGGTGTTGACCGCAAGGAGATCGAACGCGGACAGGTCATCGCAAAGCCGGGTTCGATCACGCCGCACACGAAGTTCAAGGCGGAGGCATACGTCCTCACCAAGGAAGAGGGCGGTCGACACACGCCGTTCTTTACCGGATACCGCCCGCAGTTCTACTTTAGAACCACGGACGTTACCGGTGTCGCGAACCTGCCTGCAGGGGTCGAGATGGTGATGCCTGGCGACAACATCCAGATGGAGATCGAGCTTATCGCTCCGATCGCAATGGAGAAGGGCCTGCGTTTCGCTATCCGCGAGGGCGGCCGCACAGTCGGTGCAGGTACCGTGTCAGAAGTTGTTGAATAAAAAGGTTCGTTGGTCGTTGTTCGTGGCTCGTTATTGATAAAGCCGCCACGAACAGCGAACAACCAACTACGAACGAATTATGCCTAGAGATAACATCATTTTGCAGTGCACAGAGTGCAAAGAGCGGAATTACGTAACGACGAAGAACAAGAAGAACACGCCGAACAGGCTTGAACTCAATAAGTTCTGCCGCCGCTGCCGCCAGCACAGGCTGCATAGAGAGAACAAATAAATGCGGAACGCGGAGTGCGGAAGGCGGAATAATTCCGCATTCCGCATTCGAAATTCCGCAATTGGGATAGGGGTATGGTGTCAATGGTTAGCATGGAGGTCTCCAAAACCTTAGGTCCGGGTTCGAGTCCTGGTACCCCTGCCATTGCAATGATCGTGAACGAGGACCGCGATAAATCGAGAGTTTGCCTCGTCTAGAAGGAGAGAAATAAGGTGTCCGAAGCTGTAGCACAAGCGCCCAAGAAGGAAAAAGAAGGAATCGGCGTTTTTATCAAAGAAACGCGAGCCGAGCTCGATAAGACCACTTTCCCCGACCGGGAAGAGGTTCGCAATACGACTATCGTCGTTATCGTGAGCGTTATATTCTTCGGCCTATATCTCTTCGTTGCCGATTACATCTGGGTGTATTTGCTTGACGGCCTTTCCTGGGTGATAAACAAGATCGCGGGGCTTTAATTAAGGATATTTGAAATGAAGCAGTGGTTCTTTATCCACACATATTCAGGACACGAAAATAAGGTCGTTGAAAGCCTGAACGCTCGCATCCGCGATATGGAGTTAGCCGAGCAGATCACGGGCGTCCTGCTGCCGAAAGAGAAGGTCATCGAACTTCGCGGCAACAAAGAATACGTCTCGGAGCGTATGTTCTATCCGGGATATGTGCTTGTCGAGATCGAATGTGACGAAAAGGGCAAGATCCCTGATAACGTCTTTCACGCGATCAAGGCGACGCCGAAGGTTACAGGATTCTTAGGCGGCAAGCAGCCGACGCCGCTCAGCCAGGCCGAGGTAGATCAGATCGTCCTGAATATCGAGGCCGCGACCGAGAAGCCGAAACCGAAGTTCACGTATCAGGTCGGCGAGGTCGTGAGGATCAAGTCCGGCCCGTTCGCGAGCTTTACCGGCAAGGTCGAAGAGGTAAATGAGGACAAGGCCGTTTTGAAGGTCTCGATCACGATCTTCGGCCGCTCGACGCCGTACGAATTGAGCTTTTTGGAGGTCGAAAAAGTGACCTTCGCAGAGGAAGAGTAACGGAACGCGGACGCCCTCGTCCGCATGCGTTGCGATAAAAAGATTAAAAGTTTTGTGTTGCGGACGGGGGCGTCCGCGTTCCGAGAAAGAAATGGCAAAGAAGATAGAAGGTTACATCAAGCTGCAGATACCGGCCGGTAAGGCCAACCCTGCACCGCCGATCGGCCCCGCTTTGGGCCAGCACGGCGTCAACATCATGGAGTTCTGCAAGGCGTTCAACGCCAAGACGCAGAACGACGACCCGGATATGAAGATCCCGGTCGTGATAACGGTCTATGCAGACCGCTCGTTCACTTTCGAGACGAAGACGCCGCCAGCCGGCGACCTTCTCAGGAAAGCGGCGGGAATACCGAAGGGTTCGGGCAAGCCGAATCGCGAAAAGGTCGGCAGCATCTCGCGTGACAAGATCCGCGAGATCGCCGAGAAGAAGATGCAGGACCTCAATACCACAAATATCGAGGCCGCAATGCGTACCATCGAAGGCACGGCCAAATCGATGGGACTGACAGTAGAAGGATAAAGGCGAAAGGGTAAAGGCGAAAGAGGTTTCAATCCTTTAGCCTTCGTACTTGCTCATTGGGAGAGCAACCAAGTTGCTCGTTAATACCTGGAGGTAAAATGAAACACGGTAAGAAATACCTTGCCGCTCTCGAGAAGATCGAGACGGGCAAGAAGCACACACTCGACGAAGCGATCGGCAAACTAAAAGAGATCGCCTTCGCAAAATTCGACGAAACAGTTGAACTGACGATGTGGCTCGGCGTCGATCCGCGAAAAGCGGATCAGCTCGTCCGCGGCACGATCGTCCTGCCGCACGGACTTGGCGGAGCCGCCAAGAAGGTCGTTGTCGTCGCTCAAGGCGACAAGATCAAAGAGGCGGAAGATGCCGGTGCGGATGTCGCCGGCGGAGATGACATCGTCGAGAAGATCAAAGGCGGATGGCTCGACTTCGATGCTCTGATCGCGACGCCCGATATGATGGGCAAGGTCGGACAGCTCGGTAAGCTCCTCGGCCCACGCGGCCTTATGCCGAACCCCAAAACAGGCACCGTTACGATGGACGTGAAAACGGCCGTCGAAGAGACTAAGGCCGGTAAGGTCGAATATCGCGTCGATAAAACGGGCGTTATTCACTCGCCCGTCGGCAAGGTCTCGTTCGACCCTGCAAAACTCGAAGAGAACACACGCGTCCTTATCAACGCCGTTATGAAGGCGAAGCCGACCACGGCAAAGGGACGTTATTTGAAGAAGATCAATCTCGCGGCCACGATGAGCCCGGGCGTGCTTCTTGATGAATTGGCATACGCCTAAGGTTTGGAGTGTTGCAGAGTCCACACGGAATTTTGGGCTCAACTGGAAAGATGAAATCGAGAGAAACAAAACAGAACGATCTGAACGCACTTGCCGAGTCCCTTAAGGATTCGAAGTCCGCGATGATCGTAAGCTTTAACGGGCTTACAGTACAGAAAGATCAGGAATTTCGCGAGTCGATACGCGCCGCGGGCGGCCGATATCAGGTCGTAAAGAACACGCTTGCACGCATCGCCGTCAAGGGCACTCCTTACGAGGAGGTCTCGGGCGATCTCAAGGGCGTTACCGCTCTCGCGTGGACGGACAATGATCCGGTGGTGCTTTCAAAGGCCGTTTCGAAGTTCGTGGCCGACAATGCCGATCATTATACGTTCAAGTCGGGCGTCGTTGACGGCAAGGTCGTCGATCTTGCGCAGCTCAAGACGATCGCAAGCCTGCCGAGCAAAGAAGAGCTCATTTCGAAGCTTCTCTACGTTCTCAACGCACAGGCACAGCGTATCGTTACGGTCATCAACGCGGTTCCGCGTGACCTCGCGATCGTGATCAAACAGATCGGCGATCAGGAAGGCCGTGCGGCAGGAACACCTGCACCGGCAGCTGAAGCTGCACCGGCGGCCGAGGAAGCTCCGGCGGTCGAGGCAGCAGCTGAAGAGGCTCCCGCCGCAGAAGCGGAAGCGGCACCGGCACCGGCAGAAGAAGCACCGGCGGCAGAGCCGGCAGCGGAATAGAGTTTTTGAGATCTTTGGATCTCAAACGAATTTGAAATCTTAGATTTCAGATTTGAGTTCGCGGGCATTTGCCCGCTAAAGCCGTACTCAAGGTAAAACGAGCGTTTGTGATTGTCAGGTCGCAGGCGGCTTCGGATACGGACGCGAAAGGTGATGCAGCCCATTCGCTCTTGTGTCCCTGGGTTCTAGCGGCGAGCAGCGAAAGGAGAAAGGATAACGGCGAAAGGATAAAGTTAAGCACTTGTCTTGCCGGGAGGCCGCTCCGGATCGCATAACACAAGAGGGATCAACGGACGTTGGAGCGGAGACTTGCTTTAGGCCTTATCCTTTCGCCTTTATCCTTTAAGAAGAACCCTAAATTAGGAGATAGATAATTATCATGGCAGTTACAAAAGACGATGTTGTTGAGTATTTGAAGGGTATGTCGCTTCTCGAAGCGTCGGAGCTCGTCAAGGAACTCGAAGAGGTTTTTGGTGTTTCAGCAGCAGCGGCAGCAGCTCCGGTTATGGTTGCGGCGGCCGGTGCAGGTGCAGGCGACGGTGCAGGCGCAGCTGAAGAGAAGGATTCGTATGACGTTATCCTTGCGGCCGCCGGCGGCAATAAGATCGGCGTCATCAAGGTCGTCCGTGAGATCGTCGCAGGCCTCGGCCTCAAGGAAGCGAAAGACCTCGTTGACGGTGCTCCGAAGGCGCTCAAGGAAGGTGTTTCCAAGGCAGAAGCTGACGATATCAAGGCAAAGCTTACCGAAGCGGGTGCGACCGTAGAGGTCAAATAAGCTTCGTTTTCGCTTTTCTTGCGAAAAGATCCGGCAGGCCGGGTGTCCCGTTAAAGGACACTCGGTCCTGGCCGGCAGCCTTTGAAGGCCTACGAGCGGCCAAGATCGTTATCTTTGGCGGGAAAGACGCGTCGTCCCGGTTCTAGATCTTGGTATTGCTTTATCGGTTCGGGTCTGTTATGATAACAGGTTCCGCACTCTGACGTGGATTCGAGGGTGGTTTTCCGGCATCTTGCCGGTGCGGTGGTGACGGATCGGAAGACCGCATTGCCGGTGGCGCTTTAGGAGGCGGACTTTTTTCGCCTCGAAAATGGAGAGTAGGTGTCCCTTTTTTCGGCACGCTCGTTAACTCGAAACAGTATTTTTACTGCTTATAAGCGGTCTGGGCAAACTTTGCTCACGGCCGCATTTGGCGTCTCTTTACGCGAAGGTCGGTAAGGGAACCAAACCGGACAGGGCACCGAACTTGTTCGCAGGTATCGTAGCAATTGTCCGGGGCAAATTGCAATAGGTTTTTTATAGCCCGCTTTTTAGACATATGATCAACAATCCTCTTCAGAACAACACATCGGGGCTTGGACGGCGAACGAGCCAGTCGCCGGAACGTGTGGATTTTTCGAAGATCTACACCACGGCGCAGATCCCGAACCTGATCGAGGTCCAACGCGAATCGTACAACCGGTTCCTCCAGATGGACCTGATCCCGGAAGAGCGCGACTACGTCGGACTTCAATCCGTTTTCTCGTCGATCTTCCCGGTCTCGGATTTTCGCGAGACGGCGACGCTCGAGTACGTCGAGTATCAGATCGGAAACTGGCAGTGCAAATGCGGCAACCTAGAGGGCCTCGAACATCTGCGTGCCAACTGTAAGAATTGTTCGGCCAAGATCAAGGTCGATCCTTTCAACCCGGCCGAAGTGCTTTGTACCAACTGCGGCACATTCAACGCCGTCCGCCCGAATCTCTGCAACAACTGCGGTGAACCGGTCGGCCTAAAGCACAAGCATGACCAGCAGGAATGTCAGGAACGCGGTATGTCATACAGCGTTCCGCTAAAGGTGAAGATCCGCCTGACGGTCTATGACAAGGATCCTGATACGGGCGTTGCGACCGTGCGCGACATCAAGGAAGAGGACGTTTTCTTCGGCGAGATCCCGCTGATGACCGATAACGGCACCTTCATCATCAACGGTACCGAACGCGTGATCGTTTCGCAGCTTCACCGCTCGCCCGGCGTTTTCTTTAAGGGCGACCGCGACGAATTTTTGGCGAAGATCATTCCGTATCGCGGTTCGTGGGTCGAGTTCGAATACGACCAAAAGGGGATTCTGCACGCCCGTCTCGGAAAGCGTAAGATCGTCGCGACCGTTTTCCTGCGTGCGCTCGGCCTGTGGCTCAATCCGCAGATCGATATGAAGACGGTCTCGGATAATATCCTCGAAGAGGTCGTAAAGAACGCCGAATACAGCAACTCGAGTATCCTGAAACTCTTCTACACGACCGACACTGTTCTGGTCGAGAAGGGTAAGGTCTATTTCAAGGTCGAGAAATCCGGCGAGACGCATCTTGTCGGGATGCGTGCCGATGAGGACATCAAGGACAAGAAGGAAGATGTCGTCCGCTCCGGCAAGAAGGTAACGAAATCGGGCCTTGCCGACCTGCGACATCTCAAGAAGGACAAGGTTCGCGTGATGTCGGCCGATCTCGAAGGCGTGTTCGCACTTGAGGATGTCGTCAACACGGAAACGGGCGAGGTCATCGTCGAAGCGAATACTGAGATCACGACCGACAAGCTCCAGGAGATCATTGAGAGCGGCGTTACCGAATTTTCGGTCTTCTTCCCGAAACGCGACGTTATCGGCGAGGTGATCTCGGCAACGCTGAGGAAGGACGCGATCGCCAAGCCGGTCGATGCCCTGCTTGAGATCTACCGTAAGATGCGTCCCGGCGATCCGCCGACCGTTCCGACCGCTTATCGTCTGCTCGAAGGAATGTTCTTCGATGCTCGGCGGTTCGATCTGTCCCGCGTTGGCCGACTCAAATTCAACATCAAGATGGGCCGTGACGAGCGCGACCGTATTACGGATCCGCTTCTTGCCCCGATGGACTTTATCAATGTCGTCACATATCTGCTGAAGATGAAGCGCGACAGCGAGCATTATTTCCAGGACGATATCGATCACCTCGGAAATCGACGCGTCCGTGCGGTCGGCGAACTGCTCGAAAATCAGTTCCGCATCGGCCTTGAGCGTATGGAACGGGCGATCAAGGAGAAGATGTCGATCCAGCAGGATATGAACACGACGATGCCGCGCGACCTCGTGAACGCAAAGCCGGTTACGGCGGCGGTTCGCGAATTCTTCGGCTCATCGCAGCTCTCGCAGTTCATGNNCATCTGCCCGATCGAGACGCCTGAAGGTCCGAACATCGGCCTCATCTCGTCGCTCTCGTGCTTTGCGCGTATCAACGAATTCGGCTTCATCGAATCGCCCTACCGCAAGGTCGAGGACGGCCGCGTCGTCGAATACGTCAAGGTCCTGAACGGCGGCGACACGAAGTTCAAGCCGGGCGAGCATGTGCCGCTGGAGTAGGTCGAGAAAGCGAACAAGCGCATCAAGGACGGCAAACAGGCTGAATTTGAACCTTATCCGTTCTATCTGACGGCGTGGAAAGAGGACCTTTACATCATCGGCCAGGCGAACATCGAGCTTGATGAGAAAGGCTACATCGTCAACGAGCGAAACGCCGCACGGCAGAAAGGTGAATTCATCACGGCCGATAAGAGCGAGATCCAATATATGGACGTCTCGCCGAAGCAGCTTGTCTCCGTCGCAGCATCGCTGATCCCGTTCCTTGAGAACGACGACGCGAACCGTGCTCTTATGGGTTCGAACATGCAGCGTCAGTCAGTGCCGCTTCTGCGTGCCGAATCGCCGTATGTCGGGACGGGAATGGAGAAGATCGCGGCCCGTGATTCGGGTGCCGTGGTCATCGCAAAACGTAACGGCGTCGTCGATTATGTCGATTCCGAACGCATCATCGTCAAGGCCGATCATCAGGTTGACGGCACGATCTCACGCGAGGTTACGGCGGACATCTATTCGCTCGTTAAATTCACGCGTTCGAACCAGAACACCTGTATCAACCAGCGGCCGATCGTCTCGGTGGGCGAACGTGTCCGCAAAGGCCAGGTCATCGCGGACGGCCCTTGTACCGACCGCGGCGAACTCGCACTGGGCCGCAACGTGCTCGTCGCGTTCATGCCGTGGCACGGCTACAACTTCGAGGACGCGATCCTGGTCTCCGAACGCCTCGTCAAGGACGACTACTATACGTCGATCCACATCGAGGAGCTTGAGATCGAGGCACGAGATACGAAGCTCGGTCCCGAAGAGATCACTCGCGACATTCCGAACATCGGCGAGAATATGCTTCGCGATCTCGACGAATCGGGCATCATCCGCATTGGTGCTCAGGTAAAACCGGGTTCGGTGCTCGTCGGAAAGGTTACGCCGAAGGGCGAAACTCAGCTGACGGCGGAAGAGAAACTTCTTCGTGCGATCTTCGGCGAAAAGGCCGGCGACGTGAAAGACGCGTCGCTTACCTGCCCGCCGGGAATCGACGGGACCGTCGTTGATGTCCAGATCTTTACCCGCAAGGGACAGGATAAGGACGGACGCAGCCTCGACATCGAGACGATGGAAGAGGACGATCTTCACCGCGACCTCGCGGACGAGATCCGCATCCTCGAAGAGCAGCGGAACGAGCGTATATTCGAGCTTTTCGACGGACGTAAATTGACCAAAGATCTGCTCGACGGCAAGGAAGTGCTTTTGAAGAAAGGCACGGTGCTTTCGCGTGAATTGCTTGCCGATGTCGAATTGAAGGTCTTGCGAAAGGCCGAGGTTTCGGCCGGTTCGATCGATATTGCAGGAGAGGTCAAAGAATACGAACAGCGTACCGAACGCCAGATCAACATCCTTCGCGACATCTACGACGAGAAGATCACGAAGCTCAAGCAGGGCGACGAACTGCCTCCGGGCGTGATCAAGATGGTCAAGGTCTTTGTCGCGATGAAGCGCAAGCTTTCGGTCGGCGACAAGATGGCCGGCCGCCACGGCAACAAGGGCGTCATCGCCCGCATCCTTCCTGAGGAAGATATGCCGTACCTGCCGGACGGAACGCCGGTCGAGATCGTGCTGAATCCGCTCGGCGTGCCTTCGCGTATGAACGTCGGACAGATCCTCGAAACCCATCTCGGCTGGGCGGCCCGCATTCTCGGACTGCACTTTGCGACGCCGGTCTTTGACGGCGCGACCGAGAAGGAGATCAAGGAATATATCGGCAAGGCGAACGGCAAGTTCGACGAACTCGATTTGCCGAATTCCGTCGGCCCGTCGGGCAAAACGCGTCTTTACGACGGTTTGACCGGCGAGCAGTTCGAGCAGAAGGTAACCGTCGGTTACATCTATATGCTCAAGCTCTCGCACCTTGTCGATGACAAGATCCACGCACGCTCGATCGGGCCTTACAGCCTTATCACGCAGCAGCCCTTGGGCGGTAAGGCCCAATTCGGCGGACAGCGTTTCGGCGAAATGGAGGTCTGGGCGCTCGAGGCTTACGGTGCGGCGCACATCCTGCAGGAACTTCTTACCTGCAAGTCGGACGACGTTGCCGGCCGCTCGAAGATCTACGAGACGATCGTCAAGGGCGTTTCGAATTTCGAGCCGGGAATTCCGGAATCGTTCAACGTGCTCGTACGCGAACTGCAGTCGCTTTGTCTCGATGTCGAACTCATTCAGGAAGATCAGATCGATCCTGAAGAGGTCGCCGCCGGTGTCGATGCGTTGGTGGGAGTGGACTAAGTAGTTCAAAGTTCAAGGTTCCAGGTTCCAAGTTAAGAGCTTGACGCCCTGAAACCTTGAACTTGGAACCTTGAACTTGGAGAAATATGTTTAGGTTTAATAACGATAACAAAACTCAGTTGACGCCGAATTACGAGGCGATCCGTATCAGCCTTGCATCGCCGGACAAGATCCGTTCGTGGTCGCACGGCGAGGTTACGAAGCCGGAGACGATCAACTACCGCACATTCAAGCCCGAGCGCGACGGCCTGTTCTGCGCGCGTATATTCGGCCCCGTCAAGGACTGGGAATGTCTTTGCGGCAAGTACAAGCGCCTGAAGCACCGCGGCGTGATCTGCGAGAAGTGCGGCGTCGAGGTTACGCAGTCGAAGGTTCGCCGCGAACGCCTCGGCCACATCGAGCTTGCTTCGCCGTGCTCGCACGTCTGGTTCTTCAAGGGATTGCCGTCACGCATCGGCCATCTTCTTGACATCACTCTGCGCGACCTCGAGAAGATCCTTTACTTTGAGACGTACATCGTGGTCGATCCCGGCGACGTGCCCGACCTCAAGGAGAAAGATCTGCTCAATGACGAGCGTTTTCGCGAACTGAGCCGCGATTATCCGAACGGCTTCGTTGCGAAGATGGGCGCCGAGGCGATCAAGGACCTGCTCCAGATGATCGACATCGTCGAGCTTGTCGAAGACCTTCGCCAGAAGATGCGCGATGAGACCTCACAGCAGAAGAAGCTCAAATACAGCAAGCGTCTGAAGGTCGCGAACTCTTTTATGCGTTCGGGCAACGATCCGCAGTGGATGATCCTGGACGTGATCCCGGTCATTCCGCCGGAGCTTCGCCCGCTTGTGCCTCTCGACGGCGGCCGCTTCGCGACGTGCGATCTCAACGATCTCTATCGCCGCGTGATCAACCGCAACAACCGCTTGAAGCGGCTGATCGAGCTGCGTGCGCCTGAGATCATCGTCCGCAACGAGAAGCGCATGCTGCAGGAAGCGGTCGATGCGCTCTTCGATAACGGCCGCCGCGGCCGCGTTCTTCGCGGTGCGAACAACCGCCCCCTCAAATCGCTTTCGGGTACTTTGAAGGGCAAGCAGGGACGTTTTCGTCAGAACCTGCTTGGAAAGCGCGTCGACTATTCGGGCCGTTCGGTCATCGTGGTCGGCCCGGAACTCAAGCTGCACCAGTGCGGTCTGCCGAAGAAGATGGCGCTCG
>JRYD01000867.1_pt1 | contig 17786 bp, 18 predicted proteins | sample 235311 | NCBI WGS metagenome assembly JRYD01 (sample SAMN03074213, study PRJNA261472) | activated sludge metagenome | biome: Common Effluent Treatment Plant; feature: Wastewater; material: Activated sludge; isolation source: activated biomass in a lab-scale reactor treating industrial wastewater at... | reverse complement strand
GCGAACACCAAGTTCCCCGTCGCCAACCCGCACCAGGGCAAGTTCCGCATCGAGGTCAGCCGGTACCTGTCCAACGCACTCTACACGGGCAACTCGGCCAAGGCGTGGTATCTCCTCGCCGACCCGAGCGACCTGCCCGTCATCGAGATGGCGTTCCTCAACGGGCAAGAGGCCCCGACCATCGAGACCTCCGACGCGGACTTCAGCCAGCTCGGCGTCCGGATGCGCGGGTACCACGACTTCGGCGTCGCTCTCCAGGACCCGCGCGGCGGGGTGAAGAGCAAGGGCGAGGTGTAAGCCCGTGGGCGGTGACATCGAGATTGGCAGCGGGATCGGAGAGGAAGAGCAATCCGGGGTCACACCCGGCGAAGGAGACGGCAGCATGGCCAGTGCGTCAGCAAAGTACGTGCAGGACGGCAACAGCATCGACTACACCCCGGTCGCCGACGTGCTCGCCGGCGCGGTCGTCGTGCAGGCAGAACTGGTGGGCGTCGCGTCGATGCCCATCAAGGCGAACCAGCTCGGCTCGCTGGCGGTGTCCGGCGTCTTCGAGTTCCCGAAGGTCACCGGCGCTGGCAGCGCCATCCCCGTGGGCACCAGCGCCTATTGGGACGCGGCGGCACAGAACGCCACCAAGAACGCCGCGGCGGGCGCCAACAAGCTCATCGGCAAGGCGGTGAAGTCCACCGTAGATGCCGACACCGTCGTTCGCATCCGCCTCCTGCAGTGAGGAGGCACCCGTGGGCGACCTGCTCGACCGTGGCTCCGCGTTCCTCGACGACCAGCGGCACCGGCACCTGAGCCGGACCGTGCTCTACCGGCGAAGCGCGGACGAGAAGGAAGTCCAAGCCACGATCGGCAAGACCGAGTTCGAGCAGGCTGACGACGCGGGGCTGATCCACCGCGTCGAGTCACGGGACTTCCTGATCCGAGCGTCGGACCTGGACCTCGGTGCCGGCCCGACGCTCCCGCGGGCCGGTGACCAGGTGCGTGAGACGAGCGGGTCGCAGGTGTTCGTGTACGAGGTCAACGCGCCGGGTGGACAACCGCCTTTTCGATACAGCGATCCCTACCGCAGAGTTCTTCGAGTTCACACCAAGCACATCAGCACGGAGTCGTGATGGCAGAGGGGAACGGACAGAACGGGGCCAATGGGACACGGGCTCGCTGGGCAGGTGTGCTCGTCACCATCGTCATCGCCGCGGGCGCGATGACCGTGCAGTGGGGCGTTGTCACCGCCAACCTCCAGCAGGTGGAGAAGCGGCTGGATGAGCTCATCGTCGAGGCCCGGTCGCTCCGGACCGAGTACCAGGCGATGGAGCGCCGCGTGGCGTTCCTGGAGGGCAAGGTCGCCGGCATGGCCGTCCAGAAGGGTGGCAACCCGTGAGCACCATAGCCGCCATCGCTGACGCCGTCGCCGCGCACATCAACGCCGGGACCTTCTCTCAGCCGGTGAGCGCTGAGAGGATGTACCAGCCCGCGTTCACGCTGGAGGACCTGGCCGACCTGCGGGTGTCTGTCGTCCCCCGCACGGTCGGCATCGCGGCCGCCACCCGCGACAGCAGCCTCTTCGAATGCGTCGTGGATGTGGGTGTCCAGAAGAAGCTCCCCGCAGAGGGCGCCGACGCCGAGATCGATGCCCTGCTCGACCTCATCGAGGAGATCACCGATTACCTGCGGCTCAAGCGGCTGCCCGATGCGCCGGAGGCGGCGTGGGCCGGGATCGCCCACGAGCCCGTGGTGTCGAGCGAGTCGCTCGAACAGCACCGCGTGTTCACCAGTGTCCTGAGCGTCACCTATCGGGTGCGGAGGTAGCCGTGCGGAACGTTGTCGTCGCCACCATCGATCTTGACAGCGCTGACAAGCCGCTGTCTCAGACCCCATTGGTGGCCACGTTCACGCTGACCGCGTCGCACAAGAACGCGCAGGACGCGACGCTCTCCGATGGCAAGGGCGGCGAGGTGTTGATGGCCCCGGGAGTCCAGTACCAGTTCGAGCAAGTCAATCTGGCGGACCTTCAGGTGCGGAGCAAGGCGGGAGAGTCGGTGTACGTGGTCGGCCACACGGCTGGATAGTGCAGGAGAACGACGATGGCGATCAAACTCGGCATGGAAGCCAAGCTGCTCTACAAGGTCGGCGGGCAGGGCGGCGCTGGCGCGTGGACGGTCCTGGGCAACACCCGCGACGTGACTCTCAACCTCGAGGCGGGCGAGGCGGACGTGACGACCCGCGCCAACAGCGGCTGGCGGGCGACGGTCGCCACGCTCAAGGAGGCCAGCGTGGAGTTCGAGATGGTGTGGGACACGGCCGACGCCGGGTTCACCGCCATCAAGAACGCGTTCTTCGGCAACGACCCCATCGGCTTCCAGATCCTGGACGAGACCAGCGGGCAGGGCCTGCAGGCGGACTTCTCCATCACCAACTTCTCGCGCAACGAGGCGCTGGAGGAGGCGATCACGGTGTCGGTCACGGCGAAGGTGACGTACTCGGCGACGGCGCCCTCATGGATCGGCGGCTGAGTCTGTCGGAATGCTGTCGGATTGGCGTCGGATTGCTGTCGGGTCCTGAGTCTTGGAGGCACGGATGCGATCGTTCAAGGACAACCAGGGACGGCAGTGGTCGGTCGAGATCAACGTCACCGCCATCAAGCGCGTGCGCGGGCTCACCGGCGAGGACCTGATGCAGGTCATCGAGGGGACGCTGATCGAGAAGTTGATCCGCGACCCCGTCCTGCTCTGCGATGTGGTCTACGCGATCTGCAAGCCCGAAGCGGACTCACGCAGCGTCTCCGACGAGGAATTTGGCAAGGCGATGGCGGGCGACGCCATCGAAGCCGCGACGACGGCGGTGCTGGAGGAACTCGTGGGTTTCTGCCCGAGCCCGAGGGACCGGGCCAACCTCGGGCGGGTGCTCCAGGCCACGCGGAAGGTGATGGACCGTGCCCGGGACCTGGTCGAGAAGAAGCTCGACAGCGGGGAACTGGATCGGCTGGCGGATCGGCTACTGGCCGAAGCCTCACCGGAAGCGACTGCTGGAAGCTCGTCCACCAGTGCGCAGGAGTCCTCGGCATCGACCCCGGCCCCCTGACGCTCCGCGAGCTGGTGGCGATGCTCGACGGCAGGCAGCGCCACGACTGGTCGATCGCCTCCGCCGTCATGGCGCTCGTCGCCAACATCCACCGCGATCCCAAACGATCCCGCCGACTCAACCCCAGCGACTTCGACCCCTTCGCCAAACGCCAGCGGCCGATCCCGGTCGGCGTGTCGGTTCTCAAGGACGTGTTCATCGACGGCAAGATGCCTGCCATCACCAAGGAGGCCCACGGATGAAGTTCCTCAGCTCGCTCTCAACCCGCCACTACGTGTACATCGTCGGCCTGGTGCTCATGGCGCTCGTGCTGGCGTCCTGCGCCGGCTTCGACCTGGGCGACCTGGTGAAGGTCAAGACGCCCCACACCATCCAGCAGACGACGGGCCTGCCATCGACGCTCAGCCTGAACGAAGCCGAGGTCGAGTACCAGAACTGGTTCAACCAGACGCAGACCACCGGCGCCCAGTGGAAGAACAACATCGAGAAGGCCGGCGAACTCCGCGGCCTGTTCAGCCAGCTCACGCTCTCGGCGCTGGACACCGTCGGGCCGACCGTCGCGGGGCTCCCCGTGCTCGGCCCCGCGTTGCCGGCGCTCACGGGCATCGTCGGCTTGTTCATCGGCTCGGGCCGTCTCCGCAAGGAGAAGGAGGCATCCTTCAACAAGGGCCTGGAGAAGGGCAGCGATCTGGCCGGCGGCACGCCTCCGGGCGAGAGCGTTGGGGGCGGCGCGTGATCACCATGCGGATCAGGGACATGTTCTTCGACCGCGCGGCGGTGGTCCGCGCGGTCGATGGGGCCAAGCGCAAGGTGCTCAGCAAGGCCGGCGCGTTCATCCGCACGGCGGCCCGCACGAGCATCCGCAAGCGCAAGGGCTCCGCCCCCGCGGGAAAGCCTCCGCACTCGCACGAGGGGAGCCTGCGTCGGCTGATCCTCTTTGGGTACGACAAGGCCGCCGACTCCGTGGTCGTCGGGCCGGTCGGGTTCAAGAAGAGCGTCGCGCCCAACGTGCTGGAGTACGGCGGTGACACCGTCGTGCTCCGCCGGCGGGGCGGACGGCTCACATCGCAGAGGGTCAAGATCGCCGCGCGGCCGTACATGGCCCCGGCGCTGGAACGGGAGCGGCCGAAGCTGCCGCTGCTGTGGCGGAACTCCATTCGGAAGGGAGCCTGATCGGTGGCCGACACGCGGGGCATCCGGGCTGGACGGGCGTTCGTCGAACTCGGCGTGAGCGACAAGCTCACCGCCGGGCTTCGCCGCGCCCAGAAACAGCTCGAAGCCTTCGGCGCGGGGCTGCGCTCGATCGGCACGCGGCTGGCCGGGATCGGAGTCGCCGCGATCACCGGTCTCCTCGGCACGGCCAAGGCCTTTTCCGACATGGGGGATGTGCTCGACAAGATGAGCATCCGCACCGGCGTCAGCGTCGAGGCGCTATCAGAGCTCGGCTACGCCGCCGAGCTCTCGGGCGCGGACCTGGAAACCCTCGAATCGGGCGTCCGCATCATGCAGCGCACGCTGGGAGAGGCGGCGCAGGGGACGAGCACCGCGGTCGAGGCCCTCGATCGGCTCGGCCTCAGCGCTGCGCAGCTGGCCGGGCTCTCTCCGGAGCAGCAGTTCAAGGTTCTGGCCGATCGGATCTCCAAGGTGTCGGACCCCACGCTGCGGGCCGCCATCGCGATGGAGGTCTTCGGCAAGGCCGGGACCAAGCTCCTGCCGCTCATGGCCGACGCTCAAGGACATCGCCGAGCGCATCACCCGCATCATCGTGAGCGCCACGGCCTGGATCAAAGCCAACCGGGAGACCGTCGTGTGGGCGCTCAAGGTCGCGGCGGCGGTCGCGGTGGCGGGCGTCGCCATCTTCGCGCTCGGCTACATCATCTCCGGCATCGGCGCAACCCTCGGCATCGTTGCCGGGGTCATAGGCGGGATCGGCGCGGCGTTCAGCCTCATCGGGGCCGCCATCGCGGCGATTCTGTCGCCGGTCGGGCTCGCGATCGCCGCGATCGTGGCGCTTGGCGGCGTGCTCATTGTCACCACCGGCGTCGGCGGCGAGGCCCTCGCCTGGCTTGGCGAGCAGTTCACCCGCCTCCGGGACTGGGTGGTCAAGGTCGTCGGAGGTATTTCAGACGCTCTTGCGGCGGGCGACATCTCGCTGGCCGCCGAGATCCTGTGGCTATCTCTGAAGGTCGTCTGGCAGCAGGGCGTCGCCGCGCTCAACAAGGTCTGGCTGGAGGCCAAGGAGTTCTTCGTCTCGACCGCCTACGGCATGTGGTACGGCGCGCTGGCTGCCGCCGAGATCGTTTTCCACGCGCTCGAAGTCGCGTGGATCGAGACCACCGCGTTCCTCTCCAAGACCTGGACCAACTTCACCACCGGCTTCCAGCAGGTGTGGGAGTCGGCATCGTCGTGGGTCGCCAAGCGGATGCTGGAGATCCAGGGGCTGTTCGACTCCGGGCTCGACGTGGATGCCGCGAAGAGGGCCGTCGATGATCAACTCGAAACCCGCCTGGCGGAACTGGAGAGCGCGGCCCAGCGACAAGTGGCCCAGCGCGAAGGACAACGTGCGGCCGAACGTGACCAGGCCGCCGCCTTGCACGAGGCGACCCTCGCTGGCATCGGTCGCGACTTTGAGGAGGCCCAGGCCGCGCTCAAGGCGAACACGGAGGCGGGGCTCGCGGAGTCGCAAGCGGCGCTTGACGCCGCGAAGCAGAAGCTCGCGGATGCCATCGAGCAGGCCCGCCAGGAGCGGGAGGCTGCGGACGCGGAGCGTGGGCCCGCGGGGGGGCGATCGCCGCGCGACCTGATGGCCGAGTTCGAAGACCGGCTCGCCGGGCTCGGGGAGATCATCGGCAAGGGGATCAGCGTGCGGGGCACGTTCAATGCCCGCGCCGCCCAGGGGCTGGAGTCCGATGGCGGGGCCGCAGAACGCACCGCCCGCGCCACCGAGCAGACCGCCAAGCACACCAAGCGTCTGGCCGACGCCGCGCAGAGCGGCGGGCTGACATTCGCATAAGGAGAGTCGTTCGTGCCGATCACGGTGACGGAGAAGTTCGAGAGCCGCAAGTCCACCAAGGGCGACAACCCCTCGGCGGAGCTCGTCTACACCGTGCGCGGGACCAACGACGATCTCGCGGCCCGCAACGCCGCCGAGACCACCAGCCCCGCGACCTACGACAGCCAGCAGCGGCAGTCTGTCTCCGTCGAACCCGTTGGTGATGAACTCTGGGAGGCCGTGGTTCGCTACGGCAAGGCGCAGGGCGGATCGCTCCCCGAGCCCGGCGAGAGCGTCTTCTCCTTCGACACGGGCGGTGGCACGCAGCACATCACGCAAAGCAAAGGCACGGTGTCGTCGCACGCGCCGTCGGGCGGGTCGGCCCCGGACTTCGGCGGCGCGATCGGCGTCACCGCCGACGGCGTTGAGGGCGTGGACATCACCGTCCCCGTCTACCAGTTCTCCGAGACGCACTACTTCACCAACGACCAGGTGACGCCCTCGTACAAGGGCACGCTCTTCTCGCTCACCGGCAAGGTGAACACCGGCGCGTTCAAGGGGTTCCAGCCGGGCGAGGTCCTGTTCCTCGGCGCATCGGGCGCGCGGCGCGGCACCGATCCCGACGACGACTGGGAGATCACGTTCCGGTTCGCCGCCAGCCCGAACGCCAGCGGCATCTCCGTGGGCAGCATCAGCGGCATCAGCAAGAAGGGGTGGGAGTACCTCTGGGTGCGGTACGCCGACCAGGAGGACACGGGGTCGCACGCGATCGTTAAGCGCCCGGTCGCGGCGTATGTCGAGCGCGTGTACGACGAGGGCAACTTCGCAGGCTTGGGAATCTGATGGGCGACGTGTTCCGCAAAGTCCGGTCGGGCTCACCGCTCCGCATCCCCGCGGCGGCGTACAACGCCTTCGTCGATGCAGCGGTCGATTTGCGCCGGCGGGAACGCAACTCCAACGCCGGGCCAGCGCTGGAACCCGCGCAGCGCGGCATCGTGCTGGTTCGCAACGACTCCGACGACGAGATCGAACCGTACCACGCGCTGGCCATCACGGGCGTGCTGGTCCTGCCCGACAGCGAGGACCAGGAACGGACGTTCCATAGCCGGACGCCGCTGACGGCCGAGGTCGCCACCGAGGACTCGTCATCGCTCTCGTTCGTGCTGGCGCTCCAGCCGATCAAGCCGGGCGACCTCGGGCGGTGCGTGCTCACGGGCGTCACGCCCGCGCGGGTCTTCATTACCAACGAAACGGACACGACCTGCGAGCTCGCCCCCGAGGAGACCGTGCTGGCCAGCACGCCCATGGGCGGCATCCCGATCCTGTGGAAGGAAGAGGGTGTTGGCGAGAAGTGGGCGGTCATCGAGATGGGCCAGCCCTCGCCCGGGCGCGTCACCGCGATCCTCGGCGCGGCGCAGCCGATCCCCACCGAGAACAACCGCTGGCGCTACCCGTGGGTTGAGGCCAGGATTGACGGCGATCCCGGCAGCGACACCTACCTCCGGTACGTGCCTGTACCCGAAGGCTTGACCTCTCAACTCCCCGGCGGCGGTGAGGACCCGACGAGGCTGGCCATCAACCGCCTCGAAGCCCACCACATGAACAACTTCGACGCCGGGTCCGGCTTCGGTGGGTTGCTGGGGCTTGGACCCGTGTGCGAGTTGCCGGGCGTGCTCCCCAAGTGCCCGCCCGCGCGGTCACTCAAGCCCAAGCTCGTGCCCATCCCGGAAGGTGTCTGCGTGCAGCTCACCTGCGAGCGCAACAGCAAGGGCAGGCCCGTGTGGGTGTTCGAGGCGATGAGCCTGATCGAGATCGCCGATCCAGCGGACGAGGACCGCAAGTTCAACATCTACATCGAGGGAGGCGCATGACCACGACTCCCACTCCATCAGCCGCCCCGACTCTGGACGCCCGCCGCGAGCACGAGCGGAAGAAGTACCTCGCGCTGGCATCGCGGCCCGCTGTGCCGGGAACCGGCTACGGCTCGACCAACCACGGCGCGGCGGCGATCCCGATGGTGCAGCGATTCAAGCCTCGATTCGTGGTGGACTTTGGGTGCGGCCGGAACAACTTCATCGGCGCTCTGCGGCGCGTCGGCATCGATGGCCTCGGCATCGACTTTGCGTTTCCCGAGGCGGACATCACGCGGGCGATGCACAAGACCGGCCTGCTCGACGGCGTAGCCGACGTGGTGACGAGCTTCGATGCCCTGGAGCACCTGCTCCCGGAGGATGTGGACGCGGTGCTCGCGGAGATGCGGCGAGTAGCCCGCGCGAAGGCGCACTTTGTGTTCTCGATCTCCATGCGCCCGAGCCGGACGATCGTCGCCGGCGAAGGGCTGCACCCGACGGTGCGGCCCCTGGCATGGTGGCTCGATCGCATCAGGCAAGTGGGCACGGTGACGACTCCGAAAGCCGAAGGCCGGTACATCGTGGGGCGGTTCGCAGCGAAAGAGGTGTGCGGCTGTGCGTGAGAACCAGTCGGACATCGCGGCGCTCCAGGCGGGGCTGAAGGCGCGGAAGCCCGCCCGCGATGGCCTGCGCCTCTACACCGCCGACTTCGACTCGGTTTCGTTTGCCGGTTTCTACCGCGGGCGTTCGGCGTTCCTGATCTTGTCGGGACCGTCGCTCACACAGGTGGACCTCACGCAGCTCAACAAGCGCGGCATCGTCACGATGGCCGTCAACAACGCATGGTCGGTGCATCGGCCAACGCTCTGGACGTGCGTGGACGATCCGGGCCGCTTCATCGACACCGGCTGGAAGGACCCGGGCATCCTGAAGTTCGTGCCGACGTGTGCCTGGGACAAACGTCTCCGCATCCAGAATCCCGACGGCACCATGCGCAACAGCGCGTTCCGCGTCCGGCAGATGCCGAGCGTCCTGTTCTTCCGCCGCGCGGACCACTTTGACCATGAACGGTTCCTGACCGGCGATTCCGTTCCGTGGGGAAACGACGCCAAGCATCCGGACTCGCTCGGAATCACGGGGAAGCGAAGCGTGATGCTCGTGGCGCTGCGCCTGCTGCACCACCTGGGATTCGGCACGGTGTACCTGCTCGGCTGCGACTTCAAGATGGCGGCCGACCGGAAGTACGCCTTCGACGAGCACCGCGCCCCGAACGCCATCCGGCACAACAACGTGCTGTACGACTCACTGGCCCGTCGATTCGAAGCCCTGCGGCCGCACTTCGACAAGCACCGCTTCCGCGTGATCAATTGCGCCCCCGGTAGCGAGCTCCAGGCGTTCGAGCGCATGGAGTTCGACGCGGCCGTCAAGGCCGCCTCCGCCGAGTGCGGCAAGCCTATCAGCACGCAGGGGTGGTACGAACCCAATCCGAAGCCGACCCCGCAGGAGGCCGCCCGATGAGCGACGGTCCGACCCGGTACTACTTGTACATCCCCGTGTGGGCGACGGGCCGTCCGCCCACGGGCGGCGGGTCGAGCAACTACTCGACACCCTCCGGCACAGACACGCCGGACAGTTCATACGTCACGCCCACCAGCACGCCCAGCATGCCCGCGAGTTACTCAACGACCGGAGATGTCGTCTATACGACTGGGCCGGGTGGCACGCCGACGCTGACGTTCGTGACGACGAACGACTCCCGCTTCCACCATACTTCGGGCAGCCGCACACCGTCGAGCGGCAGCAGCCATACGACGGAGTCGATGTCGACCAGCAGCACAGAGAGCGGTTCGCCATCCGTGTCGAGTAGTTCGGGGGCGGGTTCCAGCAGCATGTCCGGATCGTCGAGCAGGAGCATGTCATCGAGCATGAGCACGAGCGGCAGCTCCGGCGGCAGTTCTTCAGAAATGAGCTCTGACGCGAGTTCGGGCATGAGTTCCCATGCTTCGTCGGGGGCATCGTCCGGCGCATCCTCAGGGGGGTCCTCTGGCGCGTCTTCGGGCGGATCGTCTGGAGGTGGCTCCTCTGGCGGTGGATCGTCTGGTGGAGGCGGTTCCTCTGGCGGTGGCAGCGGTCCTGGCGGCTCAGGCCCCGGTGGTTCCGGCCCAGGCGGGTCGGGTCCGGGCGGCAGCGGGCCTGGAGGGTCCGGCCCGGGCAGCAACTGCCTCCTGTTCGGCACGCTCGTGCGCCTCGAGGAAGGCCGCCTCACCCCGATCGAGAACCTCAAGCCCGGCGACCGCGTCGCATCCATCCAGGTGCCGGGCCTCGAGGTCGATGTGCCGTACCGCGCCCAGTACAACTGGCTCTCGCACCACGGCCTCCACGGTGCGACGCCCGTTGCGGCCCGGGTCGCCAGCATCCGCCTCGGCGAGCATCACGGCTTCATGGTCATCAACCGCCGCCTGAAGGCGACACCCGAACACCCCTTCATGGTCCGCCGCGGCGATGAATGGGGCTTCGCATCCGCCGAGTTCATCCAGCCCGGCGACTTCTTGATCGACGAGCACATGAACGAGGAAGAGGTCGAATCGGTCGTCCGGATCGACGCGCCGACCCGCACCGTGGCCATCCACATTCCCGGCACAAACACGCTTCTGGCCGAGGGAGTTTGGGTCCACAACGACATGCCCGCGAACCAGACGGCTGTCAGCGGATCAGCTGCAACGAGCGCTTCCAGCTCGGGCAGCGGTTCTGCTCCGGAGTCCCAGTCAGGGAGCGGATCGATGTCTGGATCGACCAGCGGCTCCTCCAGCGGCGGATCGTCGGGAAGCAAGTCAAGCGGATCGTCCTCCTTCTCGACCTCTGGCTCCTCCTCTGGCAGCGGTTCCGGCAGCGTGAGCGGATCGAGCTCGGGTGGCACCGGATCGGGGTCGGTCGTGGAGCAGTAACGCCGGCTGCAAGTGTCTCAGGTGCCGTTCTTTGGACTGCCGAGCGCCTTCGATTGCCCCTGGTTGCCCCTGTAGTCAAGGGCAGCGTACAGTTGCTCGCTACCGATGCGGCACACTCGATTCAATTTCGCCATTTCCTGGCTCTGCCTGATTTGGTTCGGGCTGACCAGTACGCTGTTCACCGGCGGTTTGGTTGTTTGCAGTGATGACGACGGCGGGGCTCGCATCGAATGGGGATGCGTCCGCGGTGCCGACGGCGAGTGCGCCACGAGTTGCCGATCAGACGTCGGCGAAGACGACCGAGGCGGCCGGCCCGAACCCTGCCACGACACGCCCATACAAGGCGACCACCAGGTTGTGAAAGCGCCCCCGCGACCGACCGGCGATCTCCCGGTCCTCGCACCGACGATTTTCGCGGCGGTCGCGATGTTCATGGATCCGCCGCCCCCTGCTCCTCTCGCATGGGACCGCGCGAGGCCGCAGCGACCGCCGGACACGCTCCAGCGCCTGCGATCGGTAATCCTCGTCGTCTAGCGATGTGATCCTTACGGCGCTGCCCCTTCGAGGGCACCTGAGGCATGCCCGCGCCCGCGTTGTGGACGCGGCCCTTGGTGGCTGTCCGCCATCCGGTTGCCACATTCTGCTTGACCACCTGACCAGCGAGCCTTCCGAGGACATCCGATGCACACACGCGCCCACCGAGCCGCACGAGCGGGCCAATCCCTTGCTCAATGTGCCGCCATTCTGACCCTTATCCATCTCACTGGCTGTGCTACCAGTCGGCCCGACCCACAAGCGGAAGCGGCTGCTTCTGCAGCGCTTGGTCTGGCCCAACCCATTGAGTTCCGCACCGAGGCAGGTCCACTGGACCAGGCTCCTGAAGCGGGCGACGAACTGACACTGGCCGACGCCGTTCGCCGGGCCGCGATGACCGATCCCGGACTTCAAGCGGCGCTCACCCGAGTGCGTGTCGCGATGGCCGATGCCGATCAGGCAAGGCTTCTCCCGAATCCCGTGCTCAACTTTGTTCTGCGATGGGGACCCGGCAAGCCCCAGATTGAGGTCTCGCTCGCCCAGGATCTGATTCAGATGTTCAAGATCCCGCGCCTGGCGAGCGCAGCGGACAATCGGCTCCATCAGGCCGCGGCTGATGCGGTCATCGTCGCCCTTGACACCGTTGAAGAGGTCCAAGAGCGGTACTCCGCGGTCCAAACACTGGAATCGCTGGTGCCGGTGCTCGCGGAACGTCGGGCTCTGCTCGACAAGCTCGTGGCCACCGCTCGCGCGCGGCTGGAAGCACAGGAGGGCACCCGCAGCGATTTGACGACGCTCGAAGCCCAGCGTGTCGAACTCGACGTTGATATCGCGGAAGCCAAAAGGCACCTTGCCGAGGAACGCCTGCGTCTGGCGCGATTGATCGGCGAGCCGTCGGGTTCGGCCTCTTGGCGTGTTGATTCCTGGAGCGCACCCGCACTCGCATCCGATGTGGAGTCGTACTGGGTCGAAGCCGCGTTGCAGCATCGCCCCGAGGTGCAATCGGTCGCGTGGACGCTGGCCGCGCTCGGCGACGACGAAGCCCTGGCGCGGCTCCTGCCGTGGGAGGGTCTGGGAGCTGGAATCGATGCGCAGCGCGACGGTGATTGGACCGTCGGCCCATCGATCTCGACGCCAGTACCAATCTTCGACATGGGGCAGGCCAGGCGGGCCCGCCTCACGGCCGAGCAGATCGAAGCTCGCCACAACCTGACTTTGGCGAAGCGCAAGGTGGTGGAAGAGGTTCGCGTGGCGTTTCGGTCGCTCGACGCCAGCGCCGCCAACCTGAAGCGCATCCAGTCCGAATTGATACCCCTCCAGCAGCAACGCCGCCAACAGGCGGAGGACGCCTATCGGGCGGGACAGACCGACGTGACCGCATTGTTCCTCGCCGAGCAGGACCTCCGCGCCGCTCGCGCTAAGGCCATCGAAGTCGAGCAGCAGATGTCGATCGCGCTGATCCGACTTCAACGGGCGGTTGGCGGCCCGGGCGTGGCCGCATCGATCGGCGAGTCCCCGGCGTCCACTTCGCCCGCAACGCCCGTCTCGTACGGCCCTCTCGCTCCCAGCTCCATCGTCTCACGCAACCCGAACCACTGAATGCCGCCGATCGCAATACGGCCGGAGTCCCCAGCATGATTCACACAAACCCGACCCACCGCTCTCTCGCGTCCTTCCTCAGGCCCATGGGCGCCCTTCTGCTTGTGGTTGCCTTCATCGCGCCTTTGGCCTCCTGCAAGAAGCACGAGGAACGAGATGGTCACGATCACGGCACATCGGCGGCCAAGGACCAGCACGCCGAAGGCGATGGCCACCACCACGGCTCGGGAGAAGAGCACGTTGACGAAGTCAAGCTTACGGGCGAGGCCGTCGAACGCTACGGCGTCAAGGTCGGCGAGGCGCAGTTGTGGGCGCTCAGACCCACGTTCGTAGCGCCTGCGCGTGTGGGGTTCAACACCGAGGCGATGGCGCATGTTGGGTCGCTCGTGCGAGGTCGAGTTGTTGAGATCCGCGTGCGGCTCGGCGATCAGGTGAGCAAGGGCGATCCGCTCCTGGTGGTGGAGAGCCCCGAACTCGGTCAGGCGCAGTCGGAGTTCCTGCTCAAGCGGACGGCCGCGGAAACCGCCGTGCCCCAAGCGGACCTGGCGAAGGCCGCGTGGGATCGTGCCAAGGGACTGCTCGATCAGTCGCAGGGAATCTCCCTCACAGAGGTGCAGAAACGCGAGGCGGAGTACAAGGCCGCGGTGGCGAACGTTAAGTCCGCGCAGGCTGCTGCCCTCGCAGCCGAAAATGGCCTGCACCTGCTCGGGATGGACCAAGGTGCGGTGAACGAACTCGTCTCGACCGGCGAGATCGCCCCTCGCTACACCATCCGGGCCGCAATCGGCGGCCAAGTCGTGCAGCGCGAGGTCACACTCGGGGAACTCGTCAATCCCGACCGAGAGTCTCTCATGGTGCTTGCGGACACGAGCACGCTCTGGGTGCTCGCAGATGTCCCGGAGGCCAGACTCCCCTTGACCGCGCCCGGCGCAAGGGCCTGGATCACGGTCGGCTCGAACGTGAACGGCAAGCACGAAGGAACCGTGGCGTTTGTTGCGCCGGTAGTGGACCCGACCACACGCACCGCACAGGTTCGCATCGAGGTGCCCAGGGAGGCGCTCGGAAACGGGGCGGTCCGGCCCGGGATGTTCGCCCAGGTCGAGATTGTCACGGCGGAGCCGGGCGGCGCGGAACCGACGCCGCAAGTCGCCGTCCCGCAGGAGGCGGTACAGACAGTCGAAGGAAGTCCGGCCGTCTTCGTGCCGGTGCCCGGCGAGCCCGACACATTCCAGAAGCGGGCGCTCACCGTCGGCCCGACGGTGGGCGGCCTCGTGCCGGTCCTGACAGGCCTCGTGGAGGGTGAGAAGTTCGTCGAGGCGGGGTCGTTCATCCTGAAGGCCGAACTCGGGAAGGGTTCGGCCGCCCATGAGCATTGATCCACACGTCCCAACCCTGCTCCCTTGAACGACTCGCCGCAACTCAAGAGGCCCCCCATGCTTGAAGCCGTCCTGCACTTCTCGATCAAGAACCGCTGGTTCATCATTGTCCTCACGGCGCTGGTCGCTGCGGTGGGCGTGTACTCGCTCAAGAAGCTCCCCATCGATGCTGTGCCCGACATCACCAACAACCAGGTCCAGATCAACGCCGTCGCTCCATCGCTCTCGCCTGTCGAAGTCGAGAAGCAAGTGACGTTCACCATCGAGTACGCACTGGCCGGCATCCCCGGGTTGCAGTCCACTCGGTCGCTCTCACGCAACGGTTTCTCCCAGGTCACGGCAGTCTTCGAAGACGACGTCAACATCTACTTCGCCCGCCAGCAGGTGGGCGAGCGTCTGGGCGAGGCCAAGGAATCGTTGCCTCCCGGCGTAGACCCCATCATGGGACCAATCGCCACCGGACTCGGCGAGGTCTACATGTACACGGTCGAGTACGAGCATCCGCACGGCAAGGGCGTGACGATCCAGGACGGCAAGGTCGGGTGGCAGTCCGACGGATCGTACCTCTCCCCCGAGGGGCGGCGTCTGAAGACCGATGTCGAACTCGCGGCCTATCTCCGCGAGGTGCAGGATTGGATCATCCGACCGCAGCTCAAGGGCGTAAAGGACGTGGCGGGCGTGGATGCCATCGGCGGGTACGTCAAGCAGTACCACGTCGAACCAGACCCAATGAAACTCGTCTCGTACGGACTGACATTCTCCGAGGTCATCGAGGCCATCGAGAAGAACAACGTGTCCACCGGCGCCGGGTATGTCGAGCACAAGGGAGAGTCATACCTGGTGCGGGCGACCGGGCGAATCGAGAACATCGACCAACTCTCAACGATCGTGGTGGGGACCCGCAACGGGACTCCGATCTACGTCCGGGACATCGTGGTTCCAGACGGTGTAGGTGTCGGAAGAGAGTTGCGGACCGGCTCTGCGAGCGAGAACGGCGAAGAGGTCGTGGTCGGCACCGCCATCATGCTCATCGGGGCCAACAGCCGAACCGTTGCGGCCTCCGTTGACAGGAAGATGGCGGAGATCCAGAAGAGCCTTCCGTCCGGGATCAAAGCGAAAACCGTTCTCAACCGGACCAAGCTCGTGGATGCCACCGTCAAGACGATCCAGAAAAATCTGCTCGAGGGTGCGATCCTCGTCATTGTCGTCTTGCTCCTGCTTCTGGGTAACATCCGGGCCGCCCTCATCTGCGCCGCCGCTATCCCGCTGTCAATGCTCATGACCGCGACGGGCATGGTGCAGAACAAAGTCAGCGGCAACCTGATGTCGCTCGGTGCGATTGACTTCGGGCTGATCGTGGACGGAGCGGTGATCATCGTGGAGAACTGCCTGAGGCGGCTGGCCGAGGCCCAGCACCACAAGGGGCGAGTTCTGAACCTCCAGGAACGCCTGCATGAGGTCATGATCGCCTCCAAGGAGATGATCCAGCCGTCGGTCTATGGCCAAGCGATCATCGTGACGGTGTACTTCCCGATCCTGGCGCTGACCGGGATCGAAGGAAAGATGTTCCACCCGATGGCGATGACGGTGATCTTTGCCCTCATCGGCGCCTTCATCCTTTCGCTCACCTTCGTGCCGGCGATGGTGGCCATCCTGATCCGCGGCAAGGTCACGGAGAAAGAGATGTTCCTGGTCCGGTGGGCCAAGGCCGCTTACGAGCCCGCCGTCCGATTCTCCGTGCGCTGCCGCTGGATCATTACGGCGGCGGCATTCCTCGCGTTCCTTGGATCGGCCGTTCTCTTCACCCGGCTGGGCCAGGAGTTTGTCCCCACGCTCGATGAAAAGGACCTGGCGCTCCAAGCCCTTCGCATGCCCAGCACCTCGCTCACGACGTCGCAGGACATGCAGTTTGACTTGGAACGAACGCTTTCCCAGTTTCCCGAGGTGGAGTTCGTCTTTTCCAAGACCGGCACGGCCGAACTCGCGGCGGACCCCATGCCGCCCAATATCTCTGACACGTTCGTCATCTTCAAGTCCCCGGACCAGTGGCGGAGTGAGGCGGAGTTGGACCGCCTCATCGTGGAGAAAGAGGAAGCCGTCGCCAAACTCTCCGAGGGCCACTCCGAGGAAGGGCACGAAGAGGGGGAAGAAGGGCCCAAGCTCGAGGGCCACAAGGGCAAACTCATCAAGCTCATCGAGCTGACTGTTCGCGCACTTCCCGGTCAGAACTACGAGTTCACCCAGCCGATCCAGATGCGGTTCAACGAGCTGATCTCCGGCGTGCGAGGCGATGTCGCTGTGAAGGTCTACGGCGACGACTTCGACTCGATGACCAGTACGGCGCAGCAGGTGCTGTCCGCGCTCCAGTCGGTGCCGGGCGCGGCCGACGCGAAGATGGAGCAGGTCGAGGGACTCCCGGTCATGACCGTGGACATCGACCGCGCGGCGATCGCCCGCTACGGGTTGAACATCCACGACATCCAGCAGGTCGTCGCGGCGGCAATGGGCGGGGCCGAAGCAGGGCTGGTGTTCGAGGGAGATCGCCGGTTTGATCTCGTGGTGCGACTGCCCGAAGAGATCCGCGGCAGGATCGATGCCCTGGAGCGGCTGCCAATCCCGCTTCCCGGTGGCGAGGAGCGTGGCGTGGTCGGCGCACTCGCCAGCGCCGCGGACGGCGGAGGTTTGGCGGGCCTGGTTCAGACGCGGGAGATGGGGTTCATCCCCTTGGGCGATGTGGCCCGGATCGACGTGGCCGAGGGCCGCAACCAGGTCAGCCGCGAGAACGGCAAACGGCGCATCGTCGTCCAGTGCAACGTGCGCGGCCGTGACCTCGGCTCGTTCGTGCGCGACGCCGAGAAGGCCGTGGGGGCGATCTCGCTTCCCGCCGGGCAGTGGCTGACTTGGGGCGGACAGTACGAGAACCTCGTGGCGGCCAAGGAGCGCCTCACCATCGTCGTGCCGATCTGCTTCTTCCTGATCTTCCTGCTGCTCTTCTCGACGTTCAAGAGCATCAAGTACGCGCTGCTCGTCTTCAGCGCGGTGCCGCTGGGCCTCACGGGCGGCATCATCGCGCTCTGGGTCCGCGACATGCCGTTCTCGATCTCGGCGGCGGTCGGCTTCATCGCCCTCTCCGGCGTGGCGGTGCTGAACGGCCTGGTGATGGTGACCTTCATCAACCAGTTGCGCGAGGAGGGCGAACGCTTGGAGGACGCGATCATCCACGGCGCGATCACGCGCTTGCGGCCCGTGCTCATGACCGCGCTCGTCGCCTCGCTCGGCTTCGTGCCGATGGCGCTCGCGACCGGCGCGGGCGCCGAGGTGCAGCGTCCGCTCGCGACCGTCGTGATCGGCGGCGTCGTGTCGTCGACGTTCCTGACGCTGCTCGTCCTGCCGGTTCTCTACG
>JRYD01002313.1_pt1 | contig 17809 bp, 13 predicted proteins | sample 235311 | NCBI WGS metagenome assembly JRYD01 (sample SAMN03074213, study PRJNA261472) | activated sludge metagenome | biome: Common Effluent Treatment Plant; feature: Wastewater; material: Activated sludge; isolation source: activated biomass in a lab-scale reactor treating industrial wastewater at... | reverse complement strand
GGGCAAGAGCACCACGATCAAGATGATCCTCGGGCTACTCCGCCCTACCTCGGGCCGCATCGCCGTCTTCGGCAAGGCGCCGACCGAGGTCTCCATTAAGCGCCGGATTGGCTACCTCCCCGAAGAGTCGTATCTCTACGGCTTTCTCAACGCCCGCGAGACGCTCGATTACTACGGCAAACTCTTCGAGCTCGACCACACGACCCGTCGCCGACGCATCGACGAACTGCTCGACATGATCGGGCTAACGGGCGCCCAGTTCCGCGCCGTCCGCGAGTATTCCAAGGGCATGCAGCGCCGAATCGGCATCGCCCAGGCGCTCATCAACGATCCAGAGTTTCTCATCCTCGACGAGCCGACGACGGGCCTCGATCCGCTGGGCACGAAGCAGGTCAAGGATCTGATCGTCGACCTCGGGCGCCGCGGCAAGACCATCCTTCTCTGCAGCCATCTCCTCGCCGATGTCGAGGATTGCGTCGATCGCATGAGCATTCTCTACGGCGGACAGAAGCGAGCCGAGGGCACATGCGATGATCTCCTCGCAAGTCGGACACGCATGTCGATCGAGACCGAGCCGCTCGACGACGACACCGTCTCGGAGATCGACCGTGTCGTGCGCACACGCTCGCATGGCGAACGCTCGATCCTCCGCGTCTCGCGTCCGCGCCAGCGTCTCGAGGAACTCTTCCTCGACATCGTCGAACGCGCCCGCCAGGAGCAACTCTCAACCTCCGGCGCGCAATCCGGGGGACAGACCGCGGCCTTTCTCAAAGGCGACGCCCACGAGGGTGAGAGCCTCATCGAGAAACTCGTTCGCAACGAGCCGGAGCCTTCTCCAGCGCCCCCAGAGGCCGCACTGGCACCGGTTGAACCCGAAGCCGAGATGGACAAGGCGATCGACGCGCTCCTCGACGCCTATGAGGAGTCGCCATCGTCCAAGGCCGCTCCGACTCCATCGCCGACGCCTCACTCGTCCAAGCCCGCGCCAAAGCCCAACGACGACATCGATCGCTCCGTAATCGATTCGCTCCTCGAATCGGGAGATGGTGAGAACAGCGACGGGAGGCGTGACGGGTGAGACTGGGCGACATGGCGAGCACGATCAATCGCATCCAGTCGGGCACGCGATTCAAGATCGCCGCTTCGGCGGTGGTCGTCATTCTTGCCGTACTCGCCATTATCTGGTATAGCGTGCAGAACAACGCGCCCGCTGTCGACGATGGCAGTCCGGAGGCGCCAGCCGCCGTGGCCCCGGCTTCGCCCGCGAACTCGTCCACCCCCGCGAACGAAACCGATGACGCCCGCCTCGCTCGTGAGGCCGAACATCGGGCCGACGCGGAGATCGCCGCGGTCTGGGAGGGCATCTCGTCGCAGAGAACTTCCAGTGTGGGCTTTGCCGCGCTCGTGCTCGTCCTCACGGGCGTCGCGCTGGTGGTGATCTGGATCGGCCTGGGACTGACCTATCTCGCACTCGTGGTGGTGGGGGGTGGGATGGCGCTCCTGCTCCGGGTGATTCCCGCAACGAAGGGGGCCGCCCCCATCGTCGCCGGCATCGTCTTTTTGACGGCCATGTTTACAGCACTGATGCAGGCGGCTCGTCTCCTGCTCTCGGGGACAGGCCCCGTCCGGGCGATCGCACGCAACGTCCTCGCCGAGTCGGTCCGACTCAAACTCTCTCTGGTGGCGGTGTTCCTTCTGATCGTCGGCCTCGCGTTGCTCCCCTGGCTCCTCGAGGCCGACCAGCCGTTGCGCTATCGCGTGCAAGCCTTTATCCAGTACGCCATCGGGTCTTCGTTCTGGCTCATCGCCCTCCTCGTGCTCGTGTTCTGCGTGGCGTCGGTCGCCTTCGAGCAGCGTGACAAGACCATCTGGCAGACCATGACCAAGCCCGTAGCCGCATGGAAGTATGTCCTGGGCAAGTGGCTGGGTGTCATGACTCTCGCGGCGGTGCTCCTCGCGGTCTCGGGGTCGGCCGTGTTCCTCTTCACCGAATACCTGCGGGCCCAGCCCGCGTGGGGCGAGCGTGCCGATGCGCCGTACGTCCCTCTGAATGGCAACCGCGCCACCGCCGATCGCCTCGTCCTCGAGAACCAGATCCTGACCGCCCGCCGCAGCATCGAGCCGGTCGTGCCCGAGATCGACCCCGCGCAACTCGAGGCCAATATCCAACGTCGCGTGCAGGAAGAAATTCAGGCCCGAACGGCCGCTCTCGCGGTTGACAGCATCTCCGATGCTGACAGACAAGCCATGTACGACGCGTTCAAGGACGAGGCACAGAAGAGCGTCAGCTCGGCCTTTCGATACATCCCCCCGACCGGCGTCCAGACCTATCGCTTCGTGGGACTCGCCGACGCCAAGGTGAGGCACAAACTCATCACACTCCGCTACAAAATTAACTCGGGCGCGAACTCGCCGGATGCCCTGTACAACATCACGTTCGTTCTCAAAGGCCCGACCCTGGTCACCAAGCAGGCCGCCCTCGCACAGACCCAGGTCCTCCAGATGTATCCCACCGCCATCGACGACGATGGCTCGCTCACCATCCAGATCGTCAACGGCAACACCGAGACCGGCGTCGCCAACCCCGAGGCGATCACGTTTCCGAAAGACGGACTCGAGATCACCTATTCCGTCGGCACTTTTCAGGCCAACTTCCTGCGTGTGATGCTCGTGCTGTGGATCAAGATCGGCTTCCTCGCGATGCTTGGGATCGCGACCGCGACCTTCCTCTCCTTCCCCGTTGCCAGCCTCATCTCCTTCGGCACGTTCCTCACCGCGCAGTCCGGTCAGTATCTCCGCCAGTCTCTTGACAACTTCTCCACGACCACCAACGAGGGCAAGACGCTGGTCTTCAACACGATCGTGGCCAAAGTCGCCCAGGTTGTCGAATGGGCCGTGCGGACCTATGCCGATCTCTCGCCGACGCGGCGACTCGTCGATGGGATCGAACTCTCCTGGTCGTCCCTCGCGTGGGGTTCGGCCGTGCTGCTGGTGTGGACGTTCCTCCTCTTTGCCATCGGCTCCTTCGCCCTCAGCCGGCGAGAACTCGCCACCTACTCGGGCCACTAAGACCTAGGTCCATCTCTCTGTATCCATTCCCGAAGCCCGTGTGAAGTTCCTCGTGCCTAGTTCATGACATGAAACGCGACTCGCTCATCCAGACCATCGCCGCGGCCGTCATGATCGGCGCAATGGCCTGCTCCGTCGTTCTGTCGGCCCGCCTCTCCGGCGTCGCCGGCCGCTACAAACTCGTCTACACCGATCGCGCCGAGGACGCCCAGAGTTGGGAGGTCTCCGCGGGGATCGCGATGGGCGCCTTCCGCGGGCTCTTCGTCAACTACCTCTGGATCCGCGCCAACCAACTCAAAGAAGACGGCAAGTTCTACGAGGCCATCCAACTCTCCGACGCCATTACCAAACTCCAACCCCGCTTCCCGCGCGTCTGGGCATTCCACGCATGGAACATGGCGTACAACATCTCCGTCGCCACGCAGACCCCCGAGGAACGCTGGCAATGGGTCAACGCGGGGATCGCTCTCCTCCGCGATCGGGGCATCCCCGCGAACCCCAACGACATGCTCCTCCACAAAGAACTCTCTTGGATCTTTCTCCACAAGATCCAGGGATACACCGACGACTCCAACGGCTACTACAAACGCCGCCTCGCGATCGAGTGGACGGTTGTCCTAGGTGATCCGCCGCAGAAAACCTTCATCAACACCTCCCGCGAGAAGGTCATCGAGCAATACGCCACGTGGCTCTCGGAAGTCGCCGATGCGCCGGACACCCTCGACGCGGCGATCGCCAAGGACCCCAAGGTTCAGGGCCTCGTCGATGAACTCACCCGAATCTTCACGGATTTCAAGCCCGATCAACGGCTGCTCCGTCCGTTCCAGATCTACTCGGCGATCACGAAATCGGGGCGAAACGACCTGCTCCGCTCGGCCATGGGCGACAGGGAGCGAGAGTTCTTCTCCTTAGCCGAGAAGCCCGAGTACGCCGCCGCCTGGCGGACGCTGCTCGCCCACACGCGCAAAAGGCTCCTTATCGATCACTACCACATGGACCCGTACGTCATGGTCCGCTATGTCAGAAAATATGGACCGATCGACTGGCGCCACCCTGCCGCCCACGCGCTCTATTGGGCCGAGCGCGGCGTCGAGAACGCCCTCGACCGGGCCACGTTCCTCAATGCCAAGGACTTCGACTTCATCAACACCGATCGCCAGGTCGCCCAGTCACTCCAGGACCTCTTCCGCACGGGCGACGTCTACTTCTCCTTCCTCTCCTCGCTCGAGCAGCCCGTCCCGATGTACATCGTCGCGCCCAACGAGTACTTCATCCGGAGTTACGGCGACGTGCTCCAGGAGATGCGTGACCGCTCCCGCGTGGACCAGCTCTCCCGTGGTTATTCCCCGCTCTCCGCGGGCTACGACAACTTCCTGCGAGACGCCGTCTGCTATCTGTATCGCCTCGGCGACCGCGACCAGGCCGAGGAGTGGTACACACGCCTGCGCACCGATCCCTGGTGGAACCTCAACGACACCTTCGGCAGGAAGGAGGAACTCTCCGTCCCTCTCGCCGAGTTTGTCCAGAAGGAGACCGAGACCCGCTTCGATTCTCCCGCGGTCGCCATCCAGCAGGTCACCGCCTCGATCTTCGGGGCGTATGTGAAGGGGCTCCTCTCCGGAAACGGCGAGCGTTTCCGCTCCCAGATGGAGTTCGCCAAGCAGGCCCACCGCTACTACCTCGAGGAGCAGGTCCGCCGAGCCAACGCCAACGGCGGCGTGTGGCGCATGGAACTCATGGACCGCGACTTCGGATTCCTCGCCGGGACGCTCTTCGCCCAGTTCCTGTCATCCATTCCGCTCGACGATGCCGAGAGCGTGTACTCGCGTGCACCCGTGGAACTACGCCACTACGCGTACGTCGCGATCCCGCAACTCTTCGGCCAGGAGATCGAGCAGACCGCCAAGGCCGAGACCGCCAAGGGGCTCAAGACCCGAACTCTGGAAGAAATCTTCCCGCGACCCTCGGACCAGGACCAGTTCCGCATCTGGTTCGATGCCGAGATGGCCAAGCGCGCCTCACAGAACAACGCCGACATCGAGACCAAGTAATCGGTCTCGTGACGTGACCTCGATACGCGTGTGACGTGGGAAGGGGTGCGCGAAACCGCTTTAACGCCGCGGCGGTTCGGCGTAGTGCAACTCGAGATACCGAGCCACATAATCGATAATCGAGTTGGCCTCGGGAATGTCCGGGTTCGACGTCATCCCCATGGGCTCAAATCGCATCCCGGCAAATCGCGACACCGCCTCGCGGATGGGAAGCCCGTGCTGCAGACAGAGCGAGAACGCCCGACAAAAAGCCTGGCACATCCCCGACAAGGTCGAGCCTTCTTTCGCCATCTTGATAAAGATCTCGCCCGCGCGACCATCGGGGTACAGCCCGATCGTGAGGTATCCCTCGTGGCTGGCGATTGAGAACTTGTGCGTGACGGACTCGCGAGTGACGGGGAGTGCTTGTCGCGTGGCGATCATGTCGTCATCCTGACGTGAGCCCGTGTGGTCGGCCATGGGCCTGGACTGTATCGGAGGCAGCCGTGCCCGCGAGCAGCCCGTTGGGCTAGTGCGTATCGGCGACTCCGCAATCGCGGGGCCAGAAATCCCAACAACCCGATCGAATCCCTTCCAAACCGCCGTATAGTCGCCCTATCGCCGGATTGGTCGGATTGCTCGGCAGGCGGAGCCACGCGTTTGGCCACATGGACTTGTCTTGGCGTGGTTGGTGTTCGATAATTGATATTGACTCTGGCGTATAGGCCGGAACTTGTATGGATCAGCATTCCAGCACAACCCTAGAGCAGCCCCTCACCCACAAGGTCGCGGCTCGTTTCGCGCCACGGGTCAATCTCGCCGGGCTGTCGATCGTGCTACTCGTGGCATTCATGGGTGGTGTCGCGGCGTTGGCCGAGCCCTCGAGCCAGGCATTCACCCAGGGCGTCGCCCACATCAAGTCGGTTCTGGGCGAGGACACCTACCACGCCACGATTCCGTCGATTCCAGTCTCATGCGATTCGGTTGCCGGATTCAAGGTGCCCGAGATTGGTTCCTTGATTGGCTTCCCGATCGATGCCGAACCGATGGCGATCTGCCTCGTCCGCGAGTCGCTCCTCGCGCTCCCGCCGCCATCGGTCGATGCACCCCACGCGGCCTAGGCCACTACCAATGTGAAGCCTGCCGCACTCGACTGCCACGACGCAGTCGATGCCGCTCGCGACGACCCGTGGTGGGTTCGTCGCTTTCTTCCTCGTGACGATGCCGTCACCCCTTGTCTCGAAACACGAAACTCGCCGTATCACCGGTCGTCGTTGGACTCCTCCACGACAGACCGAGTCAACGGCATGACCGACACCCGTTCACGGTTCACCGCGAGCGGGCGACTCACGAAAGCGAACAATTCATGGCCGAACGCGACATTCCCATCCTGGGCCCGATTCTGCACCGCATCATCGGCACCCGCAACGAACGATTCGTCAAGAAGTACACCCAGCGCGTCAACGCGATCACGGCCCTCGAGCCAAAGGTCCGTGAACTCACCGACGCCCAGATCCGCGCCAAACTCGCCGAGTTCCGCGATCGATTCGACAAGGGCGCTCACCCCGAGGACCTCATGGTCGAGGCCTTCGCCGTCGCCCGCGAGGCGATGGACCGCGCCGTCGGCATCCGCCAGATCTTCAACCCACAGAAGGGCTTCGATCCCTCGCGACTGCCTTCTCCCGCGCGTGAGTTGTACGCCGAGACCAAGTCCCTGATGGACGCCCGCGAGCCCGCCATGCCCACGGGCGAGTTCCTTGGCTGTGCGGCGCCGGTCCCGGGTTGGATGCAGGTCGATGTTCCCATCGAGGTCTACGCCGCCGTCCGCGAGTTGTACCCCGAGAGCCGGCCGCCCTTCCGCGCCCGTCCCTTCGATGTCCAGTTGATCGGCGGCATGGTCCTCACCCAGGGCAAGATCGCCGAGATGAAGACCGGCGAAGGAAAGACGATCGTTGGCCCGCTCGCCTGCTACCTCGCCTGCATCGAGCGCCTCCGCATCCACGTCGTCACGGTGAACGACTACCTCGTCCAGCGCGACCGCGACTGGACCTTCCCCTACTTCCACGCGCTCGGGCTGACCGTCGGTGCGATTCACCCCCAGCACATGCAGGACGAGGCCGAGAAACGCCGCATGTACCACTGCGACGTGGTCTATGGAACGACCGCCGAGTTCGGGTTCGACTATCTCCGCGACAACATGAAGCGTCGCGAGGAGGAGCAGGTCCAGCGCCGCCGTCAGTTCGCGATCGTGGACGAGGTGGACTCGATCCTGATCGACGAGGCGCGCACGCCGCTCATCATCTCCGGGCCGGCCCACGAGGATCAGCCCCGCTACGAACTCGCCGACCGTCTCGCGCGTCACCTCGTCGAGAAGAATCGCCCCTACGCCCAGGCCGACGAACTCGTCGAGCGATGCAAACTCAAGATCAAGGGCTTCGAGGGCGACATCCGCCAGGCCCGCGAGAAAGACAAGATCCCGACGATCCAGGAGCAGTTGAAGGCGGCCAAGGCCGAACTCCCCGCCCTGGAAGAGGCTCGCACCAAGCACATCCAGTACTTCGAAACGAAGATGGAGCGCAAGCAGGTCCACCTGACGCATGATGGAGTCGCCGAGGCCCAGCGTGCCGCCCAGATCGGCTCGTTCTACGTCGATCAGAACATCGACATGCCGCACCTGCTCGAGCAATCGCTGCGGGCCCACGCCGTCTATGAGTGTGACAAGGACTATGTCATCATGACGGTCCCCGACCCGATGACGGGGCGCCCCCAACCGTCGGTGGTGATCGTGGACGTGAACACGGGTCGCCCGATGATCGGTCGGCAGTGGTCCGACGGTCTGCACCAGGCCGTCGAGTGCAAGGAACGCGTCCCGATCAAGCAGGAGACGCAGACCGTCGCGACAATCACGATCCAGAACTTCTTCAAGATGTACAAACGACTGGCGGGCATGACCGGCACCGCCGACACCGAGGCCCAAGAGTTCCACGACATCTACAAACTCGACGTCGTCTCAATCCCGACGAATAAGGAGGTCGTCCGCCGCGACTTCGACGACCTCGTCTTCATGAACGGCAAGGACAAGTGGTCCTTTATCGTCGAAGAGATCAAGGCCTTCCACGACGTCGGTCGCCCCGTCCTCGTCGGCACGACCAGCGTCGAGAAGAGCGAGAAGCTCAGCTCGATGCTCATGAGCAAGCACGCCATCCAGCACGAGGTGCTGAACGCGAAGCAGCACGAGCGCGAGGCCCACATCGTCGAGAATGCCGGATACCTGGGCGCGGTCATGATCGCCACCAACATGGCCGGACGAGGCACCGACATCAAACTCGGCGCCATCACCCGCGAGACGCTCCTCGAGCACTGGCTCAAACGCGGCATCATCCCCCGCACCATCACCGTCGAGTCCACCGACGAGCAGTTGCGTGAGGCGGCCTATCGCCGGCTCGCCACCAAGGTCCTCGACATCCAGAAGAAAGAAGCCGAGGAAGCCGATTTCGCCGACCTCGAGCTGCGACTGCTCCGCCGCTGGGCCACGAACCACACGTGGCTCACCGACCGCGAGATCGAACGCATGCCCGCCGAGGCGTTGCGCGAGTCCCTCGACACCCACGGTCGGTTCTTGCTCCATCGCATCCGCTGGTTCGAGTCCATCGAGGACATGGGCGGCCTGCACGTCGTCGGCACCGAGCGCCACGAGTCCCGCCGAATCGACAACCAGTTGCGAGGGCGCTCGGGCCGCCAGGGCGACAAGGGCTCGTCGCGATTCTTCGTCTCCTTCGAGGACGACCTCATGAAGTTGTTCGCGGGCGAGCGTGTCCAGGCGATCCTCTCACGCCTGGGCATGAAGGAGGGCGACGCCATCGAGCATCCGATGGTGAGCAAAAACGTCGAGCGCGCCCAGCGCAAGGTCGAGCAGATGAACTTCGAACGCCGCAAGATGATCCTCGAGTACGACGAGGTCATGGAGCACCAGCGTCAGACTTTCTATGGCCTGCGCCAGCGCGTCCTCGAAGGCCGCGACGTGCGTGGCCTGCTCTTCGACTTCATCTCCAAGACCACCGCCGACGCCGTCGAGGAGTACCTCGACCGCGACTACCCGCAGCAGAGCATCGCCGAGCACGCCAAGAACGTCCTCGAGTGCAGCATTCCTCCCGAGAAGTTCCGCAACAAGGAGCCCGACGAGATCGAGAAGACCATCGTCGCCGAGGCCAAGTACGACGCGCGCCAGTCCATCGAGGTCACGCTCGGCGAGTACATGCCCGTGGCCGGCTCCGAGGTCGCCGTCGATTTCGACTCCCAGGGCCTGGTGAACTGGGCCAAGTCACGCTTCGGCGTCGAGATCCATCCCCAGGAACTCCGCGAGGGAGGCATGGAGGAGCGCCAACGCGTCCGCGAGACTCTGGTCAACGCAGCGTACCAGAAGATCGAGGCCGCGGATCTCTCGGGCATCCGCAAGTACCTCGAGCCAAGCTATGGCGCGAGCCAACTCGCCGAGTGGGCCGATCGCAAGTTCATGATCAAGGTCACGCCCGATGAGATTCTCGCCGCCCAGAAGGCGAGCATCGAGAATCCCGAGAAGTCGCCCGTGAAGCTCATTCTCAGGAAGGCCGAGGATCTCTACACCAAGCGAGAGATCGAGTATCCCGTGGACTTCGCGATGGAGATCACGGCGATGCAGATGCGTCAGAACCCCCAGGAGGGTGCTCAACACCTCGTCTCCTGGGCCAACCAACGCTACAACCTGGGATGGACCATGGACGTCTTCAAGACCCACATGCCCGCCCAGGTCCGCCAGGAGCTCAAAGACGCCAGCGAGCGGTTCGTCGCCGAGGGACGCCTGGAGAAGGACATCACCGACGCCCAGGCCCTCAAGACCGACGCCGAACTCGAGGCTTTCCTCAAGGACAAGTACGGCGTGGGCATGCCCGAGACCATGCGGTACCTGCAAGGCGAGGAACGCGACAACGCTATCCGCTCGCGAGTCGAGTCGATACTCCGGGCCGAACTCCTCCTCTTCGAGCGGACCATCCTCCTCGACACGCTCGATGGCTCGTGGAAGGATCATCTCTACGCCATGGACCAGTTGCGCGACTCCATCGGTCTGCGAGCCTTTAGTCAACAGGACCCGCGTATCGAGTACAAACGCGAAGGCTCGCACATGTTTGTGAGCATGCTCGACACCGTGCGCGATCGGGTGACCGACTACATCTTCCGCGCACGACTCACCGCGGGGAATGCCGGCCCCGGCGCTCCCGCGTCCGGCGCCCCTCGCCCTCCGGCAGCACCCATACCACCCCAGTCGCCACGCCCCGCACCCGTCGGTGGGACCGGGTTTGGCTCGGGATTCATCACCGGCCCGGGACTCGCCTGATGACCAAGCGCTCAACCCCAACACCGCCGCGACTCCGAGTTGCCATCATCACCAGCCGCTACAACCCGAGCGTGACCGAGGCCCTTCGCGAGGGCGCCGTCGAGGAGTTCGTCGATCGCGGCGGGCACGTCCGTGATCTCGTCCACATCGACGCGCCCGGGGCCTACGAACTCCCGGTGCTCGCCCTCGCCGCCGCGATGTCCGATCGCGTCCACGCCGTCGTCGCGCTCGGCTGCATCGTCCGCGGCGAGACGCACCACGATCGCTACATCGCCGACGCCGTCGCCCAGGGGCTCATGAGCGTCTCGCTCCGTACGGGCCTCCCCGTCGGCTTCGGCGTCCTCACCACCGAGAACGCCAAGCAAGCCCGCGACCGTGCCGGCGGCAAGCACGGCAACAAGGGCCGCGAGGCCATGGCCGCCACGCTCGATGCGATCCAGGGTGTCGCGGCCCTTCTCGGAGGCTCCGACCGCTTCGAGATCGCCGACAGGCACGACAAGCTCGCGCCAACCAAAGCCCGTCCGAATGACGCGAAAATGACCAAGAAGTCCGCGATCCGCGGCACAAGGAGAAGGTAGTTGGCGACACCGCACGAGATCCGACGCTTGGCGTTCCAGTGTCTTTACCAGCTCGACGCGCGAGGTGGCGACGCCGATGCCGTACGTGCCTCGCTCGGCGGCGTCGAAGGCCTCACGCACCGCGAGTGCGAGCGAGCCATGGAGACCGCCGTCAACGCGTGGGACGCCAGAGCCGCCGCCGATGCCGAGTTCACGGCCCTCGCGCCCGCGTGGCCCGTCCACCGCCAGGCCTCCGTTGACAGGGCAATTCTGCGTCTTGCGCACCACGAGTTGGCGACCAAGGCCGTCGAGCCCGTCGTGATCGTGAACGAGGCCGTCGAACTCGCCAAGGAGTTCAGCACGGAGAAGGCACCCGGATTCGTCAACGCACTCCTCGACCGAGTCATGCGTCGCCTTGCCGGCGAGGCTGTCACGCCAGTCACCGACATCCCCATTCCAACCACCTCGCACTCCTGAGCGACGCATGGGCTTCTTCTCCTCTCTCGCCTCCAAGGTCCGCCAGGGACTCGCCAAGACCCGCGAGGTCATGGTCGAAGGTGCGCACGGCGTCCGCAACCTTCTCCTTGGACGAAAACTCGACGAGACTCTCATCGATGAACTCGAGCAGACGCTGCTCAAGGCCGACGTCGGCGTCAAGACCACCACACGCCTCATCGACGGCATCCGCGCCGACTTCCGCGATGGCACCATCTCCAAAGGGGACGAGGTCCTCGAATACCTCCGCCGCGAACTCAAGGCCATGTGGCCAACGCAGGACCGCGAGATCCGCTTCGCACCCTCCGGCCCGACGGTCATCCTCATGATCGGGGTCAACGGCGTCGGCAAGACCACGAGCATCGCCAAACTCTGCAAGGCCATGCGCGATCAGGGCAAGACCGTCCTCCTCGCCGCCTGCGACACCTTCCGTGCCGGAGCCGTCCGCCAACTCGAGATCTGGGCCGATCGACTCGGCGTCGAGGTCGTCAAAGGCCAGCAGGGGGGCGACCCCGCCGCCGTCGCCTTCGACGCGACCGCCGCCGCTCTCTCGCGAGGCGTGGACGTGCTGATCGTCGACACCGCCGGACGCTTGCAGACGCAGGACCCCCTCATGCGTCAGTTGTCCAAGATCAAGAGCGTCATCGGAAAGCAGATCCCCGGCGCGCCCCACGAGACGCTCCTCGTCCTCGACGCGACCGCCGGGCAGAACGCCCTCCGCCAGGCCGAGGAGTTCGACAAGGCCGTTCGTGCCGCCAACGCCGACGGGCCCTCACACGGCATCACCGGCATCTTCCTCAGCAAACTCGATGGCACCGCCAAGGGTGGCATCGTCATCGCCATCAAGGACGTGACCAGCATCCCCGTGAAGTTCGTCGGACTCGGCGAGACCCCCGCCGACGTTCAGGCCTTCGATCCCGTCGTATTCATCGACGCGCTGCTCGCGTCTGAGGCCGAGGTTCCCTGACGTCGACGCACCCGCGCCACGATCCCCCAGGGCAGGAAGAGAAGCGTCAAGGCCAGCATCCCAAGCCCGACGATGAAGATCACACGCATCGGCCACGGTCCGAGTTTGTCCACGACCGTCGGGTTCTGGGGCACCGAGTCACCGACATACCCATAGTTCCACTTTGTGGCCCAGTCGATGAGAAAAACTGGGACGATGTACACCCACGACGCGAGCAGCGTGAACCGGAAGTCCCGCCACGAGGGCACGAATCGTCGCGCGATCAACTCGTACATCCCCGTCCCGATGATGATCGTGTGATTGAACCAGAAAAGCCAGAACTCGATCGACCGGGGCGTGACCGTGATGATCGGCGTGATGTACCCCATCGAACTCAGGCCGAGACCCCAGAAGTAGAGAATCGCCCGGGGCCAGCGCAGACCCGTGAGCAGCGCGATCGGCGCGAAGATCCCCGCGATGTCGCACAAGTGCAAGGGCAGGGCCTTGTCCATGGGCGTGAACGCCACGTAGTACGCGTTGCTCCCGATCCAATAGGCGATCATGAACCACGCGACGCGCGTCCGCCACACACGCTCGCCCGCCGTCTCCATGTGCCGCCGCCCGAGGAAGCAGATCGGAAGGATGATCGAGAAGCAGACCACGAGGCACGCCGCGTGCATCGCGGTGAATGACTTGAACTCCACGTCGAGCCACGACCCGAGCGTCAAAGAAGCGGCCTGCATGCGTCAGTTCGCCTTTGGGGTATGGGCGTCTTGGGCGGTCCCGTTCGCCTGGGCCGCGTGCTCGTGGCGCAACTGCCCGCACGCCGCGGCAATATCCCGCCCCCGGCTCGCCCGGATGTGCGCGTTCACGCCCTTCGACCGCAGCGTCTCCTGAAACACCCGCACGTCCTCATCAGTAGGCCGCTCAAAAGGCATCCCCTTCACCTCGTTGTACCGGATCAGGTTCACATTCGCCCGCAGCGTCTTCGCGTGCCCCGCAAGAAGTTCAGCGTGCGCCCGCCGGTCGTTCACGTGCCGCAGCAGCGTGTACTCCAGCGTGATCTCGCGCCCCGTCTTCTCGAACCACCGCTGGCACGACGCGAGCAGGTCGGCGATCGTCGTGAACTCCGCCCACGGGATCAGTTGCCGCCGGATGTCGTCGCTCGGCGCGTGCAGCGAGAGGGCCAGCGTCACCGGCAGATCAAACTCCCGCGCCAGACGATCGATGTACTTGGGCAAGCCAACCGTCGAGATCGTGATCTTCCGGGCCGAGATCCCCAGCCCCCACGGCGCCGCGATCGTTCGCACGGCACTCGTCACGCTCTCAAAGTTCGCCAGCGGCTCGCCCATCCCCATGAACACGACGTTGCTGATCCGCTGCATCTCGCCGGTCTTCGGGTCCGGCCCAAGCAGCGACCGCAGCCGCCACACCTGCTCCACGATCCGCCCCGCCGTGAGATTTCCATCCAGCCCCGCGAGCCCAGACGCACAGAACTTGCACCCCACCGGACACCCGACCTGCGACGAGATGCACGCGGTGCGCCGCGTCGGTTGCCCATTCGGCCCCATCTCCAGGCTCGGGATCATCACGCACTCGGTCTGTCGCGTCGTGTCATTGAGCACGGGCAGCGATGTCGCCGACCCGCCCGCGTCACCCTCCGCGTCCCACTGCACCAGCAACTTCCGCGTCCCATCCGTCGCGACCGAGTCGGCCAGCGTCGCCCCAGAGAGAAACCGCATCTCGCGCGAGAGCGTCTCACGATCCATCGCCGACAGATTCGTCATCCTCGCCGGCTCGATCACGCCCTTGGCATACACCCACTCCAGAATCTGCTTCGCCCGGAACGCGGGCATGCCATGACTCTTCGCCCATTCCTGCAGCGTTTCGGGCGTGTGCGAGAAAATATGTTGCGAATCGCTTGGCATGGTGAACGATCTGTGTCCTTTCAACCGTATCAATCCCAAGGGCAGTTCGCCGACGAGAGGCATTCGACTACTTCAATCGCATCGACATGCAGCATGGAGGTGTCTATCGACTCATGCTGGTTGAAAACGGCCATGAGTTCCTTCTGAATGGCTTTATTCGGAATCTGGCAATTCTCGAACTCAGACTCGTCCGCCATGCGGCCCGCAGTGGTGAGAATTGTGTACTCATCAGGCACGCCACGAAAGTCGTCCAAGACGTAATAGACGCCTCGCACCAGCGAAGACAAAAGTTCGGGCTTATGACGCAATCCTTGTGCAAAGAGTGCGACAAGGAGCCGCCTGGAGCGATCGCCATGAGGCATTGATTCCAGAATTCTGATTGCGGCTTCGGTGTTGTCGCTCTGACAAAGCGACAACTCGAAAAACTCATACGGCGGTTCTGTCCAGAGTCTGATCTTGGAGTCAGCCCAAGCAACAGCACTGGAAACACGGATCGCACATGCATGAGGAGCCGTACATTCGACGAGTTCAGTCAGACAGAAGAGTGTGTAGAGCGTGAATGCCTCTTCCTGTGTCGCCGCATCGATCTCAAAGAGCCTCATCGCCGCGCACTCACCGTGACCGGCACCGCGCCATACAGATCGCCGGTGATCCTCGGCGTCGTCACCCGAACCCGCCTCGTCTCCGGGTCGATCCCGCGATCCATCATGATCCGCCGCAGCGCCCCGGGCACGGCAAACTCCACGTTCTCCGCCGAGATGTCCCGCTGCTCGATCGTCCCGCCTGCCTCCTTGAACCGCTCCAAAATCGCCCGGCACAACTCTGCCACCAGATCCTCCGGCGCCGACGCTCCGGCCGTCACCAGCACACGCTCCTGCCCCGTCGGGAACCAACTCCAATCGATCTCCGACGAGTCATCGAGCAGATACGCCCGCGTGCCCACGTTCCGCGCGATCTCCGTCAGCCGGATCGAGTTCGACGAGTTCTTCGATCCGACGACAAGCACCACGTCGCACTCCGGCGCGATCTCGCGCACCGCGTGCTGCCGGTTCGTCGTCGCGTAACAGATGTCGCTGCTCGGCGGCTCCTTGATCTTCGGGAACGCCGCCTTGAGCGCCTCGATGATGACGGCGGCGTCGTCCGTGCTCAGCGTCGTCTGCGTCAGGTACACCAGTTTCGCCGGGTCCTTGATGGGCAGCCGCGGGATGTCCTCTGGAGATTCGACGACGAGCGTGGCCTCCGGCGCCTCGCCCGACGTGCCCACGACCTCCTGGTGATTGCGATGCCCCACGAGCAGAATCTGGTACCCCTGCCGCGCGTACCGGATCGCCTCGGAGTGGACCTTGGTCACAAGCGGACACGTCGCGTCGATCGCGTTCAGTCGCCGCCGCCTCGCGTGATCACGGACCGCCGGCGAGACGCCATGAGCCGAGAACACCACGATCGACCCCTCCGGAGCCTCATCAAGGTCATCCACAAAGACCACGCCCTGCCGCTCGAACCGCCCGACGACGTGCCGATTGTGCACGATCTCGTGGTAGACATAGACCGTCTCGCCGGGGAAAAGTCCCACGACCTGATCGACGACATCGATCGCCATCCGGACGCCAGCACAGAACCCACGAGGATTGGAGAGAATCAGGTGCATGAGACCGCACATGGTACGAGTCTCGTCATGTTTGGATCGCGCAAAATCCGGAGGATGTTCGGGTTGTCGGTTGGGTTTTCGGCTGGATTCCTCACAACCACGACGGTTACACTACCGCCTTCGAAGTCACCTCCCGAGCGCCATGGGATCGTTGAACGCATAAGGCAAGATCGGATTCGGGAACGGTCGGTGGTGGCGTAGGGGTCTGGGGGTCGGCAGGATCGCGGTGTAGAAGGACTCTTTCCGGTCGGTCGTTCGAACAGGCGTAAAGGTCGTGGAACACGCCGGGCACGACGCTCGGCCAGCATGTCGGAGCACCGTTCGGATGAACAAGGCCAAGCCCTGGCAACTCGTCGTCGTCATCCTGGGCTTCCTCGCGCTGGGCGTCTCCCTCTACTTCGCCCTCACCAAGGAGACGGTCCAACTCGCGGATTCAGTCACGCTCGTCGATGTCGAGACTGGCCAACTCTACAAGTCTCCCTTCCCCTCGCGCCGCTCTGTCGTCTATCCCGCGACCAACCCGATCACCAAATCCGACACTCTCATGCCCGTCGATCAGGTCGAGGGCAAGTGGTTCATCGGCGAACTCTTCCGGGCCCAGGTCGCCGTGATGCCCAAGGACAAGGTCAAGGTTGTCGAGAATCTCAAGTCCGGCGAGGTCAAGGTCCTCCCCGGCGAGCCCGAACCGATCGATGTGTGGTGAACTCAATACCCGAGTCCGAACGAGTCACGAGGAACGCATGAAGACGCACTCCACCATCCGACACACGCCTCATCGACTGGCCCCCGTCCGCACGCGCCTCGCTCGTGTCGCCGCGTTCACCCTCATCGAACTCCTCGTGGTCATCGCGATCATCGCGCTGCTCATCAGCATCCTCCTCCCCTCACTCGCCAAGGCGCGCGAGGCCGCCCAGTCCCTCGTCTGTGCGAATCAGGTGCGACAACTCTCGCTCGCTCAACTGGCCTATGCCAACGGGAACAAGGAGTTCATCGCCGGCTACTACGCGTCCGGCGCCCAGCACGTGGCCAACAACGGCGCCTCCATCATCGGAACAACAACCGAAACAACACCCACCAGCACGTACGACTGGATCAGCCCCACGTTCGGCGATTCGTTGAACTTCTCAAGCAAGCGATCCGAGCGAACCTGGGATATCTTCAACCGATTTGCATGCCCTTCGGCCAAGAACATCAACCAGCAACTCTTCGGAGCGTCGGGGGATATCGCCGATTTCAACGCCATCGCCACCGCAAAGGGCTACCGACAGGTCAGTTACCTCTCACCCACCGGGTTCCATCTTCCCGGGTCCTCCGCACGGGCGTATCGCTTGCCATCGGGAACGAACGTCAATCTCCTCGGCCAGTTCGCGAACCCCTGCACCGTTCCCAACGGCTTTGTCCCCCGACTCGACAAAATCGGGAACCAACTCAGTTCCAAGGTCGTCGTGATGGACGGCACGCGATTCCTCGCCTTTACCAGCGGATTCGTCCTCGACTTCGATATCGCGCCAAGCCCAGGATACTTCGGTTCCTTCACCGACGGCCCGGGCTACAACCAGTCCACCGCCTATGGCCGCAACCGCTTCGCCAACGGTCGCATCGACCACGTCAAACTCTCTCTCCGCCACAACAATCTCTCCATGAACGCCGGCTTCTTCGACGGGCACGTCAAACTCCTCAAGACCGACGAGGTCTACAGCCGCATCGATTACTGGTACCCATCCGGCAGCATCTTCAACGGCGTCGACGCCGACGCCGCCGCCCG
>JRYD01003278.1_pt1 | contig 18069 bp, 30 predicted proteins | sample 235311 | NCBI WGS metagenome assembly JRYD01 (sample SAMN03074213, study PRJNA261472) | activated sludge metagenome | biome: Common Effluent Treatment Plant; feature: Wastewater; material: Activated sludge; isolation source: activated biomass in a lab-scale reactor treating industrial wastewater at... | reverse complement strand
ACACAAAAATTAATTTAAACAGTAAAAAAGGAAGACAATTAGCATTAGAAAATAAGATTAATGAAATTGATGAAAGATTAAAAGAATTAGGAGTATCTGAATTAAAATATACACTTACTGGAGCTATTTCTAATCCTGAAACATCTCAAAATACAGTTAGAATAGATACTTGTACTGATATTAATTGGTTATTTAGAACTTTAGCTTATTTTAAAAATATACAAAATGAACATAAAAAGTTTTGTAAAGATGCTAATATTACTACTAATTTAATTACAAATAATCAAGGCTATTCTATACAAGCTATATTAAAAGATTTAGAGTTAAGAATTGTTTATCTTTCTAATGTTAATGAAATAAATAAACTTATTCAAATTAAAAATGAATTAACTCCTTTTATGAATGAAGAAAGTAGATTTATTAGTGCTTTAAAAAGAGTAGATTCTTTATTAAAATCTTAAAACTTTCTCATTAATTCTTGAATGTGGATTAATGAGAGCTAAACAACTTAAATTATGAAAGAAACAAAATACACCAAAGAAGATTGGATAAATGGAAAAGTAGCTTTGGAATGGAAAAATAATAAAGCTAAAAAGATTAATAAATTTTTTAAAGAATGTAATAAATTCAATACTGAAGCAAAAGGAATAGCTAAATATTATTATTGTATTGAAAAATATCCAAAAGGATACTATGATTGTGCTAATACAACAAATTTACCAATAGTAAAAATAGATGATATAGTTATGGAAGAAATTTATTCAATAGAAGATTTAAAAAGCAGAAAAGATGGAAAATGTTGGGTAGTTCAAATAGAAAATAGAGAACAATATAATTTTTTATTAAATTATTTTCCTAATATGATGAGTTATGATTTAATTTATGATGGTTATTTAGTAGATAAAACTAACACAGGAAAATCACATTTTTCTTCTTATTGGAAAGAAGACTATAATAAAATAACTATTACTCAAATTAAAGAATATGTAGTGAAAGAAATAGAACAATTAGGTAGTAATAACATGGAAACAAAAAAGATTATTGGATATCTAGTAAAAAAAGAATATGCAGTTCATGCAAAAACGCTTATAGAAAAAGTAAAAGGTTTAATATTTGATACAATACTAAATGGAGTAGGGGCAGGTTGTAATTTTACTTTAAATTCAGGTCAATATTCTTTCTTTAAAGAAGCAGGAGTTCTTGATATTTGGTTTACTCCTGTATTTGAGCCTGAAAAACCTAAAGAAAAAAATATTACATTATCTAATAATAAATCAGTTAAAATAAAAAAAGAAGGTTTATATGTAGAAGGTAGATTAATTCTTATTAAATATATAAAAGATTTATTTAATGTTGATCAAGGATTTGGAGGTACAAATTGGAAAGTTCAATATAATAACTTTGACATTGGATGTTACAAAAACTTAAATAGAAAAGACTTAGAAAATATTTTAGAAGCTTATAAATCATTAAATTAAAAAATTATGAAATTATTAGAAAAATTATTACCAAAACCAGTTACTGTAGAAGAAATTCATGCAGAATTTGATAGTGGGGAACAAAGAATTCTTGATGAGTGTGATAAAATATTACAAGAATTAAAAATTCTTACAGAAAGTAAAATAGAGAGGAAAGCTAAAATCCTTGAAGAATTAGGATTTATTAATTCAGAAACTGTACATCAAGCTAAAAGATTTTGGGAAAGAAATAAAGAAATTGAACAAAAAATAGCTATTACTTCTAAACAAGCAGAAACTATTAAATATTTCAAACAAAAATACCCTTTTGAAAAATTTATTACTGTGGAAGAACTTGACAGGATTTGTAATAAATATAATCTTATTCATGCTCCTGTAGCTAATTATATTAAAGATATTCCTGAAAAGAATGTTCTTGAAATGAAGAATTGCAAAAGATTAAATAGTGAAGATAAAGAAGAGGTTAGTATAAAACTTATAGGTTTAGAAAGTGATTATCTTTTAAAACTATTTGGTAAAAAAGAACCTATATTTTCTTTAAGTGATTTACAGAGAATTAATTATTGTTACAAAGATAATTTAAATTATTGGTTTTTACAAGGTGCAACTACCTGGGCACATTGTGCTATGGAAGGAATAGATGGGAAAAAAGGAGAAACACCTGATTTTTCTAAATATGAGTTTAAAGCTATTGAAAAAATAGATAAATCAGGGCTATTTATAGCTGCTCCTAAATCACATTTTAACCTAGAGGGTCTTAATAAGAAATCTAAATACGGATTCTTTAAAACAGAAATACTTGAAGTTAAAGACCCTGTAGTATTTGAATATTGCAGAGAAGGTTTAGTAAGAATTGTATCAAAATGGGGTACAGAGAATGATAAAGCTTATTTAGACCCAATTTTACAAAATGAAATTTTAAACTAATGAGCCATCTTGACATTTTAAAAGAAGAAGGAAGACTAAGAAAGAAAATTGAAGATAATCAAAACACATTAAAACAACTTTGGTTAGATATTCAAAAGCTAAATAACGAACATTCTGAATTTTTAGATGATTTAGAAATATTTTTAAAAAGTTATAAACAATAATTATGCAAGAAGTTAAATTAAATTTATGTTCTGAATCTTATGATGATGAATATGATTAGTAATTAAAACTAAAATGGTGTCTATGGTGTAAGGATTAACATATCTGATTGTGGTTCAGAAGATACAGGTTCGAGACCTGTTAGACACACACTTATTTATTTATTAACGCTAAAAATATAGAAGAAGCAATTCATCGCTTAAACTTTGGAGAATATAGAAAATAAAAAACTATTTAAAAATGCAAAAAAAAACATTCAAGGTAGCACAAGTACGAGATTTATTAAACCAAGTCCACAATGAGAAAATTACATTTAGTCGTTTTGTTGAAATTCTCAACGAACACGCAGAAGGAAAGAGAAGGTTTGATATTAAACCGCTTAATGATTCATTGAGTTGGGTAAAATGGCTTGAAGAATCAAAATCACACGGATTAAACGAAGCAAGTCAGTCAGATGCTATTCGTGATATATATACTAAAATTAATGAGGTTGTCAGGTCTTTAAATGCCCTATAACGTTTTGGGGCTTGGCGAAGTAGTGGAATTAGAATTACAAACTTCAAATTAACTGAAAATACAAATAGAAAATAAAAATTTATATTAAATGTGGAAATAAGAAATAAGCTACAAATGGAAGCAGTAGAAAAATATCAAAATAGAGGTATTTTTTTACTTGCTCCTAGATTTGGAAAAATTAAAACTGTTTTTGATTTATGTAATAAGAAAGGTTGGAAGAATATAAAGGTAATTGCTCCAAGAACAGATATATTTGAAGGGTGGAAGATAGATAAGGAAAAGTTTAATTTTAACGGTAATTTAACATTTTCTACAACAGTTGGTATTAAAAAAGAAGAAGTTGATAATTATGATTTAGTGGTAGCAGATGAAATACACGAATATTCTACAGATGAGTTAAAAGCTCTTAAAAAAATAATAGGAAGTAATCAATGTATAGGATTGACTGGAACAGCCACCCATAAAACAAAAGAAAAAATATATCAATTAGTTGGTATGCAAGTTTGCCATCAATACAGCATTAAGCAAGCTGTAGCTGATGGTATATTAACTGATTATGAAATATTTATACATAGTGTAAAATTAGACAATAAGTATCCTTATATCTCTACTAAAAAGGGATTAGTTACTGAAAATCAAAGATTTAATCAATTAACATGGTTAAAGAATAAGTTGGAAAATGAAGAAAAATCTACTTTTTTTATAGACCTTAAAATTATATCTTTGCTTCAAAATTCTATAGCTAAGATTCAAAAAACTAAAGAATTACTTAATTCAAATGAAAGAATTCTTGTATTTTGTGGTACAACAGAAACAGCAGATAAATTAGGGATAGATGTATACCATTCTAAGAGTAAAGAAAAACAAATATTTGATTCCTTTTGTAAAGGAGGAGGTAACAAGCATTTAGCTACTATTAAAATGATGCAAGCTGGTATAACAATTTTACCTATTAACAAAGGTATCATTAATTATATGTCGGGCAATCCAGAAGATGCTGCTCAAAAGATTTGTAGATTTCTTGGGTATGAATATAATAACATCAATAAAAAAGCAGAAATACATGTAATATGTTCAAATACAGAATTTGAACAAGATAGATTAAAAACTGCATTGATGTTTTTTGAAGAAGGGAAAATTAAACAATTAAATTAACAAAATTAAACAATCTGTAAAAAATATTTATAGATATGGAGACAAGTAGAATAGAAAATGTTATAAAATCAGGAATTAGTTTTGATGACTATTGTATTCTTAAATTAGCAGATAAATATAATATTTTTGACTACAAAGATAAAATTAATCAATTAGTGTCAAAAGTAGCTGATTTAAGAATAAGAGGTTATTTAGATGGACAAGAAATTCCTGAAATAACATTAAAAGCTCAAGAAGTATTGTTAAAAATAGAAAATTCGGATAATAGCAATAATATCAAATATGATTTTGTAACATTACATAAGAAATTACAAGATATTTTGTTCAAACACACAAATAAGAAGCAAAAACTTGTACAAGGTAAATACCAATTTCTTCCAAATTCAACAGATTTAAAAACAAGATTACTTTCCTGTATTAAAAAATACAAGTTGACAAATTTTAAAAAAATAGAAAATCTGTTAATTGAACATACAAAGAAAGCAATAAAAGCTAATTTTGAATATACAAAAACCATTGAGTATTTTATTTCTAAAAATAATAATTCAGATTTAGCAACAGCTTATTTTAGTGAAGAAGAAGTTAAAGAAGAGAAAAAAGAAGAATTAACAAACATAAAAGACCTATTTTAATTATGGATTTAGAAAAATATAGAGTTCCAGATGACGATAAAGGTAAAAAAAATGCTTATATTTTTAAACCTGAAGATGTTTATGAAGAAATGCTTAAAGGCTTAAGAAATGGAAAAATAAAAGGAACTACTACATATAATTCTAAATTAGACCAATGCTGGACATGGAGAAAACAAGAAGCTAATATATTAAGTGGTTATGCGAATGAAGGTAAGGGAGTATTTCTTAAACAGTTATGTCTTATTAAAGCTCTTAAAGAAAATTGGAAATTTTGTTTTTGTAGTCCAGAAGATTTTCCTAGTGATGAATTTTATGATGATATGATTCATACATTAACAGGAAAAACTACAGATAAAGATTATGGAATAGATAGAGTAGTCTCTGAAGAGTTGTATGAAAAAGCTTTTAATTTAATTAAAAATAATTTTACTTTTCTTTATATAGAACCTCCTCATAATAGTATTAGAAGTGTATTAGAAGAGTTTAAAAGAATTCATAAAGATAATCCTCAAGATGGATTTATTATTGACCCTTTATTGAAATTTGCGAGACCTAAAGAAATGGCTGAGACAAGAGATGATATTTATGCAGCTTATATTGGCTCAATTTGTGTGGATTTTGCTAGACAAACTAATAGTTCTTTTTATTTAGTAATGCATCAAGTAACTCCTCAAATACAAGAAGATAAAAAATACCCTGAACCTTCTATGTATAGGGTTAAAGGTGGGGGGTCATGGGCAGATGGATTTGACAATATTTTAAGTGTTTGGAGACCAAATTATTCAACAGATAAAATGAATACAGAAGTTCAATTCAGTAGTCAAAAAATTAAAAAACAAAAACTTGTTGGAATTCCTCAAAAATTTAAAATGAATTTTGATAGAAAATCTAATAGATATAAAGATTTTGAAACAAATGAAGATATATTTCCATTTGATGAAATATTTTACGGAAAAACACAAAATAAGTTAATTCCTATGTCTAGGGCTATGGGAAGTGATTCATTTATTTAAAAAACAATTTAATTTATGATTATAGGAAGCACAGCAATAAAATTTCATTTTCCTGATTTTCCTCGTAATCCAAAAGATATTGATATAATTAAAGAAAGTAAATTTAATGATTATTTTCCTATTGAATTTAAAAGAGAGTATTTAGAAAATCCAATATTATTAAAATATTGTAAAGATAATGATTTTTTAGATGCAGATTCTCTTTATACGTTGAAAATTAGTCATTTATTTTGGGATTTAGAGAATAAATCATGGAACAAACATATTTGGGATGTACAATGGTTAAAAGAAAAAAGATGTAAATTTATTCCTGAATTATTTTATGAATTATATAATTATTGGGAAGAAATACACGGAAAGAGGAAAACAAGTAATTTAGAAATGTCTGCCGAAGAATTTTTTAATAATACCATAAATTATCCAATTCCTCATGATAGAATACATGAATTGCTAATACAACATCCTTACTTTAAAGGTCAAAAACAACCTACTTATGTTAAAATACTTAAAGAAGGGCAAGAAGTAGATGTTTGCATGGAAAAATTTAGTAATCTTACAGAAGAAGAGAAGTTTAATATAGTATTTGAAGAAGTTGCAGTAATGAGTTTGGAGAATAGATACCCTAAAAAGATGTATTATAAAGCTAAGTATGAAAGAATGTTAAAGAAATTCATAATATCTCATGCAAAAATTGAAGAATCTTTATGGATAATTCAGAATCATAAAAAACTACTATGTAATATACCCTTTGATTTTAGTCAATTTATAAATGAACAAATAAAACAAAATGAATTACAAAAAGCTTAATGAAGTATTTAAAAATTTAAGAAACATCAAATTAAAGAAAGTTTCTACTACTCAATCAGATAATTTTTATGAAGAAAAAAATCAGGGAGAGGAAGGTGAAAGGATAGATGTATATGAATTAGGATTTGATGATTTATTTATTAAAATAACTACTGTATCAGACAGTTATGGGAATAATGAATCAATAGACTCTATACAATTTGTTAAACCTATTGTTAAACAAGTGACTGATTTTGAACCTGTAAAATAAATAATTAAACAATGAATTACGAAGAAATTTTAGAAAAATTAAAAGAAATTTATCCAGATGGAGTAAGCGCATTTGCTTATGAAGAACAGCCTTATGATTTTGAAAACTATCCAGAGGCTTTGGAAGCTCAGAGAGTTAGAAAAGAATTTAGAGAATTACATCATCACAGAGATTGGGATTCCCCAGAAAATAGAGAGATTTATGCAAAATTACCTAATGAGTATGAAATTATTAAAAAATTAAGTAGAAAAAAAGTAGGATTAAATTGGAAAGAAGTAGAACAATATGGAGGAGAAGGTCAAGGAGATACATGGTATTCTGTAAAATATTTTAAAGACCACGATGTATATATTAAAGTGACAGGATATTATCAATCATATAATGGAACAGAATTTTATGATGGTTGGGGATGTTGTTCTCAAGTAAAACCTGTAGATAAAGTTGTGACATTTTATGAATAAATGTTAAACAACTATGACATACAAACAATAAGATTTATATTTGCGGAGCAACTAAACAATAAAAATGGCAGTAGAAAGTAAAGTAGTAAAAGCGTAAATAATTAATTAAACAAATAAACAATTTAAAACAACAAAATGAGTCGACTCAGTTCAATTGTAGAGAAGCCCTACACTAAAACGCTTCAATTTAAAAATGAAAAATTTGATAAAAAACTAAAAAAAGTAGTACAAGAAAAAGGTTGGTATTACTATGTTCCTAGTACTATAGAAGGAGAAAAAGGAACTAATGTAATGTTAGAAATGCCTATTACAGCTTTATGGCTATTATCTGCCACATCATTTTCTGGATTTAATGAAAGCGAGGGAGTGAGCATTTATAGTAATGAAGTATTGTCAGAAAGAGATTTAAAAGAATTTTTTCCTAAAAAAGAAGAAGAGGGAGTTGAAGAATATTATACAAGACTAAAATCTTATATGGTATTGACAGCTAAAATGGGTAAAGAAACTATTGCCACAGGTTTTTATAAAGATATTAAAGATACTGTAGTAGCTAAAGGAGGTAAATATTGTCAACCTAATTATTTTTTATTAGTTAATAAAGATGGTAGTACAGAAATTGTAAGATTTTTGTTTAGTGGGGCTTCTATTGAAACATGGATTCCATTTAGTTCAAATAAAAGTAATTTAACTAAAATGGCAGTTAAATTTGAAGGTAGTGTAGATAAACAAAAAGGTAGTAATGATTATGAAGCTCCTTTGTTTGAATTTGTTCCTATAGAAGCTAAATATTCTAAAGAGGCTGATAAAGCAGCTCAAGTAGTTGTAGATTATTTTAAATTTCTTTTAGAAGGTAATACAGCAGAAGTTAAAGAAGAATTAGTTGAAACAAGTGATTCAGAAAATGAACTTCCTTGGGAAAACTAATTAATTATTAATTAATTATAAAATCCTCTGTAGATGTTACAATTTACAGGGGATTTTTTATTTTTGTATTATGTCAAGATTATCAAAATCTATTGCTGATAAAATAGTAGAAAATAGCCTTGAAATATATTATCAAGAAGTAGAAGATATTAAACAAAAAGGTAATAAATTAGTTGGGTTATGCCCTATACATGAAGAAAAAACAGGTTCATTTTACATCAATATAGAATTTCCTTATGGAAATCATTGTTTTGGTTGTGGATTTAGTTCTAATGTATTAGGCATGATTAAAGAAAAATATAATATTTCTTATAATGATGCTATTAAATATGTTGAAAATTTAAAAATTGATTTAAATAAATCTGTAGAAATTAAAAAATCTAAAGAAAAAAAAGAATTAATTGTAGATTGGTGTGAACAGAAATTTACTGACCAACATAAAAGATATTTTGAAGAATATGAATTAGATGAATCTTTTTTAAATTCAAGAGATATTTGGGCTTTAAAAACTATAGCTTTTAATAAAAGAATACAGAAATTTCCTGATTATCAATTTAAATTTGCTTATTATGCAAAAGATATAAACCAAATAAAAGTATTAACATTAGGTAAAGAGGTTTCAAAAGATGAGAAATGGAGGTCGTACAATATTGATTCAACATATTTATGGAATTATTGGAGATATAAAAATACTAAATGTGATGACTTATTTGTAGTTAAATCAAATAAAGATGGTGCAGTATTAGCTAAATTAGGAAGATGTGCAATAGAATTACAATCAGAAAATGCTAAAGTATTTCTTGAGAATAATGTGGAAAAAGTTAAACTTATATGTAATAATCCTATAATATGCACAGGCACAGATAATCAAGGATTTAATACATCTCTCACTATTACTAAACAAACAGGATTTAGATGGTTTAATGTTAAAAAGAAATATTATAATAAATATGGATGTAATGATGTGGCAGAGTTAGTCAGAACATTTTCTTTAAAAAAATTAGAGGAAGAGTTAAAACTTAAAGGGGTATGAATATAGAAAAAGCGTGGGTTATAGATATTGAAAGTAATAATTTATTAAGTGAAAGTCTTGATTACACTGCTTTTCCTTATAAATTAAAAAAAGAAGCTAAATTATGGTGTATTGTTTTAAGAAATGTTGAAACAAATGAAGTAAGATTTGCAATTAAAGAAAATATTACTAAAGCATGGATGAAAGAAAATTTAAAAGATTGTGAATATTTAATTGCTCATAACGGAATTAAATTTGACCTCCCACTGCTTAAATTATTTGGTGTTTTAGATTATAAAATAGGATATATTAATGAAAGTGATACAGTTTTTAATCAAGATATTACAATAATTGATAGTTTAATTTTATCAAGATGGAGTTTTCCTGATAGATTTGGAGGACATTCTTTAGAAAGTTGGGGAGAAAGAGTAGGAGAAGCTAAAACTAATTTTAGAAAAGAATGTATTGACAAAGGAATTATTGAAAAAAATAGTCCACAGGGAGCTGAATTTCAAGTGTATTCTGATGTTATGTTAAATTATTGTAATCAAGATACTTTAGTAAATAGTAAAGCTTTTATTAGATTGTTAAGAGAATTTGATTTTGAAAAATTTCAATTAAGTATAAAACAAGAAAATAAGTTAGCAGATTTAGCTTTAAATAGAGAATCATTAGGTTTTAAATTTGATAAAAATTTAGCTATTCAATGTGTAGATGATTTAACAATCAAAATGCAAAATTTAGCTGATATAGTTAATCCTTTGCTTCCTCCTAAATTAATGAATAAAGGAGAGTTAAAAGATTATACACCCCCTAAAAGACAAATAGATAAGGAAGGTAATATAACTGCTTCTATGTTAAAATTTATTACTAATACTAATGGATTATATAGACAAGAAGGAAATGATTTTTATTATATAGATAAGGATGGAAATGAGTTTAAACTACCTTTAGAAGATAAGCCTATACAAACACATATTAAAGCAGAAATAACAGACTTAGATCATGTTAAAATGTATTTAATAGAACTTGGATGGAAACCTACTGAATGGAGAGAAAGAGATTTAACTAAAGATAGTAAAAAACAATCTATACCTTATGAAAAAAGAATAAAAGCTTTAGAAAGATGGGTTGATGAAACTATTAAAGGTAAGTACACTATAGCAAGATTAGAAAAATTAGGAGTAAAACAATCTAAACTTGATAGTTGGATTCTTAAAGTTAAACAAGATTTAAAAAAAGACAGACCAATTAAAGTTCCAACTTCTCCTTGTGTAAGAGTAGGAGTAGAAAAAAACTTATGCCCTAATCTTGAAAAATTAGGAGAACAAGTAGCTTTTGCTAAAGATTTTACTTTATATTTAACTTATAAAAGTAGAAAATCAAATATAGCAGGAGGAGATATAGAAGATATGGATTTTGATTTAGAAAGTCCTAATACAGGATATTTATCAACTTATAGAGAAGAAGATGGAAGAATTCCTACACCTGCTATTGAAATAGGAGCTACATCACATAGATATACACACATAAAAGTAGCAAATATTCCTAGAGCTTCTTCTATTTATGGTAAAGAAATGAGAAGTTTATTTGGTTGTGGAGACGGAGCTTATCAGTTAGGGTTCGATTTTAGCTCATTAGAGGCAAGAATTATGGCTCATTATGTATGGAATTATAAAGGAGGTCAAGAATTAGCACAAATGTTTCTCGCAGAAAAACCTAATGATTGGCATACTGTAACTTCAATTAAATTAGAACTATCCAGAACAGATACAAAAAGTGTAAATTATGCTGCTATATACGGAGCATCTGGAAAAAAGATAGCTCAAATGTTAGGAGTTTCTTTAGAAAAAGGAGAAGAAATATTAAATGGTGTTTGGGATAATGCTCCTGCTTTAACAGAACTTAAACAATATATAGAAAATTTTTGGGAAAAAAATAACTATATTATTGGAATAGATGGTAGAATTATTAAAATTAGAAGTAAGCATAGTATTTTAAACACTTTATTTCAATCAGCAGGAGTAATTTGTGCTAAATATGTAACAGTGTATTTAATGCAGTATTTAGAACATAATAAATATTGTATAAGCCCTTTTGTTGGAAAACCTGATGTATGTAGTATGATAGAATACCACGATGAGAACCAATTATATGTTAATGAAAAACTATTAAAATTTAAAGATTTTAATACAAAAGAAGAAGTTGAACAAATAATTAACAATTGGAAAGGAAATCAATTAAGTACAATTTCTGAAATAAATGGAAAATTTAGACTTTATACTCAAAATCCTGTTTCTATTGGTATTGAAAAAGCAATTAAACAAACAGAATCATTTTTAAAATTAAACATACCTTTAGGATTTGAATGGGTAGCAGGTAAAAATTGGTATGAATGTCATTAAACAAAATTAAAATTATGAACGAACAAACAAAACACTTTTTAGAACTTTCTCAAGTAGAAAAAGAAAGAAATGCTGCTGTAGAATTACTTCAAAAAGTAATTGAATCTGATATAGAGTTAGAATTAGACAAAGAAATAGCCTATTTTTTAGAAAAAATAGGTGAATTACCTGACAATTGGATAAAATATTGGGAAGAAGATGAAGAATGAAGTAATATGGGGAACATATAAACCTCAATATATTATATTTATTAATGATGTTGAAATATACATCAATGGTCAAAAAGAATACCTATCTAAACTAAAAGACTGGTATAAAGTGTATAATATTCTTAAACAACATATTGTAGACCCTTCTAAAGATGACAAAGTCAATTTCTTTGGAATAGAAGAAAGTATAGATACATTATACAAATTAATTAATGAAGCAGATGTTTATTTAAAAAATAATATGTTATGAATGTACAAGAAGTAATAAAAGAAACAGACAATACAATAGATTCTACAAAAGAAATATTGTATAATATGAAAACTATTAGAGTATTAGGAGAACTTAAAAGAGAAATAGAAGAAAGAATGGATTTTAACAATCCTTGTGCAACTTGTACAGAATATGACTATTCTGAAAAATCAGGAGCATTAAAATCTTTTAAAGAATGTATTGAATTAATTAATGAACAGATTAAAAAATTAAGAGATGAGTAATTTATTAGAAGAAATTGAAATAGAAAATAACTAAAATTTGTTAATATCAATTTTAAATTTAGATATTAAGTTTAAATTACTTATATTTGAGTTTAAAATTAATATATGTCAAAAAAGTGCTACAAATGTGGAATTACTTATGAAAATCCTCAAGAATCCTTCCATAAATGCAAAAATAGATATGATGGGTTACAAGGAACTTGTAAGTTATGCAGTAATAAAAGAAATAAAAGTTATTACTGGGATAATAAAGAAAGTCAACAAAAAAGACAGATAAAATGGAGAGAGAACAAAAAAAAGACTGATGAAAACTATTATCCTCGAAAATATCTAAAAAATAAAAATATTTTATTGGAAAATTCTAAGAAATATAATGAGACTGTTAAAGGAAGACTAATGAGGCTTTTAAACCAAGCTAAAATTAGAGCTAAAAATAAGAATATTCCTTTTGATATTAATTTTGAATTTATTTATAACTTATGGTTAAATCAGAATGGAACTTGCTTATTAACAGGTAATAAATTTATATTAAAAAGAGGTGTAAGAGAAAATGAATTATTTTATCAGCATCCATATGCTCCATGTATAGATAAGATTGAATCTTCCAAAGGTTATACAAAAGATAATGTAAGACTAATTTGTAATCATATTAATACTGCTTTATGGGATTACGGACAAGAAAAATTAGATTTTTTAATTAAAAGTTATTTAAAAACAACAAAAAACATAGAAATAGATATATGAATAAAATAACAGGAAAAGTAACAAAAGAACAAATTATTCCTTGTCAAGCAACTTATCAAGGAACAGATTATAGTCCAATTACACATAAACAAATAATTGAAACTTTAGGAGAATATCTTTACAGAAATGGGCTTAATATACAAAGTGAAAGTTACTTAGCTGCTTCTAAAGGACAAAGAGCTATAGGAAGACTTGCTATAAATATAGGAGATACTGAATGTGGATATGAAATATCTTGGAAAAATTCTTTAGATGGTTCAATGTCATTCGGTATTTGTAGTGGAACTCACACTTGGATATGTAGTAACGGAAGTGTTTATGGAGATGTTTCTTCATATAGAAGAAAACATAGTGGAAATGCTAATCAAGAAATTCTATTTCAGATAGAAAATGCTGTTAATCTATTAGAAGACACTATGAAATTGCATATAGAAAGGAGGAATAAGATGAAAGAAATGGAAATTTCCAAAAGAACTATTGCTGAATTAGTAGGAAGATTGCACATTGAAGAAGAAATTATTTCAGCTACTCAATTGGGAATTATCAAAAAAGAAATAGATAATCCCTCCTACAATTATTGCTGTGATGGCTCTGTATGGCAATTTTATCAACATTGCACAAATGCATTAAAAGAAACTACACCTATGTTTTGGCATAAAAAACATAGGGAATTAGGAGACTGGATGGTAAATCAATTTGGTCTTTTAGTTAAAAATGAAGAAAAAGCATATGAAACAGTATAATGCAGCTACATTTAATCAAACAGCACATCAATTAATTTATCAATTGAATTAACATTTAATTAACACATAAAAGCTCTTATAGTATTTAATTACTTAAACAAGTAGTTTTATATTATAAGAGCTTTTTTAATTTAAAATTATGGAAACAAATACATATTACATTAAAAAAGGAAGGAAGTATATTCCATTTGACAGAATAAATATTGATGGTGTAGGAGAAGGACTTTGGTTAGTTATTAAAAATAAAAATTCAAAAAGTCTTACAAATCTTCTTTATGCTGTAAAGACACATAATTTACAAGATGTAAGTAAATTTGCAGATTTTTATAAAACTCACAAAGAAGAATTACAGGAATTAGTAGCAGAAGAATATGAAAACTTCTTCAAAAAGAAAAGAGAAGCTAATGAAGCATTTTCTATTTCAGAATTAACAGATTGTATAATTGCAGGATTAAGTAAAATAAAATAATTATGAAAAAATATTTTAGTTATAAAGATGGTTTTACAGATACGTTACCAAATATTAATCAAACTGATTATTTACAAGTAGTTAAATGCAAACATACAGAAAAAGAAGTATTGCAATTATATTATTTTGGAATGAGTGAGGAAAATACATTATGTTTACATTCAGAGGATGAAAGGAATACTCAAAAATCTGTAAAATTATTTAAACAGGAAAATCCAAATTTTTGTAAATATTTGGAATTTTTTACAGAAGATAACCCTATTAGATTTAATCAAATAATGAACAAATATTATGAAACAAAATGAATTTTACTGTAATGTTATATACCCTATTACAATAACAAAACAAGGGTTATTATCTTATAAAAATATAACAGAAGAAGAATATAATGATTTAACAGAAGATGATAAACAGGAGCTAATTTTAAGTTTAGCAGATTATTATTTACAAAGTAGTAATGTAAAGCCCTTAATTACAGAATGTATTGAAGAAGAATTAAATGATTAAAATATGAAATATATAACAATTTTATGCTTTGAAAAAGGTGAGATTCATAGTTTTCCATTTCAAGATTATTGGAGCAATGTTGAATTTTCAGAAATAGCAAATTCAATAGAAAATGAATATGGTATAAAATTTTCTGAAAATAATTGTCAATGGATGATTTCTAATTTAAAATTACAAATACATTAAAAATGCAAATTAATACAAAATATAATATAGGAGATGAAGTCTGGCTAATGATGTCAAATAAACCTAAAAAAGTAACAATTATAGGAGTATTAATAACTAAAGGAGAACATAGAAAATCAGAAAACTATACTTCTCAAGAAATAAGATATAATTTACATGCAATAGGGGAAAGTTCTTATGAAGGTTTTTCAGAAAGTAGTTTATTTACGACAAAAGAAGAATTAATTAAATCATTATGATAATATTTAAATTATTTTTTAGAATAATAACATTACCACTAATATTACTTATTTATTTTATAGCAAGGATAAGAGATTCTATAACTCTTTCCTATTGTTATTTAAAATATGGTGGAGAATTTTTAACATTTCATAAAAATTTAAATCCTAAAACAATTTTAGAACTTTTAGAAAATGCAACAAATAACAAAACTTAAACTTGCAGCAATTCATCAATTATGCGATGTAGAAGATAAATCTACAGAATACATGTTACAATTAATGCAAGATATATGTAAAGTAGATTTAGATACATGTTTAAATTATATGAAATTAGATAATAAAGAACATGTAAAGTTATTTAGAGAATTAGATGAATTAACAGAAATAATAATTAAAATAGAAGAAAATGTCTTGTAAATCAGATTTTGATATATTCTTAGAAAAATACAACCCTCTTCAACATCCAAATGAAGAGGGTTTTTATATGTATGAAACATACGGAGAAGAATATGAAATGGTGCAGAAACACATAAAAGAAAAAGGAAATGAATATTGTTGGACAGTAGTAGATGCTGATGGAAAACTTTATTTAATTCCTGGATGGCATTACATTAATAGATTAGGCTATTTATTAAGTACAGTTCCTTTTAAAGAAGGAGAAAGAGAATATAAATATTAAAAAACTATGAAACAATATACATTTAGAGTAACACAACCTTTAGTAGGATATTATGAAGGAGAGTTAAAAATTCAAGCAAATTCAAAGGAAGAAGCTAAAAAGCTATTGGAAGAAATGGGTAATTCAGAGTTAGAAGAACTATGTCAAAATTGGAATCAAGTCTCAGAAAACATGGGAGCAGATGGAGATATAGAAATCCAAAGTTTAATTTCTGAAGAATATATCCAAGAATCAGAAGAGTTTCAATTAGATTACAAAGATTTATCAGAATTGTCTTATTATGACACAAAACAAGAATTAATAGATTTATACAAAAAAGATTTGTTAGTTGGTTATGTAGAAGTGTGGACAGATAGAGAAAATTCTAACAGAGAATATATAGTAATTAATAATGAAATAGTTTATTTAGACACAATAACAAAATTAAACAATGAGAACATTTAAAGAAAGTTTAGAAAAAATTTATGATTACATAAATGATTTAGAGAATACTTATTATTCAGATTTATCAGATAAAGATGATGAAATAAATGAATTATCTAATACTGTAAAAGATTTAGAATATAAGATAACAGATTTAGAAGAAAAATTGTGGGATTTAATAAGAGAAAATGAAAATAATTGATTGGGTAGTTTGGAAATATCAGAAATTTTACTATATTTGTATTGCTTATGTCTTATACAGTAAAATTATTTAAACTAATAGTCCTCATTATCAGGGTTTTATACAATTTGTATAAGACATAAGCACCTGATTTTGAGGACTTTTTTTGTTTATGGAAATTTCTTGTATTTATACTATTACCTGCTTAATAGATAATAAAATTTATATTGGGAGAACTATAAAATGGTCTAAAAGAAAAGTGGTTCATAAAAGTTTATTAAAAAATAATAAACATAAAAACACACATCTCCAAAACGCATGGAACAAATACGGAGAAAGTAATTTTAGTTTTGAAATACTTGAAGAATATGAACCTGAATTTCTTTGTTCTATGGAAAATTGGTGGTGTAACCATGTTAAATTCTCATAATGAAAATTATGGTTATAATATAGAACCTACAAGTCCATTTGGAGTAATATCTTGTGCAAAAGAAACAAAAGAAAAACTTTCCAAAATCCATAAAAACAGAATAATTTCAAATGAAACTAAACAAAAAATGTCAAAATCTCAAACGGGTAAAAAAAGAAGTAAAGAAAGTATAAAAAAGGGAATTGAAACAAAAAAGAAAAACGGCTATAAAATGCCAGAATTATCCAAAAATAAGATTAGTGAATTTTTTAAAAAACCTATATATCAAATGGATTTAGAAGAAAATATAATAAAAAAATTTGACTCTACTTTGGATGCTAGCAAAATCTTAAATTTAAGTAGATTTGGAATTACTAATTGTTTAAATAAAAAAACAAAAACATCAGGGGGATTTAAATGGAAATTTGTATGAAAAAATAATGAAGCAATAGAAAAACAAATTTTAAAACAATTTCATAAAACTATATGAGGAATTATCTGGATTATAAACACACCGCATGGTCACGTCTATATTTTAAAGAAGGAACAGACATATCTAAAATAATAGAAAAATTAGAACAAGGGTATTTACCTTCCGAATTATGTGATGACCCTGAATTAGGATTTGATGAATTTGAGCAAATTGATGATACAGAAGAATATATCACTCCTTCTGAAAACTATAATCAACCTACAATAGAAGTTTATCAAAATGTAAAAGACATTGAAAGTTGGCAAGAGTGTATTTGGGATAATGTAAATAAAGATAAACAATGACAGTAACAATTACATTAGATAAAGATTTAATTTTAGAAATACAAGGAATATATACACCTGCTGAAAAAGAAGTAATGTATTATTCAGATGGAACAGGTCATCCTGGAAGCCCTTCTGAATTTTATATTGAAAAAGTAAGTATATATAAAGGAGAGCTGTATGATTTTATTGATTGGTGTGATGGAATACTTTCTAAAGAATGTAACATTTTAAGAGAAAGTATGAATAGAGGTACTTTTTATAGAAATGATAGTATTTGGTATTATTTAGAAGAATTATGTATT
>JRYD01004318.1_pt1 | contig 18169 bp, 12 predicted proteins | sample 235311 | NCBI WGS metagenome assembly JRYD01 (sample SAMN03074213, study PRJNA261472) | activated sludge metagenome | biome: Common Effluent Treatment Plant; feature: Wastewater; material: Activated sludge; isolation source: activated biomass in a lab-scale reactor treating industrial wastewater at... | reverse complement strand
CCGTGCACGGCGTCGAGAGCACCGCCGTCATCACACCGAACATGAACGCCCCGCCCGTTGACTCCCCCGTCGGATTGATCGCGTACACCCACTGGGGCAACCCCGTGGTGAACAACCCGAACATCCCGAGCGCAAAGACAAAGATCAGGACTCCGATCGTCAGTGAGAACCAGTTCGTCTGGAACAGGCTGCTCACCGAGTTGAACCCACTCACAAACGAGATCGCCAGCCCCATCGCAAACCAAAACGCCACCACCCCCACGCCCATCACGCCACCCAGATACAGCAACCGCGCCGGGTTCCCCGCGTGCTTCTGCAGGCTCAGGATCTTGATCGGGATCACCGGCAGCACACACGGCGTGAAGTTCAAGAGCAACCCGCCCGCAAACGCCACGAGCGCCAGAAGTGCCAATCCCCCGCCGCTCGACGGATCGATCGAGAATGAGTACCGCCCCAGCGGGATGTTGATGACGTCCAGCTTAAGAACTCCGACGGTCGCGAACGCCGACGGGTCGAAATCCTTGAAGAGCGGATCCGATTCCGTTGCCACCGCCCTTGGATCGATCGTAATCGTGATCGTGTGCTGCCCCTCCGCCGAATCTCCACGCACCGGCATCAGGCACGACGAGTCATCGCAACTCTGGAACCCGACGCCAATCGTTAGCGTCGCGGTCCCCGCCGCGCCCGGCTCGATCGTCACCGGCAGATACGCCACCGTGTGACCCTCGAAAACCCCATACGCCTCGGGCTTTCCTGTTCCACCCAGATCCAGATCGATCGTCACCGGCTTGGGCCACTGCACCGCTCCAAACCTCAGCCCCTTCGACTCCACGACCTCGATCGTCGTCGGGATCGCGTCAAAGCCCCGCCACGACGCCGGCACCTTCGGGTCATTCGTGTGCGAGTGCCAATGCTCCTCATGATCCAGGACCACCGCCACCGCGAACTGTGCCCCCGGTGCCGCGATCGTCCGCTGGGCCACCACATCCACCTTCACCCGGTCTGCCGACGAGAACTGCCCCAACGCTGGATCCCCCGCCCCGGCCAAAACCCCGAGCGCGACCACAAACCGAACAATCCAGGCCGGCCACGTCCGCATCGCTGTCGCAGTTTCCATAGGTCATGATTGGATGCCTCACCCCCCTCGGAGATCCACCGCACCCGTTCCTCTATAGCCGTCGGCCCGAGCCAACCGATAACCGATTGTCCGGGGTTCCATTCCCGAGAGCGTCGGAGCACGCACACGCCATGGCCGATGTCCTTGAACAAAGTGAGGTCGACGCTCTTCTCGCCGCCGCCGCCAGTGGGAGCGTCGAGGAGGAGCATCTCGAGGCCCAGGTCTTCACCCGCCTCAAGCGCGATCCGGGCTCCATCGAGATCAAGGACTACGACTTCAAGCGTCCCGAGCGCGTCAGCAAGGACCAGATGCGTGCCCTCCAGACGCTCCACGAGTCCTTCGCCCGCAACTTTGGTGCATCGCTCTCCGGTTTCCTTCGCACCATCGTCGAGGTCAAGGTGGCCACCTGCGAGCAGATGACCTACTCCGAGTTCATCTCTGGACTCCCCAACCCCACATCCTTCAACCTCATCGATTCCGACGGGCTCGAAGGCCAGATGTGCTTCGAGATCAGTCCCCTCATCATCTACCCCATCATCGATCGCCTCCTGGGCGGCACCAGCCAGGAACTCTTCATCCCCCAGCGTCCCATGACGCTCATCGAGACTCGACTCATCAGCAACGTCACCAACCGAGGCCTCGATGCCCTCAGCGAGGCCTGGGCCAGCATCAAGCCACTCACCTTCAAAATCTCCGCCTCAGAGAGCAACCCTCAACTTGTCCAGATCGTCCCGCCAAACGAGGTGGTGATCGTCGTCGGCTTCGAACTCAAGATGTCCAGCCGCGCCGGCACCATGAACCTCTGCATCCCCTACAACGTCATCGAACCCGTTATGGAGCAACTTTCCGCCCAGAACTGGTTCAACTCGCTCAAGAATCAGAAGTCCAAGGAACTCGAGAAGCGATTGACCGGCTCCCTGAGCCGCGCCCCGCTCCTGATCACAGGCCTCCTCGCCGAGACCACAATCACCGTCCAGGACCTCGCCGACATGAAGCCCGGCGACGTCATCTCCACCGAACGTCTCGCCAGCAAGCCCGTCGTCCTCTGCGTCGAGGGAGAGCGGAAGTTTGTCGCCCAGATCGGCCAATACCGCGGGAAGAGGGCCTTGAAAATCCTCAAGGCTCTCCAAATCGGCGAACGCGTCTAAGCCCTCCCCCACTCCTTGGGCCCGAGCCCTGCCTCCTGTCCTTCCTTAATCTATTCCAAACGAGCACATCCCCTGTGCTCGCCCCATCCACCCCGCTGGATGCTGTCCCCCCAGCACCCTATCATTCCCCGTCTTGATTTGGCGCTCGTGCGCCAGCACAAGACACAGGCATCGACCGGTCAGAGTCGGCGCACGGGCGCCAACCCCAACCGGACGGAGTATCGCATGCACGTGGTTGCTCGCCATGCACGCTAATCGGCCGAGGTTGAGCGAAAGCTCGACGACTCGTCCGTGGGTCGCCCAGGCGCAAGGCCCCTCCTCCACGGAGGTATCCATGCTCTAGGGATCGACCATTTAGGGCATGCGGGTGCGGCACGACCCCACAAGGGTCTCGCCGTGCGACGGCGTCGGGTTTACCCGGCTCCAGGCGACCACGAGCAACAACTCGTGGTTTTTCGTTTCACCCAAAGGTCCGCACATCCAGGCATCCTGACAACCAGACATCAAGGACAACGACATGAACACCCAGGAAATGCTCCGCATCATCGATTCCATCGCCCGCGATCGAAACATCGATCGGTCCCTCCTCCTCAACGATCTCGAGCAGGCCATGGTCTCTGCTGCACGAAAGTACTTCAACACTCTCGACCTCGAAGAGTTCACCTGCACCGTTGATCCGATGGACGGCAAGATTGCCCTCTTCCGTCACGGCGAGCCGCTCGAGATGCCCCCCGAGACCTTCGGCCGAATCGCCGCCCAGACCTTCAAGCAGGTCATGATCCAGAAGTTCCGCGAGAACGAACGCTCCAGCATCTTCGAGGAATACTCGAAACGCATGGGCGAGATCATCACCGGGACCGCCCAGCGATACGAGGGCGGCTCCCTCGTCATCCAGCTCGATGGCCGCGCCGAGGGCTTCATGCCCCGAAGCGAGCAGATCCCCGGCGAGCAGTTCAACGCCGGAGACCGCGTCCGCTGCCTCATCCTCGACGTCCGCGACGCCGGGAGCCAGGTCAAGATCGTCCTCTCCCGAGCCAACCCCGATCTCATCAAGCGGCTCTTCGAGGTCGAGGTCCCCGAGGTCGCCGAGAAGATCATCGAGATCAAGGCCATGGCCCGCGAGGCCGGCTACCGCACCAAGATCGCCGTCGCCAGCCTTGACAGCAAGGTCGACGCCGTCGGCGCCTGCGTCGGCGTCCGCGGCAGCCGGATCAAGAACATCGTCGACGAACTCAACGGCGAGAAGATCGACATCGTCCGCTGGAACGAGTCCAGCCAGATCCTCATCCAGAACGCCCTCAAGCCCGCCGAGGTCGCCGAGATCTCTCTCTGCTTCGAGCTCGGCCGGGCCACCGTGGTCGTCCGCGACGACCAGCTCTCCCTCGCCATCGGCAAGCGGGGTCAGAACGTCCGACTCGCCGCCCGGCTCACCGGCTGGGACGTGGACATCCTCACCCCCGAAGAGTTCAACAAGGGCCTCGAGGTCATGAGCCAGACCCTCCAATCCATCGAGGGCGTCACCGAGGAGATGGTCGACAAACTCGGCGCCATGGGCATGGTCAGCGTCTTCGACATCGAAGAGGTCGGCCCCGAGGTCCTCGAGCAGGAACTCACCATCGACAACGAACTCGCCGAGCGGATCGTCGAGACCGCCGCGACTCGCGCCAAGGAAGTCGCGATCGAGCAGCAGAAGGCCAAGGAGGAAAAGGAGCGTCTCGCCCGAGAGGCCGCCCTCGCTGGCCCCGTCGAAGCCGGCGAGCAGGCCGCCGACGCCATCCTCGGCGCCACGCCCCCGTCCCCCGAGCCCGCCTCGGAATCCACTACCGAAACCAAGCCCGACGCCGACGCGGACTCCAGAGCCGCTGACATCCTCGGCCAGGGCTGATGAACCCCATTCTCCTACCCGCACCAATACCCCATCCACGAACACTGTTGAGTTGAGAACACGACCGTCCGGAGTAACGCCCTTTGGCAAAACGCGTATTCGAGTTGGCGAAAGAACTGGGAATCGATTCCAAGGCCATCGTGGCCAAGTGCCACGCCGAGGGAATCTCCAAGGACACCATCAAGGGTCATATGTCCAGCATCTCCGCCGGACTCGAGATGACCATCCGTGAGTGGTTCTCCGAGGCGACCCACGGCACGACCGCCGTCGAGAATGCCGCCCCCGTGGACCTCGAAAAGGTCCGCGTCGCCAAGCCAACGCGACGGAAGGCCGCCGCCAAGAAGGCCGACGAAGTCGGCGCGGCAGAATCCGCCGACTCCGCGATCGCCGTCGAAGACGCCCCCACCGCTCCAAAGTCTCGCGCTCGCGCCAAAGCAACACCACCCGAAACTCCCGCCGAAGTTCCCGCACCCGCCCCCGAGCCAAAGGCCGATCTTCCCAAGCCCGAAGCACCCGTCGATGTTGTCGATCCCGGCACCATCACGGCCACCAGGATCAAGCCCACCATGCCCGTCTCGGAGCCTAAGGCCCCCGAGACCAAGGCACCCGAACCCAAGCACGCCGAGACCACGGCCCGTCCCGCGGCCGTCGCCGACAAACCCGCGCCCACGACTCCGCCGCGAGATGGTGGTGCCGCCTCGCCTAGCACGACGCGCAAGACTCCACCGGCGCCCCCCGCGCCCATGAACGTTCCGCGCCGGCCCAAGGTCATCGCCCCCGCCGGACCACAACTCGAGGTCCGCTCCCCCGTCAAACTCGCCGGTCCCAAGATCGTCCGCGTCGAGGCTCCCGAGCAGATCGAAGCCCCACGACCACGCCGCGCCCCCGCGGGCCCCGGCGGCCCCTCGCGAGGTCCACGCACCGGCACCGGTGCCGGCGGCCCCGCCTTCGACGATGATTCCGCACGCAACTCCCGTCGCCGCGGAGCCGGCGCCGGAGCCACAGGACCCAACAACAAGCGTTCCAGCGGGACAGGAGTCCCCGATAAGCGACGAGGCCGCTCCGGAACCGACTGGGTCGGCTCCACCCAGGGCATCTTCTCCGAGCAGGACCTCATCGAGCGCGAGGCACGCCTCGCGCGCGCCGGCGGCTTTGTCAAGAAGCACAAGCAGGACCTCCGCCGCCCGGGCCAGGGCCCACGCGACGCCGGTCCCAAGGACACCAAAGTCAAGATCGCCGCGCCCTTCACCATCAAGGACCTCTCCGCAGCCACGGGCGTCAAGGCCGCCGAGATCGTCAAGAAACTCTTCCTACAAGGCGTCATGGCGACCGTCAACTCCGGCATCGATGCCGCCAAGGCCCAGGAAATCATGATGGACTTCAACCTCGAACTCGAGGTTGTCGAGGCCAAGACCGCCGAAGAGGCCGTCAGCGCCCAGTACGAAAGCCGAGACTCCGTCGACCAGAGGCCCCGAGGCCCCGTCGTCACCATCCTCGGCCACGTCGATCACGGCAAGACCAGCCTCCTCGACAAGATCCGAAACGCCAACGTCGCCGCGGGCGAGGCCGGCGGCATCACCCAGCGCACCAGCGCCTTCCGCGTCCCCCTCACCGTCGCCGGCGAACAGAAGGAAGTCGTCTTCCTCGACACACCCGGCCACGAGGCCTTCACCTCGATGCGCTCCCGTGGCGCCAACATGACCGACGTCGTCGTCCTCGTCGTCTCCGCACCCGAGGGCGTCATGCCCCAGACCATCGAGAGCATCAACCACGCCAAGGCCGCCGGCGTCCCCATCGTCGTCGCCCTCAACAAGATCGATCGCCCCGACGCCACCGAGGCTCAGATCCAGAAAACCCTGGGCCAACTCGCCGAGCACGGCCTCAACCCCGTCGATTGGGGTGGCGACACCGAGGTCGTCAAGACCTCCGCCACCACAGGACAGGGCATCCCTGAACTCCTCGAAGTCCTCGACTACCAGGCCCAACTCAAGGAACTCAAAGCCGACTTCGGCGGGCACGCCCGGGGCACCGTCATCGAGGCCCGCACCGAGGAAGGCCGGGGCACCGTCGCCAGCCTCCTCGTCCAGGACGGCGAACTCAGTGTCGGCGATTTCGTCGTCGCCGGGCGCGGCTTCGGCCGAATCCGAGAGATCCTCGACGATCGCGGCACTCGCATCAAGACGGCCACCCCACCGATGCCCGTCCTCATCTCCGGTATCGACGAGGTCCCCGACGCCGGCGACAAGTTCTACGTCGTCGACTCCCTCAAAGAGGCCCAGGAAGCCGCCGACCAGCGACGCCAGCGCGAGCGCCAGGCTCGCCTCGCCCAGCCCAAGGTCACACTCGACTCCCTCTTCGGCCAAATCGCCGACAAGGACATCAAGGAGATCCTCGTCGTCCTCAAGGTCGCCGAGCAAGGCACCGCCGACGTCCTCAAGGCCGAGTGCGAGAAGGTCAAAGGCGACGAGGTCAAGGTCCGCGTCCTCCACGCCGCCGTTGGTGGCATCACCGAGAGTGACGTCGTCCTCGCCGATGCCTCAAAGGCCATTGTTATTGGCTTCAACGTCATCCCCTCGGGCAAGGCCCGCTCCGTCGCCGAGCAGAAGGGCGTCGAGATCCGAACCTACCAGGTCATCTACGAGATTGTCGACGACCTCAAGAAGGCCGCCGAGGGCCTCCTCACCCCGGAACTCCGCCAGGAGATCCTGGGCCACGCCGAAGTCCGAAAGGTCTTCAAGGTCACCAAGGTCGGCAACATCGCCGGCTGCTACGTCACCGATGGCACCGTCCAGCGCGACGCCTTCATCCGCGTCACCCGCAACGGCGTCGTCATCGAGAACGACCGCAAACTCGCCCAACTCAAACGCGTCAAGGACGACGCCAAGGAAGTCCGCGCCGGCATGGAATGCGGCATGAAGATCGACGGCTACGACGACATCAAGGAGGGCGACGTCCTCGAGTGCTACAAGCGTGTCGAGGTCAAGCGAACCCTCTAACTCCCGCGAGTGGGAATGCTCATCGCCATCCTCCAGTTCGACCTCCTCATCCACGGCTCCACGTCCCTCAAGGACAAGCGCCGCGTCGTCTCGTCCGTCAAGGACCGACTCCACCGCGAGCACTTGGCCGCCGTCGCCGAGATCGGCTCCCAAGAGAGCCACTCCGTCGCTCGTCTCGGTCTTGCCCTCGTCGGGAGCGACGAGAAATATCTCGCCCAGACCCTCGACCGCATCGCCCTCAAACTCCGTGCCCTCCACGACGCCGAGCTCGGCGATTGCCGCCGAGACATCATCGCCGGCCGCGAGCCCGACGAGATGGAACCCATGGAGATCGATCTGCCCGACCCCCTCCTCGCCCAGGAACTTCTCCGCCACGCCGACTCCACCACACCGGACCACAAAGCCCAGTGAGCCACCGCCCAGAACAACTCGCCTCCAGCATCCACCACGCCGTCCAGCAGGTCCTCGCCAAAGGCCTCAGCGACCCCCGCGTCTCAGGCCTCATCACTATCACCAGCGTCAAAGTCTCCAAAGACCTCCGCGACGCCACGATTCTTTTCTCCGTCCTCCCCGAAGATCGCCAGGACCTCACGCTCCACGGCCTGCGCAACGCCGAACGCCACATCCGCCGACAGGCCGGCGAACTCATCGACATCCGCCAACTCCCCGCCTTCCACTTCAAACTCGACGCCAGCCCCAAGAAGCAGGCCGCCGTCCTCGAAAGCCTCGAGCGCGTCCGCGAGGAGCACAACTCACCAAGCGCCCCAGGATTCTCCGCCACGCCCAAGCCCGATCCAGACCGCGGAGCCACCCACTGATGGACACCGCGGGCCACAAAGCCCTCGACGCCCTCCTCGCTCGTCTGGCCATGGACTTTGGCGACGTCGTCCCGCCCGCGCCACCACTCAGCGAGAGCACGCCAAAGGGCCTCGCCCTCGTCCACCACCTCCTCTACGACCTTCTCCTTTTCGAGGCCTCCATCGCCCAGGCCGACGCCGTCTATCCCAAACTCCTCGCCGGCGTCGTCTCCCTCAACGACCTCCGCGTCACCACCCCCGACGAGATCCACGCCCTCCTCGGCGACAAGTACCCCCTCGGCCTCGAGCGCGCCACCAGAATCCGCTCCGCTCTCTGGGACATCCACAAACGCTTCCACGCCATTGACCTTGCGCCGATCATCGATCTCCCCAAGCGCGACGCCCGTGCCTTCCTCGAATCACTCGAGGGCGTCCCGACCTTCGTCGCCCATCGCCTCGCCCTCCTCCGCCTCGATATCCACGCCTTCCCCGTGGACGACCGCCTTGCCACGCTGCTCCATTCCAACGCCGTACTCGACGACGCGCACGCGCCGCTCGATAAAGCCTCCTCCTTCCTGGAGCACAACATCCGCGCCACCGACGCCCGACGCGCCCACGCCCTCCTCCAGGCGTGGTCCGATCGCGACGGCAAAGCTCCACGAGGCGATCGCGGGCTCGCCATCCGCCCGCTCGCTGAACTCGAGACCGTCGACCACGCCGCCCTCCAATCCGCGCGACAAGTTTCAAGTCGCGCCGCGAAATCAAAGTCCAATCGAGGACCAACCTCGCCATCACCCACACACTCGCGCCGGAGGCCAAAGCCGTGACGACACGCCAAGGCCTCAAGAACAATCCGCTGCTCGATTCCCTATCCAACCTCGTGGCACCAGCCTCTCGCCGGTGTCGACGACTTTTCCATATCCCTTCCGCGCGAGGACCTGCGACCACTCCATCGATCCCGCGCGTGCCACCCACGACGCGAGGGGACTTCTCAGTGGTCCCGTTCCTTTTCGTGGCGCTCTCTCTACCGACGCTTGTCACCACGGCTGCCGCCACCATCGCCGTGACCCCTGCCCCCGACCCCATCGCCGCCATTCGCGCATCCGCGAAGCATGAGGTCGATTCGCCAATCTCTCCCGCCAACGTCGAAGCACCCCCCATCATCGACCCCGCCGACATCAAGCCCGTAGCGCCCGACGACCCCCGCGCCCACGTTCCCGCCGACGAAGCCCTCGCCGAACTCTCGCGCGATGTGCCCACACCCTCCGCGGAGCGCTCCACCATCGCGCCGCGCGACGCCCTCCAACACTACGTGGACGCTCGCGCGGCCCTCATCGAGCGCCGCATCCAGGACGCCATCGCCGAGTTCCAACTCGCCGCCAAGGCCGATCCCAATGCTCCAGAGATCTGGGCATGCCTCGCCGACGCCTACCGAGCCGCTTCGCGCGACAGCGACGCCGCCCGCGCCCTGACACGAGCCGTCGAACTCGGTCATTCATCCCCCAACGCCCACTGGTTCCTCGCCAGGGACGCCGCCAACGCACGCAACATCCCACTCGCCGCCCACCATCTCCTCCGCGCCCGCGATTCGCTCAAGCCCGCCAGCGATCCCGCCCTCTCCCACCTCATCGCCTACGACGCCGCCCAACTCCTGGAATCACAGTCCTATTTCGCCGCCGCCCGCGACCAACTCGAGATCGCCCTCGATCTCCCGCCCCCGGCCCAGTTCCGCACCGAACTCCGCGCCGAGATCGCAGAGGTGTATCGACGCGCCGCCGAACTCACCGTCCGTGAGGGCGATCTCTCCCTTCGCTTGAATGAGCACGCCGCCGCCCTCGACGCCTATTCCAAGGCCGCCTCCACACCAGGCCTCGACCAAGGCCAGGCCCTCCCACGACTGGTCCTCGCCAACCTCCGCGCAGGCCGACCCAACAGCGCTGCCCTCGCCCTCCTCGACAGCATCACCAACTCCAAAGGCCCCATCACCGATCGCCACGAAGCCCTCGCCTTCTACCTCGCTCGCCACGTCCCCGATCGTGAGGCCTTTGCCAACGCCATCGCCCAGGCCGCCCGCGCGAATCTATCCACACCAAACGCCACGCGCTCTGCCAGCGCCTCGGCCCGCGCCGACATCCTCGCCGCCGCCGTCGCCACTCGACCCCAGGCCTCCAACATACTCAAGACCGCCCTCAGCGAAAACCCCGATGATCCCGCGCTCGTCGTCGCCTTCCTCCGTCTCCACGCTGTGGACGATTCGTCTCTCGTCTCCGCCGCCGCCGCCGATCCCGTCGCCATCGCCGACGATCTCGTCGCCCTCACCAAGGCCTCCCCCGAGCACGCCCCGCTCTACGCCTCCATCACCGCCGTCCAGGGCGTCGCCCTCGAGTCCACCCTCCGTCAACTCCAGTCCCGCGACTCCGACGACGCCGCCGCTCTCGCGCGACTCTGGTTGCTCGACGCGCTCGACATGGACCGACTCGCACTCGATGAGGTCCTCGCCCGTGAATGGACCAAGTCCTTTACAACCGCCTCGATCTACGCCCAGGCCCGACTCGCCGACAACCTCGCCGAGCGTGACACCCGCACCGAGGCCATCGATAAACTCAAGTCCATCGACACACCAGCCGCGCGACGTCTCCTCGCCCAGATGCTCCAGCGCCGCCGAGATTTCGCCGCCGCCGCCGATGCCGTCAAGCCACTCGCCGAGCGCGACGACCCCACGCTCGCCGATCTCCTGATCTATTCCAGCAGCCTCGCACTCGCGGGCAATACCAACGACGCCAAGACGGCACTCGCCCGCGCCATCGCCCTCGACCCAGCCGACGACCGCCCCCGCGAGGCACTCATCTCCATCCTCTCTACCCCCGCCACCCAATCGCAACTGCTCGACGCCGCCCGCGACCTCCGTGCGGCCTCGCCCTCGAGTCGGCTCCTCCGCCTCCTCACCATCCGAGATCTCATCTCCCGCAATCTCGTGGACCAGGCCGAGCAACCCCTCTTCGATCTCGCCAACAGCGACCAGGCCACGCCCGGCGTCTACGACCTCCTCGCCTCACTCGCCGCGAAGGCCGCACGGCAAAGCCCCGACATCCGCGATCGCACCGAGCTCTTCCTCCGCGATCTCCGCGCCCGCCGGCCCGACTCGCCCCCCATCGCCAGCGCCCTCGCCGCCACGCTCGCCGCCGACGCGACCGACACCGCCAAGGCCCACGAGGCCGACACCATCCTCGCCGACTTCACCGCGCGATTCCCCATCCCCGAACTCCAGCGCCTCCGCGAACGCATCATCCGCGACCGCCTCGTCGACGCCCACGCCGCCGACGCCCTCCAACTCGAGCGCCTTACCCACGCGCCACCCACCACCGAAAACGCCCTCGAGCACATCGACCTTCTTGTCCGCACCAACCAACTCAAGGACCTCCCCGCCGTCGTGAAGATCGCGCTCGCCGATCGAGACGCACTCGCCCCGGCCCAACTCGCCGTTCTTCGATCATTGATCACTCGAATACGAGTCTTCGAAGGCCGAAAGCCCGTCCTCGAGCCCGCCCAGGCCGCAACCCTCGCCGACGCTCTCGACATCCTCGCCGCCGATGGCCTTTCCCGTGACGCCGAACTCCTTCGCCTCCAGGCCACCGTCGTCGGCTATCCCAACGACGCCAAGCGCCTTGTGGACGCCATCGACGCCGCGACCGCCGCTATCCCCGACCTCCCCGAAGAGACCCTCGCCCAGTTCACCATCCAGGCCCTCCAAGCCCAGTCCAAAGACTCCGACGTCCTCAACTTCGTCCAAGCCTTCTCCCGCGCCGAGCCCGCCGACCAGACCCGCGTCTTCATCTGGATCTCCGCGATCGCCACCTTCGGCGACCACACCGACGCCAAACTCCTCGCCGATTCCCTCTCCGGCGACATGTTGGTCATCGCCGCCAACCAAGCCCAGTCCACACCCAACATCGCCAACGCCAAGTCGCCGGCGGACCAACGAGCCGAACTCGTCTATGGCCTCGCGCACATCATGTTCGCTAACTCCCGCGACCAATCCGCCCTCGACACCCTCCGCCTCGTCCTTCAGTACAACCCACGCCACGCGCTCGCCCTCAACGATCTCGGCTACAACCTCCTCGAATCCAGAGAGCACCTCGACGAGGCCGCCGACGCCCTCGAGCGTGCCTTCGCCATCGCTCCAAACGACCACCACATCGTCGACTCACTCGCCTGGCTGCGCTATCACCAGGGCCGGCTCGCCGACACGCCCGACGCCCCCGGAGCCATCACCCTCCTCCGACAGGCGGTCAGACTCGCCGCCGATGAGGGCGAACCGAACCCCGAGGTCCTCGGACATCTCGGCGATGCCCTCTGGCGCTCGGGCGAGAAGGACGCCGCGATCAACGCCTGGCGCGACGCCGCCAAACTCGTCCAACCGTACATCTCCGCCTTCGAGGCCCCGCTCCCCGATCCGATCGATCCCGATCCGGAACTGCAGAAAGACGTTGATCAGGAGCGTGCCCGCCGCAAGGAGATGCTCGATGGATTCCGCGCCCACGGCGTGAAAGCCACCGACGCCGAGGCCGGTCGTGAGCCACCCCTCCCGCCCCAGATCATGCTCCCCAAAGCGCCTTCGCCGTAAACGACTCGATCGTCCACACTCTGCTTGGAGGTTGTCTCTTTGGCTGGCCACAACAAATGGAGCAAGATCAAGCACCGAAAGGCCGTCGTGGACAAGCGCCGCGGCAAGGTCTGGACCAAGATCGCCAAGACCATCATCGTCGCGGCGAAGAACGGCGGCGGCGATCCCGACTCCAACCTCGCCCTCCGCTACGCCATCGACGAGGCCCGATACGCCAACATGCCCCGCGACACCATCGAGCGCGCCATCAAAAAAGGCGCGGGCGAGGGTGACACATCGACGTATGAAACCATCCGCTACGAGGGCTACGGCCCCGCCGGTGTCGCGATCATCGTCGACGCGCTCACCGACAACCGCACACGCACCATCACCGACGTGCGAACCGCCTTCACCAAATACGACGGCAACGTCGGCGCCTCGGGCTGCGTCGCGTACATGTTCCAGCACCTCGGGCGGATCTCCATCGACGCGAAGGGCGTCGACGAGGAACGCCTGATGGAAGTCGCGCTCGAGGGTGGCGCGACGGACGTCCTGCCGCCCGATGAACCCGTGGAGGACGAGCCCGCAACATGGACGGTGATCATGCCAGCTCAATCCTTCCAGGAGGCCAAGTCCACCTTGGCCGCCGCGGGATTCGCCATCACCGACGCCCAACTCGCGATGGTCCCCGACACAACCACGGCCGTGACGGGTGACGCCGCGGCCGACCTCGAATCGCTCGTGGAGATGCTCGAGGACCTCGACGACGTGCAGGCGGTGTACACAAACGCGGAGTGAACAACCACCGGTCCACATCCACATCTCGCCACAACGCACGCATCGGCGGCGTGCCCCAATGCTCCGCACAGGGTTCAGACGCACCGCTCCCTCCCTACACTCGCCTCCAATGTCCACCCCCCCCCACACCGCCCATTCCACGTCCAGGCCTGCCCGTTTCCCCGCGACACCTCCCGTCACCCACCGATGGTCGCGGACCCTTATCCCCACGACCCGCGAGGCGCCCAACGACGCCGAGACCGCAAGCCACATCCTCCTCCATCGAGCTGGGTTCATCCGCCAGGTCGGCGCCGGAATCTATGACTACCTCCCCCTCGCCTGGCGCGTCCTCACCAAGGTCGCCCAGATCGTCCGCGAAGAGATGGACAGCGGCGGTGGCGGCGAGAACGGAGCGAGGTGCGCCGCCGCCGAGATGCTCATGCCCGCACTCGAGCCCTTCGAACTCTTCGAGGGCACCAGGCGCGACCAGGACTACGGCGACAACCTCTTCCGTGTGAAGGACCGCAAGGGCCGCATGAACGCACTCGCCCCCACGCACGAAGAAGTCATCACCGAACTCCTGCGCACCTGCGTCAGCAGTTACAAGCAACTCCCGCTGAACCTCTACCAGATCCAGACCAAGTTCAGAGACGAGNNATGAAGGACGCCTACTCCTTCCACACCAACGTCGATGGAGCCGGCGGCCTCAACGAGACCTACGACGCCATGTACCGCGCCTACACCAACATCTTCACACGCTGCGGCCTCACCTTCGCCGCGGTCGAGGCCGAGAGCGGGCCCATCGGCGGCTCCGCCAGCCACGAGTTCATGGTCATGTGCGAGAGCGGCGAAGACACCATCCTCACCTGCCCAAAGTCCGGCTACGCCGCCAACGTCGAGAAGTGCGAGATCGGAAAACGCACGGCGAATCTCGCCGACTCGCCTTCCGCGCCCGACCTTGCCGTCATCACCACCCCAGGCCTCCCCGGCATCGACGACGTCGCCCGCTTCATGGGCGTCAAACCCTCCGACATGCTCAAGGTCGTCGTCTTCCAGAACAAGGCCCTCGCCAAGGCCCTTCGCGATCAGAACAAGGACCCCAAGGCCTGGGATATTTCCAAAACTCCAGCCGGCCCGCTCTTCGTCCTCGCCGTTGTCCGCGGCGATCACGACGCCAACGAGGGCAAGGTCCGCGCCGCCGCTGGCTTTGCCATCGAGATGGCCGAACTCACCCTCATGGAGAAGTTCCATTTCGCGACCGGCTTCATCAGCCCCGCCGTCATCAAGAACGACTCGGCCAATCGCGTCCTGCTCCTCATCGACCACGACGCCGCCCCCGCCCAACCAAAGCTCTGGGTCACCGGCGCCGACACTCGCGACCACCACGTCAAGAACTTCTCCTGGCGCCGCGATCTCGGCCCAATCCTCGATGACACGAACCGCTGCCGCACCGCCGAGATCCGAAACGCCGTCGTCGGCGATCCCTCCCCGCGAGCCGAGGGCTCCACGCTCGAGGCCGCCCGCGGCATCGAGGTCGGGCACATCTTCAAACTCGGCACCAAATACTCCGACGCCATGGGCTTCGCCGTCCTCGACGCCTCACAGAAAAAACAGCCCGTCATCATGGGCTGCTATGGCATCGGCGTCAGCCGAACCATGGCCGCATGCGTCGAGATGTCCCACGACGACAACGGCATCCTCTGGCCCGCCGCCATCGCACCCTACCACGTCCTCATCACGCCCCTCAAGCCCGACGACGAGCGACAGAAGACCCTTACCACGGATCTGTCGATGCAACTCAACGCCCTCGGCCTCGACGTCCTCATCGACGACCGCGACGAACGCCCAGGCGTCAAGTTCAAGGACGCCGACCTCGTCGGCATCCCCGTTCGAATCACCCTCGGCGACAAGGCCCTCGACCAGAACAGCGTCGAGATGAAGGCCCGCAAGGACCCGGGCAAGGGCGACCTCGTGCCGATCGAAAACGCCGCGATCAAGGCCCGCGATCTCCTGGAGTAGCACAAGGTGGCCTGCCTCTCCGAGGCGAGTCTGTTTCAAGAGGGCACCGCACTCAAGAGTGGTGCCTCCCACTTCGTGGCGCAAGCGTCTCGCCTCTGTTCCCGTTTCTCATCTGAAGGATTCTGGTCCGTTCTGATGGCAACCGCACACACCATCATCCGCGCCGCCTCTCCCGCCGATCTCGCCGCCATCCGCGATCTCTTCCTCGAGTACGCCCAAGCACTCACCGTCGGCACCGATGAGACCTCCGCCGGTGTCCACATGAGCCTCAACCACCAGGGATTCGAGCGCGAACTCGAAACCCTCCCAGGCCGATACGCCCCGCCCACCGGCACGCTCCTCTTCGCCACCCTCGACGCCTCCCCGGTCGCCTGCGGCGCGCTCCGAGAGATCCCCGCGCTCCCCACCGATCTCGGCCGCGTCTGCGAACTCAAACGCATGTACGTCCGCCCGATCGCCCGTGGCAAAGGAATCGGCCGGGCCATCGCCATGAATCTCCTCGACTTCGCCAGAAACGCCGGCTACACGATCGCCAAACTCGACACCGAGCCAACCTTCATCGAGGCCGTCACGTTATATCGTTCCCTCGGCTTCACCGAGACTGACCGATACAACGACGATCCAGTCCCCTGCACCATGTTCATGGCCAAAGTCCTGTGATCACAACTACCGTCGCACTGATTCTCTGACGTGGGCTAGGCGCCGGCGAGTTCTTTGGCTCTCGCCGTGGCCGACGCGATGGCGGCGTGGATAATGGATGGAAAACTGGCGCCGAGCATGGTCTCGATCGCCGCGGCGGTCGTGCCGCCCTTGCTGGTGACGGCGGCACGTAGGGACTCGGTGGATTCTGGTGATTGCGCGAGGAGTTCTGCGCTGCCGACGAGCGTAGCGCGGGTGATGGCGTCGGCCTGGTCTTTGGGAAGGCCTTGCATGATGCCGGCGTCTCGCATGGCTTCGGCGAGGAGGAAGAGGTACGCCGGACCGCTGCCCGCGAGGCCCGTGAAGGGATCGAGCAGCGACTCGTCGAGATCGACGACGAGTTGGTGGTTGACGCCAAAGAGGGCGCGGGCGATGTCGCGGGCGGTTGGGCTCGAGCCGTGCTCAACTCCCCCATGGATCGCGGCATGAGTGGCGACTTTTGTGACTGGTTCGAGCGCGAGCGCAGTGACGCCTTTGCCGATACGAAGGGCGAGGTTGGGCATGGCCCGGGAGATGTCATGGCGAACGTGCGGCGTATCGAGCAGTGCGTGGAGGCGCGCGACGGGGGTACCGGCGAGGATGCTGACGATGCGACGGGGAACGCGAGACAGAAGCGGAGCGATCTCGGTGGCGAGGGACTCGAGCATCTGAGGCTTGATGCAAAGAAGAATCGCAGCATCCTCGGGCGCAAGGGCGAGAGCCTCGCCGGCAGTGGGCGCGAGCCGGACATTGGGGTAGGTCCTCGCGAGGCGATCGCGAATGACTTCGGAAGGCTCAGCGATGGTTACGGATGAAGTGTCGAGGAGCCCGTGCCCGAGAGCGCCGCCGAGGATGGCCGAGCCCATGGAGCCGGCACCGATGAAGAGGCAGGCCGGTAGCGGGGCGTGATGGCCGGTGAGGTGGGGATCTGGAGTGGCGGTCATGGTGCAGCGTACGGCCCGGGGTTCGCCGATACACTTGGCTATGGCAGCCTTTTACCAGTTGGACTTTGAGAAGCCGCTCCTTGAGATTGACGCTGCGATCGAGGCGGCAGAGGGGCGGCTCAAGGAGAGACTCGGGGGGAAGCCCACAGCGCCGGGCACGCCGCCCGGTGTGGAGCCACTCCCCCAAGAGCCCGCGACGGGCGCTGCGGCCAATGGCGAGGTCGACGCCGAGGTCGGTGCGATCCGCAAGGAGATCGAGGACCTGCGCGCAAAGCACGCGGCGAAACTGGCGGAGGTGTACGAAACACTGACGGCGTGGCAGACGGTGCGTGTGGCGCGGCATCCGCAGCGGCCCCAGACTCGGGACTACATCTCGATGATCTGCCGGGACTTCGCCGAGTTGCACGGCGATAGACGCTTCGGTGACGATCCCGCGATCGTGACGGGCTTCGCACGGATCGGGCACACGAAGGTCATGGTCGTCGGTCACCAAAAAGGGAAGGAGACGGCGGAGAAGATCGCATGCCACTTCGGGTGCGCGCACCCGGAGGGGTATCGCAAGGCGATGGCGAAGATGGAACTCGCCGCGAAGTACGAGGTGCCGATCGTCACGTTCGTGGACACGCCCGGGGCGTACCCGGGAATCGGGGCAGAGCAACGCGGTCAGGCCGAGGCGATCGCGGTGAACATGATGGAGATGAGCCGGCTCCGCACGCCGATCGTGAGCGTGGTGATCGGCGAGGGCGGCAGCGGCGGGGCGCTGGGGATCGCTGTGGCGGACAAGGTGGCAATGCTGCGGCACTCATGGTACTCGGTCATCAGCCCCGAGGGGTGCGCGGCGATCCTGTGGAAAGAGGCGAACGAGCAGACGAATACCGCAGCGGCCAAGGCGCTGAAACTGACCGCGGCGGACAACCTGGAACTCGGCATCATCGACGAGATCATCGAGGAGCACCTCGTGAACGGCCGCGTGGTCGAGCGGCTGCGGATCTGACGGGCGTGGAGACGCACCGCGCCACCATCGAGGGCGCGGCCGGCTGCGTCGAGATCGCCTACGCGATCCCCGCGCACCCGGTCGCCGTCGCCGTGGTCGCGCACCCGCACCCGCTCTTCGGCGGGACGATGGACAACAAGGTCGTGACCACCGTCGCGAAGGCCTTCGCGGACGCGGGCGCGGCCGCCTTCCGCTTCAACTTCCGCGGCGT
>JRYD01002446.1_pt1 | contig 18486 bp, 16 predicted proteins | sample 235311 | NCBI WGS metagenome assembly JRYD01 (sample SAMN03074213, study PRJNA261472) | activated sludge metagenome | biome: Common Effluent Treatment Plant; feature: Wastewater; material: Activated sludge; isolation source: activated biomass in a lab-scale reactor treating industrial wastewater at... | reverse complement strand
GCGCGTGCGAGGCGGCGATTGGCCGTGGCCGCGGGCGGAAGGTCCGGCGAGGGCGTGAACGGTTCGGGCGCGAAAGTCGGTACGTTCACGGAATCCAGTCGGGGCGGCGTCGGCGCGGCGATGTGGAAGATCGCCCCGGGGGGGAGCGTGGCAACCGTGGAGTCTCCCACACGTTCATAGGTCGAGCGGGGGAAGGTGATGACCAGCCCGCCGCTGACACGGGCGAAGAGCCCGTCACCCGGTGTGCCGAGGGTCTCGAGCGGCTGGATGCCGANNCGATCGGCTGGCGCAGATCGACCGGCTCGAAAGCACGGCGTTGAAAGAGTGGCGAGGCGTCGTTGGTGTTTGGTTCCACGGGCTCGAGTTGGAAGGGGCGTGAGACGCTTGGCTGGGCGAGCGTGGCGGCCACGGTCGAGTGCGCGAGTATGCACACCGCGGCTCGGGCCATGGCGATGGACGATGGGCCACGCATGCTCAGACCCCCCTCGTGAGGATGAAGAGGAAATCGACGGAGATGCCGGCGCGTGGGTCGTCGGTGGGAATCTCGTCGAGTTCCTTCCCCTGGGCGCGCCAGCGATAGACCGCGTCGAGGATCGACTGGTTCCAGGCGTGGATGCCCACATCGCGTCCCGGGACGAAGTCGGCCTCGCGGACCTTGCCATCGGGACCGAAGCGAACACGCACGAGCGGATTGCGAATGGGCATGGTGGCGCGCATCAGGGTCGTGACGCGCGGCTGGACGGTGATGATGCGGAGGCCCTTGGCGCTGAGCGGCCTGCCATCGGGACGCACGGGGATCGGCTGGTCGGTCGAGGGCGTGGACGACGACTCCGAGAGCTGGCCCGGGAGTTGGTTGGGCGTCATCTCCGGACGCGGCTCGCTCTTTGACTCCGGTGGCGAGGGCCGGCCGACCTGGAGTGCCGGCGTGGCGGTTGTTGGCGACGACGAGGTGTCGGGCTGTGGATGATCTTCGAGAGGCGCAGGTGTAGGTGAGTTGCTCTCGCTGGGCTTCATTGAGGTCAGAAACTCGAGGAGCGAGAATCCATCGGGCAAAGCCCGGGTCGCGGGCTGTGGGGCGGGCGCTGATGGTGTTCCCGATTCGGGTGATGGAGGAGGCGATTCGATGGCGGGATCGGGCTTTGGCTCGTGGAGTGCCGGGCTTGGTGGATTCGCGGGTGAGAACTCGAGGGAGACGCCCGGCGCCGGCGAGAGCGCTCCTTGGGTCACGGTGGAGAGTTCACCCGCGGGGATGTCGTTGCCCTGATCGTGTCCGAGCCAGGCTTTGCTGGGCGAATCGGGCGCGTCGGGGCTGCCCAGGAGGGTCTTTGGGGGTGACGGGAGTGGCTCCTGGAGCAGCACCACCGGTTGCACATCGGCGATCGAAGTCGCCGCGGCGGAAGCGCTCCCCGGCCGCACGCGCGCGGTCACCAGCACAACCGCAAGATGGGCGGTGAGACTGAGCACTAGACACGCGATGAATCGCTGCGTGGATGACACTGCAATTTCCCCGGAGAATCCTAGCGGGATTCGGCGTTGTTCGGGTCGTCGCATTCGTGGCTACGCCGAACTTCAGCCCGCGGCATCGCACGGATTCACGACCACCTCAACGCAATCCCTAGGATGCCACATCGACCGATCGCGAGTCGGTATTTGATCGGAGTTCCACGCGAAACCGGAATCCACGGCGAACACGCGACGTTGGCGGATACCAGGGAGACTCGGGATGGATCCACGAGACCGGGCGTCACGAGGGAGTGTGCGGGCGCGGAGCCGGGCGGGTGTCGTCCGTGCCGAGGATCCTCCGGCGGATCTGTTTCTGCTGACGCGCGCGCAGGCGAGAGCGATCGACGAGCGGGCGGCGTCGGAGTTCGGCATGCCGACGATCGTGCTCATGGAGAACGCGTCGCGGCATGTGGCGGACGTGGTGCTGGAGCTGGTCGAGCAGGTCGCCGNNTCGCGATCGCGCGCGCGATGGGTGTGTTGATTCTCGAGGGCGGCTGGGACGCGGTTGTGCGCGCGTGCGCGGATATTCGGCCTGATGTCGTCGTCGATGCGATCTTTGGGACGGGATTGGATCGCGAGGTTGTCGGCGAGGCCTCGGAGGCGATTGGGGCGATCAATGCGTGGAAGGGCGGTGTGGGCGAGCGCGGGTTCGTCGTGGCGGTTGATGTGCCCAGTGGGATGGACGCGGACACTGGGCGGGCCCTTGGGGTGTGCGTCGTGGCGGATGTGACGGTGACGTTCGCGGGGCTGAAGGCGGGGTTTGTGTCGCTCGAGGCGCAGCGGTTTGTGGGCGAGGTGGTGGTGGCGGACATTGGCGTGCCGGGCGTGCTTGTCGCGAGGCTGGGGTCTCGGATCGAGACTCGAGGCGTGGTCGTGGGCGAGGAGTCCGACGAGAATGAGACGAGGGCGATGCGTCGGCGTGGTGAGATGGGTCATGACGACGATGGGCGTTGGGTGTAGGAGCGGGCTTACCATGCATCATGCCCGTGCGGATGGAGTTATCCAGGATCCTGATTCGCGAGATGACCGATCTCCAGGTGATCGAGTTGCGCGAGGTCGGCGAGGCGGGTGAGACCGGGTCGAGCGACGGGAAGGGCGAGGCCGGGCTTCGGACGTTCCCGATTGTGATCGGGCTGCCCGAGGCGCAGGCGATCGAGCGGCGGCTGAAGGGGATCAGCGTGAAGCGACCTCAGACGCACGATCTTCTGGCGAGCGTGATCACGTCGATGGGTGGGAAACTGGAATCGATCTCGATCACGGATCTGTCGGACCAGACGTTCTTCGCGACGCTGGACGTGAAGAACGCCGAGGGCGAGATGGTGCACATCGACTCGAGGCCGAGCGACGCGATCGCGCTGGGGATCGCGGGGGGCGNNCGTCCAGCACGTGCTGGACGAGGCGTTGACGGAGGAGCCGTGAGCGAACCTCGGCGTGCGTATCTCACGGGAACAATCGAGGGGACGGGCGGGCGGATCAAGCAGCGCCCCGAGGACTTTCTCGTCGAGGAGATCCCGGCGTATGAGCCCTGCGGGAGCGGGGAGCACGTGTACCTCTTTGTGCAGAAGCGTGGCGTCTCGACGCTTGAGGTTGTGCGGATTGTGGCGGAGCACTTCGGCGTCTCGCGCGGGGCGGTGGGATACGCAGGGCTCAAGGATGCGCGGGGCGTGACGCGGCAGGTGTTGAGCGTGCACCTGCCTGGATTTCATGGTGACGTGAGCGAGCGATTCGGGATGATTCGCGACGAGCGCGTGGGCGTTCTTTGGGTCGATCGGCACACGAACAAGATCCGGCCGGGGCACCTCAAGGGCAATCGTTTCTCGATCCGCGTCCGGGAGGTCGAGGTTCGATCGGTGCTGACGGCGAAGCGCGTGCTGGAGGTGCTGGGGCGTGTGGGGGTGCCGAATCGATTCGGGACGCAGCGGTTCGGCGTGCGCGGGAACAACCACGTTCTTGGGCGATTGCTGCTCAAGGGTGACGGCGAGGGGTTCGTGCGTGAGATGATGGGTGGGGATTCGGCCCGGGAGGGCAGCGGATTTTCGGCGGCCTGCGAGCGGTTTGGAAAGGGCGATGTGGAGGGTGCGCTCGCGGCCATGCCCGAGTGGGCTCGGGTGGAGCGGCGGGTGCTGCGCGAGATGGCTCGCGGGAAGGAGGCCACGCGAGCGCTGCGGGCGATCGATCGCGACACACGGGCGATGTATCTCTCGGCGGTTCAGGGAGCCGTGTTCAACCGTGTGCTCGAGGGGCGGCTTCGCGAGGGGACGTTGGCGGCGTTGAAGGCCGGTGATCTGGCGTTCAAGCACGACAGCGGCGCGGTCTTTGGTGTGGATGAGGTGCTCGCGTCGAGCGCGGAGACGAGGGAGCGGGTGGCACGGCTGGAGATCAGCCCGAGCGGGCCGATGTGGGGACCGAAGATGATGCGGGCCGGTGGCGAGGTTGATGAGGTGGAGATCCGGGCGCTCGAGGCCGAGGGGTTGACGGTGGATGACCTCGGTGGCGTATCGACGGGGATGGTGGAGTTGATGCCCGGGGTGCGGCGGCCTCTGCGTGTGGCGGTGATGCTGCCCGAGGTGGAGGGTGGTGTGGATGAGCACGGGGCGTATGTGCGTGTGGCCTTTGAGTTGGCGCGCGGGGCGTACGCGACAGAGGTGCTGGAGGAGATCATGAAGTTGGAGGTTGGTGAGGGGGATGGGGATGAAGGTGAGGAGGAGTAGATCGTGATTGCTGGAATTTAGTTTCGCAGTTCCGACGTTTGCGTCGCTCTACATCAGTTTGATTTGTAGTCGATAGAGACACAGGCGAGACGCCTGTGCCACGAGGTGAGGGAGAGGAGCGGGAACATTGTCGATCGAGATGGTGTGCTTTGACTGGGGTGGCGTGCTGCTTCGGCATTGGCGGAGTTGGGAGGAGGGGTGCCGGGCCGCGGGGCTTGGAACGCGTGGGGCGTCGGCGACGTCCGGCTGGAGCGCCCGGCGGAAACCATTGGCCCAGGCGTACCAGACCGGTCGGTTGACGTCCGACGAGTTCTTTGCGAGGCTGCACGAGGCGGTCGAGGGGTTGTACACGATCGACGAGCTTCAACGGATCCACGACGCGTGGCTGATCGATGAGTATGAGGGTGTCGGCGAGATCGTCGGGCGATTGGCGCGTGAGGGGCGTGCGGCGACGGGGATGCTCTCGAACACGAACGCGTCGCATTGGCGGCGACAGTTCGCGAACGGCGAGAAGGCCGCGGACTTTCCGACTCCCGCGCTCCTGACGCATCGTCACGCGAGCCATCTGCTCGGGCATGCCAAGCCCGGGGCGGAGATCTATGAGGCCTTCGAGCACGCGACAGGATTTCGGGGGCGTTCGATCCTGTTCTTTGATGATCTCCGGGAGAACATCGAGGCGGCGGCGAGGCTGGGATGGCGTGTCGTGCTGATCGATCACGAAGGTGAGACGGCGCCCCAGATCGGTCGGGCGCTTCGGGAGCATGGCGTGTTGGAGGATTGATCGACCTCTAGCGGAGGCCCGCGGGGCGGGGCGTGGGAGTGCCGAGTGCTTTGACGACCATGGCGATGACCTCGCCGGAGTCGCCTGGCGAGGCTGGAGCGAGGGCGGCGGTCTCGGGCGAGGGATCGGAGACGGCCGGCGACGCTCCAGAGCGAGCACCCACGAGGTGTCGCATGGCCGCGAGGCTGGAGCGGACGACCGCGTCGAAGGGCAGAGCCTCGACGGTGAGGACGACGGTGCACTCGACGGGTCGCACGTCGTCCTCGCGCGAGTCATCGAGAAACTCCGGACGGAGGTTCGTGAAGGCGCGGGCGTAGGCCTCGGCGTCGGAGGTGAGTGTGGCGGCGTCCACGCGCGAGGATTCCGCAAGCCCGGCGAGTACACGGCGGAGCGGCTCGAGGGCGTCTTCGAGCACCTCGCGCGCGAGGATCAGGCGTTCCGCGGAGGCCTGAACGAGCACGGGAATCGCGATCGACGCGAGAGGTCTTGCGAGTTTCTGTTCCGCGTGCTGGACAAACGACGTGGGCGTCGATCGGGCGACGAGCAGACGGTGACGGATGGCGAAGCGATCGAGGCCCGCGGCGATGGGGACATTGATCGCGGGATCCGGGCCACGCTTCAGGATGTCGGCGCCGAGGGCGGCGAGATAGGCGGCTTCGTGCTCGAAGAGCTCGGGGCGGAGGATCGAGTGGAGGGGCGAGCACTCGGGATCGTCGGCGATGCGTCGAGTGACTTCGCGCACGTCGTCGAGGGGCGAGTCATTTTCGAGATCGCCCGAGATCACACCCGCCTTCCAGAGCGGTGCGGCCCAGGCCCAGGTCCGCATCATCTCGAGGTACGAGTGGCTCGCGCCGGCGGAGGACTGGGCCTGGAGGGCGTCGCTCGCGCCCGCGGGGACGGGGAGGAGCGTGAGGACCTCGTCGGCGAGGAGGAGTGAGGCCATCGCCGGGGGCTCGCGTGTCGTGACGTGATAGGGGCTGACGACGGCGATCACGGCTGGTTAGATTCCTTCGGCTCGACGGGGCGTTCGCGGAGTTTCGCGCTCGTCTCGATCCAGGCGACGATCGAGTCGAGATCCTTGGGGAGGTGCTGGAAGAAGAGCGACTCGTGCCCTCCCTCGCGGAGCCATCGCTCGGGTTTGCCCAGGCGTTCCCAGAGAACATCGCCGAGTTCGGTGGGCACGGCGAGGTCGGCCTTGGCCTGGACCATCAGGATCGGCTTGCCCTTGAGGATCGATGCGGTGTGGAAGGAGTCGAGCGGGGCGTGGGCGAGGTAGGCCTCGGCGAGATCGGAGCGAAGATCGGCGGTTGGTGTCGTGCGGCCCCAGTTGGTGACGATCGCATCGATCATGGTGGCGTAGTTGCTCAGTTCGCTGATGAGCCAGTAGTGGCATCCGCCACCGACGATGACGCCCGCGGCGTACGCGTCGGGTTCGAGGGCGAGGACCGTGGGCAGGGTCATGGCGCCGGCGCTGTAACCGATGGCGACGCGCGGGACGCTCGCGAGGTCGGGGTGGGCCTTGAAGATGTGTTCGAAGGCGGCCTGGGCGGCATAGGCGCACTCGGCGGTGCGGTCGCCGAAGACTTGCGCGATGTGCCCGGCGAGCGCGGGGATGCTCTCACGATCGGGGACGACGAACTCGGCGTGCTCGGTGAAGCGAGAGGGCTGGGCGACCATGCGGAGGACGGCGATGTCGCGGGCCATGAGTCGCTTGGCCATGAGTTCGAGCATGCCCTCGGGAGTGCCCAGCATGCCGGGCATGAGGAGTGCGATGGCGCGCGGGTGCTCGGGCGTGTGGAGGACGAACCATGTGCGCGTGGCAGAGGCCGAGGGAACGTGTGGGACGGCGACGTGTCCATCGTCATCGACGACATGATGTTGCGTGGCGGAGATGAAGACGAATCCCATCGCGGGCTTGAGTTTGTTCCGCTGGAGAGGGCCTGGCTCGGTGAACGTGGCGATGAGGGCGTTTGATCCTTCCCACGAGAGGCGTTGCGTGCCGGGGATTGACCTTGCGGCAGCCAGCACGGGGTCTTCCGGCGGCCTGACATCGCGGCCCGCGGGAATTCGGCCAAGGCTCCATGTGCCGCCCTTGAGATCGAGATCGACGATCACGCCACGCGGTGAATCGGAGCCATTGGGTGATGGCAGGCGATCGGGCCAGACGGGCGCGAGCGCGGGGAGCGAGGCGTCGATCTCGCGGTATTGGCGATTGGTCTCGTCGGAGTTGGCATGAGCCTTTGTGTCGTTGTCGTGGATCGACGAGGGTGGTGAGGATCCGGTTGTGGGCGCGGGCTGGGCGCATGCCGAGGCACGGACATGAGTCGAGGCGAGGAGGGCGATGAGCGCGATTGAGAATCGGGATAGGAGGCTCATGACGCGTATCCCTTGGGGTGTTTCTCGAACCAGCTGAAGGCCGTGGCGACGGTCTCGCGGAGTTCGGTGTGGCGGGCCTTCCAGCCGAGGACACTGGTGATCTTCGACGGATCGGCCCAGAGTTTGGGCGGGTCGCCGGGGCGGCGCGGGTGCTCGACGACCTTGAACGATTTTCCTGAGACGTCGCGGACGGCATCGATGATCTCGCGCACCGAGGAGCCCTTGCCGATGCCCACGTTGAAGGCCTCGCTCGTGGCCGGCGTGAGGACGTTGAGCGCCCGGGCGTGGGCGTCGGCGAGGTCGCTGACGTGGACGTAATCGCGGATGCAGGTTCCATCGGGCGTGGGGTAGTCGGTGCCGAAGATCGCGACGTGGGGCGTGCGGCCGAGTGCGGCGTTGATGACGTTGGGGACGAGGTGTGTCTCGGGCGTATGGTCCTCACCGAGTCGCCCATCGGGGTCGCAGCCGCAGACGTTGAAGTACCGCAGGGCGATGAAACCGAACTCGTGCCCGGCACGTCGTCGGGCGGCGGCGAAGTCGGCGAGCAACTGCTCGCCCATGTGCTTCGTTCTCGCGTAGGGGCTCATGGGAGCGAAGGGGCAGGTCTCGGGGACGGGGATCATCGACTCGGGGGGCTGCCCATAGACTGAGCAACTCGACGAGAAGACGAAGCGCGAGACTCCAACGCTCTCGCACGCTCCAAGGAGCGAGGCCGTCCCGGAGACATTGGCCTTGTAATAGTCGAGCGGGTGTTCGACGGACTCCCCGACGAGGGCGAGGGCGCCGAAGTGCATGACGGCCTCGATGCCCGCGTCGCGCATGGCGCACGAGATCGTGTCGGTCTGGTTGATGTCGGCTCGCACAAAGGAGACCCGCTCGGGCGCGAGGGAGCGGAGCGCGTCGACCGCCTGGGTGTGCCCCTGGTGGAGATTATCGACGATGAGAACGTGGTGCCCATCGCGCAGGAGGCGCGCGGTCGCGTGCGAACCGATGTAGCCGGCGCCACCTGTGACGAGTACGTTCATGGAGGGTGAGATTCCTTCGCCGGTCGGCATGGCCGGCACCGGTCCATCGTAGTGGGTGGCGGCGTGGTTCGATGGCCCCGCGGGAGGACGAGAGCGAGTCTTGGACGGGTTACGTCGGCGATCTCGCGTCGGTCGATGCCCCGGCGAGCGAGGGTGCATGCAACCATCCGCCGAGTTTCAACGGCGTGACTCGTCCGACCTTCGCGAGTCGGATCGAAAGGACCGCGAACGCGACACCGACGACGATCATGGCGACGCTCAGTGCCTGGCCGAGGCTCAGTCCGAAGAGGCCGACAACGCCGGGGTCTGGAAGTCGTACGAACTCGGTGGCGATGCGGAGGATGCCGTACGCGATGAGGAACGCCGCCGCCACCACGCCGGGCGAGCGCGGTTTGGCCCAGATGATCCACAGCACGATCAGGAGCACGGGACCCTCCGCAAATGCCTGGACGAGTTGCGAGGGCGCCCTCGCGTTGATATAGGGCGTGAGGTCGTGGATCAGTTCGAGCCGACCGGGAAAGCCCCGATCCTGGATGGCCTCGATCATCCGCTTGGCGGCGTGTTCCATGTCGCCATTGGGCGTGCGGAACTTTGCGATGATGGTGTCGAGCGCACCTTGTTGCGCTTGCGTGAGATTGGTCGCCTGTCCCGAGGTGATCTCCTGCGGATATCGCACGGCCCACCAGGGCGCGTCGTCGCCGGCCTTGGCGACGATGCGTCCCAGCAACTCGCCGTTGATGAAGTTGGCGAATCGCCCGAGCATCAGGCCGAAGGGCGCGACGAAGGCCCAGGCGTCGGCGAAGTGGAGATACGGTGCGGCGATACGCTCGTGTGTAGCGTCGGTCCCACCCCCGGCGGTCATGGCTCGCTTCTCGCGGCTCCAGATGAACCACGTCGCGACGAGCACACCGATCATGCCACCGTGGCTCGCCATGCCGCCGTTGGTGATGTCGAGCAGGTTCCACCACGGCGCGGATTTGGTGAACGTCCACAGCAAGGGCCTGTCGTAGAAGACGGCATAGCCGAGTCGTCCGCCGACGAGCACGCCGAGCATCAGCGTGAGCATGGCGTCGCCGAGTCGTTCTGGTGCAAGACGGACGATGCCGCGTTTCGTCAGGCGGAGAAGCACGAACCACGCGATGACAAAGCCGAGCGCGTACGAGAGCCCGTACCAGCGGATACCGAAGGATGGTGTGAACCGCACGAGGAACGGGTTGATGTCGTGGAAGTAGGTGGCGAGTGTGGTCATGGCAGCAATGGGTGGTCCGTGCTGGAGGTTCAGGTGGTGGCGGCAGCGTCGATTCCGAAGAATCGTCGCGTGTTCTCGTTGATGGCGGCGTGGAACGTGTCCCAGTCTTCGCCACGGAGGTTCGCGAGGACGCGTGCCGTCAGCGATGACATCCACGGCTCGCAGGGGCGCGTGCCGCGGTGCGGCTCGGGGGAGAGAAAGGGCGCGTCGGTCTCGACCATGATCCGGTCGAGGGGCACGAGGCGGGCCGCGTCCTGCACGTCCTTCGCGTTGCGATAGGTCACGACGCCCGTGAACGAGATGCACGCGCCGAAGTCGAGCACCATCCTCGCCTCGTCGGGAGTGCCCGTGAAGCAGTGGAAGACGAATCTCGAGGGATCGAGGGTCGTTGTGCGAAGGATCGGAATCAGGTCCGCGAAGGCCTCGCGGCAGTGGATGACGATGGGCTTGGCGATCCCCTCGCGCACGCACGACTCGATCGTCGCGAGTTGTTCGGCGAGGACGGCGTGCTGCACGTCTCGGGACGGCTTGTCGTAGTGGTTGTCCAGGCCGAGTTCGCCCCAGGCGACACAGCGCGGGTGGGCGATGACCTCGCGGAGGACTGACCAATCATGCGGCATCTCATCGGAATACAACGGATGCACGCCGGCGGTACACCAGACATTCTCGAATCGCGTCGCGACGCTGAGGGCGTTCTTCGCGTCGTGATGGGTGGTGGAGATAGTGATGCAGCCGGTGACGCCATGCTCGCGTGCGCGCGCGAGGACGCCCTCGACGCCGCCGGCGATCTCGGTGGAGAGATCTGGAAAGGTGAGATGGCAGTGGGTGTCGATCACTGGGCAAGGGTAGTGGGCACTACAGTTCGGCGTCACGCGACCGGGCTCCGCGAGCGGGCCTTGTGGAATGTGGCTCGATGGCGAGAGCGGAAGGAGTTGGGCGATGCGAATCGAGAGGTTCTGGATGCGGTCGAGGCGGAGTGTGATGCGGGGTGTGTGGGCACTCGCGCTTCTGGGCGTCTCGTCGCCGGTCGTGGCCCAGACGACCACGCTCGAGCCGCCCGCGAGCACGCACGCGACTTCTGCCGCGCCCATTCCCGCCATCGAGACACACTGGTACGTGGTCGAGATCGGCGGGCAACGCGCGGGGTGGATGCGGACCGTTCAGACGACGACCATCGATGAGATCTCCACGCTCAGTGAGTCTTCGATGCGCATCGGTCGCGGCGAGACGGCCATGGAGATCGCCACCGAGACCACCTTCGTCGAGACGCCCGACGGCACGCCGAAGTCCATTGTCTCCAAGCAAGTCATGAGCAAAACACCCGTCGAGAACGAGTGGGTTTTCGGCAAGGATGGAATCGTCCAGACCACCACCCAGGGCAAGAAGGTGACGGTGAAGACGCTGCCGACTTTCGACGAGGCGTGGCTCACGCTGGCCGCGTCGGAGCGATACGTGAAGGCCCAGGGCGCCAAGGGCGAGAAGGCGGTGTCGTTCAAGACCATCGACCCGAGCCTCGGGCTTCGCCTGATCAAGGTGACGCACACCGACGAGGGCCGCGAGACGCTCACGATCCAGGGCGAGGCGATGGATCTCCGAAAGGCCAGCATCACCATGGAGCAGTTGCCGGGCGTGGTGACCACCGAGTACACCAACGACGACGGCGACATGATCAAGACCATCACCCACATGGGGCCGATCAGCATCGAGATGACTCAGTCCACGCAGGCCGAGGCGACCAAGGACTTCGCGCCACCGGAGCTCATGGTCCGAACGTTTGTCACGCCCGATCGCGCCATCGTCGGGCCTCGCAAAGTCGCCACGGCACGATATCGCTTATCGATCGACGAGGGCGAGATGCCCGAACTCCCCATCACCGGCTCGCAGAGCGTTCGTCGCGACGGCGTCACGGCGTCGATCATCAGTGTTGACACGTCGTTCCCCAATGGCGTCGCCCCGGATGAGTCGAGCAACGCCGCGTGGCTCGCGACGAGCGCGATGACCGATCTGACCGACGAGAAACTCAAGGATCTGCACGAGCGTGCGGTGAAGAACGCCAAGGATTCGCGTCGCGAGCGGGCCGAGGCGATGCGGCGATTCGTGCACGAGTACATCCGTCGCAAGAGTCTGGGCGTGGGGTTCGCGACGGCGTCGGAGATCGCTCGTGATCGCGAGGGCGACTGCAGCGAGCACGCTGTCCTCCTTGCCGCGCTCCTGCGAATCGACGGAATCCCGGCCCGGGCGGCGTGCGGGCTGATCTATGCCGACGCCTTCGCGGGCGCCAAGTCCATCTTCGGGTATCACATGTGGGCCCAGGCCCTGCTCGACGTCGACGGCACGAAACGCTGGGTCGATCTCGACGCGACGCTCCCGGGCGAGACGTCCTATGACGCGACGCACATCACGCTGGGGCTCTCGAGCCTGAACGACTCCGACGTGACCGAGTCGCTCGTGAACCTCGTCCCGCTGCTTGGGCGTGTGAAAATCGTCGTCGAATCGACCGAGCCATGAGCGATCACGCCTCACACCCGCCACGCCAGCCCCCCCCACTGCCTCGCATCCCGGCGCGCGATCCCAGGGGGCATAAGGGGACCTTCGGCACCGTCCTTGTCGTCGGGGGGTGCTGCCGGGGTGACGCGAGGATGATCGGGGCGCCGGCCCTCTCCGCACATGCGGCGCTTCGCGCTGGGGCCGGCCTTGTCCAACTCGCGATGCCCGCACCCATCATTCAGGCGGGAATCTCTCTCTGTCCCTCGACGACGGGCGTCGCGCTCCGCACCCATGACGACGGGTCGCTCATCGCCCACGAGGCGGCGGCCCAACTCGACGAGGCGTTGGCGCGTGCGACCGCCGTGGCCGTGGGCATGGGATTGGGAGACGCCCCCGATGCCGCACCGGTTGTGCTGCGATTGATCCAGCATGAGGACGCGCCGGTCGTGATCGACGCGGACGCACTCAACGTGCTGTCACAGGTCCCTGATCTCTGGCGAGACTTCCGCGCGCCGTGCGTGCTCACGCCCCATCCCGGTGAGTTCATTCGTCTCGCGTCGGTGTTGCGAATCGCCCATGATCCGACCGACGCCGCGTCGCGTCCGCTTGCCGCCGAGGCCCTGGCCCAGCGTCTGGGCGCCATCGTCGTCCTCAAGGGCGCGGGGACGGTCGTGAGTACTGGGCATGAGACCTGGGTTTGCGAGCGTGGGCACGCCTGTCTTGCGACGGCGGGAACGGGCGACGTGCTCGCGGGCGTCATCGCGTCGTTGGCAGCCCAGCACGCGGGCACGCCCTCGTCTCCACGGATGACCGTGCCGCGACTCTCGCTCTTTGATATCGCGCGTTTGGGCGTGCAGGCTCACGCGCTCGCGGGCGAGATGTGGGCTTCGCGCCACGACTCGCCCTCGGGTCTGCTCGCGATGGAACTCGCCGACCTCATTCCCGAGGCGATCGAGTCCCTGCGCCACTCCTAGTCCAGTTTGCGAGGCGAGACCGAGGAGACCATCCGGATCGTGGGGGTCTGGAGCGACGAGCCGATGCTGGCGTCATCGAGGTCGTTGGGGAGAACGGTCAGATCGACCGTCGCCTTTTTGAGCCTCGGGCCGACGTCGTACTGCAGTTCGAACGTCGCCTCTTTCACACCCACGAGGAGCGGCCTGGCCTGAGTCGAGATGAGTGCCCCGCCGGAGTAGTCCTTCTGGACGTACCACAACTCGTACGTCCCGGCGGTGGCCGTGTCGCGCCGCTCGATTCGGACGATCTGCTTGGTCCCCGCGCCGACGTTCTCGCTGGTGGTGAACTCGATGAAGGTGCTGTTGAGCGGATTCTGGGCCGCGTTCAGGACGTCGGCGGGATAGGGTCCGAACTCGGTCCCCGTGCGGATCATGGTCATGAGACGGTACATCACCATGCGCGTGACGACGTGGGTCGAGGCGCTCTCGCTTGTCACCTTGTAACTCTTGAACGAGGCGTCGAGAGCGGCGAGGGCGGCGGCGAGGAGCGTCCCCGTGATCGCCAGCGAGATGAGCACCTCGATCATGCTGAAGGCGCGACTGACGCGCGGACGACGGATCATCGTGTGCCCTCCCGATACGAGCCAGTGACCGTCGTGAACTGCATCGGGAGCATCACGCCGTCCGGCATGGACATGTTCGGATTGAATCGGATCGCGATGCGGCCGTAGCCATTGAACGGCACGGGCGTCGAGCCACTGGGTTGGACTTCGTCGGGCCCGACATCGGCGATCCCGTCGCCGTTGGTGTCATACCCGACGATCGGCACGCCGCCGACGATGGGCAGCGACGAGGGGTCGTACGACTCCTCGTCGCCGTCGTCGAGCCCGAAGTACCCGATGGTCGAGTTGAACCCCGCGGGGTTTCCGATGGGCGCGCCCGTCGCGTCCTGGAGCGGGCCCTGCCCGAGTTGGGGCTTGAAGGTGAGCATGAGCGCCCCGTCGATCGTGGCGTTCCCGCGCACGTCGATGACGCCCGCGATGATCACGCCCTGGAGTTGCAGGTCCTGCGACGTCGGGCTGTTGAACGAACCCAGGTCCACCGAGTAGTGCGGGAGCATGAGCGAACTCTCGGCGATCACGCCCTCGTCCACCGACTCGGGGTTGATCGACGGATTCCCGGGATCGTCGGGGTTGTGCTGGTAGAACTTCGTCGAACCGGTGAACTGGATCTTGTTCCTCGAGTTGGTGTAGTTACTCGGCGAGTCGCTCACGATCGACCCGATGATCCGGCAGTCGTGGAAGCGGAGATTGTTCGAGAGCGTCTTGGTGTCCGAGATGCGCTTTCCGGAGACGATGAGCGGGTCGGGGAGGTTGTTGTAGCCCATGGTGAGCGCCACCTCGTCGTCGGGGATGTCCGCCTTGTCCATCGGTGGCTGCGCCATGAGGATCATCTGGCTGGGCGGCTTCGCGGACGACGGGAGCATCGCCGGGTAGCTCGTCTCGCCCGGGTCGTCGCCGTACACCATCCTCGGGGAGGCCAGCTTGGGGCGCCCGGACGTCGTGTCCAACGTCATCTTGCCGTATTCGCCCCAGAGCACGTGGGTGTTGGCTGTGGTGGAGTGGACGTAGGTCACGCCGATGAACGTGCAGTTCTTGAAGAGGGCGTTCGTGCCCGTGGGGATCACCACGTCGCGGAAGGTCATGTTCTCGTAGACCGGGCGATAGTAGTAATCGGTGTGATTCGGCGAGGCGTAGGGCATCTTCTCGAAGTACGCCGTCGCCCAGTTGTCGGGGAGGCCGTCGAGTGGCGCGACATCGGAATCGAGGCGGAGGAATCGCGGGTTGGTGGAGCCCTCGGGCTGCGACTCGACATAGGTCGCGAGTTGGCCCGAGGAGATCCCCAGTTGCGTGGCGACCTGGTCGTTGAAGGGCTGCCCGTCCGCCGCCGACTGCAGATCCGTCCGCGACGAATCGAAGGTGTCGATATCGAAGTCCGGGAGTTCCGTGCTCGACACGCCGTAGCGTTGTGCGGCGACGCCCTCGCTGGGGATCACGGCGCCCCTGAGGCGGTCCTCGACCGCGCCCTGGGCGGCCTCCCACGCCGATTGCGTCGCGCGGAAGGCGAGCCCACCACGCACCTTCGCGTAGCGATCGCGATAGTCGATGTACCCATCGCGATACCCAAGAACCTGGTCGCTGTTGCCGTTGCGTCCCGCGGCGTCCTCGGTGGCGTTCCAATCGGCCATGTTTCCATCGGCGCTGTCCCAGTATCCATTGGCGTTGGTGTCGGTATAGCCGTACACGCCGTTGGCGTTCCGATCCGGGACGCCGCCGTCGATCAGGATCGCGAGGTTGTTGTCCACGGAGAACTCCGCGGCGAATCCGGCCGCGGGCGTCCCGGCGGTGAGCGCCGCCGAGAGCGTGAGCTTCCCGTCACCGTTCTGGTCGAAGTGCTTGATGAAGATGTCGAAGTCGTCCACGAAGCCGTCGTTGGTCACGTCGGTGAAGGGGTTGACGGGGTTCCCCGAGCCGTCGGTGTACGACTGGCTGGGCGAGACGGCCTGGCCTTCCACCGGGTGCCCGACGCGGAGGCGAGAGTCGCCATCCACGTCGTTGGCCTTCACCGCGGCAAAGAAGTCGTCGAGTTTCTGATCGAGCACGGGATCCAATCCGTAGAAGTCCGAGCGGATCACCATCGGATCGCCAGAGTTGAACGCGACATCGGTGAAGGTCGAGCCGATGCTCCCCTCGATGTTCACGTTCTTCCCGATCATGACGCGATTGGGGCTCATGATCGCGTGGTTCACACGCTTGATCATGCGATAGTCCTGAGAGACCGTCCGCTTCACGGGGCGTCCGTTGCGGAGGTAACTGAAGTCGTATCCGGTCGAGATCACGCGGATATCCGTCCCGTTGGCGAGCGGGGCGTAGGTGATCTGGAAACAGACCGGGGGCGCGCCGCCCGCGACGGGCGATTCCACGGCCACGCCGGGCGTGTACACCCAGTTCGTCAGCGAGTACTCCGTTGCGCTCGTCCCCGAGGGCGCGTTCGTCAGCGCCACGGAGGCGACGCCGGCCTCGGGAACTGTGTTCTGGTCCACCGAGTGCATCTGCATGAGCGCCGCCGCCACGCCCGAGGGCGTCCCCAGATCGAGCGGTCCGATCTTCGAGGGGACCACCACGTGCGTCCCGATGCCGCCCGAGTTTCCGGTCCACAGATATGTCCCGAAGGTCGAAGTGATCTTGCTGTTGGAGACAACGAAGCGACCCGCGGCGTCGGACAGCCGAGCCTTGGCGACCTCCAGCCCCGTCTCGGCCGCGCCCTGGGCGCGGATCACGCGGATGTTCGTCGCGGCGGTCGCGATGTTCCCCTTGCTGACGATCGCCATCGCCGCCGCCAGCGAGCCGAACATGATCAGAAGCATCATGGAGAGCACGCTGGCGATGCCCGTGCGCTCGCGCAACTTGCGAATGGCGTCCCTGGTTCGTGCTCGACGTGTCGCGCTCATCGGTTCAACTCCTCCGGCCTGACTCCACCATCCCGCGCCCACCCACGCCGCTCCCTTAGGGGCGCACCCACGTCACCCGCGCGATCTCCTGCGGCGAGACGTCGTTCACGCTCTGATACTCCACGACCACCGTCACGCGGAGCGGGAACCCGTTCACGGGGATCGCCGGGAGCGACGAGGTCGCCGCCTGCGAGTAGCCCGCGGCTCGCACCGTGCTGTAGTTGTACGGATCGACCTTCTCGACGATCACCCGCTGCGACCATCCCTCGAGCGGGACGGGCACACCGGAGTTCGATTCCACGAGGCCATTGATGTCCACCTCGGGCACGACGTTGCCGTAGGCGTCGATGGGCCCGGGGAGCGTCCCGCCGTTGCCGAACTGGATCCCGTCGAGATCGTCGATGTCGTCGATGTCGGCAGCGGTCGCCTCGCCGGCCTCTCTTCCCCAGCCCACGAGCACGGAGCTTCCGCTGCTCCCATCGACAAAGAGCCCCGTGACGGGGTCGTGCCGCGGAAGGCGACGCGTCATCTCGCGAATCTCATTCGCTAGGAGCATCGCCGTGCCGGCCTGCGAGGACCAGCCATTGGTCTTGATGAAGGACGTCTGGGCGTCAACGTACGCGAGGATCCCGACGCCGATGATGACCAGGGCCATCATCGTCTCGAGGAGTGTGAACGCCCGAGGCCCGCGCCGACGCCGGCGCACCGCTCGAACCGTCCCGGCGATGTCGTGGTTCATGAGCCTTCCCTCCCGAGGGGACCGCACGGTCCCTCGACAAGGAATATCGATTATTTCACGATCTGGCTCATCTTGAAGATGGGCAGAATGATGGCCATGGCGATGAAGCCGACGACTGTACCCATCATGAGGATCATGATGGGCTCGATCATGGACGTTGCCGCCTTGATCGCGTCCTTTAACTGCTTGGAGTAGAAGACCGAGATCTCGTCGAGCACCTCACCCAACTTACCGGACTCCTCGCCCGCCGCGATCATCTGCGTGACCGCCTTGGGAAGGATCGCGTCCTTCATGAGCGCGTGCGTGATCTTCTTGCCTGTCTTCACGTGCGCGTGCACCTTCAGCCACACCGAGCGGAAGATCGAGTTTCCGGAGATCTCGCCCGTGATCGAGAGCGTGTCGAGCATGGGGACACCGGCGTTGATCAACTGGCCCATCGTCTGCAGCGAGCGGCTGATGTAGAGCGCCCGGAACATCCCTCGGAAGATCGGGACGCTCAACTTGGCCTTGTCCACCCAGAAGCGACCGACCTCGGTCTTTGCAAACGCGAAGACGATACCGCCGATCACCGCGACCCCGGCGAGAACCAGGTACCAGTTCTCCACCATGAACTTCGAGAGCCCCAGCAGGAACTTTGTGGCCCAGGGGAGGATCTCCTCCTTGCCCTGGAAGACGCCCGCGAACTTCGGGAGGACGAACGTGAGGAGGAAGACCGTGACGCCGACCGCCAGGGTGCCGATGATCACCGGGTAGATCGCGGCGCCGACGACCATCTTCCGCGTCTCGAGTTGCTGCCCGATGTACGCGGCAATTCGATCGAGCATCTTCGAGAAACTGCCCGACATCTCCGAGGCGCGGACCATGTTGACGTAGAGCGGGTTGAAGAGTTTCGGGTGTTTTGCGATCGCCTCCGAGAACTNNCGATGCCATCGAGCGCCGCGCGGAGGTTGATGCCGGCTCGGATCATGACCGCCAACTGGGTGGTGAAATCGAGGACGTGCTTCTGGGTCGGCTTGCCGGAGTTCATCTCTCGGAAGCGATCCATCAGCGACTTGGTCTCCTCGCTCCCGCTCACCGCCGTCAGGGAGAGGACGTGCGACCCCTGGTTGCGCAGGACCGCCGCGGCGGTCTGGGCCGTGTCGGCGGAGACG
>JRYD01011002.1_pt1 | contig 18721 bp, 8 predicted proteins | sample 235311 | NCBI WGS metagenome assembly JRYD01 (sample SAMN03074213, study PRJNA261472) | activated sludge metagenome | biome: Common Effluent Treatment Plant; feature: Wastewater; material: Activated sludge; isolation source: activated biomass in a lab-scale reactor treating industrial wastewater at... | reverse complement strand
GTTCGAGCACTCGAAGGTGTAACGACAAGGGCGGCCCGTAGGCCGCCCTCTTTCTTGCCAGTTCACTCTGGAACGCCAAACTGTTTCTAAGTTGCTCAACTCAACGCTTGAGTTTTGCGGCAACCCATTCCTTGATCTTCGTACCGAAGCGATCCCACACGACCGCACCAACAACCACACCCGCAATGAAACCAACCATGGTGACCTCCTTCTTGGTTACAGTATTTCACAGGCCCCGGCTGTGCAGGCCAGCGTCCTGCTGGACTCCGTCGAATCTTCCTTCTCGAACTCCTGCAGCTTGGACCATGCCACGGCGGGCATCTTACCAGCCAGTGCCTCGTACTCCGCTTCCGAGCACTCGGTGTAGGGAGCCTGCTGATACACGTGGTCCGTGTGGGGCAGGAAGCTCACGCCACCGACGTCATCGAAGTTGTTGTACACCCAGTCGCCGACCGCCAGCCATTCGTGGTCGCGCACGTAGACCGTGATCGACGGGTTGTGCTCGCACCAAAACCGCTTGAACATCAGGTAGTGTTCGAGCTGCTGGATCGCCGACATGTCGTTGCGGAACACCGCGTGCTCGGGGCCACGCACCGGGAACGCAAACACGTCGGTGGTGTCCGGCTTCATCACGCAGTCCTCGACCGGGAAGCCCTCCGCACGCATGAACTGCGCCAGCGGATCCTTCTTGTCTGCGCGCACCGTGCGCACGTAGTGCTGCGAGTAGCGCGGGTGAATCCCGGAAGCCGAGTCCACGAGCTGAGAGACCGTGCCCGAAGGCTTCACCGTGGTGATGGCCACCGAGGCGTTGATGCCCAGCTTCTTGGCCCACTTGGCGTTGGTCTTGACAGAGTGCTCGCGGAGCTGGGTCAGCCACTGCGCAGCCTCATCGCTCGGCTTGCTCAGCACTTCGTGGTCCATGATGCCGGTCATCGACACGCCCAGCAGGCGCTCCTCTTCGGCGTTGCGCTTCCACACGTTGCGGACGTAGCGGTAGTTGGTCAGCGACGATTGGAACGTGCCCATGATCGTGGCCACTTCGACCTTGTCCATCAGATCTGTGAGCGTGTCGCCGGCGCGGATGACCACCTCGGTCAGGTTACACAGCCCTGCGCTGCGCAGGATGATCTCGCCGCAAGGATTGGTGCCGAACTCGTGGTTCGGGTCGCGGCGGTCGAACTCCGCCGCTTTCTTCTTGGCGGCCACGCGGTTGAAGATGCCACGCTCGCCCGACTTGGACTGGATGAGGGCCAGCCATTCTTCGAGGAAAATCTCCATGTCCGGCTTCTCGGTGTACGCCGCCGAGTTGTTTGCCAGCGCACGCTGACCGTTGTCCACCCACCATTGGCCGCTCTTGGCCACGCGCATGCGGTCGTCAGACAGATTGGACAGGGAGATCAGCGCGGAGCGGCGTACTCCACCTACCACTACGATGTCCGCCACCTTGCACACGAGGTCATGGCACTCGACGCTGGTCAGCTTGCGCCCGGCAGCTTTGCGGAACAGGGCGACGGTGAAGTTGAACAGGTCGACCAGCGGCTTGGGTCCGGACGCGCGGCCGCCGAACGTCTTGAGCTTGGCACCGGCCGGCCGGACCTTGGATACGTCCCACTTCGGGATCTGGCCGGCGTAGAGCATGGACACCAGCTCGCGGAACGCAGACGCCCAGCCGATCTTGCTGTCCGTCACGGTGATCAGGGTGTCACTCTGGTGGAAATCCTCCGACACGGTCGGGAGGTTGTTGATGGACTGGCGCTCGACCGAGAAGCCGACGCCGGTGCCACACATCAGGATGTAGAGAATCTCGTCGAAGGCACGCACGTGGTCTATGGCCACGTAGCTGCAATTGAAACCGGCCATTTCGTCGCGGTCGAGCGCAGGGCCTGCGGTCATGAGGGCGCGCATGGAGGGCATGGTGCGGAGCGTGCGGATGGACTTGTTGATGCGGTCGGCGGGGTATAGCTCGGGGAAGCGTGCGGCGAAGAAGTCGGTGTAGCGGGAGACGGTCTCCTCCCAAGTCTCACGCCGGTTCTTGTCCTCCAGCCACCGTGCATACCGTGACAAATGGACGTACTGCTGAAGCTGAGTCGGAAGCGCTTTCTCTTGCATTGCAATTCCCCTAGGGACGGTGGATGGAAAACCCCGAGGTTGCCCCCGGGGCGAATCGATACTTATATCATATCAGATGAATCGAGATCCGGGAACCGTCCGGTCGAGCACGTCACCGAAGTCGGTGCGCGGATCGCCTCCGATCCAGCGGAGGATCTCCATCAGGTTCTCGAACGTGGGGCCGAGCAGCCCCTCGCCGGGCATCTTGCCGGAATCCACTCGACCCATGGCCTGCACGCCGAAATCGCCGAGACCCAGCAGGCCGGAGCGCTCGACAGCGTGCAGGACGTAGTCCTTGAAACCCCAAGTGCTCGGGGCCGTGCCAGTCAGCGCGAATTTCGCCATGTCCGCTGCGAGGATCACAGGCATCGCCAGCGCAAGTACGCTCCACGGCTTGGGGTTGTCGTTCTGCAACTCCCTGTTGGCGCGCTTCAGAACCACGTTGTGCATGGCGAACGTGAACTGCTTGAGGTGGGCCACGAGCAGGAAGCGCGGGTCGGACATCCACACCGGGCGGTTCGCGGCACTCGGGCGCAGCACGGCCTGATCCACGAACTGGAACATCGCCTGCTGGACCTTAGGACTGGAGACGTCGAGCTTGCCGCCTACGCTCTTGATGTCCTTGGGCTCCAAGCCGAGCTCAGCGAGCGCCTTCGCGTCCTTCCTGTGTGCCAGCAGGTATTTCTCCCCGGCGGCAGTCGCCGCGATGCGCATGGAGTTGTTCCACCCCTGCATGCCGTTGTACTTGAAGAACACGCGGTTGATGTTCTCCATGCGCTTCGACATACGGGTGGTGCCATACGCCATGGCCATGGCCTGCAGCGTGCTGTCCTCGCTGACCACGCCGAGGATTTCAGCCAGCTCTTCACCCGGCACCTCGTTCTTACTTTTGGCGATCGTGTTCTTGAGCCGCTTGAGCGCGGTCACGTACGCGGTGCCAGCGTCCTTGATGTCCCCGGTACGGGCAGCCAGCACGATCGGATCGATCATCTGGGACACGATGGCCAGCGGGAGCAGTGTGACGTTCTGCAGCGTCAGCACGGCGGACATGGCCTCCTTCGTCTGCACGGACCAGTTACCGGGGTCGAGCGAACCCTCCAGAGCCTGCACGGCGTTGGAGATTTCTCCCAGTTCCTTGGGGTCCTTGACGCCGGACTTAACGACCAGATCAACGATCTTCTCACCATTGTTGCCGAACTCTCGGGCGTACTCCGCGCGGTGCGTAGACCCACGTACGTAGGACATCATGATGTCTGCGAGGTCCTTGCGCTGGAACTTCGCGAACTTGTCGGCGTTGCCGGAATTGATGAACGTGAGCACGCGTTCGGAGGTATGAGGCGCGTACGGCATGAAGCCGAGATCCACCGGGGATTCCTTCGGCTTCGGGCGCTGTTCCGACCCCCGCACAAGGTTCTCTACCAGCGCGGCGGCGTTCGCCGCGGACACACCGCCTTCGGAGCGCAGCAGCGCTTCGAACTCCGTGCGGTTACGGGCAATGGCGTCCGGGTCCCAGCTACGGGTGAAGTACCCCTGCACCTTGCGCAGCGGTACGAACTTCTTGGACGTGGAGTCCCAAGACCGTACGCCGGCGTTGCGCATGTACTCGTAGATGTCTTCGTTGAACTTGGCCAGCTCCTTCGCGAGCTCGGAGGTGGGCTTCATCGCCTGCAGCTGGTCGATGGCCTCCCTGCGCTCGACCGCAGTGGTGCCGCGCAGGATGCCGGCGAGGCGGTTCGTCCACATGGCTTCCTGCTGGGGCCTGTTCTGCGAAAATCCTGTGCCCTTCTCCGGCTGGAACTTGTCGGCCAGCTCATTCAGGTAGTCGTTCTCGAAGCGGCGAAGGCGCTCGGGCGCAGCGCTGAGCAGCGAGTTCAGCGCGCGGGTCAGTGCTGGGGCAGCCCTGCTCAATTTGTTGGACACGCGGTCCCCACTGCTGTCGTTGATGTCCTGCAGCACCTCTTGCACGATGCTCGGGTCGGCGAACTTGCCGTCATGGAACGCGCGCAGCAGGTCCTCGCCGCGTTGGCCCGAAGTCACTATGCCGAACAGGTCCTTGAGGAACTGGCGAATCGTGTGGAAGATCCCCGTGCCCGTAGGGCCAATCTGCAACAAGTCTTCCGCCCAGAACTGATACGCGTACGCGGCGCGCTCCTCCGGGTCGTTGAGCTGCTCCAGAGCGGGTTTGTGGTCCTTCAGCAGATCGCGGAGCTGGCGGATCACGTGCGGAGCGCTGGTGGCGTCGCGCAGGTCTTTGGCCACCGAACGCGTGGCGTCGTTCTCGCTGAGGAAGCGGAACAGGTCGTGCATGGCTTCATGGCGCGCGGTGCCCACGGTGCTGCGTGCGTTGATAGCCACTTCGATGAGGCGCTCGCCCGTATCCGGGTCGTAGGTGTACTGGCCCGAACCCCCGAGCTGCTTGACCAGCTTCTCGATCTTGACCTTCACGTCTTTGCCGCGCAGACGCAGGATCTCGGCCTTCACAGCCTCCTTGTCACCCCAGTTCTTGCCGGGACGCCCGGGTCGGCCGCCCATGGCGGACTTTTTCAGCCCCGCGCGGACCCAACCGGCAAGCTTCGGCGGAGCGGAGCGGTCGGTGTTGGTGCGGCTCATCACATCGAAGGCTTCGATCTCGCCGATGTTGGAGTAGTAGTTAGGGTCCTCACCGTGCGTACCACCAGTCAGCCCATAAGCGTCCTGCAGCGCGTGCTGGAACTCATGTAGAAACGCGCGCGCCCCAGCGCTGCTGAGCTGCTCGACCGTAATCTTCGAAGGGTCGAATTGCGTCGTAGAGGGGTCACCAGCGAGTTCATTGAACGCTGAGTCGAGCAGAGACACCTCGATCTTAGCCGCGCTGGGTACGTACCTGTTGCTACCGGCCAACATGATGTTCACGGTGACCTGCTTACCGGTCGGAGACAACACGCCTTCGAGCGCAGTGCCCCTCACGATATCCGCCATCGAGGTATGGAGAACCAAGTACGCAGCATCACGCTTGTCGGTCCCGGACGAATCGTAGTACCGCTTGGCCAGCGCAGGCAGCTTCGCCGTCAGCCGCTCTGTCCTGAACAGCCCCGCTTTTACGACCTGAGCCCGGATCTTATCGGCGAGTGCCGCTTCGATCTTACGGAACAGCGCGTCGTCGTTAACTTCCTTGCGCATCTTGCCGTCCGGCCCACGGAACCAGCCGTTCTCGGACCAGACAGCTGCAGCATCAGCGCCGCTGTCTAGTGCGGCTTCAGCTTCTGCCGCCCCGTCGGGGTCCGCCTTTGCACCGACGAAGGAGTTCTTCACCACCTTCCCTTGGGAGGATTTCGGCGCATCGTCCGTACGGACCCCCTCGCGCTGCTCCACAATCCAGCGCACCATCTGCCCAATTTCCTCGAGCGCGGCCGCTTCCTGCTTGGCCGCTTCGCGCGCAGCCGGGGTGCCCACGTTGGACGCGTTCTTGGCCTCTTGGTACTTCGCACGCAGCCCCTCGAGCCGGGCCTTGAGAGCCGGGGTCTTGACGGCCGCATACGCCTTGAACAGGTTCTCGCGCATGCGGGACTCGGTCATCGCCTTGTCCTTGGGCTGCCCTCGTGCGTCAAGAACTTCGAGCAGCTCCGGGTTGGCCAGCAACGCCGCGTCGAGCCGCTTGCCCAGCCCCTTGGGCTTGGCAGGCGAGGGCTTGTCGTCCGGATGCAATGCCGCTCCGGTGGACTCGTCGTAGTTGCGTGCCTTGGCGGCACCATCAGAGTCACCCTCCACCCGCTCCAGCTCGCTGCGCACTTCCGTGGCAGTCTCGCGCAGGTCTCGAGCGCCCTCGGCAAACACGCGGCTGATGTCATGTTCCAAAGCAGCACGTGCCCGGAGCTCGATAGCCTCCGGTGACGGAGCACCATCCTCCCACGGCATGGCCTTGGCTTCGTCTTTGAGTGTGGTCGCAGCGACACGGCCCGAGTCCGCCTCGCGCTGCAGCTCGTCGGCGGCTTCTTCTATACGATCTACGAGCTCATCGTCCGCGCGGCCTTCATCCCTCGCGTCTTCGATATCGCTCGCCGCTTCCTTCACTCGGCTCTCGGCTTCGCTGAGGCGGGCTTCATACTCGTTGGCCAGCTCCTTCTTGACAGCGAGGACTTCAGCGGACGCCTGTGGTTCGGCGTAGGTGCCGGACGCACGATCGATGAGAACCCCGTCGAGCTTGTGCGCCAAGCCCGCAATGTCCGGACGATTCAGGACTGCGGACACGGCGTCGGCGAACAGCTGGCGGACCGAACGCCCTGCAGGCTGGCCCTTTGCGTACGCCTTCCAAAGGGACTCGGCGGACAGCGCCAAGGGGTCGCCCTTGTGACGCTTGAACACAATCTTGGTCTTCAAGATATCTCGGTTGTGCTTCTCCGCTTGCCGCTGGCTAAGACCGCTCGGCGGTTTCTTCGGGTTGACAGTACTGCGCAGCAACGTGTCGGCTTTCGCCAACTGGTCGTCCGTGATGCCGAGTTCGTTGCGCTCACCAACGGCGCGGGCCACCGAGAACAGGTTCGCGGCGGCTTCCGGGCCGTCAGCCTTCTCAATGAGGTTCAGGGCGAGCAGCTGCTCTTCGAGATACTGGCGGTTCTTTGTGCGCCCCTCAGCATATTCCGTGGCCTCCCCCTTGCGCGGGGCAGCCTCGGCGATCCGCTTCTCGAGGTCCTTGCGGATGCGCTTCACGGCTTCCGCACTGTCTTCATCGCGCTCCTTGAGGAAGTCGCCGTAGCGCTGGGGACGAAGCTCCACGCCCCAGCCCTGCATGCGGTCCATGAACGTCTCAATGTCCCGAATGCGGCGGCGCGTGCCGCCTTCCGTGCTGAGGCGCCCCTCGCGCCCTTCATAGAAGGGGCGCATGGACTTCGCGTCGGCGTAGTAGGTGTCCTGATCCGGGGCGTCGCGCTCAGGCAGCGTGAAGGGTTCGGCTACGCCATCGGTACCCTCGTAGGCGTCCCCGACAGGGCGTGCCGTATCGTAGATATCACCATCGTCCGATTGGTTGAGGCGGTCGTCTGGACCCGGGTAGCTTGAAGCCTCGCGCTGCATGGCCTCACGCCGCAGGTTGCCGTAGAACTCAATCACGGTCTGAGCGTTTTCCTTGGACCCGAACGCAGCAGCCAGACCCGAGAGCAGCTGGTTGCGGCGGGTGGGGTTCAGGTCTTTGAGCTGCAGCCCGGCTTCGTCGATCACCGTCGCCAGCTGCTCGCGCTGCCCGTCAGTCAACGGGCGGACCAGCATGCTCTCCAAGAAGCTGGAGCCGTCGCTGGTGGCAACGTCGGTCCGTGCACTGGGGATTTCACGGATACGCGCCAACGCCTGACGGAGGCCCTCGGAGCCGCTCACCTCAGTGACCACATCCAGCACGTCGTCGTCGATGGCGTCGCTCAGGCTGCGCAGCCGCGAGTCGACCTCCGGGGTGATACGGACCTCCGGCGACATCCGCACTGAAAGCGCTAGCAGCTGTTGGGCCAGCTTGGGCGCTTTGGCCGCTCCACTTGGACCAAGCCGCTGTGCAAGGACATCGACCAACGGCTTGGCGTCGACCAGCGAGATCCCCTGCAGGTTCTTCTTCACGATGCGATCGGCCGCAGCGGTCATGCCCTTGTCGACCATGCCGCGAGCCTTGGCCGCCAGATCGGTGCCGGCCTCTGCAGCCCTGCCGCCGAAGTCCTTGGTCAGGTCGATCAAGTCGTTCACAGCGTTCACCAGCTTCTCGCCGGCGCGCTGAGCGACCAGATTGCGGGTGACGAACGCCTGCGCCTCGGGGTTGGAGAAGTCGCCGCCGAAGCTGGCGACCCGTTCCTTCACCGCGTCGGGCGTGGCCGGGTCGTTGAGCAGCTCCTCGGCAAAGAACGTGGCGCGTTCCTGACGCTCAGCGTCACGTTGCTGGAGCGCTGCTGCCGGATCAGCAGCGCTCATCACACCGGGATCCTCGGTGTCAGGGAGCAGGTCGGCCGCTGCTGCGTCCTCGGTGCTACTGCTGAAGACCTGCCGCAGGAACTCCTCCGGGGTCTGTGCCGTCTTGACCGCCTCGCCCATGCGATCGATGGTGTCGGAAACGAAGTCCTTGGTCTTATGTGCCCGCTCGCGCAGGTCGGGGCCGAAGCGCTCGTTGAGCGTATCGAACAGGCCACCACCGCCGCTGCCGTCGTCCGGAGCAGGCGGGAGCGGGGTGCCCGGAGGCGCAGCGTCCATCGGCGGCTCCTGCACAGGAGCAGCCTCGCGGGTACGCGATATGCGGTCTACCAGCGCCCGCGCGCCGTGCGCCGGGGTACGGGTGGCCGCGCTCATACCGCCACCGGTCAGTGCGCCGGCGGCGAAGGCGTCGGCGACGTCCCACGGATCGAGCTGGCGGTTCGGGTCGAGGTACTTCTCGGCACCGAAACCCACGCCCTGCTGGACGGCCTCGGTCAGACCTTCGGTCAGCGCCTCGCGGCCCACATGGCCGAGGAACGAGCCCGCCGGCTTGCGCAGGATGCTGCCAGCCAGACCGGCCGGGACGATCGACTCCAGACCGGCGTTGATCACGCCCTTGGTCGTGGCGGCCAGATCGCGGTCCTCGGCGCTGGTCTTGGCCAGCGTCGGGTCGGCATACTGGTTCAGCGCAGCCTCGCCGCGCTCCAGACCGTAGGCCGTGGCAGCACCGCCGGCGAAGCTGGAGGCAGCGCCGAACTTGCCGCGACCACCGGTCAGCAGCGNNGCGCCCGCAGCGTAGTCGCCGGCGTCTTCGAGGCTGCCGATATCGCGCAGGGAGCTGACGCGCGGGGCGTACATGTGCCCCTGCGCCTGCGTCTGCAGGGCCAGATCACGAGAACGCGACCACTCGTCGTTGCCACCGACTTCCTGACTCAGCGCCTGATTCGCAAAGCTGCCGGCGGTGAGGCCGACAGCTCCGGTGCGGAGACCCTTCTCGAACTGGGTGTCCGAGGCGCCGCTGGTCATCTCGTACTGCGCTTCGGGGGTGATCTGTGCGGCAGTGCGCACCTGCTCGAAGAGGCTGGGCTCTCCGCGCGTGGTGCGGAGGGCCGAGAAGTTGTCCGCCATGCTTAGTTCTCCCGCAGCGCAGAACGCCCGCGCTGGTCTTTGCCCGTGCGCTGACGAATCAGCTCGAGCTTGTCCGCATCCCAGTTGCCGTCGGTGGTGGCAGCGTCGGACATCAGCACGGGCTGGCCCGACTCACCCACGACCACGTTCGGGTTGGTGAACGGCAGGTTCGAGTAGACGTAGTCGGACACCGGCAGGTGGTTGTTCCAGACGTCGTTCCACGTCGACTCGCGCACGTCCGCCGGCATGTCGGCGCGGTTGGTGGTCGCGCCGGAATTCAGCAGTCCGCTGGTCGCCGTCGCGTTGCGCGCCTTCTGCATATCGTACAGCGTCTTGAAGTTTTGCAGCAGGACCGTCTGGTCCTGCGGCGGCATCGCCGCGAACTTCTGCTGCGCCTGCGGATCGCTGGCCTGCAGGAACGAGGTGAAGCGCTCCTGTTCGGCAGCGTCGGGTTTGTCGTCGGGGCCGACGAACATGCGGCCGATCGCACTGGTGTAGCGCTCGAAGCCCTTCTCCTCGCGCTCCATGCCCATCTTCTGCGCGTCTGCCAGCGCCTTGAGCTGAGCAGCCTGCGCCTGCGCACTCTGCATGCTGCGCTGGTTGGCCATGGTGCCGAGGGTCTGCAGCGCCTGCATGCGGGACTGCATGTTCGCGTTGTTGGCCGCCGTCGAGGCGGACATGTCCTGCCCACGGAGGGCGCTGCGGTTGCGCTGGTCAGCACCCAGCTCACTGGCGCGGGCCCGCTCCACGTCCAACCCGTGGCGCTGACTCCAGTCGAGCCCACGAACGCGGTTCCGACCGGAGCCGTCGCGCAGCATGTCGTCGTAGCGCTTATTGATCTCGCGGGCTCGCGACGCGGGCATGAAGCCGCCGCCCGAGGATTGCTGGGTGCTGAGGCCGCGTAGGGCAGAGCGCAGTTCGCCCATGATCGGGTCTTCCTGCGGGCCGCCACCCGGACGAGCCGAAGCACCGACGCCGGTGAGAGAGTCGATGCGGCCGCCCGGCTTGCTGGCGGTGCCGTAGATGTTGGCGTCGCCACCGTAGCTGCCGAGGTTTACGTACTGGCCCGGCGTGCCGCCGCCCTCACGCAACAGGCTACGGCGGGTGTCTTCGGTCACGGGAGCGAGGTTCTGCTGGTCGACGGGTACGCCCATCTCCGCCAGACGGCGGCTCTGGTAGCTGTCCGATTGCACAGGGACCGCTGGCGCGCCTGCGGACGACGTGCGCACGTCGGCGGGAGCACTACTCATGTCCGGGGGCTCGCCCGGGCGCGGAGCGCCCACTGCCGAGTCCGTAGACTCGGCAGTGGGGGCGGGGGCCTCACGGGGGCGAAGCGCACCGATAGCATCCAGCTCAGCAACCGTGGGGTTCATGAGCGGCTCCTTGGAGTCTACGGCTTGGCCAGCCTTTGCATCCAGATACCCTTGATACTGCAGGTGTGGGTTAGATTCTAGACGCCCGGAACCAAACACACGGCCATCAGAGGTAGTGATGGTGTTTGCGCGCGGGTCAAATTTAGGGACAAAGTCCCTGTCGAGGCGGGACGAAAACGCGCCACGCAGCGCACTCTCGCGACCCTTCTCCTTCGCAAACTCTGAATTCCCAACCGCATCAGGGGCCATATACCCAACTACGCCGCCGATACCGGCCGCGACCGGCTTACCCCAACCCGGGAGGGGTAGAGCTGCACCGGCACTGGCACCGAGTTTCGCAGACGCGAGGCGAGTAGCCCCCATAACCGCTTCCGGTACCGCCGCGTCCACCCCGCCGGACTGATACGCATCGTACACGTTCTTGGCCTCAAGGCCGGTGGCGAGCAGTGCGCCGCCTGCGCGTACCGCGTTACCGAGTTTCGAGGTAGCCCCAGCCGGCGTACCGCTCGTCGCCTGCGGGTGGGGCGGCTCAGTGGGCGGCTTGGGGGACGCCGCAGGAGGTGGTTCCGGTGCGAACCGGTGCCGTGGGATAGCGTCGTTGAGTATCGTCTGGGCTCCGAAGTGGTTACCCATGCCCGCGGCGATGCGCGCCTGCTGGAACGCACGACGAGAGGCGGGGTCGTTGAGTTCTTCGACGTGGATGCCGCTGGTGGACATGCCGCCGTCAGCCATCTTGCGCAGGCCGGAGACCTTCGGCTTGTTGCCGTCGTCGACAAAGTCGTGCGTGGCCAGACGCAGGGCGTCCAGCTTGTCGCGGCCCACGATGTCCACGGTGTCGGCCGGCAGAACATACTCGCCGTCGCTCAGCATGACCGGCCCCACCTTGTCATCAGTGGGACCGCCCTTGCCCTTCACCTTGCCGCCGTCAGCCAGACCGAAAAAAGACCGCAACGCGCTCTTCTCCTCCGGCTTCTTCGCCGGCGCAGGTTGCGGAGCAGGCGAGGGTGCGGGCGCAAACAAAGAATCAATCTCGGCCGCCGTACGACGATTGTGGTTGCGAATCTGGTGCCCGGCACGGGCGGCAGTGCCGGTGCCCAGAACGTCCGGATCGATCTCCTTACGTACAGAACCACCGTCTGCCATCGCGCGCAGCTTGGACTTGGTTTTGAAAGCCTTCTGGATGTTGTTGGTCATACCCTACCACCGTCGTAGTTGTAGTTTTCGTTCTTGGATTCCGACTTGCTCTCCGAGAAGACCTGAGAGAAAGCACCCGACGCGCTGACAGCGCCGGAGCCGGACAGTGTAGCGCCGACGTGGACGCCTGCCATGGCACCGGCGGCAAGGGTCGAGGAGATCTGGCCGGCAGCCTTGAGCGCATCGACCACTAGAGCCGCCTGACGAATCAGCTGCTCCATATTCCCGATGTACGCCTGCACCTTCGCCTGATAGAACGAGACGTTGGTACGCAGCTCGGCTTCCTTCGCAGCCACCTGCACCTGTGCCTTCGTCGTCTCGGCCTGAGCCTGAGCAGCGAAGCGCTGGGTGTCGGCGATGTACGCCTGCGCACCCGACTGGATGACGGCTGTCTGCGACTGGATGCGAGCCTTCTCCGCATCGAGCTCAGCGATGTACGCCTCGACCATCGAGCGGTTCTTCTGAATGATCAGCTCGGCGCGCTTGACGTCGATGTCGGCAGCGGACGACTTGCCCTGAACCAGCGCAGCGTAGGCACGAGCTTCCGCGTCGATGATGCCGGCCTTCGCCGCCTCACCCCTCACTTGGGACTCGTACGCGTCGAACTTGACCTTCTCAGCGGCGACGCGTTCGCCATACGCCTGCACGTCGGCCTTGTACGCCTCGATCTGGTTCCGGATAACTTCGGACTGGAGCTGAGCACCCTGCATGCGGGCCTTATAGATCTCCACCTCGGCCTGTACAGCCTGAAACCGTGCGGTATACGTGCGCACCTTCTGCTCATTGATCTGCCCCCGCGCCACTTCCGCTTCGATCTCGGCCTTGAACACCTCGATCTCCGAGAGATTGGCCTTGACCAGCGTGTCGAACACAGACGCCTCGATCTGGTACCCATTCATGCGGGCGTTGAAGAGCGCGGCCTGCGCATTGTAGATGTTGAGCTGCGCCTCGATCTGGAACTTGGCAGCCTCGAACATGCGCTGCGCAGAGTTCAGGAAGATGTTGACGAGCACGTTCTCGGCTGCGATCGCCTGCTGCACGCCGAAGCGGATGTTCTCAATCTGCCACTCGGCGAACTTGATGGTCAGCTCGCGGTTGAGCGACAGCTTCTTGAGCGCCAAGTCCTGACGCATCTGATCGGTACGCGCAGCCTGCATGCCAGTCGGCATGGTGAACCCACGCAGGGAGAACTCCTCGGCGACCGAGTCGATCTCGCGGTTGGCGATCATGTCCTCGCGCGACAGGGCACGTTCGACCATGGCCTGCTCGACCGCCGGCGGGATACCGGAGCCGCCAGCCCACAGCGTACGGATCACTTCGAGAGCCTCGTCGAGGATCTGGGTGCGGTAGGTCGGTTCCGCCCACTGCAGGATGCCCGGCAGCGGCGTGTCCTCAAACTCCGGCGCGGTTGCGGAGAAGATCGGGAGTGAGAGCCCGTCAAAATCTGGGATGCTGATCTCGACCAACGCGGGCATATGCGGCATGGTCAGAGGTGGCGCCTCGGGCAGCGCCACCTCGCCTGCCGTCGGGCGCTCGGGCGTTGCGCCGGGATCCACCCACGGCGGGGGGACTGGGATGTTCAGCGAGCTGATGCTCGACTGAAAACCCGGGATGTCGAGCGGGTCCACCGCAGGAACACCTTCGAGACCCGGACGGCTGGGCATCATCGAAGCGATGGTGCCGAACGACGTGGGGGTGATCGGCGGTAGGTCGATCTGCACGTCAATGCTGGAGTCGACGCTCGGGGGCGCGGGTAGGGCACCGGCGTTGTAATTGAAGTTGATACTCTGCAGTGCCGCGATGGTGCTCAGCGCGGTGGTCTGCAGCGCCCGCGAGGTCGCCGACGCATCGCCGATGCGCGAGCTCACAATCTGGTCGACGTTCTCGACCGCGTTGTAGGCTTCTTCGTAGATGTTCGACATTTCAGACCCTCCGGGTGGACACAGCAATATCAACGGCGGCGTCGTGTACCTCGAAATCCGCCCCGTCCACGTTGCGGACCGTCATGCGCCAGTACCGTCCCCAGAGCCCTTTACCGGGGGTCACTCGGCTGTTGCGCGGGGCGCTGGCGTCGCGCTGTTCCAAGTAGTAGGTGGAAGGGGGGTGCCCCGACTCGTAGGTCTCGGTGGTCACCGAGAAAATGACCTCACTAGTGTAGCCGAAGTACAGATTATCGACACGCTTGGTCTGGGCTGCGCCGAAGTCGGCGAAGCCGCTGACAACCTCGGCGTCGATCTGCTCACCGGAGTCCGTGCCACCCGTCAGCTCGTACAGACCATCGGGGGCGACGGCCAGCACCTTGCCGGGAGGCTGAGCGATCGACTCGAAGTCGAAGTTGTCGTACCAGCTCGCGGCGGTGGTCTCGGTGTTCATGAGCCACGCCACGCGGCCGGGGTCCTTGTACCAGACGTCCGAGGACACCTCGGCCGTAGACTCCAACAAGAGATGGCTGCCGCTCTGCAGCATGACCATGCTGGCAGCCTTGCCGGAGCTGAGCAGCAGGAACGCCTGCGGCTCAGCGGTGGCCACCACGCCATCGGTACCCTCGGCGGTCGACGTGACCGACTCCTCGACCCGTCGGAGCAGGACCACCATGGAGCTGGCGTCCGCGCCGGAGGCGGCTGTTTCCAGCAGACCTAGTGCTACGGACGAAGTGGCCTTGGCGCTCTCGTCGGCTTGGAACACGGCCACGGTATTGACCGTCAGAGAGCTGGTCGCCTGCGCCGCCGAGAGCAGAAGCTGCGGCACATCCATCGCCGCGATCTCGTCCTCAGCGTTGGCCACCGACTCGGCCATCTCGTTGAACACGGCGAACAGGCTACTCCTGCCCCGCGCCGCGTTGCTGATCAGGCCCGTGACCACGAGCGACGGGGACACGTCGCTGTGCGCCTCGACCCCGTTGATCATCATCGCGTAGGCGTCGACCGTCACCTGCGACGTTGCGTTACCAGACTCCGCGATGGTCGGCTGGGTGATGCCGGGCAGGGTACTGGAGGTGCCGTTACCCACCGACGACTGGACCATGATGACGTCCGTCGCCGGGCAGGACGAGGTGGCTACGACCAGCTCCTCGACGATCTCACAAGGTTCGCTCATGGCTTGTTGACTCCTACAAAAGCGGGGTAGCCGTCACTGGTAGCAACATTGTCTGGGAGGTACCCGCGAGTGGATGCCCCGCCGCCGAACTCAGAAGACGATAGCCCGGTGCCGTAGATAACAGCGTCTGCACCGATACTACTGTGCGTAGCTGGGAGGTATTGGAGCATGTTGTACTCGTCGGGCGAGGGGCGCAACCAGTTCGTGAACACGTTTGTGGCGCTGATTGGGATGTCGATCGGGCCGCCGTGCCCCGGTGTAATCAGCCGAAGAGAGGCCTCGGCCTCACCGGTCTTGTCCCAGCTAGACGCCTCCCCCCTACGGACAGGCGAGGCTTGGTACTGCGAGCTGGTGCTGACTCGGATGCCGGACACGTCTTGGCACAGCGTAAGCCACGGTCCCGAGTCTGCGAACTCGGCGCACGGGTCTGTTGCGTGAGGGAACCCATGAAAAAGCTGCACGACCCGTTGCTCCGGATGGAAAAACTTCGGCGGGCGCTGCAACGCATCGCGGAAGTAGCAGTACGCATCCCCGCGGCACAACCGAGTGCCCTCATGCCCCAGATCCGGTGGGAGCGGGATGCCGAGGTTTTCAGTGCAGCCCCACGAGCGTGCGTGGTTCGGGTCTCTGACATAGCTGTAGCCCACCGTAGTGCTGCCGCGCCAGTAGAGGTCGTACGTGCGTGCGGTTGCGTAGTAGTACGCCTCGCGGCTGTACTGCGGCACCACGATTGCGGAGACGACCCGCTCGCCGCCGAATTCTTCAACAACCGTGGTGTTCTTGAAGCACCGCATGCGCATGACGATGTAGGTGTCGTAGTTGATCTCCATGGACCGGATAGGGGCGTCATACCCAGCATCCACAGACTGAATGTCCGTAGTCTTCACATGTTCCTGAAGCACCTTGCGGTCGTCGAAATCGTTCGTGTACATCATGTCCGGGAAACTCCGATCCCCAGACACCTCGACAATCGTCCAAGATCCGTTGTACAGGCACTCGCCGGGGTAACGCGGGTCGTCAACATGGTCGTACGTATCGCGCTTGGGGTTGCGGTAGTACTTCACGACCTTGAGGTCGCCGTTCACGAACGACACGAACATCGGCGTATCCACCTTGGGCGGGGGCACCCCCTCGGCTTCTATTGAAGGGACCGCCTCGTGGCTAAGCAGCCCGCCGATCATAGGTTCGTGAAACTTGATGGGCACGTAGCGGGCCCAGCTCGGGGGAGGGACCGGCGGGGCGTATAGGAACCCCTCAGCGTTGATACGCAGTTTTGCGGTGCCCGCAGCGATAGGTTCTCCGGGCTCGCGGTCTTCAGATACGGGGCCTATGGTGATGTTCACCTGATACCACACACCGCGCTGGAAGCCATCCTCTCCGTAGTAGTACCCAGTGTTGTGGGCTTCGTTCCCCCTATCGTTGAACGCCCACCCCATCGCGGAGCTGTACGCACTGCAGCTGTAGAAGCGCGACAGTTCACTCGGGTGCATAAGCCGAAGAATGTCGCCACGAGCAATGAGGTCCTCGACTGCATAGGAAGCGGCGGGGAAACATTCGCCGGTAGGCACGCACCCGAGTTCATCGATGGCGAACGTCATGGCGGTGTCGTTGCGAGCCTCCGCGCGAGCTCGGAACCCTGCTGTGGTGGAGTGGGGGAAAATGGGAAGTAGGCGGGCAAGAACGCCGCGCGCGGAGCTGATCTCCACGAGCCAAAGCCGCCCATCGGCCCCTACAGTGATGCCGTGGGTGCGCATGAAACGCCAGTCGTAGCGGATGCGTACCCCGGAAGAACCGACGTCCCGAACGTACGGGGTGTCGGGCACAGTTCGGGCCGGGTCGCGCAACTTGGCTTTACCGATATGGCCAAGCCCCATGGCGATCTGGGCGACCTTCTTCATCGTCCCGGAGTACATAGACGAGCGGAGCCGCGCATACTGGGTGAACTCCCTACGGGAATTCGGAGACCTATTGGTCAGCTCTGGGAAGCCAGAGTCTGGTAGTACAGCCAGCCGGGGGGAGAGCTGCCGTCCGGGAACGAGCTCATCATGCGTGCGTGCGCACGTAGGCGTAGGTGAGAAGCTGTCACAGACCCTGTAGCGGGTCTCGCCCTCCGCGCCTACACGGACACGCTCCTCCACAAACCCGCCGAACACCAAGCCTGAGTAAAAGTCAGGGAACAGCGTGCCGGGGGGAGGGGCGTCAACCGGATACGCCTCTTCAGGTACATCAGGTGCAACAGAGATCTGAATCACGTTCTGTTCTAGGGCAGACAGGACGTAGATGGTCGAATCGTCGTCCACACGACGCGACATAGAGAATGTTCCGACTCCGGCCCGCTGCTTGAAGGTCTGGACCTTGTAAAGAAGCGCCTTGGCCTCGGGGATGAGTGCCAAGGCGCGTTCTTCATCACCCTCGAGCCGAATCGATGGAACCCCATCGTAGACGGCCATAATGGGTTAGGTCGAGGTCAGCTGGACGCGGTACGCGAGGTTGAACACGTCCGTGTCGTACAGCGTGCGAGCCGCGCTGAACTTGGTTGCCGAGACCAGCTTGCCGGTGACAGCGCCTTTGGTCGCCTCACTGAGCAGGGCCGCGCCGTTGACTGTCAGGCTCGATGCCGTGGCAATCGTGAAGGCAGCCTTGTTGGCGAGGTTGTCGATCAACGGCGTGGCCGGAGCGGTCGGCGTCCAGATCGGGCGGGTCGACTCGGTGTAGCCCTCGGTGTTGGACGTGATCTCGCTCGCCGTCGCCGGGTAGCTCGCAGCGGTCAGGCCAGCCAGCGGGGTGTAGTTCGCTGCGTACAGCGACAGGTACCACGTGGCGAGCTTGGTGCCGTTGTTGAGGCCGACTGACAACAGGTAGATCAGGCCTTCGTCGGGCAGCAGGTTCTTGTCGAACCGCTCGTCGAGGCCGTTGACGTCGTGGATGTAGCCACCCTGCGCGACTGCGGAAGCGCGGGCGAAGTGGATGCCGCCGTCGTCCGTGACTTCGAACTGGCGGTTACGCAGGTAGCGACCGAATTCACCGGCGTGTTTCTGCAGATCACGATCAATCATGGGAGTTCTCCTTCACGAGATAACAGAGTCGACAGCGGTTCCGAAGGTCGCCGTGGACGTAGAGTTTACAGGGGTGACGACTTGTTTACGACCTTCGCGCAGCAGGAAGGCCGACCGTCCGGTCAACCCGCTGGGAACTTTCAGACGGTCGGGCTGGAGCTCGACCGTCGTACCACCCGGCATCCCGACCACATACCCAGACGTGCTCAGCCAGACAGCCACGGGGGCTTCGGCCGGCACCTGCTTGGGAGGGAAGTGCTCCGGGGGAATCATGATGCTGGAACGCGCCACCGCGCGGCAGGTGGAGACGCGGCGCTGCTCGAACTTCGTGGGGTCGGTGCCGGACAGGAACCAGACGCCACGGCTGTCACCCACGTACAGCCCGTCGCTCACGGACTCTACGAAGGCGATGTGCCCGCTGAAGGGGATGACGTCATGTGCCGGGTTGTGCAGGTGCGGGCGCAGCGCCCCGGAGAAGCGCAGCGCCCCGTTCTTGGCGGTGAACAGACGGCCGTTGTGCCAGCGCACGATGTCGCCGGGCGGCAGCGGGATCAGGAACTGGGTGTCCAGCTCGCCGCCCTGAGCGATCCCGGCCACCACGTAGGTGGGGAACACGGCGGGGAACTCGGCGGCCCAGCGCAGCACGTCGCCGTCGGCGGACGTGACGTACACGGAGATCGTCCACCCCATCCGCTGCGGGAGGTTGGCCAGCCGTATGCCGCCGCCGTCAGGCAGATCGATGACCTGCAGCTTGGTGGCACCGCCTTCCTCGCCCCGGTCATCCACGAGGGTGATCGCCACGCCGTACTTGCCGGGGGTCAGGTCGCCGCCGGCGGCCGACAGCGC
>JRYD01005951.1_pt1 | contig 18789 bp, 30 predicted proteins | sample 235311 | NCBI WGS metagenome assembly JRYD01 (sample SAMN03074213, study PRJNA261472) | activated sludge metagenome | biome: Common Effluent Treatment Plant; feature: Wastewater; material: Activated sludge; isolation source: activated biomass in a lab-scale reactor treating industrial wastewater at... | reverse complement strand
AGAAACGCAGGATGCCCAACGGTCGGGGTGAGCGACCCGGCCCAAAAGACGCATGAATTTCACCAGAAACGCGATGGCCGGGTTCGCTCCAACCCGTTGTTCGAGCGTCCGGTCAACGACTTACAAAGAATCGGAAGAAAAGTGAAAATACCTCTTGCAACCTAAGCCGCTTAGGTTATGCTTCACCCGTGAAAACGAACAAGAAAGTCGGATACCTGAAACGCTGCGAGTCCAAAGGGATCAACGTCACGGACTCCATCACAGCCATGTATGAAATGTCGAAGCGCCCGGCGGAACTCAGCGAAACCACTAAGACCGTCCTGAACACCCTCGGCAAAGACCCAACGATAGAGGCAATCATGGACGAACACGACCGCCGGGCNNCGGGCAACCGAGTGGGATGGACGATGAACCTATCGAAATACTTTTCGACCATCGGTGCGCAGGGTGGCAAATCAAAGTCAGCCGCGAAACTCGCCGCCGTGCGCGAGAATGGAAAACTCGGAGGCCGACCGAAGAAACCCAAGCGCGTGGCCCGGCGCTCGAACGCTGCGGCAAAAATGACTGGGTTGACATTGAGCGCCTTATAGAGATTGACGGCAACGACTACCAACCCGGCGACGTGGACGACGCACAGGAGGAGTTTATTGAGGAATTGGAAAACGAGCTTGGCGACCTGCAAGGGGACTTAGAGGCGATTGAGGAGCAAGAGGAGGAGGTGCGATTAACCAGGGACATTCACGAGCTTAAAGCAGACATTGAAGCGTGCAAAAATCACCAGTGGTAAACTCAGCCCGCGACGCCATAGCCAAGGCAACTAATCCGTAACATTCCATACTTGCAATAATGCTGTTAAAAGCGTAGGAATGATGAGACTTAAATATGCCCGCTGAATCCTCCATCCCGAATGCGCTCGACAAAATCCGCAAACTGAAGCGATCCGTGAACCCGGCGACGTGAAAGCCCTACAGCAACCAGGCGATTGCCACCCTGTACGACATGAGCCCGGAGTGGGTGCGTTACATGACGCGGGGACTGCGCGGGTGCTGCACCAAATGTCTGCGGCCATTGGAGCAGTCGAAGAAATAGGAAAACCATGAAGAAAGAAACTATTAAAACGGGCCTCCTTTATTTATGTCTCGCATTGCCCTGGGTGTGCGTTTGGGTTTTGATGGGCCAGCTACATCAGTCCTGGGAGAATGAGCGGGCGCTGTCACGGATGATCTACAAAGCCGTGCGGACGGGACAAGTCACCAACCTGACCAACTACCCACAATGAAAACCGAACTGACAGCAATGACCCTGGCGACGGCGCTGGCCGCGTTGCCTTTCAACTCTCCCGCTCCCGAGCCTGACCCTGACCCGCAGCCGACGGCCCTGGCGTGGTGTGTTGTTGCGTGTGTCGGCGTGGCGGTCACGGCAATTATCATCACGGCGAAGCGTTGCGAGCCAAAATACTACTGGCTGATGGACAATGAACGACCGCCGAACTTTTGGGTCGGGACCGCGACGAAGAAGGAATGTGAGATTCAGGAATGGACGCGCATCGGTGGACCGTATAACAGGCCCGAGGATGCGCCCTACCCGCACCCTGACCCGACCAACCGCGTTGATAGCGTTGTGTCCGCGCCGGTAAGCATGATTGCCGTCGAGACTTCAACCAACCTGGTTGACTGGGTGACGATTCACGAGTCGGCCAACACGGACCTGGATGACTTCATCTATTCGCCAACCAACACTGGAATGTTTCGCATAAGGATTGAACCATGAACATCGCAGAATTAAAACGCGCGGCGGCGCTGGTCGCTGAAAGAACCGGAGACAGCTTCATTTACGCCGGGGTAGAAGTCCACAACGGCGGCGAGACCGTATATCAGATTTACCGCAGGCAATACCACAAGGCGGCGACCCTGGACGATGCCGTGATGCTGGCCCTGAAATTTGACAAACGGGCGCAACTGCAAGCGAACATTGATAGGCTCCAAAAGGAGATTGACGAGTTATGAACGCCATTCAAAAGCGGGAATCCGTCCCGGAATTCAACATTGAATCCATCTTCCAACTTGCCGTTGAAAAACAAGGCACGGCGGAAACTCTGGAAAAGCTGATGGGCATACGGCGCGAGTTGAACGCGGAATCGTCCAAGCGGGCTTTTGATGAAGCATTATCGGCATTGCAGGCCGAAATGCCGATCATCGTAAAACGGAAGCAAGGCGCTAAAAACGCGTACCGTTATGCGCCATTGGATGACATTGTGAGGCAGGTTCAACCGTTGCTAAGAGAGCACGGCTTTTCGTTCACAGTCACCAGCGAAGTTGAAAAAGAATGGGTCAAAGCCGTCTGCAAGGTGACACACTCCGCCGGCCACGAACAAACCAGTGAATTCAAGTGCCCGGTGGACAGCCGCAACCCAATGATGAATGACCCTCAACGCTACGCGGGGTCGCTTACGTTCTGCAAACGCTACGCCTTCTGCAATGCTTTCGGCATTATGACCGGCGACGAGGACAACGACGGAACCACACGGCCAAAGCCGTGGATCCCATCATCCAACACCAGCGACGTGTCCGCTTTGAAGAAGCGGCTATGGGACATGACCGCCACCGGCCACGGCGGCAACAAGAACGTCCTGCGGCAATATCTGGTGGACGATTGCGGGCTGGACCCGGACAAGCCAATCGAGAACCTGACCGCCGACGAACTTAAATCGCTCATTTTAGTGGTGAAATCCAAGATGGGAGCCCGGAAGTGAGTTTTCGGAACTGCAAAATCGTGGCGACAGGCGCGGATGCGGCGGCATATCACGAGCCTGCGGCGGAACGAGGCACGAAAGAGTTTGTCGTGTCCTCGTCATCACTCCGGGCCGTGTTCGCCAAATGTCCGCAGGCATGGCGTGATGGCTGGTCGCTAACAGAATCGGATGCGCTGGAATACGGTGCGCTGGTGGATTGCCTTGTCCTCACGCCGGAACTGTTCCAAACCCGCTACGCCGTGCAGCCGTCCGTTTACATGGCCGATGGCACGAAGAAATCCGACCCGCCACAGGAAAAGCCCTGGAACAACAACGCGACGGTTTGCCGCGAGTGGAAGTCAGACCAGAAGGCGAATGGCCGGACGGTTATCACCAACTCGGAACTGGTCGAGGCGCAAGCCGCCGTTCGCCGGCTGATGGCCAATGAAGCAATCAAAACTTTCGTCGAATCCTCCGACAAACAGGTGTGGATCACTGGCGAGTGGCACGATGAACCGACCGGATTGATTGTCCCAGTGCAATGTTTGATTGACCTGGCAGAACGCGAAGTGCCGTTGACGCGCGGTCGCATTGGCGATTTGAAAACCACAAAGAACGCATCGCCGTTGCCCTGGGCGCGATGGGCGCGGTTCGCCGGATATGATGTGCAAGCGGCGTGGAATCTGGACCTATACAACGCGGCCACCGGACGAAACATTGACCTGTTCGAGTTTGTCCTGTCCGAGTCTGAATTTCCCTATCAGCCGGCCCGGCGCGTGGCAGTGGACTCGCAATCCGGTTCGCCCGAGGGCGACGAAGGGAGCGCGATTGTGAGCGGTCGCCGGCAATACCGCAAGCTGCTGACGGCCTACTGTTCATTCCTGAAACACAACGTCTGGCCCGGATACGACGACACGGATGACGGTAGCGGCGGAGTTACCGAATTCCGATCCGACCCATACGAAGAACAACGCCGGATGTTCGCCCCCAAGTATTCCGTTGGCGAAGTCGCAGCCGAACCCGAGGACGAAAACCCGGACCTGATCCCCTGAATTTCCCAAGTCACCGATCTGATAATCCTAAATCCAGAAAGTCAAATGTCGCCCGTTGCGGGCAGCCGCAACTGACTTGGGAAAATAATTATGGTCTCATTCTCAGAAGCCGACTACCGCAACCTGATGGCGCGAGCCTCCCAGCGTCGCCAGCGTGAATCATCCCCCACCGATGCCACCCGGGAAGTCGGCAAGGGAGGGTTGCAGGAACAGATCGAGCAATACCTAAAAAGTCTCGGCGGACAATGCTGGTATGACCTGAAACGCAGCGACAAGCCAACCACCAGCCGGGCCGGCGTGCCGGATTTTGTCGGCGTCTATCGCGGCCACCCCTTCGCCATCGAGTGCAAGACCAGGGCCGGCAAAGTCACCCCTGAACAAGCCGGCGAGCTACATTGGCTGGAACTGGCCGGGGCAAAGACATGCGTGGCCCGGCATCTGACCGATGCCGTTACCTTCCTCGAAAGCTTGCTGGAATAAAAAAATCGCCACTGCTTTAGTCCAGTGGCCAGACCTGCATTTTTGCGCTCTTGCCGGTATTCACGCTGTTACTTGTTACACCACGGGATGCAGAACCCGGTGGGATTTGCACCCACAACCCCGGCCTAAATTTACAGCGGCGTCCCGTTCCCCACTTTGGCAACCGCCTGCGACAGCGTTCCCTCCACCCCCACCTTGGACGCATGGGCCTGGATGGTGCTTTTCACCGTGTCATTGTTGGCTTGGTCCACACCCTGAATCACCGTCGTCAACAACTGCTTGGACTGGGCAAGCTGGTCGTTCTTGCGCTTGGCAAACCACGCCGCCAGCAAGGTTGCCGTTCCGAGACCGATTTCCACCAGGCCCGAGAACGGATTGACAGGCTTGGTTGCCTCGTTCACGGCGCGAATGGTCTCAATCGTCGTGGCCACGCGCGGGTCGGTCACGTAATTGGTCGAATAATTTCCACTGCCGGGCGGCGTTTCCGTGCGCTGCGGAGTCGTGCAGCCGGCCAAAACTACCAATGCACAAACAAGGGCAAATAATGGTCTCATGCGTGGAACATAACACCACCAATCACCCATTTGCAAAGGACAAATTAACCCGCGCCAACGCGCCGCTATCGNNATCTACGCACATGAATTGCGAGCAGATGAGGCAAGCCCTGCGGAAAGGCGACACGTTTGAACTGGAAAGCGGGTCACAGCGGCGGCACGCGCTGAACCTGGCAAAGGCTATGGGGGTTGCGGTGACGACGCGGAAAATGGTGCGGGGCGGTTACACTGTTATATTTCTGGATTGCCAGCAGCAAAACAAGAAAGCAAAACGCAACGGGAATTGAGCGATATGAACCATCCCCCATGCCTCAAACCTGGCGACGAGTGCGATTGCGGTCGCCCGGCCACGATGATTGTCAACAGCGAGAAGATTTGCCAAACGTGCCGGCAGTTGCAGACAGAGTTCACCGCGTTTGAGCGACGCAAACTCGCGGGCAAACAAGTGGACTATTCACTGGATGGACTTGGTATGTGCGGGCTGAACCCCCGGCTGCCCGAGGTGGTGCGCGAACAATTCGAGGCCGTCATCCGCTTTGACGGTGGCACGCTCAAGGTACAGGCGCACGGAAGCTACGAGGTGGCCGCATGACCCCCGAATCCGCCGCCGCCGATATTGTGGACCGCTTGAACGCGCTCGCCTCCGACTCGCGCGAGAACGCGCAAATGGTGATTCAAAACCTCTTGCGTGAGTTGGTGGAGCAAAACCGCGTGCCGCAATACGACCTGGAATTGCGCGACTGCCACGAACAAATCGCCAGGCTCAAGCGGGAACTCAAAGCGGCGCCTGTCGGGGAATCCTGCGCGCTCGCACTGTGGCGGAAATGGATATGAGCCATGACGCCTAACAACCAAGCTCACCGATGAGTGCCCCTCACAAACCGTCCGAATTAACGAGCCGCCCAGCGGGGCACTCATTCGGTGCAGCGCCTTGTTCGGCATGTGGGTGTCTTGGCAACTGCTCTTGTGGCCATGAACCGCTAGACCTAAACAAGTGCTGCACACTAGACCAAGTGGGTGTCTGCGCCTGCTGCCGGAAAAGGCAGTCTGCAAAGTTCAAAACAATCGTGGCTGACCCTCCGTGGAAACTGCATCGTCCTGGGGCTGGCGGAAAGTCATCACGACCGCTCGAATATCCAACGATGAGCATTGACGAAATAGCTGCGATGCCAATAGGGGAGCTGGCTGATGAAGTCTGCCATCTCTATCTCTGGACAGTAAGCCGTCATCTGCGCCGATCATACGAAGTGGCGGACGCATGGGGATTCGACACATCACACGCAACGGTGCTCGTGTGGTGCAAGCCGCCGCGTGGGTGGGAGTGTGGAGGCCACTATGGGCTAACAACCGAATATGTGCTGTTTTGTCGGCGGGGCATCGAGGGAAGAAACCCGGAAGTGCGCGAACCTCGCTCGTGGTGGGAATGGCCTCGCGGGCGGCACTCTGAGAAGCCTGATGCCTTCTTTGATATGGTGGAGCGTATAAGCCCATCGCCACGATTGGAGCTTTTCGCTCGAACTCAGCGTCTTGGGTGGGCGTCGTGGGGCAATGAGGCGCTGAATCACGTAGAAATGCCGAACGATTGAGCTATGCGACCTGAGCGTATTACGACCGAAAGCCCGATTAACTCGGGAGACTCCGCAGACCAGCGAACCGAAGGTTCGCATCAGCGAATTGTTAGGAGTGCCACATTATGAGTGCAAAAGGCGGAACAAGGTCGGACATGCTGACAATAATCAGAGGCTTACAAGCAAGGGTAGCCGAACTGTGCGAGGAAAACAGGGCGCTGCGCGATGCTGCCAAAACAAAAGGACCGCTCCGCGAGGAAGGCCCTGTGGTCTGGCGACGGGCAGACGTGGAAGGCTTGATAGCCGATGCCGAAGCAGACGCCAGAAGAACCAAGCGCACACACTATGTCGGCGCAATCGGATTCCCGGACGGATCGCAAATATATGGGCCTGCCACACTCGGTGTGACAGACGACAAGGAACTGATATTCGGACTAGGAACGTGCTTTGCAACGTGTGAACCAGACAAAACAACAAGGCACTCCTAACGACCAAGCTCAGCGACCGGAGGCCAAATGATAGGCAACTACGACCATGACATGAAGATGATCGGAAAAGAACTAACCGTCTATGGCGGTGACGCGGCCTCCGGTTCTGCTGAAGCGCCGTGGTTAGAGTGCTCGGCACGATTAAAGAAAATGTCTCACGAGCACAAAGCCATCCACGAGAAAGCGACTGAGCAATGGGAGCGTGCATACCACCTCGGGGCTGCCGTGGCACTGCAAGATGCACAACTAGAAGTGCTGGCGTTCGCAATCGAAAAGCACTCTAACGGAAAGGTGAGCCACGATGCCCCGCCGTCCTAACGCCAAATGACTCTCGAACTCCCGAACTTGATGCCGAAGCCAGACGCACCCGAACTGCGAAGCGGGGCAGCGTTGGCTCGACCGCTTGGTTCGGCATTTCGGTCAATCGTAGCAGACCCTCCTTGGGAATATCCTGAAGGCTTCGCAACGCAATCGCGCTCGCCTGGAAAGTGGGAAGGCGAAATCAAATGCAAGCCGCTCCCGTATTCGTCAATGACCGTCGAAGAAATCCGCGCTCTGCCGGTGCGTGAAATGGCTGGGGCAGACTGCCGCCTGTGGCTGTGGACAACAAACCGATACCTGCCAGCCGCGTTCGGCGTGATGGAGGCTTGGGGCTTCGAGTATCGGCAAACACTGGTCTGGCACAAATCGGATGGAAACATGGGTGGTAGCGTCGCGCCAAACTCCGCCGAGTTCCTGCTCGTGGGCGTGCGCGGAAACCCACCGTGCAATAAACGCCTGCCCGCAGCGGTGGTGAAACTGCCGCAAAGCAAGCGGCACTCAAAGAAGCCGGTAGAGTGGCAATGGCTCATCGAGCAAACCGATGACGGGCCACGTCTGGAAATGTTCGCTCGCCGGAGTCGGCCCGGCTGGCACGTCTGGGGCAACGAACTCGCCAACGACGTAGAAATGCCGAACGACCGAACTGAGCGACGCGGACCTGCGACGCTCGAAAACCAGAAACCTTATGGAACAACCTGAATCGCCCAACCGCGTTCGCTCCAGTGAGCGGGTTAGGCCACGGTATTACGCCAAAGAATATGCTCGTGGACACTGGTATGTAATCGGGCCAAACGGCATACCAATCTACGACGGCGCACCATACGGAAACGACAAGCCTGTAATCTTCCGAGATGAGGATGCTGCTCTGGCGTGTGCTGAACGGTGCAACATAGACGACGATGGACAAGTGGCCTAACGACAAAAGCTCACCGACAGCCGCCGACGGTAACGGTGGAGCGCAACCAAAAGGAACAATGAACCAAGAGACATCGAACGTGCAGAGCGGGGCGGCTGTTGCCTGCAGCGCCTTGTTAGCCGACGTGGAATCGGCTCTGTCTGAATATCCAAAAGTGCCGCGTGAAGTCTGGATCGGAACAGACTCTCCAGTGGACAAGGTGCGGTGGCTGGCCCGCCGCTGCGATGGAAGCGACCGGACAATATCGCGCCTCCACGACGAAAAGCGCGAACTGCTGCAACTGCTGAAATCTGTCCATTCGTGGTTCATGGAGAAAGCACCGGAACACTACAACGGCTGCGGTCTGTGGATTGATGTGGACATCACGCTGCGCGAGTCTGCTAACGAACGAGCTATGCCATGACAGGAGCGCCGCCAACGATGTCCGATTGCCAGAAGCCGCTGCCCTGCGCTCCTGTCATTGGCATCAGCGATTTGTTAGACGCCATTGTGTGTGGTGACTGCATGAATGTCCTGCCGTCCATGCCTGATAAATCCGTGGACGTGACAATCACCGATCCGCCATACGGAACGACGGGCTACTCGTGGGACAAGCCGCAAGACTGGCAAGCGTGGTGGAAAGAAATCAAGCGCGTGACTCGCGGGCGTGTGATAGTGACCGCCGCCCTGCCGTTCACGATAGACATGGTGAATAGTAACCGCACCGGCTTCAAATACTGGTGGACATGGAGCAAGGGAAAGGCTGGCAACTTCGCTATCGCAAAATACCAACCGCTCCGCGTCACGGAAGAAATCCTCGTGTTCGAGGATGGCGCATACTACCCGCAAATGCGGCCTGCCGAGCCGGACAATATGAGGCCACGCGGCGGGCAGACAAACGCCAGCGGAATAATCTCGCTGAAATCCGGCAAGTGCGAATCCCGCGCCGAGCATGACGAATCAGAACGCTGGCCGGTGAACCTGCTGGAAATGGACTCGACGCAATCGGAGTGCAACCAAGTGAACCGGCTGCATCCAACACAGAAGCCGCTCGAACTCATGCGCTACCTCGTGGCGACCTACACTCTGCCGGGTGAAACCATCCTCGACCCGTTCTGCGGAAGCGGGTCAACGCTCGTGGCGGCGAAACAAGCCGGACGCCACTACATCGGAATCGAGAAAGACGAACACTATGTCAACACAACAAAATCACGCTTACACCAAGAGCTATCGCTTGGCGTCTAACGCAGAACTGAGCGATGCGGGCGGCCAGAGCGCCTCCGCATCGCAAAAAGACGTAGCCCGCCCGCATTCGCTCCAGTGATTGGTTGGGCATCCGTCGAATTATCAATGACTTATAGAGCACGAAAAAAGATGAAAAATCGGTCGAAAGACGTTGACAGCCTCACCATAAGCGGATATGGTGGAGACGTAATGAGCGAGGCCCAGTAAGCCGAGCCACGAAAGAAAAAATGAACACAAAATATACCGCCGCGCAACTCGACGTGATGATCCGCAACGCGAAACTCAACCTCAGAGTGGTGACTCGACAACTCGGTCGTGATGATGTGACCACCACATCCGCCCGCAATGAGCTCCGGAAACTCATGGCGGCGCGAAAGGCGTGCCGTGAATAAGGCCGCGCAAGCTCTGGGCCGCCTCGCGAGGGGCGTCCCCAAAAACTACAGCGCCGAGGAAATCGCCCGGCGCTCGAAAATTCTCGCGGGCATCAACGCCCGGAAACGTGCGAAGGCGAAGAAACGCAGGATGCCCAACGCAGAAGTCAGCGATGGAGGCGGCAAGTGACGCTCGCCTTCTCGATGATGTGGCCCGCCTCCATTCGCTGCATGGACTGGTTAGGGCGCGTCAAAATACACTCTTGACAATACAAGCTAGCACGTATAAAGTGCTGACGTATGAAACAACAAACTCACGAATGGACGGGACTCGGACCTCAACTCCAAGTCGAAACACTCAGCGACGGCAGCAAGGTCTATAACGTCGTCATCTCGGAAGAAACCATCTTCTGCGTGGACGAGAAGCACGCCGTGCAATGTATCGCTGACCTCAACGCCGCTGCTGCCAAGGCCGTATGAAGTGCCCGAAGTGCGGCCACGAATGGCCAGCGGAAAACCAACGTGCCGGCGGGAAAGCCCGCTGGCACGGAACAACCAAAAAGCAACGCAGCGAAGCCGCTCGGAAGGCAGTCAAAGCGCGGTGGGCGAAGCGCCCTAACGCGGGCGATGAGCGACTGCCCGCCAACAATCCAAAAATATGAAAAGCAAAATCAACATCCAAAAATCCCCACGGACGAAAACTGCAAAGCGCAAGGGCAGTTCTGCTCCATGCCCTGGTTCTCCTGCGTCGGACAACAGACTAATGAACGCCGTCACGGGACTCATGGACATCGTGGAAGGTGTCCAAAACATCCGCTGGCAATTCGAGGGCAGAAGGCTCGTGGACACTCCGCAATGGTGCGACCTCTACTGCGCGTGGTGCGCGGAGAAGCGCAAGCAGGAGAACAGTGTAATAACCAACCAAGTTGCCAAAGCAACAAACGCAAATGACTTGGACAAAGAAACATGAACAATTACTCAATTTACTGTCTTTTAGAGCGCGATTCCAGTGTTCGGTATTTTGGAATCACAAACAAAAAACCAGAGGAGCGATTGGCTGAACACTTGGCAGAATCCCAGCGCGGAGGATTTCAAAGCAAAAAGACAGCATGGATTAACAGATGTCTTCAATCTGGAATAAAAATCGGCGTGAGATTGATTAAAAATAATCTATCAAAGCACGATGCTTTTCGACTTGAAAGGCTTCTTGTTAGGGTGTTTGCGTCGGCCTTTAACTTGGTTAATTCAACCCACTCAAAGCGCAACCCAAAGAGAATCTATTCTAAATGCAGTCCCTCTAAAAGGAGACATCTGATCTGGCTCAGGCGGGCATCAGCAATCGGCGACTGGTACAGGGTTACAGTGATTAACGTTTTATCTAATAAGCGGACCCGCTCAACCATTTACAGACTTAATGGCCTGGTGCGTACCAGTGACGGCCAATCCGCCCGGCAGTTTTGTCGCGGCCTCGAACAACTGTTAACCAAGAGTGCAGATTAAGAGTATGATTAAGATTAAGAACTGGTGGGCCGGCGGCGACCTCGAATTGCCGCCAATGGTCAAGGCCGGCGTTCAGGTGTATGAGGGCGGCCCGGTGTACGAAGTGTTTGCCCGATTGAAAACCCGCATCAACGAGCGCCGGCTGGTCTTGTTCTATGAGACGATCAACCGCCCGCTCATCATCCGGGACAACATCATTCTGCTGACGAAGCAGGTTGCCGAACAAACCGGCATCATCCCCCTGCTGGGGAGTGCGTAGAACTTACCAAAGCCCCAATGCAGTAGCGGAGCAAGCCAGAGCCGGCCTTTTCCGGCGCGGCCCGTGAAGGTAATGGAAAGTGCGGGGCACTATGAGAGAAGGTAAAACAGCACGCCGGGCCGGCGGCGGTGGAAGTGCGGAAAAGCACAAGGGCAATGCCCACCGGCAACTGATTTTATGAAAATGACGATTGAACTTGACGGCATCACGGCGGGCACGCTCGAAGTCGCGCGCGTGGCGCGGGCGATCTCGCGCACCAAGGAACTGATGCAAAACGCCGCCGAAGAAATCGAGCGCACCAAAGCGCGGCTTAAGGCGCATTTGAAACGATTCCGGGCCGACCAACGGGCGCGCACAAAGCGGCTCGAAAAACAGAAACACGAATTGCGCCGGCAGATGAAGCGGCTAAAGGACGCCGGTGCAAACAACCACTGAACCAAACAAACCTATGACCACAGTAATCTACCACAGCGCGGACTTTGACGGCATCTTTTGCCGGGAAATCGCCCGCAAATTCATCGGCAACGAGGACGTAAACTACATCGGCTGGAACTTTGGCGATGCGCCGATTCCAGTTCCGGCGGACGGGCCAATCTACATCATGGACCTGCCCGCCGACGAGCCACTCGGATTCAAGTTCTCGGCTGGCAAACCGATACCACTGGAATTGCAAGGTCGCATCACCTGGATTGACCATCACGGCACTAGCATCGCGTCGCATCCGACCGATATTGCGGGCTATCGGATTGATGGCGTGGCCGCATGTCGGCTGGCGTGGCAGTGGTTCACCAACTCTAAACCATTGTCAAACCTGCATGACTACGTGAAGCGCGAAGTGGTTGAACCCTTGGCCGTGCGGCTCGCGGGTGAGTATGACATCTGGGACGACTGGCGCGAGGACTGGGACGGCATGGTTGAATTCCAGTTCGGGCTGCGAAGTTGTGAACGGACCGCAGACATTTGGCATGATCTGTTCACTGGTATTCCACAAGCAGTTTACAACATACTCGACCTTGGGCGACCGCTTCACAAATACCAGAAGGGTGTTGACGCCAGCACAGTCAACACCCGCAGCTTCCTGATGGAATTCGAGGGGTTGAAATTTCTGACGCTGAACACCGCCCGCTGCAACTCGCTGACGTTCGCCGCCAAGGATGTGCTGGAGACGGGGCACAATGCGCTGTGTGGTTTCTTCTGGAACGGCAAGACGTGGACAGTTTCACTCTACCAATCCAAGCATCGCAAGGACCTGGACCTGTCCAAAATCGCCGTCAAGCACGGTGGCGGCGGGCACAAGGGCGCGTGTGGGTTTGAGGCCAAGACGCTGCCGTGGATTCCAGCCGCCTAGCCGCCGTGACTGAATCGCTGTTCCAGACCGCCGGCATTACCAAAGGAGGCTACGGCAATCAGGCCAAGAACGGCTCGAAGAAAAACAATCACCGCGAAACGATCTGGTTTTCGCCGCATTGTCACAAAGCCGAATTGAATTTGTTTGCTAAACCCGGAAAATAGGAATCCGCCATTATCCGCCAAAAAGAATCACTCGAAACTCGACAACTGAAAACTCTTGTTAAGCTGTGAAAGCGATTTCTCCTGACGTTTCAACCATTTATCAAGTTGGGATGGTCCACCTGAAACCGCGCCAAGATTGGAAATGGCGAAACCTTTTCGTCGCGCCCCTTCAACGCCTGTAACCCACATATCGGCAAGGTCGGGGCTGATGCCCGTCCGCTCCTTCAATTCCTTTTTGGTTTCAATTTCCTTGCGGTCGCCCCGGACCTTCCGCCATTCCCGGGGTTGCGCGTCCAGCACGATGTCCATGCTGATGCCGCGCATCTGGTCTGATTCAACGACGTAGCGGGTGGAGAACCATAGCTCGCTGACAAACTTGGAGAAGGCTTCTTCGGCGGTTTGTAATCGCCGCAGGCCGGTGGCCTTGTCCTCGATGAACAGATCAGGCCCGGCGGGGCGGTTGGTACAACTGCCGCCGAATTCCAGGACGTTGACCTCGGGGCTCCAGATTCGGGCCAGGCTGACGGCCAGCGTTCCGCGTCCGTCGAAAAAGAAATGCGTCGGCAACACGCCGACCTGCTCCATCTTGGTTTTACAGAACAAGGAAATCTGGTCCTCGGGAATCATATCATTGCGAATCGTCACCGGGACGAGCCACAATTCGCGGAACTTCAAGCGCATCTTGCCGTCCGGGCAATTCCCAAACTCGAACCATCCAAGGGCGCAACGGTCGGCATCATTCCCGCCATAGGCGGCGTCCAAAGCGCCAATCTTCGTGGGGGGTCCGTCCCAATGGCAATCGTCAAAGGCGTGGAATTGCTCGCACACATCCCGGGTGATGATCTTGAACTGGTCCAGACCAAACTTGAAACGTCCACGCCCATTCGACCAATAGGACTCAGACCCGGGCAGATACTTCTTCAACTTGTGCGGGCCGGCCAGATGCGGCCAGCGTGGTTTATCCACCGGATACGGGCTGTTCGGGGAATCCATTCCGTCCAGATTGACGCACACGCATTTGACCGGATGTTTGGGATGTTGCTTGCATTGCCAAACCTGGGTTTTGCCTTTTTCCTCAGTGGCTTCCTCGATGGAATTCCATCCGGCTTCCGGCTCGGAAACGATGTCCAAGGGATTGTCGCGAACGGACGGGTTGGTGTTTCCGACAAATACGCACCGATAGTGTCGTCTCGGTTTACCGCGTTCGTAAGGGTCGGCATGGTCCGGGGGATAGACGCCGCCAAAGATGCCGGAACCGTCGTCATTGCTGATGAGGTTATCTTGTGCGCCAAGGACGGCCAATGTCATCCACTGGAATTCATCGCCGATACACCAGACGCGACGGTTCTTACGACCGGCATACGAGCCATAGCCGACAAACGTGCCGCTGGAATTCTTCGTGGCCAGACCGAGAATGGAATTGCGAATGTCGCGGGCGCGTTCCTCCTCGACGTTGGCCTCGGTGATAACGGTCTGGCTGTCCACCGGGAATCCCGGGAACCATGCGTGACGTTCTTTGGCCCGCTTCCAAAGCATAGTGACTTCGCCAAAGATACGGGAACGCACGCCTTCCTTGGTGGTGGAGGACATGATGACGGAAGTGCAACTCGGGTAGAGCGACCAGTCCATGAGGGCCATGCGGCCAACCGTGCTCGATTTCCAGGAGGACGCAGGTCCGACAACCGATGTGAATACGTTATCAATTACGGTGGACATGATGAGATCGGTCCACCAGGTTTGAGAGTCCTCCGGCCAGAGAGTTTCCCAGTATTTTTTAAGGTGAAACAGGGCGCCATTGCCGTAAATCTTGCCGTTTAAGAGGTATTTCCCGCCATGCTGGCACATCAGCCGTTCGATCTGAACGGGGGACATGTTGGCGCTCCATTCGAGTCCGTAGAGATTCTTCTTCAATAGGGGTATTCAAATACGAATTGACCGGATAGGCAAGTAGGGCTAAATACGGAAGCATGAGCGCCGCGAACTCGTGTAATTGTGCCTGTCCAACTCCGACCATAACGGAAGTGCCGGGGAGTCCGGGGGCGGCGGGGACGGATGGTACAAACGGGGCGGACGGGGCAAATGCTTACACGACGACTACGGCGAATATAATTTTACCCGGGTCTGCTGGTCCAGTCGGAGGGATCCCGACCTTCGCGGACATATCGTGGGGGGCAATCAGTCAGATTGTTTTCATCAGTGATGGGTCACAATGGGGGCATTTTAAGATTCTCACAACGCCATCGGCACAGTCAGCCACATTAGAATGGCTGCAATACAACGGGGATTCAGGCGGTGGTTTGACCATAGATTCAGGCGCGAAAGTGAGTCCGTCGGGGACGCAGCCGGGCGGCACGACGCCCATTTCGACGGGTGGAACCGGGGCGACCACGGCAACCACGGCGAGAGCGAATCTTGGAGTAGGCGGCGACAACCTATCCGTGTACGCATCGGGGACGGCGTATCAACTCACCAACACCGATGCGCTGCTTAACTTTGGTACCACGGACCCGAGCCTGACCATCACTTCGGCGGGCGTGTGGCTGATTCTAGCAACCGCCAGAATTGATTACACCGGTGCGACCTTTGCGGCGTCGCGAACGCTCAATCTTAAACTTAGGCGCACCAACAATACGGCGGCAGACATCGCCAATTCAACCCGGCAGGTATTGACTGATATAATCACGACTATGACTTATTTTTTTTTTTTTTTCGTTCTTGCAACGGAGATCTACACCACCACCAACAACAATGACATCCTTGAACTGTGGGGCAGTATAAGCACGGTGCCATCGGCGGGCAGTCTCGATGCTTCGGCGGCGGAAATCATTGCCGTCAAACTATACGATCAAACGGTTTAATGTGGCAGACACCCAACCATTCAAGCCGGTCGAAATCTACGACGAGTTTTCCACGTTTGAAATGGGGATGAACTCCGGCTTGGAGCCGGAACTTCTGCCCAAAAACCAGCTTGCGTTCGCGTCCAATGCGACGGTGCGCGATGGCTTTGCCGAAAGCCGCCCACCGTTCTCAAAACGGCATCTGCAAATCACCTGGCAAAATGACGAGGTTCAAGAAGCCGTGGAACAAGGGTTGTTTCAAGGCGCGGCTTATTATCAGCCCGACACCGGCAGCCAATCGTTGTTTGCAGCGATTGCCGGGCGGTTGTACCAGTTTCAGATCACCGGTAATTCGGTGATAGTCAATGACCGGACGATTACAGGAGACGCTAATCCGGCGGAAACGACGCAGGCATGGTTGTGGCAGGCGGAGAATTTCCTGATCTGGAATGACGGCCAGAGTTTGCCCGTTTTTTGGGATGGGTCCACGACGCGACGGAGCTATGGCCCGAGTGTCTTACTGGGAACGCTTACTGGCGGAGAAAGCATCGGGGTAGCGGGGACATCGAATGTGTACGCATTGGCGACTCCCTACACCGGACAATTCAATGTTCCAGTGTTGATTGACGGGGCTTACTTTCAACCGCTGGAAAGTACCACGGGCTATCAAATCAACGCGACCTGTCTGTTTGATATACCCGGAACGGCCATCCCGGTTGGAACTCCGGTCTATGCCAAGCCGGTCATCGCCTTCGTCATGGCCGGGTCATCCACGGCGTCTGGTTCTTATGCCGCCGGGGCAACGCTCGGGTTGAACATCACGACGCCATTCACCGGAGTCATCGGCTCGAACGTCATCTTGTTTGGGAAAGTCTGGACAGTGTTCGCGGCATCAGCCTCGACGGTATCAGTGCGAGCCACCCAAAGCGGAACCTTCACGGCATTGCCCGCAGGTTCACAGGTTCAATACTCGTCCAGCACGAGTCCAAACATTCTGATCGGCACCGTTACCGTGGCGGATGTCGCTCCGGCGATTGGGTTGACGGTGCAGTTGGACATCAACGCCGCGTTCTCGGGTTCACCCGGGCAGATAGTGTATATCGGCGACCAGGGGCAATACTCGATTACCGCCATCCCCCCAGGAACTCCCAGTGGAGCGAGTATCCGGCTTCTCAACATCAATCATCCGGCAGTCGCGGCGATGCCCGCCAATGCTGAAATCATTTCCGTTCCAGAACTTACCGCCGGACGCATGGGCGCCTACGGGCTGGGCCAGAACTGGGTGTGTCTGGTGGACGGGTTGAACTTCGTTTGTTCGGACATCAGCCGGGGACCAAGCGGGACTCAGGCGTATAGCTTCCGGGATGCAGTATTGAAAACCACCGACCTGACGTTTCAGGGTGGGAACTTTGCGATTCCAGGCGCGGGCAATTTCATCACCAGCATGACGTTCACGGCGAACCTTGACCTGTCCCTTGGTCAAGGTTCGTTGCAGGTTGGTACACCCGCGTTCATGGCGTCCGTGCAATCGCCGATTGATTTTGATAATCCGCCCGCCAACGGACCAATCCTCACCTTTTCCCTGATTGGCAATGGCCCACTCGCTCAGAACAGCACCATCAGGGTTAATAGCGACGTGTATTTCCGTCAGGTCAACGGATTCGGCAGCCTGGTTCAAGCGCGGCGCGATTTCAATTATCCGGGGAACACGCCGATGGGCCGGGAAATGGTGCGGGTGCTGGCCTTGGACGACCAGAAGTTGTTGAACTACGGGAGCGGCTGCACATTTGACAATCGGTGGGTGCAAACTGTGTCGCCACAGGCGACTTCGCAAGGCGTGCTGCACGCCGGGTTTTCCGTGCTAAACCTCGACCCCTTGAGCGGGATCACCCAGAAGAAACCGCCGGTCTATGACGGATTGTGGACGGGGATAAACACCCTGCAAATAATCTCGGGCGTGTTTGATGGACGCGAACGGTGCTTCGCGTTCACATTCAACGTGGCGCTTTCCAAGATTGAACTCTACGAACTGTTTCCATCCGGCACGGCGGAATATGCGGACGACGGGTTCATCCCGATAACGTGGACATTTGAAACGCCGGTCCTGTTCAACCGGGACATAAAGCCGCCGATGCAGAAAATCTCGTTGCGGAACGGCGAAATTGCCATAGACCGCGTGCGTGGTGCGGTCACGATTCAAGCGTTTTATCGGTTCGACAAGGCGTGCTGGGAGCCGTGGCATCAGTTTACCCTGTGCGCTGACGACACGGGCGATGAGCAATACTTTCCACGGCTGGGATTAGGCGAGCCATCGGCGGAATCCTGCGATTCCATATTGAATCTTCCGGCCCGGGATGGTTATTTGCTGCAAGTGAAGTTTGTAGTGAAGGGGCGCTGCCGGTTCACCAACGCCAAGTTTGCGGCCGTGACGTTACCGCAGGAAAAATATGCGCCGCCGAGGTGCAATGAAACGATTCAGGTTGAAACCATAACCACAGAATAATATGGCTTTCGATGCCCATTCCAATCTGGCGCTGGCGAAGATCGTCACCGCGCCGTCCCCGGCCACGTCCGGCACTTCGTTGACGATAGACGCGGCCTTTGTGTCGCTGTTTCCGGCGACGCCGTTCAACTGCACCGTCTATCCGGCGAACCTCCCCCCCACGAACGCGAACGCGGAGATTGTCCGGGTGACAAACATCACCAGCAACACGTTCACCATTGTCCGGGCACAGGAGGGAACGACTGCCAAAGCCATCGCGGCGGGGTGGCTCATCGCCAACACCATCAGCAAGAAGGTCATCACCGACATTGAAAGCGCGGTGGTGATTTCGGCGGGGACACAATCTTATCAGGGGCCATTTACTCTTTCCAACTCGAATGGGGTTTCGTTCGGGATGAGCAACGGAACGGTGACGGCGAGCGTTGCGGGGGGCGGCGTGGCGATTTCAGGCGGAACCAATTCGCAAGCGACCG